>Ga0214164_1000081_pt1 | contig 62725 bp, 62 predicted proteins | sample TroBogepilimnion_13_FD_153003 | JGI IMG/M metagenome (GOLD analysis project Ga0214164, IMG submission 153003) | Freshwater microbial communities from Trout Bog Lake, WI - Practice 03JUN2009 epilimnion v4 | ecosystem: Environmental > Aquatic > Freshwater > Lake > Epilimnion/Euphotic zone ... | reverse complement strand
ATTCTTGGACTACTGATAATTTAAACTGCGTATCGTACTTGCTCATGAAACTGACCCTCATCGGTTGGATTTATTGTCCAACTTTTGTGGGTCAGTTCATTTAAGCGGCTTTTTTACTTATCAACATTTAGAACTTACTTTCTCCTGGAATCCAATTAGTGCCAGCAAGCGGCACTTTCGCCATAGCTGAGGCCTCAATCGTCAACGCGACCAAGTCTTCTGGCTCAAGGTTATGCAAGTGCGACTTGCCGCAAGCACGTGCGATCACTTGCGCTTCCATGGTCATCACGGTCAAGTAATTTGCTAAACGATGACCTGCTTTCACAGGGTCCAAACGCTTCATCAGCTCCGGATCTTGTGTCGTAATCCCTGCAGGGTCTCGGCCTTCATGCCAATCATCATAAGCACCAGCTGTTGTACCTAGCTTGTTGTATTCGGCTTCCAGTTCAGGATCATTATCACCAAGGGCAATCAATGCAGCCGTGCCGATAGCAACCGCATCTGCGCCTAAGGCTAAAGCTTTTGCAACGTCAGCACCATTACGAATACCGCCAGAGACAATCAACTGTACTTTGCGATGCATGCCTAAATCTTGAAGTGATTGAACAGCAGGACGAATAGCCGCAAGAATTGGAATACCTACATGCTCAATAAAAACTTCCTGAGTCGCTGCAGTACCTCCTTGCATACCATCTAGAACAATTACATCAGCGCCCGCTTTGACTGCAAGTGCCACATCAAAATACGGACGTGTCGCACCAATTTTGACGTAAATTGGTTTTTCCCAGTCGGTAATTTCACGAATTTCAGCAATTTTAATTTCCAAGTCATCTGGGCCAGTCCAATCTGGATGTCGACACGCGGAACGTTGGTCAATACCTTCTGGCAAACAACGCATTTTTGCAACACGCGCACTAATTTTTTGTCCAAGCAACATCCCGCCGCCACCTGGTTTCGCACCCTGTCCCACGACCAACTCAATCGCATCAGCCTTGCGTAAATCATCTGGGTTCATGCCGTAGCGTGAAGGCAAATATTGATAAACCAATGTTTTAGATTGGCCACGCTCCTCAGGCGTCATGCCACCATCCCCTGTTGTCGTCGATGTGCCGACTGCACTAGCGCCACGGCCCAGAGCTTCTTTGGCCGGGGCAGAGAGTGCACCAAAACTCATCCCTGCAATAGTGACTGGCGTTTTAAGATGAATCGGTTTTTTAGCAAAACGTGTTCCAAGTACAACATCTGTTCCACATTTTTCACGATAACCTTCAAGTGGATAACGGCTCATTGATGCCCCAAGAAACAAGAGGTCATCGAAGTGTGGCAACTTACGCTTTGCACCACCACCACGAATATCGTAAATGCCTGTGGCAGCTGCGCGGCGAATTTGTGAGTTAGTTAATTTATCAAACGTCGCTGATTGATGTGGTTCCGTTTGAGGGATTTTGTTAGGAGTATCGCTCATTTTAATAAGCTCCTGATTTAGCTACATTGAAGTGGTATAAAGTACGGGCTGAGCCATAAAGCGTGAAACTTTCAGGACTGACATCCCCATGACCTGAACGCTCAAGTAAATCCACAAGGATTTTCCGATCTTCTAGGCTCATGGTTTTAACTTCGCAATCAGCACCTAAACTTATAACTTTGCCACGCACAAACAAACGCGCTTCGTAGATGGAGTCGCCCAAGCCTTCACCTGCATCGCCCAATATGACCATATTGCCAGCCTGCGCCATAAATGCAGAAAAGCTACCAACTGAGCCTCCAACTACAATATCAGCCCCTTTAAGAGAGATACCACAACGTAAACCTGCATCGCCATCAATCACCAACAAGCCACCATTAGCTGTCGCACCTGCTGCGTTAGAAGCAAAGCCCTTAACATGCACACGACCTGACATCATGTTTTCAGCAACGCCCGAACCCACGCTACCTTCAATTGTGACATCTGCAATTTGATTCATGCCAGCAGCGTAATAGCCTGCATGCCCATGAATGGTCACTATTGCCTCTGATTTCAAACCAACTGCAATGTTATGCGCGCCGTTTGGATTATTAATCTCAATATGCTTACCGTTTAATAGACTTGCATCGCTATGTAAAAATTGGTTGACCTCACGCAATGGTATCTTGGCCAAATCGTATTTTAGACTTTCCATACGTACATCTCCTTTGGTGAAGGTTCAAACACTTTTGCGTTTTTGATATCAGGCAAATGTGCTAATGAACGGAATTCCGAAGCAATTGCGACGTAGTCATCATGCTCAGCTACCACTGCTGGCTTACACGCGAATGGATCACGCACAAGCGCCAATTGGTCTTTTGTGCCCATCAATAGTGTGTAAAAACCATCCAGCTCTTCAAAGCCATGCTCTAAAGCCGTCTTCAAGTCGTCACCTTCACGCATACGCCACTCTAAGAAACGGCAAGCTGCTTCAGTGTCGTTATCGGTTTCAAAGCAAATACCTTCATGTTGAAGTTTGCGACGAAGGCTGGGTGCATTTGAAAGTGAACCGTTGTGTACCAAGCACCAATCTTGACCTGCTGTAAATGGGTGAGCATGTGCTGGGGTAATAGCAGATTCAGTCGCCATGCGCGTATGACCAACCAAGTGGCTACCGCTCAACTGGCTAAAGTCATAGCGCGCTGCCACTTCCGCTGGCGTGCCAACATCTTTATAGATATCCATTAATTGGCCAATAGCTAATAAATGCACTTGCGGATAATGCTCTTTTAGCCATATTTTCACGGTCTCAGGCTCAAGGTGCGTTGTAAGTACAGCGTGATTAGCTTTTTGTGCAAAGTTAATGACTTTGCTACCTAAGTGCGTCAAAAAATCATGGGAAAGTTTTTGCCAATTAAAATCTAGCTCACCAGTGTATAGGCTAAATTTACGTTCATCCGCACCAACTGCCGCACCAAAAACTGCCAAACCAGCAGAGTCAGGGCCACGCTCTGTCATGCCAATCAACATCGGCAACATTAGCTCACCAATATTGGCGCGCATTTTTGGATTTTTAACTAATAATCCGACAATTCCACACATCTTAATCTCCTTAAAACGAACTAAATTCTTGTTATTTGATTTTAGAAAAACTCTGCATAACGTTTGATTTCCCAATCTGAAACATGGCGCATGTATTCCACCCATTCCATGTCTTTCAACATAATGAATTCCTCTGAAAGGCTACTACCCAAAGCTTCACGAATAACGCTATCTTCTTCAAAAGCACGAATCGCTTCGTTGAGGTTTTGAGGAAGAATGCCAATTCCATGTTGCTTTAATTGCGCAGGCGAATAGTCATACAAATTATCTGCAGTGCCAGGACCTGCACTTAACTCGCGTTTAACACCATCTAACCCGGCAGCAATCACTGCAGCTGTCGTGAGGTATGGATTTGAAGCGCCATCTGGCAAACGCAATTCCAACCGACCATAAGGAATACGCACCATGGTTGAACGATTGTTATTTCCATATGAAATATAGGCTGGTGCCCATGTTGCACCTGTTAGTGAACGGCCCACCACCAGCCGTTTATAAGAGTTCACTGTTGGCGCTGCCAAAGCGGTTAATGCAGGCGCATGCGCCAAAATACCCGCCATAAAGTGATACGCTAACTTTGATAAACCGTGACCCGTTTTATCGCTATCATCATGAAACAAGCTCTTTTTACCGTCCCCAATCGACATATGCATGTGCATGCCGTTGCCGGGGCGGTTACTAAATGGCTTAGGCATAAATGAACAAATCATGCCCATTTGATTCGCGATTTCACTCGCGGCCATTTTGAACATGATGTAATCATCAGCACTCTTCAAACAGTCTGCATAGGTATAATTAATTTCAAATTGGCCATTCGCATCCTCATGGTCAATTTGGTATACATCTAGACCTGCTTCGATTAATGACGCTGTTAGCTTTTCCAAAAATGCTGATTGACGAGTGATGCCTTTGTAGTCATAACAAGGCTTTTGCAAAGTATCTGTATCGTCAAAAGGATGAATATTGCCCTGTTCATCCTTTTTCAGAAGTGAAAATTCAGGCTCAAGACCAGTGTACAAGGTCCAACCATGCTCACTTAAACGATCGATCTGCTTCTTAAGCACCACACGAGAGTCATGGTTATACGGTGTCCCGTTGACATGACCATCACAAATAATGCGCGCATAACCTGGTTGCCAAGGAATGAGTGACAAAGTCGACAAATCTCCTACTGCCATATAATCAGGGCCATTAGGCGCAATGCCCATACCCCAAATTGCACCACCGGCAAAGCCAGCGCCTGCGGTCAAAATGTCTTCCAAATGCCTAGCTGGTACAGACTTCACTTTTGCGACGCCGTGTATATCAACAAACTGCGCCAATATGTACTTGACTTGGTTGTCCGCTAAAAACTTTTTTGCTTCCGCTAACGATTTCATTTATGTTCCCCTAAAAACAACGCTTTATTGAAAACGACAAGTCAAACCGACCACGCCACCACCAAGCTCTTGCGCAATCTCAATTAAAATTTCCCACAAATACAGCCCATATGAGCCATCACACCAAATGCGATAAACTTGCTCACCAGATAAACTTTCACGAATTAGCGTGGCTGAAATTCCCGCAATTTGCGTCATTACAACAAAGTTGCTTGGCAGTGCTGAATCTCGCAGATCCAATACACATAGTTCAGCCAAAAGATTTAGGACTTCGCTACCACCCAAGACAAATGCCGCATCTGCCCTTACCACTTGATAAGCAGATTGAATATTGGCTTGATCAAACGCCTGTAATTTTGCGCACGCCTTTCCTATTAATTGGTCCTCAACTAAAAACTCGCTCACCCCTAAACGAAGCACTAAAGTCCCCGGCGCACCTTCCACCCATGTATTAAGAGCCTCTGGCGTTTTAAGGCCTTGCTGCGCCAACCACTCACCTGCTTTAGCGCCTTTAATACCAAATCGCGCAAAACAACTAACATCGGTCACTCCTAGTATTGCTTTATGTTTTTGTTCGGCCTTTGGCCCTTCAAAACTCAATGCAACTTCCATGCCTCGATGAGAGCCCATCAATGGTTTCATCATTTTCTGTGCATCACTCAGAGGGCTAGTTTTGATCAATTCAGTCATATTGATATCCTTTATTCGGCATTAAAGAACGGCGCTTGCACCACGGTTGCTTTAGCAGTTTTTCCGTTGTCAGTCCGAATCTCAAAAACACTGCCAAGCTCGGCTTGGTGAGGCGCCACATAAGCTAAACCGACAACGCAGCCTACTGATGGACTAAAACCAATACTGGTCACACGGCCTTTAATCACGCCAGACTCAATAACCAAATTACAGTCTTGTGGCATTTCCCCTTTATAGTCAGCAGCTAATACAAAAGGCACCAATACTTTATTAAGCGGTTTTTTGGAGATAATTTCTAAGCTGCGTTTTCCAATAAAGAATGGTTTACCCATCTCAAGCGCTTGGTCAGCGCGCATTTCAAATGGATTGGTTAAGCCATCGGTATCGATACCAGGCAAGGGATGACCGAGTTCTAGACGAAGCAAACGCTGTGTATCTGTTCCGAATGGACGGATACCTTCATTTTTTCCAGATTCCAATAAAAGCTTCCATACGCTCAAGGCATATCCCGTTGGCATATAAACTTCGTAAGCTTGTTTCGCCACAAATGCGGCTCGAACAATACGGACTGGCACACCACTGATTTTAGCTTCGGCTGAGCGCCCTACAGGCAAGGCATCTTCAGACAAATCAATGCTGACTAACTTGCTCAACACTTGATACGCTTTTGGCCCTGCGACATTAATTACACCATAAGCGCTAGTGACATTAATTAACGTCACATTCAGCTTCCAGACTTGTAACCAACGTTGCATTTCACGATAAACCATAGGTGCGTTTGCTGTACTAATCGTGACAAAAAACTTGTCCTGACTAAGGCGCGTTGCGATGCCGTCATCAACCATCACTCCAAGCTCATCTAGTAGCATCACATAGCGAGAACGGGCCACTTTTTGATCGGCATAAATGCCCGTATAAAAACGTTCTAGGAATTCGGCTGCATCTGGCCCACAAACTTCAACTTTACCCAAGGTGCTACTATCAATCATGCCGACCGATAGCCTTACAGCTAGCGATTCTTGTTGTACGGTTTCTTCTTTACTTAAGCCCGCCTTTTGGTAATAAGCTGGACGAGACCAAGCACCAACATCTACAAATGCCGCACCTGCCGCTTGATGCCAAGCATGAATAGCCGTTAAACGGTGTGCATGAAAACTACGCCCACCCAAATGACCCATTGGCGTTGGATGGAAAAAAGGACGCGCAGTTGTTGAGCCAATTTTCTCGACAGGCAAATTGCGAATTTTGGCCAAAATGCGAATGGCATTCATATTCGAATGTTTGCCTTGGCTAGGCCCCATCCCGACTGTGGTAAAGCGCTTCATCAACTCGATGTTATCGAAGCCTTCTTTTGCCGCATTAATGAAGTCCTTAATTTGGATATCTTCATCAAAATCGACGAAGTTCTTACCTTTAGGATGATGAACAAACGGATAAGGATGACTAGGTGAGGGGCCTTTGTGAGTCTCAACAGACAAAGCTTTTACTGCCCCACCCAAAAAATTTACAACTTCAGCAACAGCTCGTAAACCATCATTGACTCTGGCTTCAAGGTCAAATACGCTATTTACTCGACCCGCAGCGAACACGCCTTTGGGTAAACGGTTAGGTACAAATTGCTGAATGTCATTGTTGTAAACAACACCCATGCCTGATTGATATAAAAGTGCACCAGCAGGTGCCCAACCAGCACTCATGGCAATTCCATCGCATTCCAACTTAACTGCCTTCTTGACATCGGCAGTTGCCGTTAGTGGGTCATAAGGACAAACAAGCGCACCTACAACACCAAGCTTTCCTTTTGCTGGCAACGCTTCATATACACAATAACCTTTATAAATCTGTATGCCTTTGTTCGCCAATTCAAGTGCATGAGCATCTTGTTTGTCTTCTGCACGCATATCAACAAGCGCTGAAACATTGACGCCTGCTTGAAGCAAATCTAGTGCAACACGATAACCATAGGCATTTGCAGTGACGATAACGCCCTTGTTAAATGGCTTCACACCATATCGATACATCATGCGCTGCGCAGCTGACCCTAACATTACGCCAGGCAAGTCGTTATTGTGAAATACAGGGGGCTGTTCAAAAGCACCAGTTGCTGCAATCACGGCTTTAGCGCGCACTTTTGTGATGCCATCGGCTCTAACTACAGGCACCATGTGGTCTTGGTAATAACCTGCCGCATAAGCGCCCGCATAGACTTTAATGTTTAACGATGCAGATACTTTTTCCACTAAATCTATTAGAGTTTTTCGGCTGGCTACTTCACCAGCAAAGTCATAAGTAAGGCTACCGCCAAGATGCTGATTCTCATCGACCAAAATGACTTTCAATCCATTTGATGCAGCGGAGAGTGCTGCACTCAATCCTGAAGGACCTGCGCCGATGACCAACACATCGCAGAAGTCATTAAGTTTGCGTTTATTAATACGTGGATAATTGAAGTTAACAATGCCCAACCCCGCAGCTTTGCGAATCACTTTTTCCCAAAATGGGAATAGCCTTGCTGGCTTATGAAATGCTTTGTAGTAAAAACCAACTGGCAAAAGCGGAGAGATAGAGTCGATGTATTTACGCTTATCCTTAATCACACCACCATCTGTATTAACCGCTTTAAGTTGCATGCCGTCAGTCAGGGGTGTTACGTCTGCACGAATATTGGTATCTACACCATCGGTGACTAACGCATTAATATCGTGATTTGCTAGACTCAATACACCACGTGGGCGGTGGTATTTAAAGCTACGGCCTAACACTTTGACCCCAGCGGCTAGCAGAGCGCTAGTAATCGTATCCCCTTCATAGCCTGTGTATTCTTGGCCTTCAAATGAGAATCTAATTTTCTTATTGCGATTAATCCATTCACCGACTTGTTTTGGCAATCTCATGCTCATGCTGATTGCTCCTTCACATTTGTTGCTGGCGGATTGCTGTACAAATAAGTGGCAAGCACTTCGTCAGTCAGTGTGTTGCGTTCAGCAATAAACCAAGTGCCGCTCGGTGAGTGATACCACCATTCTTTTTTAATGCCTGGTGCGTTATCGCGATAATGCACGTAACTTGCCCATTCCAAATCGGAACTTGTGTCTGGATTTGGCATATCGCGCCACTCGCCGCCAAATATAAATTCGCTCAATGGCCTAGTGCCATTTATCGGACATTTAAGAAGTTTCATTTTTCTGTTTAGCCTCTAAAAATTTGAGATGCGTATTCTGTGTCTGTCTTAATGACCAACAGATGCAGCACCCTTCTCGCCAGTTAATTCATACTCTTCGAAGCGTGATAACCGGAATGAGTGAATCAAATCATGTGCTTTATCATTAGCTAAAGTGTGTGCCATGGTTTTGCCGCTAATCGGCGTCGCCTTAAAGCCCCATGTGCCCCAGCCTGCATCCAAATAGAAACCTTTAATCGGAGTCATTCCCATAATTGGCGCAAAGTCAGGCGTAATATCCGCCATCCCAGCCCATTGGCGAACGATTTTGACGTTGGATAAAAATGGGAACATATCAACAATGTGTGAAGTTAAGCCCTCCACAAAATCGAACGTTGAACGTGTTGAGTGGAACTCATAAGGATCTAAAGATGAGCCCATCACTAACTCACCACGTGACGATTGACTGACGTAAACATGCAAACTGCCAGAGACTAAAATGGTATCTAACCAAGGTTTCATTGGCTCACTCACGCAAGCCTGTAATGGATGAATAACGATAGGGGTTTTAAGGTCTACCATTTTGCAGATGCGCGGGGTAAATCCTGCTACAGCTGATAGCACTTTACCCGTTACAATATAGCCACGGCTTGTATGTACACCTTGTACTTGGCCATCTTTGATATCAATGCCTTGTACTTCAGTGTTTTGAAAAATCTCCACACCCATGCTATCTGCGCCACGTGCATAACCCCAAGCAACAGCATCATGCCGAGCAATTGAACCTGGCTCATGATAAAGCGCGCCTTGAATTGGCGACTTGCCACTGCAACTTAAATCCATTTGAGGACAAGCTTTTGCAATTTCATCTGTACCTACAACCCGACTTTTGACACCAACATGCTTATTGACTTCAGCTCGCCAGCGCATGGTGCGCATCGCAGATTCTGAATGTGCCAATGTAAAGTGGCCGCGGTTTGAATAGAAAAGATTGATATCCAACTCGGTAGATAAGCCTTCAAACAACTTCACACTAGCATCATAAAAATTAACACCGTCTGGCGTTAAATAATTAGACCTCACAATCGTCGTATTACGACCTGTATTGCCGCCGCCGATATAGCCTTTTTCTAACACCGCAACATTAGTAATGCCATGGTCTTTAGCTAAATAATAAGCTGCAGCCAAACCATGACCGCCACCGCCGATGATGACTGCGTCATAAGATTTTTTAGGCGTCTGACAATCCCTAAAAAAACGAGGCTCCTTGTATTCGCCTCCGAGGGCATATTTAAGTAATTGATAAGCCATGGATTTCCCTAACATTAGGTTGATTCACACATCAAAACAAACTTAACAAAGATTAACTTTATTTACCTGTGTGAAACTTATGACTCCATTACATCAAATGAATCCCACCCCGTCAAGAATTTATTAAACTTTTTTAACCTGAAAGAAACTTTTGTGGAGTGAACAAAATTTATCGAGTAGAATTACTATCAACAAAATAATGAAAACAGGTTCAACATGGGATCAGAAAATAACAATGTGGCAACGATTCATCCGCAAGCCACGACCAATAAAGCACTGGATAGATTTCTTGGACAAACGATCCATCAATTACGAACGCAAAACGGCTTAACACTGGCTGAAGTTTCTCAAAAAGTAGGCATCAGCCGCGGCATGCTGAGCAAAATTGAAAATGGCCTCTCATCAACAAGCCTAGAAAATCTAGAACAACTCGCAAATGCGCTTGGGGTTACTTTATCTAGGCTATTTCAAGGCTATAACGTGCCAAGAGGCTCTGCCCAGTTCGTTAAAAAAGGTGAAGGCATGGAAGTGGTCAGGCGCGGCACTCGGAGTGGCCACACCTACCAATTACTTGCATACGATCAAGGTCCGCAAAAATTATTCGAGCCGTTTTTAATTACGTTAGAAGATCCTGGTGAGGAATTTCAAAGCTTTGAACATGCCGGCACCGAATTTATTCACATGCTCGAAGGCAAAATGGACTATCGGGTTGGCGAAGAAGTGTTCACATTAGAACCGGGAGATTCCCTAACCTTTCGTGGAGAAGTCCCACATAGGCCAGAGAAGCATATCGAAACACCTATCCGCTTTTTAGCGACTATTCATTACGATACTCAAGCAATAGATTTGGATAACGAATAAGAATGAACAAAAATTACGTCATTGAAAATGCCAGCAATCAAGACATCCCCGCGCTCATCGATTTGCTGGGCGTTTTATTTGGAATAGAAGCAGACTTTCAAGCAGACGTGGTAAAACAAACAAAAGGATTAACGCTACTCATCAATGCCACTGAGAACGGTGTCATCAAAGTGGCTAAAAACAAAGCAGGCCAAGTCATTGGCATGGTAAGCGCACAACTTGTCATCTCCACCGCACAAGGCAGTCCATCTGCATGGGTTGAAGATATGGTGATTGAAGAAGCCTACAGGGGTGAAGGTGTTGGAAAAGCGCTTTTAGATGAGGCCTTGGTTTGGGCTAAAAACAAAGGGGCGACAAGGGCACAACTATTAGTAGATACTGAAAATACGTCTGCCCTAGGTTACTACGCGCACTTAGGCTGGGAGACCACCCAACTCCAAGCACGTAAGATTTATCTTTAATTAATCAATTACCCGCTCTAACGCAAACAAGTCCGCAATCTGTTCGCGTTGACGAATTTCATACACTTTATCGCCGTCAACCATCACTTCAGTTGCACGTGGGCGTGTGTTGTAATTAGAGCTCATGCTCATACCATAAGCACCTGCTGACAATACTGCCAACAAATCATCTTGCGCCAAAGCAAGATTACGGTCATGGCCTAAAAAGTCGCCACTTTCACAAACTGGACCAACAATTTCATAAACTTGCGCATCTGAATTAGCTTGTTTTACTGCAACAATATCGTGATACGCGTCGTACAAAGCTGGACGCATTAGATCATTCATTGCAGCATCCACAATGGCGAAATTTTTAGCTTCCGTATGTTTGAGATACTCCACTTTTGTCAGCAATGCACCGGCATTACCCACCAAGGCGCGACCTGGTTCAAACACTAGTTTTACTTTACGACCAGCCATTTTTTGGCGCATGGCTTTTGCGTACTCAGCAAAATCTGGCGGCGTTTCATCCACGTAACAAATACCAATACCGCCACCTGCATCAATATGACGGATAGGAATACCAGCCGCTTCAAGTTGGTCCACCAGTGCCAACACGCGATCTAGAGCATCTAGGAAAGGTGAGAGTTCAGTGAGCTGAGAACCAATATGACAATCCACACCATGAATATCAATATTCGGCATTTTTGCAGCTGTTTGATAAAGATTTAGAGCATCTTCATAAGCGACACCAAACTTGTTATTTTTTAGGCCAGTCGAAATATACGGGTGCGTTTTTGCATCCACATTAGGATTTACACGCAATGAAACTGGCGCAATTTCGTTCATGCTACCAGCCACCGCATTTAAACGGTCTAACTCACTTGCAGACTCAACGTTAAAGCAAAAAATACCAGCTTCTAATGCGCTACGCATTTCAGCTTCAGTTTTCCCTACACCCGAAAAAACTACTTTAGACGCGTCGCCACCTGCGGCAATGACACGGGCTAATTCGCCACCAGAAACAATGTCAAAACCCGCGCCCAATTTCGCAAACAGGCTCAAAATCGCCAAGCTAGGATTAGACTTTACAGCAAAACAAACCAAATGATCTGTGCCTTCAAATCCAGCATTGAAGCGCTTAAAGGCGGAAGTGAGTGCTTCTTTTGAGTAGACGTAAGTGGGCGTACCAAACTCAGCGGCAATTTTACTTAAAGGGAAGTTTTCAGCGTGAAGTTCGCCGTTTTTCATTTGAAATGGTTGCATGAAAAGACTCAAGAATTAACTGTTATTTGGTGCAATTGAGCGTACGTTTCAGTGTTTGGCGCACTCACATTTTGCGGATATTTTTTCTCAGGTATATATAAGGGGCCTTTAATGCCACAAGCAGACAATGCTGAAGTGAGCGCTAAACTCCATAATAAAGCACGTGTAAATTTGCTCACTGCTAATCTCCTTCAATAGTCAAACATACCACTAAGAAATATTGTATGCATTTTAACATAAAGCCTTATTTAGCCTTTATCTTCATCCAATTTAGCCGGATTGATGCGCAACAAATAGTTGGTCAATAAACCATTTGCCACACCAAATACCAGAGCGGCAGCCATAAAAATTGGGATTAAATAAGCAACACCCGATTGTGGAATGAGCCAAACACGTACCACTAACAGTTGCCCAGCCATGTGCGCGAAGGCGGCTAAAACGCTTAAAGTCACCGCACTAAAATAACGACGCGGAAGATATTGTGCAAAAAAGAGCACGGCCAAACTTAATAGAGCGCCTGACAAACTCAGTGCAAATGTCGGCGATAAAAAATTCCCTAACAACAAACTGCTAGCAAATACGCGGAGTAAACTCACCCAAGCCGCCGTAGCAAAATCAAAACGGTAAAGCACAAACAGGGTAACAATGTTTGTAAGGCCAGGCTTAACGCCAGGCAGCGGGGATGGCAACACGGCCTCAATCAAGTGCAATCCAATAGCAAATGCAGCAAGCTTGGCGATACGATGATCGTCCGAAGTTGTCTGAATTTCGATAGATTTATTTTTTGAAGACTGTGTCATTAATAATTCAGACTATCAAATGGTTTTTCGCCACCCAATAGTTCCAAGCTCACTTGATTGGGCAGGCAAATTGCTGCTTGGCCTTTATGGCTGAGCCAGCCTTGATGCACACAATATTGATTAGGACACGGCGAACTCGCAAAACGCGCTTTACCATTGGCAATCACAATACGTGTTATACCGATTGGGCCTTGAATATCAATATTGCGATTTTGATCTAGACTATAAGTTGCATAAATTTTATCGCCAAGTCGGATTTGTAATTTCGCTGCATGCTCGTTGTGCCATAAGGCTTTAAACAAACAAGTCACGAAAATCAGCCCGACTAAAATGACTAACACGTCACCTAATAAAGGCTTGCTCCATCTGAATGCACTCGCCATTACTGCATCACTATCGTTGCTGGCTTAGCTAGCCAATGTACGCGCTGATTCATAGATGCACTGAGCATCACTTTACCCTCTGCATCAACCACCAAATAATGCTCGACACCCATCGCTTTTGCGGCATTTGCACGCTGATCTGGCGCGCTCAAAAATATGGGTTTAGAAGCCACATCCGAGAGCACCCCAGCTTGAGGACTTGCTGGGATTAAGACTGTCACGGCTTGCGTACTTTGTGCTGGATATCCACTGCGTGGATCAATAATATGGCAATAACGCTTTCCATCTTTCTCAAAGTAACGCTGATAATCCCCTGACGTACCAATCGCCCAACCACTTGGCAAATCGAGCGTTGCCATTGGTTTAGGCTGACGCGGATGCTGAATGCCAACACGCCAAGGCTTATCCCCATGCTGGCCAAGCGCGATGATGTTGCCTCCAATATTCACCAGTGCATTTTTGACGCCTTTTTTTTGCAGTTCAACCAATGCAAGATCTAAAGCATAGCCCTTTGCATAGCCCCCTAAGTCGAGCTTAACGGCCGGGTTTTTGCTGAAAGCAGTGTTGCCTTTGATCACGATATCCGACATCTGCGGATTTGATTGCACCAACTTTTGAATCGCCAAATCATTAATTTCAATCGGCGTAAATTCATCGCGCTGAAAGCCCCAAGCGCCAATTAAACTACCAATAGCAGGATTAAATAAGCCTTGAGATTTCTTGGAAAGTACTTGCGCTTGCATGAGCATTTGGGCGAGTTCTGGGCTAATCTCAACAGGCCTTTTTCCATTTGCGAAAGTCTGATTAAGTTTGCTTAATTCGCTATCAGACTGCCAAGCATGATATTGATGATGAAGTCGCTGAAAGTCTTGAAGAATATGGGTAGTGACCTCATGCGCTTTATCTTCCGTCTCGCCATAAATACTAATATCCACAAGCGTGCCGAACACATAAGACTTGGTTTGAACCAAAGGCTCTTTGCCACAGGCACTTAATATCAATGCAAAAAGTAAGACAAGAAATCTCATTGTGCTATAAGGTTTCTAAGGCATCCATAAAAACAGATGCCGGATTACATGGTGTTTGTGCCGCGATTTCCACCATGCCAGTTGGGCTAGTCACATTGATTTCTGTAAGATGATTGCCAATCACGTCCAAGCCGACCAAGAACAAGCCTTTCTGTTTAAGTACTTTGCCGACCATACTCGCAATTTCAACATCACGCTCTGTCAGCGGTTGAGCAACCCCTGTACCGCCTGCCGCCAAATTGCCTCGAGTTTCACCCGCCATCGGTATACGTGCCAAAGCATATGGAAGAGGTTCACCATTAATCACAATAATGCGTTTGTCACCTTGGGTGATTTCTGGCAAATAGCGCTGCGCCATCACCGTGCGTTTGCCATAATCGGTAATCGTTTCAAGAATCACACTGATATTGGGGTCTAATTGCGTCAATCTAAAAATACTACTTCCGCCCATGCCATCCAATGGCTTCACGACAATATCGCCATGTGCCCGTAAAAATTCACGGATTAGTGCATTATCGCGCGCTACTAAAAACTCAGGCGAAAACTGTGGGAAATTGGCGACCGAAAGCTTTTCATTCCAATCGCGAATGGCAATTGGGTTATTGAGCACGCGGGCACCTTGTTTAACAGCCAACTCCAACAGATATGTCGTATATAAGAATTCATTATCAAAGGGTGGGTCTTTGCGCATCAACACCACATCAAAATCTTGTGGGGCATGTTCAATATAATCCCCCACCACAAACCAATTCTCATCATCAACAAACTCAAAAGACTGCGCACGCAAACGCGCTTGCTCTTGGCGTAAAAACAAATCATCTTGCAGTGCCACAAATAATTCATGCCCACGGCTAGCCGCTTCCCGCATCATGGCAAGACTGCTGTCCTTATGAGGCTTTAAGGTATGTAAGGAATCAAGAATAAGTGCAATACGCATTACAAACGCTCCGGATCATTTTCTTCCAACTCAATCGAGGCGGCGAGTAAAGCTAATCGAGCAACAACGCTATACGCATAAAATCTGTTTTTGGCTGAGTCTGGTGCATCAGCACAGTCTGGGGTTGAGCAAGGATTATCAAAGGCTAAGGGCACGAAATGCATACCCGGCGCATTGAGATTTTCATCTACTGCTCGTCCAGTATGCACGCGGTAAAAACCACCCACCACAAAGTGATCCATCATATAAACCACTGGTTCAGCAACAGCATCATTAATGGTCTCAAAGGTATAAACACCCTCTTGAATAATGACCTCATTAACTTCCATTCCCTCTTTCACCACCGCCATTTTATTGCGCTGTTTGCGGTTAAGGTCGCGCACGTCATCTGGGCTTTTGACGGTCATGATGCCCATGCCGTAAGTGCCAGCATCAGCTTTAACAATTAAGAATGGCTCTTGCTCTACACCGTATTCTTGGTATTTTTGTTTGATTTTAGCTAGCAAGACCTCCACCTTTGCCGACATTTCATCCTCGCCTACGCGTGCCTGAAAATCAACACCAGTGGCAGTATCGAAGTAAGGATTAATCAACCATTCATCAATCCCTAAAAACTCAGCAAATTCTTTAGCTACTTTATTGTAAGCAGAAAAGTGTTCTGACTTACGACGTGTGGCCCAACCGGCGTGCAAAGGTGGAATAAGATTTTGTTCAACGCCCTTTAAAATATCGGGAATACCCCCTGACAAATCATTATTGAGTAGCACGGCGCAGCTATCGAAGCCATCTAAAGTCAGGCGGTTTTTAACGCGCTTTACTGGCTCAAGCAAAATAGTCTGGCCTGGCTCAATTTCAATTTGAGTCGGCTCTGTAATTTCAGGGTTAATACTACCAATACGCACATCCAAGCCTGCTTGCCTCAAAATATGCGCAAGCGCAGCAACGTTACGCAAATAGAATGTATTGCGAGTGTGGTTTTCTGGAATCAGTAATAAACGATGCGCTTCAGGACAAATCTTTTCAACGGCGACTGTTGCCGCTTGAACACACAAAGACAAAAATGCAGGATTAAGATTATTAAATCCGCCTGGGAATAAATTGGTATCCACAGGCGCTAATTTAAACCCAGCATTACGCAAATCGACAGATGCATAAAAAGGGGAGCCATGCTCTAACCACTGCACACGAAACCAATGCTCAATCTTAGGCATGTTTTCGAGTATGTTTTTCTCTAGCGCAAGCAATGGGCCTTTAAGCGCTGTGGTGAGATGTGGAATCATGTGTAAAAACTTCTTAATGAGTAACTGAAGTTTTTAATTTTAACGCAGTTTAAGTGCAGTTAACCGTTTATCAACAGGAATGTAGCAATCCAATCCAATAGGTATAAACGTTTCTTGCAACGCCATTCAAATTAGCAACTCGCTCTGCAAGGTTTTTCTTTATTAACTCTGCTTGTTGAACTGCAGGGCTTGACTGAGAAGACTTAAGCTCTTCGCTACCATTTTCACACCAAGTATTTACCATTTCTTCCGTCATCTCTATATGACATTGAAATGCAATGGCATGGCCTATTAAATAAGCTTGGTTCTGACAATGCTGACTAGAGAGTATATGTTTAGCGCCTACAGGCAAATCAAACGTTTCGCCATGCCAATGGAAACTCTCAAACCTGGGCGCCCCAAACAAGCTTAGTGCCCATTCATCAGTGACTCGCACCTCTACCCAGCCGATTTCTTTTACGGGATTCTTTTTAACCCTTGCACCCAAAGCCTTGCTAATCAACTGCCCACCTAAACAATGCCCTAACACAGGCAAATTTTGACCCATTGCTTGCTTTATTAGCGCAATCTCTTTAGCAATCCAAGGCAGCTCATCATTCACGCTCATGGGGCCACCCATCATTACTAAGCCACCGTAACCTGAAATATCTTTAGGTATATCATCACCTTTATCAATGCAAATCATCGTCCAAGGAATATGATGCTGATCTAAAAAAACACCTAAAAATCCAGCCCCTTCTGTTTCTGCATGCCTAATTACTAATATTGGTTTCATTGATATCCTACGATTCTTGTAATAAAAAACGCAAAAATGAACGATTAGTTCAGCCCACACCCTATGTTGATCAATGCAATAGTGAATAAAAAAGCGGACATCTCTGTCCGCTTTTTTATTTCAGCTAGAACCTCACTGAATTACATATGGTAAGCACGCTCACCATGTTCAGCAGTGTCTAAGCCTTCACGTTCTACTTCTTCACTTACACGTAGACCGATGATTAGATCCACAACCTTGTAAGCAATAAATGCTACAACAGCAGACCAAACCAAAGTCACGCCAACACCCCATGCTTGGCTAGTCATTTGAGCAGCCATGTCATAAGTGCCAACTGCGTTAGCTACATAGTCATAAACACCTGTACCACCTAAAGCTGGGTTCACTACGATACCAGTAGCAAGCGCACCGAAAATACCGCCTACGCAATGCACACCGAATACGTCTAGTGAATCGTCATAACCAAATGCTGATTTAACTTTAGTTACAAAGGTAAAACATAGTGGTGAAACGATTAAGCCTAGAACAATCGCACCCATCGGGCCAGAGAAACCACAAGCTGGTGTAATTGCTACCAAGCCAGCGATTGCACCTGATGCAGCACCCAACATTGATGGTTTGCCTTTTGAGAACCACTCAACAAACATCCATGAAGCAGCTGCAGCACAAGTTGCAAGCAACGTATTAGCAAATACTAAAGTTGCGAAACCACTTGCTTCTAAGTTTGAACCAACGTTGAAACCGAACCAACCCACCCACAATAATGACGCACCGATCATCGTCATTGTCACACTGTGTGGAGGCATTGCTTCTTTGCCAAACCCGATACGTTTACCTAATACTAATGCACCTACCAAGCCAGCAATACCTGCATTAATATGCACTACTGTACCGCCTGCAAAGTCTAATGCACCTTTGTTAAATACAAAACCAGCCAACTCATTTGCTTTCGCACCAGCTTCAGCCGAAGTAAATGCATCAGGACCAGACCAGAACCAAACCATATGCGCGATTGGCAAGTATGAGAACGTGAACCAAAGCACCATGAAGAACAAGATTGCTGAGAATTTCATACGTTCAGCAAATGCGCCAACGATCAATGCCGGTGTAATCACTGCGAAAGTTAATTGGAAGCACATGTAGATGTATTCAGGAATCACAACACCTTTGCTGAAGGTCGCAACTGTTGAGTCTGGTGTAATACCGCTCAAGAATAAACGACTAAAACCGCCAAAGAATGGCGTAGTACCTTCAGTGAACGCAACGCTGTAGCCGTAAATTGCCCAGAGTACGCCCAATACACAAGTAATCATGAATGTTTGCATGAGCACTGAAAGCATATTCTTTTGACGCGCCATGCCGCCGTAGAATAAGCCCAAGCCAGGAACACACATCATCAGTACAAGGACTGTTGCAACAATCATCCAAGCCGTGTCGCCTTTATCAGGCACTGGTGCAGTTGCTGCCGGCGCTGCTGCGTCAGTAGCAGGTGCTGGAGTAGCCGCAGCCGCATCAGCAGCAGGTGCTGCTTCAGTTGCTGTTGCAACCGCTTTTGTATCATCCGCATAGCTCACATTAGCTAGGCCAAAAACACCTAAACCTAATGCACTTACTAGTGCGATAGTAGATAGTAATTTTTTCATGTTAATCCCCTAATTAAAGCGCAGCTGGGCCAGTTTCACCGGTACGAATACGGTAAACCTGCTCAAGATCAAAGACAAAAACTTTGCCGTCGCCAATTTTTCCAGTTGTTGCTGACTTCTCGATCACTTCAATTACTTGATCAAGCATTCCGTCATCAATCGCAACTTCCAATTTTACTTTTGGCAGAAAATCAACAACGTATTCAGCACCGCGGTAAAGCTCAGTATGGCCTTTTTGACGACCAAAACCTTTTACTTCAGTCACAGTAATGCCTTGCACACCAATCGCTGAAAGCGCTTCGCGTACTTCATCAAGCTTAAATGGCTTGATAATTGCGGATACTAATTTCATATCGTTCCCCTATCATTGACAAAATTGCATGGGGCATTAGGCCCCATGCTGGCATTACAAAATTAGAACAAGAAGCCTGTTTCAAGCATTGCAGTTGCTTGAGTATCATCATTACCCGATGAACCAAAACCTAATCCCGAACTTAAACCATCAACTTTCACATAGGAAAATTCACCACGCACAAAATAGTTTTTGACCTGATATGTTGGCGTAACTGTCAATGACCAAGCTTTACTATTTGCACCATACCCAAGCAAATTCTGACCGGTCGAATTAGTCCCACCTGATGATTTGATATATTCAGCACGGGCACCGATATTAATAGAATCATTCACAGCATAGTTAGCTAATAATGCACCACCCCAAGTGTCTGCACTGCTTCCTGTGTAACCAACATTATCATTGGCGGAAGCTGAAGGGACATAGGTATACTGAAGATATGGTTGAAGTGTTAATGGTCCTTTAACGTATTTATAAATTACGTTATAAACTTGGCTATTTGCCTGTGCACCAGAAGCAGTTGTCCAAAGATTAGTTTGGTTATCAACTGTTGTTTTATCAATGTTACCGCCTGCTACAAGCGAAACAGTGTTGCTATCGTTAATAGTGTATGAAAGTGAAGCTGTTACCCACTTGTAATCCTTACTGTAAAAACCATCGGTCACTTGAACAGATGCTGCTACAGGACCTTTGGCATAGTTCGCTTGAACGCCTCGTGTAAACACGTTTTCTTGATTCCAGAGCAAACCACGTTGAATGTTAGTGTTTTCGAAAGTGTAAGTGTATTCAGCACCTAAAAGCGTTGGTAATTTACCAGCTTGAAATGAGAAAGTATCATTTGGCACCAATTTCACATAAGCCGTTGGAATTAAACCATAAGAACCATCGGTTTGATGTGATGCGCGAGCGTAAGCTTGGCCAACAACTGGAATTGAATAACCACCGCCTTGAATATAGAACTGCACAGGGCCATCAATCTTTTGCAAAATAACTTGGGCATTTGTGATATCAGCAACTGAATTCTTTGTTACATGATTAGGCGCATTATTATTGCTACTTGACTTACCGTCATTGGTAAGTGCCATACCACTTAGTGCACCAGAAACATAAACTTTACCCACCGGGCCACCCATATCAAAACTTAATGGTGTTGCTGCACCCACTAACGGATAGTTCATGCCAGGACCATTTAAAACGATTGGAGCAGGTGCACTAGCCGCAGGTGCTGCGGCCGCATCAGCTGCTGGCGCTTCATCTGCATAAGCTAGCGCGGAACCCAACGTACCTAAGACAGCAATTGCTATTAAAGATTTACGCATTATTTTTTTCCTCTTGTTTAAATTAAAAATATAAAAACGAATTTCTACAAAGAAACTAAAGCAACAGGCGTGCCAACTTTCTAAAAAACTTAAATGCGCAAATAAAAAAGTATTTAAAAATATACATGCAGTTTTAATGCCAACTAAATATCTTTATCCAAATAAAAATCCATCCTGTTGTTTTAAAATGTTTTTTCTAACTATTTTTCGTATACGGTCATTAACTGATAGAATTGTGATAAACATTTGAGGTTAACCATGAAACACATTGAAATTGTTGAAGACTTATCAAGTAAAATCAAAGAAACGTTATCAAACTCCCCAATTAGTGATTTTGAGCACAACATTCGCGCACTATTACAGAGCGCATTCACCAAAATGGAGCTTGTTAGCCGAGAAGAGTTTGATGTACAAACTGAAGTATTGAGGCGCGCACAAGAAAAATTAGCTGACCTTGAAAAGAAACTTGAAGCACTTGAGCAACAAACTAACTAGTTACGCATCAATATAGAGCAGCCAATTTTATTTATCGCTCCAACAAGGAGCGTCAAGCATCAAAAATAATCTCTTGATGGGCTAAATATAAAGAGTTGAGTACTTTGCTCTATAATGTTGGTCTATTGTTGATCTTCGCCGCAAGGCAATATAACTCCAGATGATAAAAGCTTCTCCAACCGAACAAATTTTGCGCGATTTATTAGCTCAACGCATCCTGATTTTGGATGGCGCAATGGGCACAATGATTCAGCAATACAAGCTCACCGAAGCAGATTATCGCGGTGGGGAGAATGGTCGCTTCAAAGACTTTAAAGGCCCAAGTGGGGCTGAGTTCTGCAACAAAGGCAACACTTGCGGTTGCGGCGCCAATCACAATCAAGCACCCGCTGAAACGACACGCGAACTGTTTGTAAAAGGCAATAACGAGTTACTTAGCCTTACGCAACCGCATATCATCCAAGAGATTCACGAACAGTATTTAGCCGCTGGTGCTGATATTGTTGAAACCAACACCTTTGGTGCAACAAGTGTTGCACAAGATGATTACCACATGGCCCATCTCGTTTATGAGATGAACCTTGCCTCAGCAAAGCTTGCACGTGCAGCATGTGATCAATATAGCAGCCCAGACAAACCTCGCTTTGTAGCCGGGGCCTTAGGGCCAACTCCCAAAACCGCCTCGATTTCACCTGACGTGAATGACCCTGCTGCACGTAACGTAACGTTTGACCAGTTGGTTACCGCCTATCTTGAGCAAACCCGTGCTTTGGTTGAAGGGGGTGTAGACATTCTGATGGTCGAAACCATTTTCGACACGCTCAACTGTAAGGCGGCACTTTTTGCGATTGATGCGTTCTTTGCGGAAAGCCGAAAACGCTTACCGCTGATGATTTCAGGAACCGTTACTGATGCCTCTGGGCGTATTTTATCCGGCCAAACCGTGCCCGCTTTTTGGCATTCAGTTCGCCATGCGAAGCCACTGACTATTGGCCTAAATTGCGCCTTGGGTGCTGCTTTGATGCGGCCTTATGCGCAGGAGCTTTCAAAAATTGCCGACACCTTTGTCTGTATTTATCCGAACGCCGGCTTACCGAATCCAATGTCCGATACTGGCTTTGATGAAAAACCAGCGGATACTTCAGCACTGGTGAAAGAGTTCGCCGAAAGCGGCTTTATTAACATCGCTGGCGGTTGCTGCGGAACAACACCGCCGCATATTAAAGCCATTGCTGATGCACTAAAAACAATAGCGCCACGTCAAGTTCCCGTCGTTGAAAAAACAACCAAACTTTCAGGCCTCGAGCCTTTCGTGATCGATGACAACTCCTTATTTGTTAACGTAGGTGAGCGCACCAATGTCACAGGCTCTAAGGCTTTCGCTCGTATGATCCTAAACGAGCAATTTGAAGAGGCGCTGCAAGTTGCTCGCCAACAAGTTGAAAACGGTGCGCAAATCATCGACATCAACATGGACGAAGGCATGCTTGATGCCATCAAAGCCATGTCACACTTTTTGAATCTTGTAGCTTCTGAGCCGGATATTGCGCGCGTGCCTATTATGATTGACTCCTCAAAATGGGATGTCATCGAGGCAGGCCTAAAATGTGTACAGGGCAAAGCGATTGTTAACTCGATTTCGATGAAAGAAGGCGAGGCCGAGTTCTTACGCCAAGCACAACTATGTATGCGCTATGGTGCGGCGGTTATCGTGATGGCTTTTGATGAAAAAGGCCAAGCGGATATATTTGAGCGCAAAATCGAAATCTGCAAACGTGCTTATGATTTATTGGTCGACCAAGTTGGCTTTCCAGCTGAAGACATTATTTTTGATCCAAATATCTTTGCCATTGCCACCGGCATTGAAGAACACAATAACTACGCAGTCGATTTCATTAATGCGACGCGCTGGATTAAAGAAAATCTGCCACATGCAAAAATTTCAGGTGGTGTCTCGAATGTAAGTTTTAGCTTCCGCGGAAACGAGCCTGCACGTGAGGCGATTCATACCGTGTTCCTTTACCATGCCATTAAAGCAGGCATGACCATGGGGATTGTGAATGCGGGCATGATTGGCATCTATGACGACCTCCCAGAAGCCTTACGTGAGTGCGTGGAGGACGTCGTATTAAATCGCCGTCCTGATGCAACCGAGCGCATGATTGAAATGGCTGGCACGCTCACCGCTGGTGGTAAAAAAGAGGCAGCGACACTGGAATGGCGTGGCACGCCCGAGAATCCAGTTAGCGTCCAAAAGCGTCTTGCGCATGCACTGGTCCATGGCATTACAGAATTCATCAATGAAGATACTGAAGAAGCACGTGTTGAAGCATTAAAAAATGGTGGGCGCCCTATTCATGTGATTGAAGGTCCGCTCATGGATGGCATGAACATCGTGGGGGATTTATTCGGACAAGGAAAAATGTTCTTACCGCAAGTCGTGAAATCAGCGCGCGTGATGAAACAAGCGGTTGCTCATCTCATTCCATTTATTGAAGAAGAGAAACTTTTAGAAGAGAAACGCACAGGCGTTGCTGCAAAACCAAAAGGCAAGATGGTCATTGCTACGGTCAAAGGTGACGTGCATGACATCGGCAAAAATATCGTTTCTGTTGTGTTGCAATGTAATAACTTTAAAGTCGTCAACATGGGAGTCATGGTGCCGTGTTCAGAGATTCTAGCCCTAGCTAAAGCAGAAAATGCTGACATCATTGGCTTATCAGGTTTGATCACTCCGTCACTTGAGGAAATGGCACATGTTGCCCGCGAAATGCAACGCGACCCTTATTTCCGTGGCCTTAAAACACCCCTATTAATTGGTGGCGCAACGACATCACGCGCGCATACAGCCGTCAAAATCGCGCCGCATTATGATGGCCCAGTGGTATATGTACCAGATGCCTCACGTTCAGTTGCTGTGATGCAGTCTTTAGTATCGCCTGAACAGCGTGATGCTTATATCACTGAATTAAATGCAGACTATGAACGCGCTCGCAATCAACACGCCAATAAAAAAGGCGTGCCTATGTTATCGATTGAAGATGCCCGTAAGAATAAAACCAAACTCTCATTCACCGGAATTAATACGCCAGTAAAACCTAAATTTATTGGTCGACGTGTTTTAGAAAATATCGATTTAGCGACCATTGCCCAATACATAGACTGGGGTCCTTTCTTCCAAACGTGGGATTTGGCAGGCGCTTACCCAGCCATTCTTAAAGATCCTGTCGTGGGTGAAACTGCGACAAAATTATTCGCTGATGGCCAAGCATTACTCAAGAAAATTATTGAAGGTCGTTGGCTAACAGCCAATGGTGTAGTTTCTCTATTGCCTGCTAATAGCGTCAATGAAGATGACATCGAAATTTATACCGATGAAACTCGCAAAGAAGTGGCCTTCACTTACTACGGCATGCGTCAGCAGTCTGAAAAACCAGTGATTGATGGCGTACCACGCCCTAATCAGTGCTTGGCCGATTTCATTGCACCTAAAGAATCTGGTATTGGGGATTACATTGGCATGTTTGCAGTGACCGCTGGATTAGGCATTGAAAAGCATCTCAAGCGCTTTGAAGAGGCGCATGATGACTTTAATAGCATCCTGCTCAAATCCTTAGCGGACCGCTTGGCTGAAGCTTTCGCAGAATATTTACATCAACGAGTGCGAACCGATTTATGGGGCTATGCCGCTGAAGAGCAATTAAACAATGAAGCTTTGATTGCTGAACAATATCAAGGCATCCGCCCAGCGCCAGGCTATCCAGCTTGCCCAGACCATACCGTCAAAACTGAGATGTTTAGAATCATGCAAGCGACAGAAATTGGCATGGCGCTTACTGACTCTTATGCAATGAGCCCAGCTGCTGCGGTTTCTGGTTATTATTTCGCTCATCCTGAAGCGAAGTACTTCAGCGTGGACAAAATTGGCGAAGATCAACTCAGTGAACTTGCCAATAGACGTAGGATGAACAAAGAAGAATTAGCGCGCTGGTTAGCGCCTAATTTGGCTTAATTAAGAAGGCTCACCATGCACATTCATATCCTTGGTATTTGCGGCACTTTTATGGGCGGCGTAGCGGTACTCGCAAAAGATGCCGGCCATACAGTGACGGGCTGTGATGCCAATGTGTATCCACCAATGAGCACGCAACTGGAAGCTCAAGGCATTAAGCTCATTGAGGGCTTTGACCCGAGCCAAACAGATTTAAACCCTGACGTGTACGTGATTGGTAATGTGGTATCACGTGGCAATCCGCTCATGGAAGAAATTCTCAACAAAGGGCTTCCATACATTTCCGGACCGCAATGGTTAGCTGAGAACATTCTGCACCCACAAGGCGAACCTAGCAAATGGGTGCTTGCCGTCGCTGGGACACATGGGAAAACGACTACTTCATCAATGCTCGCATGGATTTTAGAGCACGCTGGATTGGCGCCTGGCTTTTTGATTGGCGGCGTACCCCAAAACTTTTCAGTGTCCGCGCGCCTACCCCAAACGCCAAAACAAGACACTAAAAGCACCTCCCCATTTTTTGTGATTGAGGCTGACGAATACGATACGGCATTCTTTGATAAGCGCTCCAAATTTGTGCATTACGGCCCACGGACAGCGATCTTAAACAATCTTGAGTTTGACCATGCCGACATCTTTGCAGATTTGCATGCGATTGAAACCCAATTTCACCATTTGGTCAGAACTGTTCCTCAACAAGGATTAGTCGTGGCGAATGGCAAGGAAGAAAGTTTGAAGCGTGTAATCGATCGTGGTTGCTGGACACCCGTTGAGCACTTTGGCTCAAATGAAGGATGGCAAGGTGGAGAAGCTGACCCAGATGGTAGCTTTGACGTGCTATTAAATGGCAAAGTCGTGGGCCGCGTTGAATGGGAGTTGCTTGGCGAACATAATCGTATGAATGCGCTTGCTGCATTGGCTGCTGCACGTCATGTAGGTGTTGCAGTTGAGGTTGGGATTGAAGCGCTTGGACTGTTCCAAAACGTCAAACGCCGTATGGAGCTTCGTGGTATCGAAAGAGGGGTGAGTGTATACGATGACTTCGCCCATCATCCAACCGCCATTACTACCACCGTTGCTGGCTTGCGCTCAAAAGTTGGTGAGGCACGTATTTTGGCCGTATTAGAGCCTCGCTCAAATACCATGAAATTAGGCGTAATGAAGCAGGCCTTACCAGCAAGTTTGGTCGATGCTGACTTAGTTTATTGCTTTGGTGCAAACCTTGGCTGGGATGCAAAAGAGGCACTCGAACCAATGGGCGCAAAAGCCAGAGTTTTTGACAACATGGATGCACTTATTACAGCCATTGTGGATGAAGCAAAAAATGGTGACCAGATTTTGGTGATGAGCAATGGTGGCTTTGGTGGTATTCACCAAAAGCTACTAACACAGCTCACCCAATAAGCTTCCCCCTAACATTCTAAGCATGTTGTTAGATAGACTTAAAAAGCTAGATTTTTTTACCTTAGCTTTATTAAGCTCAGCAATCGTTCATGTGCTCATTATTACCTTCGTCAAATTTCAGCCGCCTGCGTTGCAATTTTTCAAAGACCAGATGTCCACTTTAGATGTCGTACTGGTGAACAGCAAGCATCATAAAAGGCCCAAAAAAGCTGACGCACTTGCACAAGCGAATTTAGATGGCGGTGGTAACACCGCTGAAAATAGACAACTAAAATCTGCATTGCCTTGGCAAAAAAACAAATCTGCCGATGCAACAGAAGAGCACCAATCAAAAGCCCTAGAGAAAAGCTTAGCGAGTGCAGAAGCTGAGGCTAATCGAAAAGCCGAACGACTTGCTGAACTGGATAAGCAAGCACAAGCGTTAATGAGTCAACTCAAAGCATCACACGCCATCGAGACAGATCCCACTCAAAAAACACGGCCTACCAATCCTGAAACAGGCTTACAAGACTCCACGACAAAAGCACTCAACACAAGCGACTTGATGAGCGCTAGTTTAGAAATGGCGAGGCTAGAAGCGCAGATTAACAAACAGCAGGACGACTATCAAAAACGTCCAAAGCGTAAATCAATTGGCGCGCGCGCACAGGAGTATCGTTTTGCAGCCTATGTCGAATCATGGCGCCAAAAAATAGAGCGCATTGGCAATTTAAACTATCCTGAAGCCGCTAAAGACCAGAAAATATACGGGCAATTACAACTTACCGTTTATATCAAATCAAACGGCGAAGTCGAAAAAGTTGAAATTAGAAAACATTCCGGCTATCCGGTCTTAGATGATGCCGCCGTTCGTATCGTCAAAATGGGCTCACCTTATGCCGCTTTTCCAGAAGATTTGCGCAAAGAGGTCGATATTTTAGACATTACAAGAACTTGGATTTTTACTAAAGAAGATAGCTTAGCAACTAAAGCAACGGAATAAAAAATAGGATTGGAAACCACATGAATACGCATTACCAACATCACGTTTTTTTCTGTTTAAATACGCGCGAAGATGGTTCAGCTTGTTGCACAGACCACAATGCAGAAGCAGCTTTTGACCATATGAAAGCAAGGGTAAAGAAACTCAACTTAAATGGTGAGGGCAAAACGAGAATTAATCGTGCAGGCTGCCTAGATCGTTGCGGAGAGGGGCCATTGCTGGTGATTTATCCAGAGGCCGTTTGGTATACCTTTGTCGATTTAGATGATATCGACGAAATCATCAGTTCACATTTACAAGCAGGTAAATTAGTTGAACGTTTACAGGTAGTTTAATTAAACCAAAGCCTCAGCAAGCTTGGTTTCTAGGATAGCAAACAAACCAACAATATTTGGCTTGTTTGTTTGACGCACTTCCTCACTCCATATCGTTTCTGGAAAATGAATATCCGTTTCGAACCGCGGGATGACATGCCAATGAATGTGCGGCGTTTTGTTACCAAGACTCGCCAAGTTGATTTTAGTCGGTTGCAGCACATCACGTAGAACTTGCTCTACCTTGAAAGTGATTTGCATAAGATGCAAACGTTCTGCATCACTTAAATCCGTCATTTCTTTCACATGCTTGTTTAAAATCACGCGGCAAAAACCAACATAATTCGGATCATCGACCAACACGATACGACATAAATCGTTTTGCCAAAGTAGCTCACCACCTAATGAGTTACAAAACACACAACCATGATTCATCATAGTTTTATGCACTGCCCTGTGGCTGCAGATTGCAAGGTTGCAATAATGGTTGCGCAATTATTTTTAGCATCCTCGAAACTAAGAAGCGGTGTTTTATCATGCAAGACGCAATCGCTAAAATGCTCAATCTCAAGATTAAAATGATTGCTCGCCGGATAAAATTCCTCGCCCTTACGGCCGTCCTCACTCCACCAACTAATCACAGGCACATCATTCGTCCCAGGCAACTGCCAAACAGTGTTACATTTAATACCGCCCTTAGTCCCCACCAATGTATATTCAGATTGGCGGCTACATTCGAAACTGGTATCAAAATGACCGCGCTTCCCTTCACCGAAATCAATCACGCCGCTGGTGGCAATATCAGCGCCACTGTCTGCATATTTTGCGATGGCCATCACGCTAACCGGGTTCGATGCAAAACAATGTCTTAAGGTATGAATCGCGTATGGACCGATATCCCACATTGCACCCCCGCCGTTCGCTGTGTCGTTTGCTAGGCGATACATCCGTGCTGGCCGCATCATAAATGAATAGCTGGCCTTCGCAAACATCACTTCACCAATCACGCCAGACTGCACAATTTCTTTCACTCGCTGATGTTGAGGATGAAAGCGATACATAAAACCTTCCATCACCTTAACATGGTGTTCGGAAGCGGCTGCCTCAATCGCTTCAATATCTTCGACTTTGATAGCCATTGGCTTTTCAATCAGCACATGCTTACCTGCCGCAATCGCTTTTAATGCCCATTCTGCATGCTCATGGTTAGCAAGCGGAATATATACGGCTTGTACATTCGCATCTGAAAGCAAACCTTCTAGCGCATCATATGTTTTCACGCCTTGCGCTTTAGGTGCATATTTAGCCAGCGTCTCAGCTGCGGCACCTGGACGACGACTAGCAATCGCAACCAGTTCGGAATTATTTGCCTCTACAATGGCTGGTAATAGTCTCTCGTTCACGCGCGCTGCGCCTAAAATTCCCCAACGTAACTTACTCATAGTGATTCCTTTATTTGAACACCAGCCGCATGTGCTTGTGTGTCAGCGTGATACGAACTGCGCACCATAGGGCCACATGCCGCTTGCGTAAATCCCATGGCAAGCGCTTCTTGCTCAAACTCGGCAAAACGCTCTGGCGTGACAAACCTGACAACTGGTAAATGATGTTGGCTTGGTTGTAAGTACTGACCCAACGTCAGCATCGTTACCCCATGATTTCGTAAATCCTGCATGACTTCCAAAATCTCTTCATCAGTTTCACCCAAGCCTAACATTAAGCCGGATTTAGTTGGCACGTCGGGATGAAGTTCACCAAATACTTTGAGTAAGTTCAGGGAGTTCTGATAGTCGGCACCAGGACGTGCTTGTTTATAAAGACGAGGCACCGTTTCCAAATTGTGATTCATCACATCTGGCGGTGCAATTTTTAAAATCTCAACAGCCGTTTCTAAACGGCCTCGAAAGTCCGGAACCAATACCTCAATTTTAATCGCTGGCGACTCGGTACGGACTGCTTGAATGCAATCCACAAAATGCTGCGCACCACCATCCATTAAGTCATCTCTGTCCACGCTAGTGATGACGACATAACGCAAGCGCATCTGGGCGATCGTACTTGCTAAGTTGCTCGGCTCATTCACATCAGGGGGTAATGGTTTACCATGCGAAACATCACAAAATGGACAACGACGTGTACAAATGTCGCCCAAAATCATAAACGTGGCTGTGCCGCCACTAAAGCACTCACCAATGTTGGGGCATGATGCTTCTTCACACACGGTATGCAGTTTGTTTTCGCGTAAGACCTGTTTAATTTCTTGAAAGCGCAGACCATCAGGCACTTTCATTCGAATCCACTCCGGCTTTCGCATCGGTGCTTGCGGCACAATTTTAATTGGAATACGCGCGGTTTTTTGTTCGCTGGTTTCTTTAACGCCTGCAACTTTACTAGGGCGTTTTACTGCAGCTGCATTTTTCGATTGATCGGTCATATTAAGTCTGAATAGCCTAATTCTTTAGTCAAGTATTTTAGCAGTTTTTCTGCCGCTTCTGCTTGGCTTAAATGGATATTCAAATCGCGCAATTGCGTCACCTCTAACCCACGATAACCACATGGATCGATCGCGCTAAATGGTGACAAATCCATGTCTACATTAAGTGCGATACCGTGATAACAACATTCTTTTTTTAATCGTAAACCAACAGATGCAATCTTTTTATGATGCACATAAACCCCTGGGGCATCTGCTCTTGCTAATGCAGGGACGTTCATTTCTGCGAGTAAAGTCACCACCGAATTTTCCATAGCACTGACTAATTGGCGCACATTCATGCCTTTACGTTTCAAATCAATCAACAGGTAAATGATCGTTTGACCAGGGCCATGATAAGTGATTTTTCCACCCCGGTCCGTATTCACGACAGGGATGTCATCACGCGTTGGCATACGCACATCCTTGCGATTAAGGCCTAAGGTATAAACTGGAGAATGTTCTGTGAGCCAGATTTCATCTGGCATTTCAGCGTTTCTGGCGGTGGTGAAATCTTGCATGGCACGCCAAGTAGATTCGAACTCGGTGCGCCCTAAACGACGAATGAAAAGGGTTGGCGTCAATGCTCTCGACCCAAATTAAAGCACGTATTTCACAAGCGGGTGTTCTGAAAGCGCGCGATAAATACTGTCCAGTTGGGCTTTAGAAGTCACATACACATTGCAAGTCAAACTGATAAAACGACCGCCGCTACTTGCGCGCATATCCACTTTGGTAGCATCGAACTTTGGCTCATGCACTTGAATCACGCTAACCATTGCATTAGCAAAATCATCGTTTGTTTCCCCCATCACTTTAATTAAAAAGTCACAAGGAAACTCAACTAGCGTCTCTTCTGCCAGTCCCAATACTTGTTTTTGGTCTGTCATTTTTTTATCCGCGTTTACGCAAACATCATCATAAGACTATCCCAAAGACGACCAAAAATACCGGCGACTTTAACTTCTTTGGCGGCAAGTAATTTTTGTTCATCTACAACTTTGCCATCAATCGTAAATTGCACTGTAGCAACTTGTTGGCCCTTTGCGATCGGTGCCATTAAAGATTTCTGAGCAATCACATTCGCCTTTACACGAGCATAGTCACCTTTAGGTAATGTCACATAAAGATCATGGAACGTTGTTGCAGCCACTTTACTATCGCTACCCTTCCATACCTTTTGCATCGTAATTGCAGTACCTGCTTTGTACACCATGTGGGTGTCAAAAAACTGATAACCATAATTCAATAGTTTTTGACTTTCGGTCGCACGCGCATTGTCATTTGCAGCACCAAGCACCACAGAAATTAGACGATGTTCACCACGTTTTGCAGATGAAATTAAACAAAAACCTGCTGAATCGGTATGGCCTGTTTTCATCCCATCCACGGTCGGATCTAACCATAACAAACGGTTGCGGTTTGGCTGTGTGATTTTGTTATAAGTGTATTCTTTAACTGAATAGAGTCGTTTATATTGATCAGGAAAGTCTGTAATTAATGCAGTCGCTAACAATGAAAGATCATAAGCCGTTGTGTAATGTTGCGCATCAGGCAAACCTGTCGCATTCATAAAATGCGTATTTTTCATACCTAGGCGTGCTGCTTCTTTATTCATTTTTTCGGCAAATGCATCTTCGGTACCACCAATTCCTTCCGCCAAAGCGATTGAAGCATCATTACCTGATTGAATAATCATGCCATGTAAAAGCTCATCCACCGTTACCGTCATCGTGGTGTCCACAAACATTTTAGAGCCTTCAACGCGCCAAGCTTTTTCAGAAATCGGCAAAGTTTGATCTAACTTTAACTGCCCCGCTTGAAGTGCTTTGAAAGATAAATAAGCGGTCATCAATTTCGTCAGTGATGCTGGCTCAACACGGTTTTGACTTTGCTGTTCAGCAAGCACGCGGTTGCTATTAAAGTCTTTTAACAAATAAGCCTTCACCGCTAGTTCTGGTGGTGGCGCCACTTCTGCATAAGCATTTCCAACAAACAAACTGAGGATTAATACAAAAAATGAGGTGAAATAAGTCATGTTTTTTACGTAGGTTTCTAAGTTAAATTAAGGTTGATCAATAATGTAGGTATTCACGCCCAAGGCTTTTTTGACTTTTGCGGCGGCCATTTCGGCTTCCGTACGATTGGCGTAAGGCCCAATACGGACGCGGTATATGCCTTGATTGTACCAGCTATTCACAGGGGCATTTTCAACTAAATTCTGCCCCAGAATTTTTTTAGATAACACACCAGCATTGTCAGCAGACTTAAAAGCGCCGACTTGAACAAAGGTGCCCGATAGTGGTGGCGTATTTAACTTATCTTGTGTTGAAGATGATGGTGTAGTGTTTTCAATGACGGTTGGCGCAGGTGTGTCTGCTGTTTTTAATGGTTCGATAATCACAGATGAAGATTCTGCTGAGGGAGCAATCTTTGGCGCAGAAACTGGGGGCGTACTTTGCACAAACTTTCTTGCATCAATGGCTTCAACATCTACAATCCCACTTCCCTTGCCAGCCAACCCCAGCTTATAGGAAGCAGCGTAAGATAGATCAATTAATCGATCACTATGGAACGGACCGCGATCGTTAATACGTACGATGACTGATTTCTGATTTTCAGGATTCGTGACACGAACATAGCTTGGAAGCGGCAAAATCGTATGCGCACCTGTCATGCCATACATGTCATAGACTTCTCCTGCTGAGGTTTTTTGTCCGTGATAGCGCTTGCCGTACCAAGAGGCAACACCACGCTTTTTGTAAGGCTGATACTCGGTCATTGGCGTATAGCTATTCCCAAGTGCAACATAAGGCTTATTCGCACGTGCAATCAAAGGCTCTACACGAGGTACAGCATCAGGAATCGCGTCAAGATTGGCAGGCGGATTATCACCAGGGCCGTCATCTAAGTAGTACCCCCCTGATTTCTTAGTTTTGCCAAGCTCGGTAGGCTTAGCTGGCTCACCCGACTTAACATTAGGCGTGCCACCGCATGCCACGAGCAACAAGCTAAGTAAAACAGGAATAAGAATATGGGTAGTCTTCATGAGGTCGACATCAACGTTTTATGGGTATGAATACTCATCAAAATACCAAAGCCTAATAATATCGTGACTAATGACGTGCCGCCATAACTGACAAAAGGCAAAGGCACACCGACCACCGGCAAGACCCCGCTTACCATACCCATATTCACGAACACATAGGTGAAAAATGTCAGCGTTATACTGCCTGCCAATAAACGTGTAAATGTATTTTGGGCTTGAGATGAAATGACTAATCCACGACCAATCAGTAGGATAAATAAAATAAGCAACAAGACGTTGCCCAAGAAGCCAAACTCTTCTCCAAAAACTGCGAAGATAAAATCTGTTGTGCGCTCAGGCAAAAAATCTAGTTGTGACTGGGTGCCTTCCATCCAACCTTTTCCTGCAAAGCCACCTGAACCCAAAGCGATACTTGCCTGAATGGTATGGTAGCCAGCACCAAGTGGATCTTGGTATGGGTCAAATAAAATCTCGATTCTTTTACGTTGATAATCATGCATCAACGACCAAAAAATAGGCGCCATCACTGCTGCCGAGACTGCTCCGCCAATTAATATTTTCCAACTGAGGCCCGCTAAAAATAGAACGTAAAAGCCTGCAGCCGCAATTATTAAAGCCGTTCCCAAATCTGGCTGTTTCATAATTAGGCCAACTGGCACCACCAATAACAATGCGGCCACCGCATAATCAATCCAACGTAGGCTTTGTTCGCGTTTAGCAAAATACCAAGCGAGCATCATCGGCACAGCAATTTTCATTAATTCAGAAGGCTGAATTCTACCAACGCCTAGATTGAGCCAGCGACGTGCGCCGTGACTAATCTCACCAAACAAAGCAACGCCTAATAGCAATAGCAACCCAAGCACAAATAAAGGCAAAGCGATGCGCTCTAGATAATGCGGAGAGGTATTTGCAGCAAGCCACATGATTGTCAGCGCAGCAGAAATATTGAGAAACTGTGAAAGCACGCGATCAAAACTTCCGCCCGACGCACTGTATAAAACAAACAACCCAACGATACAGCTAAAAGAGATACAGCCCATTAAAAATGGATCGATATGTGTTTTTAAACGCTCAAGTATCTTACTAATCATGTGGGGCATCCTCAGGAATCGGTGGCTCGGCCTTTTTGCCTGCATCATTCTCTGTACTAGGCTCTTTACCTAACAAATAATAATCCATGACTTTCCTTGCGATTGGACCTGCTGCGGAACCACCATGACCGCCATTTTCGACAATCACTGCAACTGCAATTTTTGGGTCCTCTGCTGGCGCATAAGCAATAAATAAGGCATGGTCACGATGACGCTCATCCATACCCCCAGCGTTATATTTTGCACCTTGCTTGATCCCGACCACTTGTGCAGTCCCAGTTTTTGCAGCAATGTTATAGCTAGCACCAGCACCTACACTCGCTGCGGTTCCACCTGGCTTAGTCACATCTACCATACCTGCTCTAACAATTTCAATATTACGTTGATCCAAAAGTACTTCATCTAATTTCGTAATCGGCATCAGATGGTTTTCGGCACCATTATGTTTTTGAATACTACTGACTAAGTGCGGTTGCATCGCCACCCCGTTATTGGCAAGCACTGCGGTTGCCTGCGCAAGTTGCATCGGCGTAACCAAAGTATAGCCCTGCCCAATGCCGACAATAACGGTTTCACCTGGATACCATCTTTGTTTCCAACGACGCCATTTCCATTCTGGTGTTGGCAATAAACCACCAATTTCACCCACCAAATCGATGCCGGTTTTTTTACCAAAGCCGAAATGACTGACAAACGAGGTTAATTTATCAATCCCCATTTCTAAGGCTAAGCCGTAAAAAAATGTATCGCAAGAAACAGTAATCGCTCTTTGCATATCCACCTGACCATGGCCACCTGGTTTCCAATCGCGATACTGGTGTGCGCTTCCAGCCAATGTGTAAAATCCTGGGTCGCCAATGCTAAAAGGCGGATGCCTTCTGCCATCCTCTAACCCTGCCATCGCAACGAAAGGTTTAAACGTAGAACCTGGTGGATAGATGCCGCGAATAGGGCGATTAATGAGCGGTTTATCCAAAGAGCCATTCAGTGTTTTCCATGTATCAGCATCAATGCCATCGACAAAGAGATTAGGGTCAAATGTTGGCATACTCACATAAGACAAAATCTCGCCGTTTTTGGGATTAATCGCCACCATCGCACCCCGATGATTCTCGAATGCCTTTTCAGCAATCTCTTGCATCTTAGAGTCTATGGATAAGACTAAATTGTCTCCTGGGACAGGCGGGGTACTCGATAAGACCCGAACCGCTTGACCATCCGCATCAATTTCAACTTGCTGGAAACCTGTCGTACCGTGAAGTTCGCGCTCGTAGTATTGTTCAATTCCGCCCTTACCAATATGGTCTGAGCCTTTGTAGTTAGAAATATCTTCTGACTTTTCTAGTGCTTTTACATCAGCCTCATTGATACGTCCAATGTAACCAATCATGTGCACACCAAGATTACCCAAAGGATAATGTCTAAAAAGACGGGACCGAATTTCTACACCTGGAAATTGATATCTGTTTGCAGCGAATTTAGCTGCCTCCACTTCATTCAAATGCGTTCTAATCGGCACACTTTCAAAACTATGGCTTTCTTGACGGAGCTTTTTAAAACGTTTGCGTTCTTCCGCACTCACCTCAATAAACTCGCTAATTTTATTAATCGTTTCTTCTACATCACCTGCTTTTGATGGTGTAATTTCCAAGGTATAAACAAAGAAATTATGGGCCAAGGTCACGCCATTTCGATCAAGAATCAAACCGCGATTCGGAACAATGGGAACGAGAGAAACACGATTATTTTCCGCTAAGGTTTGAAAGTATTCGTACTTCAATAGCTGTAAATAGAAAAAGCGAACTAGTAGCACCGCAAAACAAAAAAAGATAAAGCCAGTGGCTACTCTTAATCGCAGACTATATTGGTGGTGTTCTAAAGAGTGATTTTTAACTTCGAAACGCAAGCGCATAGCAATTATTGCTGACGTGTCATGATGTTAATGGAAAGGCGGAAGTGAAGAACTGCGTACCACAACATAATGCCTGTGAGTGAGGGGACAAAATATGTCCAACCAAAATACTCGCTGCCTGAGAATGACTTCAGCATGAGCAAGATGACTTGATTCACAAATAATAACAAAAACACATAGGCTGATTGCTGAAGCACAGTGAACAAAATCAGGCGACGCTGATACATGACCGCCAAAAAAGCGGTCAAGGCATAAGCCAATGCGTTTTGCCCAAATAAATCACCACTGATTAGATCCATCAAAATCCCAGCGGTCCAGGCTATCCCAATATTGCAAATATTAGGCGCACGCAATAGCCAGAAAAGCAGCGCAAGCAATAAAAAGTCCGGTTTAATCTGCAATAGCCAACCTGAGAAAGGCAACAACTGCAAAAGCAATGCCCCTAGCAAAGTAAAATAAACGCGACGTCGACTAAGGTTTGCCATCACTTCTCCTCGACGTTTTTTCTTTCTTATCTAGTTGCTTTTTCGCATCTGCGCTGAGCACCTGTTGAATATCTTTTGCAACCAAATTCGTTGTATCACTTGAAAGAATCAGCACTTGTCGGTGATTTTGAATACCTGCAATTGGGGCCGCAACAATTTGGGCGAATGGCGAACTGACGTTGGTTTTTACGCTGGTCACAATAGCGACTCCAAGCCCAGATGGATATATACCATCAATCCCGGAAGTCACTAACTTATCGCCTTTTTTGATATCCACATTCGCTGGCAGATAAGGCAAATTGACCGTGTTATCACGTCCATGTCCAAATGAAATGGCACGCAAGGCGTTACGTTCAACTTGAATTGGGATAGAGAGCTCTTTGTCGGTGAGAAGCGTTACCTCACTTGTATAAGGAAATACACGGGTGACCTGTCCAACCACGCCTGCGGCATCCACAACGGCTTGGCCAGCCAAGACATGATTGGCCTCACCCATGTTCACAATCACTTTATGTGAAAACGGATCACGGCCGGTATACATGATTTCAGCCAAACGCGCTGGCTGACTACTGACCTTTGTAGCTTCCATCAGCGTGCGTAAATGATCGTTCTCATTCTTCAGCGATTCTAAGGCCTGCAGTTGCACGCCATGAAAAATTGCCTGTTTTTTGAGAACTTCCACTTCATTTCGAAGTGCCTGCTGCGATGTGAAATAGTTACCAATATTATTAAATAACACAAAGGGACTATTCGCGACCACTTGCAAAGGCTGAAGCATCACCGTTAAAGCTTCTCTGACGGGCGTGAGGTAACTGAATTTTGAATCGGAAGCCATCAACGCAAGTGATAGCGTAGAAAATACAATCAGCCGCGTAAAAGGGCTAGGACCATGTATAAAAAAACGAGGGGCTTGTTGTTGATCCATTAAGAACTATGCGTATTACCCAAAATTAATAAGGGGCAGAAAAATTACTGAAAACCCACTAGCAAAAACAAAGAAGGCTGCAAGCGCAGCCTTCAAAAGTCACACTCAATTACTCGTATGCAAAGATATCGCCCAAACGATCAATTTCCTCAAGCGCCCGGCCGCAACCGCGGGCTACACAAGTTAATGGATCTTCAGCGACCACAACAGGCAGGCCTGTTTCTTCCATAATTAATCTGTCTAAGTTGTGCAATAACGCACCGCCGCCAGTCAGCACCATCCCTTTTTCAGCAATGTCAGCACCTAATTCAGGCGGTGTTTGCTCTAGTGCAGATTTAACTGCACCAATAATGGCATTAAGTGGCTCAGTGAGCGCCTCTAAAATTTCATTGCTAGAAATGGTAAATTTACGTGGTAAGCCTTCAGCCAAGTTACGACCTGTCACTTCCATTTCTTTCACTTCACTACCTGGGAATGCTGAACCGATTTGTTTCTTAATTAGCTCTGCTGTTGGCTCTGAAATTTGCATGCCATAGTTTCGACGAATGTAATCAATAATCGCTTGGTCAAACTTATCGCCACCAACACGTTCAGATTTCGCATAAACGATACCACCAAGTGAGATCACGCCAACCTCTGTTGTACCACCACCAATGTCCACAACCATTGAACCAGTTGCTTCAGCCACTGGCATGTTTGCACCAATTGCAGCCGCCATAGGCTCTTCAATTAAATAAACGCGGCGAGCACCTGCACCAATCGCTGACTCTCGAATCGCACGACGCTCAACCTGGGTAGAACCCACTGGCACACAGATGATGATGCGTGGGTTTGGTGAGAACAAACGTGATTCGTGAATGCGACGAATGAAGTACTTAAGCATTTGCTCAGTAATAGTGAAGTCCGCAATCACGCCATCTTTCATCGGGCGAATTGCGCTAATGTTTGCTGGAGAGCGGCCAAGCATGCGCTTAGCTTCTGCACCTACTGCAAGCAATGTCTTTTTACCCGTTGGGCCGCCCTCTTGGCGAATCGCAACAACTGAAGGCTCATCAAGAACCACACCTTTGCCACGTACGTAAATCAGCGTGTTTGCTGTACCCAAGTCAATGGCAATATCATTTGAAAAGTAGCTACTTAAAAAACCAAACATTATCTTTTTATCCTTAGCGAGCTGCTAAAATTAACCACAGTAATGAAACGAAACATTCCGCGGCTGAAGTTATCTATGAAATCAAGTTATAATACCTTATATCTAACAAAAATTTAAGATTTGAGAGTAGAAATGTCACTTAATAGTGCAGATATTAAACGTATCGCGCATTTAGCGCGCATTGAAGTGAGCGACACCGAAGCAGAGGCGACCTTAAGCAAGCTGACAGGCATTCTTGGCCTCATTGAGCAAATGCAAGCAGTCGACACAACCGGGATCGTTCCAATGTCCCACTCACAAGATGTAACACAGCGTCTTCGTGACGACGTAGTGACTGAAACTAACCAGCGCGAATTGTTCCAATCGATCGCACCAGCGGTGAAAGATGGTCTATATCTTGTTCCTAAAGTTATTGAATAAAAAGCACACCAAGTACAAAAAATGATCAATAAAAGCCTAAAACAACTTGGCGCAATGCTCCAAGGCAAAGAAATCTCTAGTGTTGAATTAACCCAAGAGTTTTTGAACCGCATTGACAGACTAAATCCTGAAATCAATGCATTCATCACGCTAGATAAAGAGAAAACTCTCTCGCAAGCCAAGCATGCAGATAGCCTGTTAGCGGCTGGCAAAGGCACGGCTCTTACTGGCCTGCCAATTGGTCAAAAGGATATTTTTGTAGCGAAAGGCTGGCGTACAACCTGCGGCTCAAAAATGCTTGAAACCTTTATTGGTCCATATGATGCAGACATCATTGAACGATTTGATGGTGTAGGTGCAGTGAATTTGGGTAAAACCAACATGGACGAATTTGCGATGGGCTCATCTAACGAGACTAGCTACTTCGGTAAAGTACAAAATCCTTGGGATAGAAGCCGTGTCCCTGGCGGCAGTTCAGGCGGTAGTGCAGCAGCTGTTGCAGCAAGGTTGTGCGCAGCAGCGACAGGCACAGATACAGGCGGTTCAATTCGCCAACCAGCTTCACTCTGCGGCCTATCGGGATTAAAACCAACCTATGGCTTAGCTTCACGTTTTGGCATGATTGCTTTTGCATCATCATTGGATCAATCAGGCCCAATGGCAAAATCATGTGAAGATATGGCACTGATGATGAATGTCATCACCGGATTCGACAAACGTGATTCCACAAGCTTAAATCGCGAAAAAGAAGATTACACACGCGACTTAAACAAACCACTTGCAGGTATTAAAGTGGGCTTACCAAAAGAATACTTTGCTGAAGGCTTGGGTGCCGATGTTGCAAAAGTGGTCAATGAAGCGATTGCTGAATATAAAAAATTAGGTGCTGAAATCGTCGATATCAGCCTCCCAAACACACAGCTCTCAATCCCAGTTTATTACGTCCTTGCACCAGCTGAAGCCTCAAGCAACTTGTCACGTTTTGATGGCGTTCGATATGGCCACCGCGCTAAAGAATATGGCGATTTAATGGACATGTATTGCAAAAGCCGTGCTGAGGGCTTTGGCGCGGAAGTAAAACGTCGTATTTTAATAGGGACGTATGTACTAAGCGCTGGTTATTACGATGCGTATTATTTAAAAGCGCAACAAATTCGTCGACTGATTGCCCAAGATTTTGAAAATGCGTTCAAGCAATGCGACATCATCATGGGGCCTACCGCACCATCAACTGCATTTAAAGCTGGCGAAAAAGCAGACGATCCAGTTGCCATGTACCTACAAGACATTTACACCATTGCAGTAAACTTGGCTGGCTTACCTGGCATGAGCATTCCTGCTGGTTTTGCTCAAAGCGCAGATGGCAAACGCCTGCCTGTGGGCTTGCAAATTATCGGTAATTATTTTGATGAAGCGCGCATGCTCAATGCAGGTCACGCTTATCAACAAGTCACAGATTGGCACACACAGATGCCAGAGGGAATTGAATAATGGAATGGGAAGTCGTGATCGGGCTGGAAACACACACCCAGCTACAAACCAAAACGAAAATTTTTAGTGGTGCTTCGACCGCATTCGGTTCAGAACCTAACACGCAAGCTTGTGTGGTGAGTTTGGCATTGCCTGGGGTATTGCCAGTTCTCAATCAAGAAGCAGTAAAATGTGCAATCAAATTTGGCTTGGCGGTGAACGCAGAAATTGCACCACGCTCGGTCTTCGCACGTAAAAATTACTTCTATCCAGACTTACCTAAAGGCTACCAAATCAGTCAGTACGAATTACCAGTCGTTGGTAAAGGCAGCATGACGATTCAAGTAGGTAGTGGCGACAAAGCTTACGAAAAAGTCATCAATATTACCCGCGCTCACTTAGAAGAGGATGCTGGTAAATCTGTGCACGGCGCGCAAGAAGGCATGTCAGGCATCGACTTAAACCGTGCAGGCACGCCGTTGCTTGAAATTGTGACAGAACCAGATATGCGTTCAGCGGCAGAGGCTGTGGCATATGCCAAAAAATTACATGATTTAGTCCAGTGGATTGGGATTTGCGATGGCAATATGCAAGAAGGTAGCTTCCGCTGTGATGTGAACGTTTCAGTGCGCCCAAAAGGTTCCGATAAGCTCGGCACTCGCCGCGAGATTAAGAACTTGAACTCGTTCAAGTTCATGCAACAAGCGATTGAGTACGAAACAAGCTGGCAAATTGAAACGCTAGAAGATGGCGGTACGATTCAACAAGCAACCGTGCTATTTAATCCAGACACAGGCGAGACGCGCGCAATGCGAAGCAAAGAAGAAGCGAACGACTATCGCTACTTCCCAGATCCTGACTTATTACCGCTAGCAATTTCAGAAAGCGACATCGGTGCAGTGAAGGCCGAGATGCCTGAATTACCAGAAGCCATGAAAGCACGGTTTGAAGCGCAATATGGCTTAGCGCATTACGATGCAAACGCACTCACAAGCTCACGTGGAACTGCCGATTATTTTGTTGCAACGGTTGATGCTGGCAGTGATGCAAAATTGGCTGCTAACTGGGTCATGGGTAGCGTATCAGCGAAACTTAATGCGGAAGACAAAGAGATTTCAGAGTCTCCGATTTCTCCAAGCGCATTAGCAAGCCTGATCAAGCGTATTCAAGATGGCACCATTTCTAACAATGCAGCGAAGCAAGTTTTTGAAGCAATGTGGGCTGGTGAAGGTGATGCTGATAGCATTATCGAGAGCAAAGGCTTGAAGCAAGTGTCTGATTCTGGCGCAATTGAAGCAATTGTGGACGAAGTACTTGCAGCAAATGCAGCCATGGTTGAAGAATTCAAAGCAGGCAAAGAAAAAGCGTTTAATGCGCTTGTCGGCCAAGCAATGAAAGCATCAAAAGGCAAAGCAAACCCAGCCCAAGTGAACGAGATTCTGAAGAAAAAACTCGGCGCTTAATTCAAGTGGTGCACAACAAAAAAGGGCGATGAGTTCATCGCCCTTTTTTCTTTTCTATCTCTTACTAAATCCCATATTGACTTCGATACGCTTGAACCGCAGGCTTATGTTCAGCCAAATCAGCAGCACCGTCTAAAAATGTAATTAAATCGGCTAGTGTCGCAATTTTAATGACCGGCATACCGCTGTTTTTTTCGACTTCTTGCACAGCTGATAACACTCCCAATCCGCGCTCTTGGCGATCAATCGCAATGGCAACCCCTGCTGGGGTAGCGCCAGCCGCTTTAATCATTTCAACTGACTCACGCACCGAAGTGCCGGCAGAAATCACATCATCCACAATTAACACCCGACCTTGTAATGGGGCGCCAACAATCGTCCCGCCCTCACCATGATCTTTTGCTTCTTTACGGTTATAGGCATATGGAAGATTATGCCCTTGACGTGCCAACGCAATCGAAATGCTTGCCGCCAATGTAATGCCTTTATAAGCCGGTCCAAAAAGCATATCAAACTGCACGCCCGATTTTAAAATGGCTGCAGCATAAAATTCGCCCAATTTCATTAGGCTCTCGCCATCATTAAACAAACCCGCATTAAAAAAATAAGGGCTTAAGCGACCGGCTTTTGTTTTAAACTCACCAAAGCGTAACACCTGTTTTTTAATAGCAAAATCGATAAACTGCGCGGTAAAATCTGTTTGTGTCGTCATCTAGAATCTTCTAAAAACTTTAAGGAATTATCTTGCTTAGAATTATATCCGCAAATCTCAACGGCATCCGCTCCGCAGTGAATAAAGGTTTCTTACCTTGGATGCAAAAACAAAATGCCGACTTTATTTGCCTGCAAGAACTCAAAGCTCAAGAAGCTGACATGACGCCAGAAATGAAGGCGCCTAGTGGATATCAAGGCTACTTTCATTATGCGGAAAAAAAAGGCTACAGCGGCGTGGGCATTTACACCAAGCATGCACCGGACAACATTATTATTGGTCTTGGCCATGCGGATATTGATGCAGAAGGTCGCTATATTGAACTACAGTTTGAAAATCTAAATGGGAAAAAAGTCAGCATCGTCTCACTGTATCTGCCTTCTGGCTCAAGTGGTGAGGACAGACAACAAGTGAAATTTAGTGTGATGGAACGTTTCTACCCACACTTAGAAGCACTCAAAGCAAGCGGACGTGAAGTTGTGGTTTGTGGAGACTGGAATATTGCACATCAAGAAGCCGACCTTAAAAACTGGAAAGGCAATAAAAAGAATTCAGGATTTTTACCCGAAGAGCGAGCTTGGATGACCGATATTTTTAGCAAACTCGGCTGGGTCGATGCCTACCGAAAAGTGCATCCTGAAACAACCGATGAGTGTTACACCTGGTGGAGTAACCGAGGGGCGGCGTGGGAGAAAAATGTGGGTTGGCGAATTGATTATCAAGTCACCACGCCAGGAATCGGCAACACCGCCAACCAATGTGAGATTTATAAAGTCGAGAGATTTAGTGACCACGCACCGCTAACAATTGATTACGATTTGCATTAAGCCCACCCAATAAAAAAGCCCGCATGAAGCGGGCTTCTTCTTAAACAAACTCCAACATTAAAATGGAATGTCATCCTCAAACGCATCAAAGTCACCACCGCTTGCAGGTTGCTGCGCAGGCGCTGCTTGTGCTGGACGTGCAGTTTGTTGAGGGCGTGATTGATCTTCATCCATAGAATCGTATGAGCTACTACCACCGCCGCCATCACGACCGCCTAACATTTGCATTTGGTCAGCAATAATTTCTGTGGTGTAACGATCTTGGCCTTCTTTAGTTTGCCACTTACGTGTTTGTAGACGACCTTCGATATAAACAGGACGACCTTTCTTAAGATACTCACCTGCAATCTCAGCAAGTTTGCGGTAGATCACAATATTGTGCCATTCAGTGCGTTCTTGTTTTTGACCGCTTTTATCTTTCCAGCTATCGGTTGTCGCAATGCTGAAGTTACATACGGCTTCGCCATTCGGCATGAAGCGCATTTCTGGGTCGCGACCCAAATTGCCCACCAAAATCACTTTATTTACTGATGCCATGTTTTACTCTCCTATTAATCGCACTACAGCAGCTTCATCCCAACCCTGCTGCATATCCACTTTCAGTATCACCATACCTTCGTCTGCTAATACCACTGTCTCACGAACACCTTGCAAAGCAGCTAACTTTGTTGCCAATGTTTTGGCTTTGGCTGCACTGATTTCTTTTAGGTGGTACATCTTACTTTTTACTGCTGGCGGTGCTTTCATGCTCAACCCGAATAGCAACCATAATGCCATTAAAACACTACAAAAAACAAATACTGATGCATAGCCATGATAGTGCGATAAATATCCACCAACGGTGCCGCCAACAAATACGCCCAGAGATTGTGTAGTGTTGTAAACACCAATCGCTGTGCCTTTAGAGGCGGCTGGTGCAATTTTAGTAATGATAGATGGCAATGAAGCTTCGAGCACGTTAAACGCAACAAAATATGCGCCGAGGGAGAAAACAATGCCCCAGAAATAATCAATTGAAAACGCGAACGCTAGTTGCGCAGCGAGCATCGTGGCAATCGCCACAACGAAGACTTGTTTAAGTTTCGCTTTTTTCTCACCGTAAATAATTGCAGGCACCATCAGCACAAATGAACTCACTAGCACTGGTAAATAAATCAACCAATGATCGTTGGCATCCATGCCACTAGTTTTCTTAATCGCGAATGGCACCACCACAAACATCGCCATTTGGGCAGCATGAAGGGCAAAAATGCCATAATTGAGGCGTAATAATTGCGGGTCTTTGAGCACTTCTTTGAGCTTGCCTGTTTTAGCTTGTGCATCCGAATGGAAGCTACTGACCACTGGATCTGGCACTACAAATTTCACGACCAACATTGCTGCGGCTGCTAAAACAGCGGTCATTAAGAAAATGCCAGAAACGCCAATGAGTTTGTTGAGCACTGGACCAAGAATTAAAGACATTGCAAAAGTAATGCCGATAGTGCCACCGATCATCGCCATGGCTTTGGTACGATGCTCTTCACGGGTTAAGTCAGCCACAAGCGCAGTGACCGCTGCAGAAACAGCGCCTGCCCCTTGAATACTGCGACCTAAAATAATCATCGGCAAGTCATGTGCAAGACCGGCCACCAAACTACCGATAACAAACAATACCAGTCCCACATAAATAACGCGCTTACGACCAAATCGATCGGAGGCAATGCCAAATGGTAATTGAAAAAGTGCCTGAGTAAGGCCATATGCACCCAGTGCAAGACCAATCATCAAATGGCTTTTGCCACTTGGGAGCGTTTCAGCATAAATCGCAAAAATTGGCAAAATAAGGAACATGCCGAGCATACGTAAACCATAAATGGAGGCCAAACTTGCGCTTGCACGCAACTCAGCGGAATTCATTTTGTCTATTGATGGTGTGGATGACATGAAATTATTTAACTTTATCTTTTAACTTGCGTATATTAACAGGTTGCCCGCTTTATTTGATGGGGCACTTAAAAAGACTTGTTTTTAGATGTCGTAGTTCCTCTGCACAAGCTTTAAGCAACTTTTTGTTTTAACGAATTATTTTTAGGCTCACCATAAATTGATGGATTACATACGTATTCGCGGCGCTCGCACGCACAATCTTAAAAACGTTTCACTGGACTTGCCACGCAATAAAATGATTGTGATTACTGGGCTTTCTGGCTCTGGTAAATCTTCACTCGCATTTGACACGCTTTATGCTGAAGGTCAGCGCCGGTATGTTGAATCCCTCTCCGCTTATGCCCGTCAATTTTTGGCGCGTATGGATAAACCTGATGTTGATTTAATCGAAGGATTATCACCAGCCATTTCTATCGAACAAAAATCAACGTCACACAACCCACGTTCAACAGTGGGAACAGTTACTGAAATTCATGATTATTTGCGTTTGCTTTATGCGCGCGCTGGCGACCCTGAATGTCCTGAGCATCACATCAAATTAGAAGCGCAAACTGTTTCGCAAATGGTGGACAGTGTTTTAAGCTTGCCCGAAGAAACCAAGCTAATGATTTTAGCGCCGGTAGTGCGTGAACGCAAAGGTGAGCAGCTCGATTTATTTGATGAGTTAAAAGCACAAGGCTTTGTGCGTGTGCGTGTTGATGGTGAAATTTATGAACTCGATGCGCCACCATCACTGACTAAAACGACCAAGCACTCCGTTGATGTTGTCGTGGATCGATTAAAAGTCCGCGCTGATATGAAACAGCGTATTGCGGAATCATTTGAAACTGCGCTCCGTTTAGCGGAAGGTAAAGCAGTTGCCATGGAAATGGATACTGGCATAGAGCATTTGTTTTCAGCTAAATTCTCATGCCCATCATGCGATTATTCATTAGCTGAACTTGAACCGCGCTTATTCTCATTTAATAACCCAATGGGCGCTTGCCCAAAATGTGACGGCTTAGGTCAAATGAGTTTCTTTGATCCAAAACGCGTCGTCGCATTTCCACATTTATCACTTGCTGCGGGAGCGATTAAGGGCTGGGACAAACGTAACCAATTCTACTTCCAACTATTAAGCAGTCTTGCAACACATTACGGCTTTGATCTAGAAACAGCCTTTGAAGAACTACCTGAAGATACCCAGCAAATTCTGCTTCATGGCAGCGGCAGAGAAGAGATTGCATTTAAGTATCTCAATGAGCGCGGCTCGTTCTTTGAGAAGCGCCATAGCTTTGAAGGTATTTTGAATAATCTTCAACGTCGATATCACGAAACTGACTCAACCACAGTGCGTGAAGAGTTAGCAAAATATCTCAACTCACAAACTTGTCCAAGTTGTGCGGGGACTCGTTTGCGCACCGAAGCGCGCCACGTAAAAGTGGGTGATAAGAATATTCATGAAGTGTGTGAAGTACCGCTAAAGCAAGCACTAACATTCTTTGAAACCATTGAGCTTCATGGGCAGAAGCTAGCGATTGCGGACAAAATTGTAAAAGAAATTAGTAGTCGTTTAAGGTTCTTAACTAATGTTGGCTTGGAGTACTTATCACTCTCTCGTTCTGCTGAAACACTGTCGGGTGGTGAAGCGCAACGCATTCGTTTAGCATCACAAATTGGCTCTGGTTTAACTGGCGTGATGTATGTACTGGATGAGCCATCAATAGGTTTGCATCAACGCGACAATGACAGACTGCTCGAAACCTTGATGCGTTTACGTGACATCGGCAATAGCGTGATTGTGGTTGAACATGACCAAGATGCAATTATGGCTGCTGACTATGTCGTGGATATTGGTCCTGGCGCAGGTGAACATGGCGGCCAAATTGTTGCAGAGGGAACCCCTGCTGAAATTCAAGCCAATGCAAATTCACTCACAGGCCAGTACCTCAGTGGCAAAAAACAAATTACCTACAACCATAAACGTCATACGCCTGACCCAGCGCGTTGGTTATCCCTGTCACATGCAACAGGCAATAACTTAAAAGACGTATCTCTAAAATTGCCGGTTGGCTTGCTGACTTGCGTGACTGGGGTTTCAGGTTCCGGAAAATCAACCCTCATTAACGATACGCTTTACCGTGTTGTCGCTCAGCATTTATATGGTAGCTCTGCAGAGCCAGCCCCTTTTGATGGCATTGAGGGTTTAGAATTTTTTGATAAAGTCGTCGATGTCGATCAAAGCCCAATTGGTCGAACACCGCGCTCCAACCCTGCGACCTACACTGGCTTATTTACACCGATTCGTGATTTATTCGCAGGCGTACCAGAGAGTCGCGCACGTGGTTATGGTCCAGGCCGCTACTCATTTAACGTCAAAGGTGGTCGCTGCGAAGCCTGCCAAGGCGACGGGGTGTTACGCGTTGAGATGCACTTTTTACCAGATGTTTATGTCCCGTGTGATGTATGTAAAGGACAGCGCTATAACCGCGAAACACTTGAAATTAACTACAAGGGCAAAAACATCCGTGAAGTTTTAGAGATGACGGTTGAACAAGCCCATGAGTTTTTCAGTGTCGTGCCTGTGGTACAACGTAAACTCAAAACATTACTCGATGTTGGTTTGGGCTATATCACACTTGGTCAATCTGCTACGACGCTATCAGGTGGTGAAGCGCAGCGGGTTAAGTTAGCTCTTGAACTTTCAAAGCGTGACACCGGCCGTACTTTGTACATTTTGGATGAGCCAACAACTGGGCTACATTTTGCAGACATTCAGCTCTTGTTAGATGTCATTCATCGCCTACGCGATGCGGGCAATACGATGGTGATTATTGAGCATAACTTGGATGTGATTAAAACTGCTGACTGGCTCATTGATATGGGCCCAGAGGGTGGTGATGGTGGCGGGACAGTGCTTGTTGAAGGCCCACCAGAAAAGGTCGCCGAATGTGCGGAAAGTTACACAGGCAAATATCTAAAAACAATGCTGAAATAGGTTAAGGAATTTCGGCGCTATTCATCCGCGCTTCAATAATCCCTGTTTTTCGCATCAATCCTTTTGCTTGACGGTGCTTATCGTAATACCTAGGATTTGGCACCATCGCCGCCAAGGTCGCCGCTTGATTTGCGCTTAAATTTTTAGCGCTCGTATGATAATAGTATTTGGCAGCAGCCTCTGCGCCAAAGATACCATTTCCCCATTCGATCACATTCAAATAAATCTCAAAGATACGACGCTTGCTCATGGTCGATTCAAGCATAACAGTAATCATCGCTTCTTCAGCTTTACGCCAAGGCGTGCGCTTCGTCGACAAAAACAAATTCTTGGCAAGTTGCTGACTTATCGTGGATCCGCCTGCGACAACTTTGCCTTTTTTAAGATTTTTTTCGTAAGCCTTTTGAATACCTTCCCAATCAAAACCTTCGTGATCCACAAATTTGGCATCTTCTGCCGCAATGAGTGCGCGTTTTAGGTTGGGCGAAATTCTTTTGTAGTCTACCCAGCGATGTTTGAGGACCGCATCTGGATTATCTTCTTGCAAGACCTCGAGACGATCTTCCATAAAAGCGCTTGTGGAAGGATTGTGATTAACCCACCAACAAATATGCAAAAAAATCCAAAGCTGGTAAACCAGAATAATGATGCCCAGCCATTTCAGCACACGCCAAAAATTCGGAGACAACCTCATGCGCTAAGCTTTAGCCTGTTGTTTAAACATTTCGATAACTGGCGCAGTTGGCGGACGAATACCACGCCAAACAGAAAATGCTTCCGCAGCTTGTTCAATGAGCATACCTAACCCATCAAAAACTGTCGCACCATGTTGCAACGCGAATGCCATGAATGGGGTCATTCGACCATACATCATGTCGTACGCTAAAGCATTTGGCGCAAAGATGCCACTTGGAAGTGGCAATTGACTATCACTTAATCCTGCAGACGTGGCATTGATGACAATATCAAATTGCTGACCCTCTAAATCATCAAACGCATAAGCGTTGACGTACACGAACACCATCTCATCTCGGGCTTCAACCCGTTTGACCATGTTAAGCGCTTTATCTAGGGTGCGATTGGTAATAATAAGTAGCGCAGGATGCTCAGCCAAAATGGGGTGCAATACCCCTTCAGAAGCGCCACCTGCACCAATCAACAATACACGCTTGCCTGCTAATGAGACGCCGATATTTTGGGTAATATCCCGAACTAAACCGACCCCATCGGTGTTGTCGCCAATGATGCCCTCAGCATCAAAAATGAGGGTATTCACCGCACCAGCATCTTGCGCACGCTCTGTTAAGCGACTCGCCATGGCAAAGGCTTCAAGTTTAAAAGGCACGGTGACATTCGCCCCTTTGAACCCATGTGAAATCAGGCCTTGTACTGTTTGGGCAAACCCATCCAATGGGGCAAGCACACGCTCATACTGAATGTCTTGATGCGTTAATTGCGCAAAAGCGTGATGGATCACAGGCGACTTGCTATGCTCTATCGGGTTGCCAATCACGGCGTAAAAATCAGTCATTTAATACTCTAGACTTAAGCGTTAGTCCAAGGCAAATCTGCAACTTTCCAACCATTGAGTTTGCAACGTTGCTTATTATCTGGTGTCGCTTCACCTTCGAAACCTTCAAGCATATTGTAGGCTTCAGCAAATCCAAGTTGTGCTGCTAACACAGCAGCATTATGTGAACGACCACCAGTACGGCACATAAAAATCGTTAAGGCTTCAGAATCTAATTGGCTTTTAATTTGTGCAGCAAAATCTGGATTTGCCACCATCCCAGGATAAAACGCCCATTCAATGTGCGCAGCGCTTGGCACACGACCAACCAATTCTAATTCAGCACGAGTTCGCACATCCACCAACTGCGCATTATTCGTCAGTTCCAGAACTTGATAAGCTTCTTTTGGCGTCAATGCGCCTGCGTACGGTAGATTTAATTCTGATGCGCGCTGTTTTGCTTTTTCTAAAATTGCTGAAAGTGTTTCCATGTTAATTCCTTATCGTTAGGTGCTTTCGCATATCAATTAAGTATAGCCGTATTTCAGCCGACAAGCATAATTGCACCAATATGGTGCAATATTTATTGCTACGCACAACCTTAGCGCAAGTTGTTTTTATTCTCTTTTCTAAATATCTGTGTAAAAATAAGCGAGTATCCAAATACTCGATTGGCATGGTTTCTGCTAGGTAATCATGTCAAGTTTTTGTTTATTTATAGGCGTAATTTAGGAGAATCAAATGGCTATTGCCGACGTAATGAAGATGGTGAAGGACAACGACATTAAATTCGTTGATTTCCGCTTCACCGACACTCGTGGTAAAGAACAACACGTTACTGTGCCTGTTTCAGCATTTAACGAAGATAAATTCACTGAAGGCCATGCATTTGACGGCTCTTCTATCGCTGGTTGGAAAGGTATTCAAGCATCTGACATGCAATTGATGCCTGATCCAGACACAGCAAACATCGATCCATTCATGGACGAACCAACATTGATTTTAACTTGTGATGTTGTTGATCCTACAGATGGTAAAGGTTATGACCGTTGCCCACGTAGCTTGGCAAAACGTGCTGAAGCTTACTTAAAATCAAGCGGTATCGGCGATACAGCTTACTTTGGTCCAGAACCAGAATTCTTCATCTTTGATTCAGTTCAATGGGATGTAAGCATGAGCGGTAGCTCAGTGCGCATCAACTCAGAAGAAGCTCCTTGGTCTTCTAACGACAAATTCGAAGGCGGCAACATCGGTCACCGTCCTGCAGTTAAAGGCGGTTACTTCCCAGTTCCTCCAGTCGATTCATTACAAGATGTTCGTTCTGCAATGTGTTTAACACTTGAAGAGATGGGTATCCCTGTTGAAGTGCATCACCACGAAGTTGCTGGTGCAGGTCAATGTGAAATCGGTACACAATTCAGCACATTAGTTAAACGTGCTGATTGGACACAAACATTGAAATACGTTGTATTGAACACTGCTCACGCATATGGCAAAACAGCGACTTTCATGCCTAAACCATATGCTGGTGATAACGGCTCAGGTATGCACGTTCACCAATCAATCTGGAAAGATGGCAAAAACTTGTTCGCTGGTAACGGCTACGCTGGTTTGAGCGATTTCGCGCTTTACTACATTGGCGGCATCATCAAACATGCGCGCGCATTGAACGCGATTACTAACCCAAGTACTAACTCATACAAACGTTTAGTACCAGGTTTCGAAGCGCCAGTGAAGTTAGCTTACTCTGCTAAAAACCGCTCTGCTTCAATCCGTATTCCATTTGTTCACTCAGACAAAGCACGCCGTGTTGAGGCTCGCTTCCCAGATCCAACTGCTAACCCATACTTGGCATTTAGCGCGTTGATGATGGCTGGTCTTGATGGCGTTCAAAACAAGATTCACCCAGGTGAAGCTGCAACTAAAGACTTGTACCATCTTCCACCAGAAGAAGATGCATTGATCCCTACAGTTTGTTCTTCATTAGAACAAGCGCTTGAATACCTCGACAAAGACCGTGAATTCTTAACACGCGGCGGTGTATTCACTGATGATTGGATTAACGCATACATCGACTTGAAGATGGGTGAAGTTAACAACGTACGTATGACTCCACATCCAATCGAGTTTGGTATGTACTATAGCTGCTAATTAGTTTTATATTAGCGACTTTAAAAGGCGGGGTAACCCGCCTTTTTTATGCCCGCAAAATATGTCACTTTCTTTTCTAGTTAAATAAACTGGATTGATTGAGTGCTCTTTAGGCCCTAAACTTTTTAATTAGGGTTTTTAATCAATCAAAGCGCTCATGAAAAATTTTCTTCGTTACCTCTTATGCGCATCTAGTGTGCTCTTCTCCGCATTGTCTTGGGCGGATGTCTATAAATGTACAGGCGATGGTGGCGCACCCACTTTTGTGGATAGCAATACCAAAGCCAATTACAAAAATTGCCAACTGATCATGCGAAATAATGGTTCACAGGCAGCATCAAATAAGCAACAAAACTTAACGCCAAGCAACTTTCCAAAAGTCGACAAACAAACGCAAAACCAACGCGACGAAAAACGCAAAACCATTTTAATGGCTGAGCTAGAGACAGAACAAAAAGCGCTAGCATTAGCAAAAAACCAACAAACTGATTTAGATATCGAGATGCACCAAAAAAACATCCAGCTTCTTCAGAAAGAAATTGGCGCACTAAAATAGTGCATATCAACGATTAGGTATAGAATGAATTCTTACTGATTCAGTCATCTCGTGAAACCAAAAGGATGCAGCAAGCGTCAAGTAGACATGTTGGCACACAGGTTGCTTACTGCTAAAGCATGGAACAAAAAATACCCTCATCATTTGCTGGACTCGAGCATCTTGCGACCGCCGTAATTCTGCTCAACGATGCACGCCATGTGGTTTACGCAAACCCTGGTGCTGAGGTGTTATTTGCTTTTAGTGCCAAGCAAATTTGCGGCCTACCTCTATCTCAAGTATTTCCAGGTTGCGACATTCTCCACTCAGCTGTTGAAAATGCGATTGGCACCGACAACCCATTTCGAGAACATGAGTTTGTTATCACCACTTTGAGGCAACACGCTTTAGCGGTCACTTGTACCGTTAACCCCGTTGAGCAGACTAATGTTTCCGTGGTGCTTGAATTTCAACAAATGGACCAACAATTACGGATGGCCCGTGAAGAGCGCATGCTAGTTCAACAACAAGCCAATGCTGAACTACTTCGTAACTTAGCGCATGAGATTCGCAACCCGCTAGGTGGGTTACGAGGCGCAGCACAATTGCTAGAGCATGAGTTGCCACAAGCAAGCTTGCGTGAATACACACAAGTCATTATTAAAGAGGCCGATAGGCTTCAGCTATTAATGGACAGATTATTGGTGCCGCATCGCGTTCCAAAATATGAGCCGACGAATATTCATGAAGTATTAGAACGGGTTCGAAGCCTCCTGCTTGCTGAGTCACCCTCAGGCTTCTCAAAAGACGCCTTCAAAACCACCGTACAGCGTGATTACGACACTAGCTTGCCAGAGATTATTGGTGACCGTGAAAAGCTTATTCAGGCCGTCCTCAATATCGCACGCAATGCCGTGCAAGCCATTCAAGCGAGCGGCCAAAAAGATGCCAAAATTACGTTACGCACAAGGGCTGAACGCCAAGTGACTTTGGCTAAAAAGCGTTATCGTGTCGCAATTAAATTACAAATTATCGACAACGGCCCTGGCATTCCAGCTGACATCCGTGATCGTATTTTCTTCCCCTTAGTATCAGGGCGTGAAGGTGGCTCAGGGCTGGGACTCACCCTCGCACAAACTTTTATTACACAACATCATGGCATGATCGAATGTGAAAGCGTACCAGGTCAAACCTGCTTTACGATTTTGCTGCCGATTGAAAGCTCCGTGATAAGTAGCTACGTGGTCAAACAATAAGCATCAACATCAATAGGTAAAACATGAAACCAATTTGGATTATCGACGACGACAAATCAATTCGTTGGGTATTTGAAAAAGCATTAGCACGGACAGAGTTGGAATTTAAAACATTCTCATCCACGCCCGAGGCCTTAAACGCCCTTGATGATGAAACGCCTCAAGTAATTGTGAGTGACATCCGCATGCCAAACGGTTCAGGCCTGGACTTTTTACAAGTCGTTAAACAACGCCTTCCTGATGTGCCTGTCATTATCATGACCGCCTATTCTGACTTAGAAAGTGCAGTCGCCGCATTTCAAGGTGGTGCATTTGAGTATTTGGCAAAACCGTTTGATGTTGATCAAGCCATCGAAGTAATTCGCCGTGCAGTAGATGAAAGCACGCACAGAGCTCCGGAAGCTCAAGAGGTTCCCGTCGCGGAAGAGACGCCTGAAATTATTGGCCAAGCGCCAGCAATGCAGGAAGTCTTTCGTGCCATTGGCCGCTTAAGTCGTTCTCATGCGACGGTGTTAATCAACGGCGAGTCGGGCACAGGTAAAGAACTCGTTGCAAGTGCATTACATCGCCATAGTCCACGTGCTGACAAACCCTTTATTGCAATCAACACCGCAGCGATTCCAAAAGACCTTCTTGAGTCTGAATTATTTGGTCATGAACGCGGTGCTTTCACTGGTGCCCAAGCTGCAAGACGAGGACGCTTCGAACAAGCCGATGGCGGTACATTGTTTTTGGATGAAATCGGCGACATGCCCTCTGACTTACAAACAAGATTATTACGGGTTTTGTGCGATGGTCAATTCTATCGGGTGGGTGGTCACCAACCCGTTAAAGTGAATGTGCGTATTATTGCGGCCACTCATCAAGATTTAGAAGAGCGCGTGAAACAAGGCTTGTTCCGTGAGGATTTATTTCACCGACTTAACGTAATTCGCCTCCGCTTACCCGCACTTCGAGAACGTCCAGAAGATGTGCCTTTGTTAGTAAAGCATTTCTTACTCCATAGCGCGAACGAGTTAGGCGTTGATCCAAAACAACCAACCCCAGCAGCACTCAAATACTTAAGCAGCATTAGCTGGAGTGGTAACGTCCGGCAACTTGAAAATGTTTGTCATTGGCTCACTGTGATGGCACCTGGCCAGAATATCGATGTCGCAGATTTACCCCCAGAGCTTAAAGAGGATTCAGCAAAACCGCTAACAGCCTCTTCATGGCAAGAGGCGCTTGCAAGCGAAGTGATGAATGCGCTCAATCGCGGGGAGCAAAATATTTTAGAAACTCGTGCAAATGAATTTGAAAAAATTCTCATTACAAAAGCCTTGCAACATACAGGGGGGCGTCGGATTGAAGCCTCTACCCAGCTTGGAATGGGTCGCAACACGCTTACCCGCAAGATTCAAGAGCTGAATATTGAAGAATAATGATAGATGTCTAATGATTTTCATTAGGTATCTTTCATGACTACGGATAGTGTTAGTTTTTTAAGGAAGCGTAGTATTCATCCATGCGCTGAATCACTGATGACGAAGCGAATCATAACAACTTAGGAGAATTACTATGTGGACTAAACCAGCTGCTACTGAAATGCGTTTTGGCTTTGAAGTTACTATGTACGTAATGAACAAGTAATTTTTAAAGATTCAAAAAAGGAGCCTATGGCTCCTTTTTTATTGACCTTCACTTTAAAACATAGCTTATTTAGGTAGCGGAAAATCTTTCGGTAGCAACACCCAAATCTTACCTTGTTGTTTCATTGATCCTGCAGACTTGCCGGCATCTGCTCCAGCGCCCCAGAAGAAGTCTGCACGAACCCCACCTTTAATTGCTCCGCCGGTATCTTGTGCCATCATCAAACGGTTTAATGGTTTGTTAGAGTTAGGTAAATTGGTCGATAAGAAAATTGGCGCGCCTAGTGGCACGAAGCGCGGATCAATCGCCACTGCCCGCTCCGCTAAAATTGGCACACCTAATGCGCCAAGTGGACCTGGCAAACCAGCTGGTAATTCACGGAAAAATACATAGCTTGGATTTGCATTAAGTAGCTCACGTAATTTTCCTGGATTATTTCGTGCCCAATCTTTAATGCCCTGCATTGAAGCCTTATCGGCAGTAAGCTCGCCTTTGTCGATCAACAAACGACCAATTGACTGATAAGACTGTCCATTTTGATCTGCGTAACCCACATGCATTTTCTCGCCATTATCGAGATGCACCATGCCAGAGCCTTGGATTTGTAGGAAGAACAAATCAATTTGGTCGTCAACCCAAACGAATTCACGCCCTTGTAATGGTGAATTTTCTGCTTCAATTTCGCTACGGTTGTAATAGGGAATTAACTTCGTGCCAACAACGCGGCCGCGCACTCGCTTATTCGCAAGCTCAGGGAATAAGCTTGCTAACTCAACGGTAATTAAATCATCCGGGCGGCTATATAAAGGAAAACGATATTTATCCGTCTTGTTGCGACTTCCCTTAATCGCTGGCTCATAATACCCAGTAATCAGCCCTGTATTTGAACCATCCAAATTGGTGGTGCGATAAACAGCAAAGTTCTTTTTAAAGTAATCCACAATCGCTGTTTTAGAAGGATTGTTTAGCTTATCTGCTTCATTACAAACAGACTGCCACAAAGGTTTCGCTTTCAGTGCAGAACATCCTAATTGCCAAGCAGGCCAAGCTTTCGTGACGTCATCTTTTGTAATGGCATCTAATTCCTGCCAATCAGCAGGCTTAAGCAAGCTGAAGTCCGGCACCCTAACTTCCGGCTTCACTTCGGCAGGTTTAACAGGCTCTAACGGCTGGGCTGGACATGCACATACAGGCACTTCTGGCGGCGTCGGTTTGATTTGTAGTTTTTCGCAGGCACTTAGCGCCAATACACTCGATATCAAACAAACAAAACGCAGATATTTGGTATATCGCATCAATGTAAAACCCTAGGCATCGATAAAGTAAAGGAAGGAATTGGGGCATCAAACTGCGTTCCATCTACCGCAGTCAATTGATAGGTGCCATGCATGGTACCAACTGCCGTATTCAGGACTGTTCCGCTTGTGTATTCAAATGAAGCGTTCGGTTGCAACAGAGGCTGTTCCCCCACGACACCCAAACCACGGACTTCTTGGACTTTTTGTTCTGCATCTGTAATCACCCAATGACGACTAATTAACTGTGCAGCAACACTGCCCGTATTGGTGATTGTGATGTGATAAGAAAAAGCATAACGGCCTAATTTCAGATCTGATTGATCAGGTAAGAACTCCGTTCTTACCGTGACAGAACATTCATAACGCTTATCAGTGGTCATCACAGCCTAAGCAATCAGACCAGAGGTCGGTGAGCTTGGCGTTGCTGAATAAAGTTTTTTCGCCATACGGCCTGCCAGGAATGCTTCGCGTCCTGCTTCAACCGCTTTTTTCATGGCAGAAGCCATTAAGATTGGATTATTCGCGCCCGCAATTGCCGTATTCATCAAAATACCAGCACAACCTAACTCCATCGCAATCGCAGCGTCTGAAGCGGTACCCACACCAGCATCTACCAAGACAGGGACTTTGGCATTTTCAATGATAATTTGAAGATTCCAAGGATTTAATATCCCCATGCCTGAGCCGATTAATGATGCCAGCGGCATCACTGCGCAGCAGCCAATTTCTTCTAACTGCTTAGCAATAATTGGATCATCTGATGTGTAGACCATGACATCAAAACCATCTTTAACCAGCACTTCCGCCGCTTTGATTGTTTCAATCACATTTGGATAAAGGGTATTAGGATCGCCCAATACTTCTAGCTTCACTAATTTATGACCATCCAACAATTCACGCGCTAAGCGTAAAGTACGGACTGCATCGTCAGCCGAATAACAGCCTGCTGTATTTGGCAAATAGGTAAACTCTTCTGGTGGCAAGTAATCAAGCAATGAAGGCTCGCCTACATTTTGGCCGATGTTGGTGCGACGAATCGCCACGGTGACAATTTCAGCGCCACTTGCATCAATGGCGGCTCGTGTTTCTGTAAAATCTTTGTATTTACCTGTACCCACTAACAAACGTGAGTTGTAAGACTTACCTGCAATATTTAGTGTATTCATGCTCATTTTAATCAACTGTCCTTAACCGCCACCCACTGCACCGACGATTTCCAATTTATCCCCATTTTGCAAAGCCACTTCAGCAAATGTACTTTTAGGGACAATCTCACCGTTTCGCTCGATCGCGAGACGTTTGCCAACAAGACCAAGCTTTGCTACAAGGGCTGCCACAGTAGTGATGCCTGCATCAAAAGTTCTAGGATTGCCGTTAATCGTGATTTGAATCAATTGGATACTCGTCAGAAATTGCCCGAAAATACGCGGGATATGTTTTCAAAAAGAATGAGCTATTTTACGTAGTATGCACACCATTTGGCAAACCTAATAAATACGGCGCTCTTAGCTCAAAATTGGTAAGATAACGGTGGTATAAATTGCGGGTGTAGTTCAATGGTAGAACGCTAGCTTCCCAAGCTCGATACGCGGGTTCGATTCCCGTCACCCGCTCCAAATTGAATATTTTTTATATTTATAATCAATATGTTATAAATATAACTGTCTTTTCAATATAACAAGTGTGATACATTGATGTGTTACATTTGTCTAATCCAGCATACATTTACAAGAATAAATTTGGCGTTTATTACTTTCAAAGACGCACTCCTAACAGCAAAACTACTATTAGATTTGTTAGACTGTCTCTGCATACAAAAAATCGAAGAGTTGCATTAATTTCTGCTAGGAAAATATGTGTCATGTTTGATGAACTTGCTAAAGAGTATTTTGATAGTGCTGAAACTTATGCTTCTGCTATTAAATTACTTCAGCAGTATCGTGATGCAGAACGAACACACTCATCAAGTTTTACAGATTTTGAAGAAAACTTTCTGTTTGAAGCATATAAAAATGATGATGGATCATCGCCAAATAAAAGGAATCGTTCTTTACTTGATATAGTTTTTGAGTATGTAGAAGCTATTAAGATTTCTAATGGCAATGATTCATCTATTGCCGAATATGCAAAAGAAATTAACGAATTAAAGAGAACAATAAATAATTTTTCAAATCATCAGAATTCCAATCTCACCAGCATCAATCTAAATGACTCAATCGAAAAGTTTTTAGATGAACAAAGATTAAATTGGAAAAAAGACAGTGATTCAGAACAGACTTATAGGAACGAGATTTTCTCACTTGTTCAAGAATTATTTGGCAATATTGACGTTTCAACATTAACAAAAGAACACTCTAACAAATACAAGTCCGCAGTTCTTAATTACCCAAAAAATCGTCGCAAACACAAAGTATATAAGAATTTCTCGATACATGAGTTATTGAAACTTGATATTCCAGATGTCGATAAACTTGCCTCCAGAACTAAAGCACGCTACCTAGGACACTTCTCTGCATTTCTTGTCTGGCTAGCTAAATCTGACTATGCTAAATCCGATCTCAATCTTCCTTTACAGGGAGTCGTGTCAAAACAGACACAAAATATTGATAATAGGAATCCATATAGTGATAGTGATTTAACTAAATTATTTAATAGTGATGCATACATCAGATGTGAGCATGATAAAAGTTTTAAATATTGGGTGCCTCTGATAGCTCTATTAACTGGAGCACGAGAAAATGAGATTTGCCAATTACATATTAGTGATATATATGAAGAGACAATCAATAAAATTTGGGTTTTTGATATAAACGAAAATGATTCTGCTATCACTTTTAAATCATTAAAAAAGCCATATCATAAAAGACTTGTACCGATACATCATGAATTAATAAATCTTGGTTTCTTAGATTTTGTGAATTTCAGAATAGCTAATAATCAATCAAGACTTTTTCCAGAGTTAGAGTACAAAGCTGATCGCAATAAGTATGCTACAGCATTGTGCAAATGGTTTAATGATACTTACACAAACAGAGTAAATTGTAATATCACTACCCCAAAAACTTCTTTTCATTCACTAAGACATAATGTGATTAATTTCTTTTCTCACAGACTTAATATTTCAGAAAATAAATTTGCATATGTTTTGGGGCAAAAGCCTGAAGGCAATATCGCTGTTGATACTTATATTAAAAAATCAGAGTTACCAAAAATTGTAGACTGGTATAAAAAATTAGATTTTTCTTATTGTGTAGACTTCAGCAAAATACCGAACTGGAAGCGTTTTAGATTTTATAGAAACTCATTATCTTAATTACAATAATTTAAAGCACACTCATATGAGCGAAGACGTTACATATTTAATCGCTGAAGAGAAGTGGACTGCTCTTATTGGTCGCTTCATGCTTGATTTTGGCAGTATTGAGGACTCAATTTATAGAGTCATTACTTTTTATAACAAAGAAGCATTAAACAAAAATTTTATTGCGTTTAAAGTTAGACTAGAGTTATTTAAAGCAGTTATGGCAGAACGCTTTGTTGAAGTGGATTTGATAAAAGCATTTGAATCAACTGTAGATGAAATCAGCGGTCTATATGACATCAGAAATCTTATTGCACATAGTTCATTGTCTTATGATTTTAAAGAAGACGCAGAACGTAATATGAACTTCATCGGCTTTAATATTTCTGGCAGAAGAAAAGATGATATTTCGGTTGATTTTGAACGACTCACAAATGCAGTTTCAAAACTCAAGCAATGCAGAACAGATTTAGCTAAATACATGATGCAATTTCATGTGGTAGAGTTTCAGAGCACTTATCATTCAAGTCCTGTGGCTTGATTATCAGACGTTTGAACTAGTCTAACAATTCTCTAAGTTCTACATTCAAAACTTCAGCAATTCTGCACAAGACAGCAAGTGAAGGATTAGCTACAGCTCGTTCAATTTGACTTGCATAAGTTCTATCAATTTCGGCAGCACCAGCAAACTCTTCTTGAGCAACCGTGATCATATGAATAAAGCCTATTGGACTTTAAATTAAGAATGAATAAAAGGATTAATTAGTAAATTTTTGATTGAGTAAGTGGGAGGAGATTGGGTTGAGCTAATGCCAAAATCAGTTTTATTGACTTCGAGAATATCTTTATGCATATAAGTTCCTAAAAGCATATCCCAAAATGGAAAGACAGATCCAAAATTTGAATTGCCTTCAATCAAATCTTTTGCGTGATGAATTCTATGCGTGTTGGGTGTAATAATTATGTAACGTAAATAGCGTTCTATTTTTTCAGGAATCAATATTCTGTTATGCGAAAATGCTGAGTGAATCATAGAAAATACAGCAAAATTAGTAATCAAAATGACAGGAATATCAAAGATTACATAAAATGCAATTACTAGAGTTGAGTTTAAAAAAACTTCAACAGGATGGTGGAGTAAATTTGTGAATGCATCTACTGACTTATCGGAGTGATGAAGGCGATGCAATCTCCACATTAATGGAATCTTATGATTTATGCGATGAACTAAATACTGTGTAAAGTCCATAACAAGGATAGATATCGTTATGGATAGTATTCTTGGAATCGAAACTTCACTCAGACTCATCAATGTGAAGTGGTCATAAAAATCAACTAATGTTTTTAGGCAATAATCAGAGAAAATAATACTAATACCAATTGCCATAACTCCTATTAAAAACAAATTTAATTCACGTTTTCTTAATAATAAATGTTGATTAATTTTTATTTGTTCAAAAACAAAAAAACAGAATGTTGGTAATAACGGTAATAGGAGATCCGAGTACATCATCTCAGTCTTGCTTTAAAAGTCTTAGCACCCTGGAGGGAAAACGAAACATCTATTATTCTGAAAATATGGATGGCTACTCGGGCATGATATTGAAGTACTAGTCGAAGGTTTATGATAGTGACTTAAGGTATCTACCATTAAATATGGATTAATCGTGCTAGAACTTTCACCAATGAAATAATCTACACCAGCATTGCTATAAGCTGCATTTGCACTAGCTCCTACAAATAATCCTTTTAGAAAATTATAACCAGCATTTGCCTCAGCTTGAATATCATTAGTTCCATTAAAGTATTTGAACCTTGCATCAGCTAAATGAAGTCCATCAATAAATTTAGCTGTAATAGAAACATCCTGACCATCAGTATGACCACTAGAGTTTATATCTGCACGTCTGAAACCAATAACAGCTTCTGGTTTCGCACCCTCATTCAATGTCCATTTTAATCCAGCATATAACTTAGTATCTGTAGTATGAGTTGCTCCATAATTGTTGGTAGCTGGTACATAACCATTACCAGCAAATGCAAAAGACTCAAATACAATAAGTACTGTCAGAGCTGTAAGAGTTATATTTTTCATTTTTCACTTCCATCTAAAACAGTTTAATTGAAGATCTTAAAGTTAATATACGATCTTTCTATCATGAATTCAAATGAATTGTTATAAATTCAAAAGATTCTAACAGTTCTTAATAAGAACAAATTGAGTGTTAAAAATATAGCGTATTGCTTTATCCAACAGGCCGAGTACCATCAAGACGTTTTCT
>Ga0214164_1000080_pt1 | contig 62865 bp, 53 predicted proteins | sample TroBogepilimnion_13_FD_153003 | JGI IMG/M metagenome (GOLD analysis project Ga0214164, IMG submission 153003) | Freshwater microbial communities from Trout Bog Lake, WI - Practice 03JUN2009 epilimnion v4 | ecosystem: Environmental > Aquatic > Freshwater > Lake > Epilimnion/Euphotic zone ... | reverse complement strand
ACCACGGTGGTTGCGCCGGCCGCCGTGGCGGCAACGATAGCATCGGCCATCGCTTTGGTCGCTTTCTCGAACGCGGGAAATTCAAACACGCCGGGAGGTCCGTTCCAAATGATCGTTTTGGCGCGGGCGATAACGGTCGTGAACAATTTGGAAGATTCCGGACCGGCGTCCAAACCTTCCCAGCCAGCGGGAATGCCGCTCGCGAGCGTCGCGCTGCCGACATTCGCGTCAGGACCGTATTTGTCACCGATGACCCAATCCACCGGCAGATGAATCAATTTGCCTTTGGCTTTGGCCTTGGCGAGCAATTCAGGAACGATCTTTGCGCCTTCCGCGTCAAAAAGTGATTTGCCGATTTCCATGTTGTCTTGAACTTTGCGGAAGGTGTAAGCCATGCCGCCGCCGATGATGATTTCGTCGGCTTTGTCCAAGAGATTGTTGATGAGCTGAATTTTGTCGGAAACTTTGGAGCCGCCGAGAATCGCGAGCAACGGACGTTTTGGGTTATCGAGCACAGCGCTGAACGCATCGAGTTCCTTCTTCATCAGATAACCGCAAGCGCGTTGCGGCAATTGCACGCCGGTCATCGAGCTGTGATCGCGATGAGCCGTGCCGAACGCGTCATTGATGTAAACGTCGCCGAGCTTCGTGAGGCTGGCGCGAAAGGCTTTTACTTTTTCGGGATCGGCTTTGAGTTTGCTGCCGTCTTCCAATTTCACTTTAACTTCTTCTTCGATGTGGAAGCGTAAATTTTCGAGCAGGATAACATCGCCGGGCTGGGCTTTCGCGCAGGCGGCTTCGACTTCCGCGCCGACACAGTCATTGAGAAATTGCACCGGCTTGCCGAGCAACTTGGCCAACGCATCCGCGACGGGCTTCAAAGAAAACTTTTCGATGCGTTTGCCATCGGGACGACCGAGATGGCTCATCAGCACGACCGACGCGCCTTTGTCCAAAGCATATTTGATGGTGGGCAACGCGGCTTCAATACGCTTGGTGTTGGTGATTGCGCCGGTGACCTTGTCCTGCGGCACGTTGAAATCCACACGGATGAGTGCGCGTTTGCCTTTCAGTTCGACATCTTCAATAAACAGTTTAGCCATAAAATTAAAATTGCGTTTGGGTTACCTCGCAAACAAGGCCAATGATGATAACTTGCAACGCCCGTCAGTAAAGTGAATTTAATTTCCCCGAACGACCGCAATCATTAACCAAGATAACCAAGTTCATCAGTCAACGCGCGCGTTTCCCGCGTGTCCGAATTGAGTCAGCTAATCCCCTTGCCAATCGGCACCGGACTTTTCAAGTTGTCGCGCAGAAAAAATGAAAAATAAATTATCCATCGCCCTCGGACTGCTGGCCGTCAGCCTCCTCGGCGTGCTCGCCGGCATGAAAAGCAGCGACAACAGTCATTTGACCGAAGCGAACAACACCCTCACCAATTTTTCTAATCGGCTCGATTCCGCGCAGGCTAACTTCGCCAACAGTCTTAATGCCTTTATCACCATTTCCAACACGCTGAACGACTGCGAATCCGTTGCGCTCGCGTTTTCCAATCAATTGACCACCGCGCAAACTACTCTAGCCACGCAAACCGACCAGACGGCCGAGCTGAATCACCAGCTCACCGTAGCGAATGCGAATAAGAAATTGCTCGCGGATAATTTGACTACGATGACCAACCAACTGTTAGCGCTCAATAAACAATTAGCCACCACGCAAGCCCAATTGACACAGACTAACATGGTGCTCGACAAGATACTCACCGATTATGTGTTGCTCCAAAATCGGTTTCTGCGCGATGTCGCCGCGCGCGTTGTGGTGGAACGTCGTTTCAATAATTTGCGGGAAGTGCAAAAGCAGGAACAACGCCTGTTGACGCGTCCGGCACCCGAAGTCACCGATGGTAGCATCTATGCCGGACTGAATGTGCAAGTGACTTCCAACGGCATCGCTCAGGTCATCGCGCCGGAGTGATTGAAAACTGACTCGTTGTTTTAACGCCAAGACGCGAAGATCAAAAGTCGCGAAGCATTTCACTAATTTCATTTCTTTGTCCGCACTTGCATTTTGTCGGGAGTTGACGCAAGTTGGCGGCCCAAATCGGTTTAACTGAAACAATCAAATCATACTATTATGGCTCACGAACTTCCCCCGCTGCCTTACGATAAGGCCGCGCTCGAACCCCACTTTGACGCACTCACGATGGAAATCCATCACGACCGCCATCACAAGGCTTACGTGGATAACTTGAACAAGGCCATCGCCGGCAATGCCGCGTTGGAAGCCAAATCGCTCGAACAGATCATCAAAGATTTGAGCGTGGTTCCCGATGCCGTGCGCGGTCCCATCCGCAACAACGGTGGCGGTCACTGGAATCATTCTTTCTTCTGGAACATCCTCGCCCCGCATGCCGGCGGCGCGCCCACGGGCAAACTCGCGGACGATATCAAAGCGACCTTCGGCAGCTTTGAAGATTTCAAGGCGAAGTTTGAAGCGGCGGGCATCGGCCGTTTCGGCAGCGGCTGGGTGTGGCTCGTCAGCAACGCGGGCAAACTGGAAATCGTCTCGACGCCGAACCAGGATAATCCGCTCATGGGCAAAGCCGTGGCGGGTTGCGAAGGCACGCCGCTGATCGGCTGCGATGTCTGGGAACACGCTTACTATCTCAAGTATCAAAACAAGCGTGCCGACTTCCTGAAAGCGTTCTGGAACGTGGTGAACTGGAATGCGGTGAAATACTAAACGGTAATTCGCTCAAAGAATTAACAAACCAGAACGCGCTGATGCAAATCAGCGCGTTTTTTATTCGACGCGTGGTAGGGCGAAGCTGCAGCTCCGTCATCGCATCAAAAAGTTATCCGCAAAAAAGGCGGCACAGCAGCGCCGCCCTACCCAGCTTGGTTCAAATGCCATGCTCCCCGCAATTTGCCTGACGCATTAACGATTTGGTTCAGTCAATTATAAGAATTTTTTAATGTTAGATTAGTTGAAAATTCATCAAGGGATGATTTAATTAGCGTGTCAGGACGAAAAGGACCGAAACCAATTCCATTTACCAACGATGAAAAAACTATTTATTGCGAGCGTGGTCAGTGTCGCATTGTGCACCGCCGCAGCGGTCAAAGCCGATGGCTACGGCGAAGGCCACAACGGTTTCAGCGATGATTTCCAACAGGTCATCATTCTGGGCGCGACGGCGAATGTTTCCACCAATGCCGTGGGCGTGGCCAACTTGCACAGTGATGACGATTGCGGCACGAATACGCTCGACGTCGCGGTGAGTGTGGCCGGCCTTGATGCGGGAACTTACAGCGCCAGCATCACCGATGTGACCGGCACGAATAGTTTTGACCTCGGCACGTTTGACGTGACCACCAACTCGTTCGAGGGCGAAGATTGGGATGCGAGTGAATTCTTTGGTGATGATTTGACGAATGCACCGGTGATTTCCACAAACGTAGTTACCTTTGGTCGCGGCAGTTTTGATTTGACCGGTCTGGATCCAACGAATGCGGCGTTCCTGTTCGTGTTCGATACGAACGGCGTCGTGGCGTTCATCGGCGATTTCACGAGCCTGACGAACGTTTCCGCCGTGTATTACGAAGAAACTGTGCCGGTGGATGCGGGCACGAACACGGTGATTCAAGGCAAAGGCAAATTGTCCTTGAGCTACAAGAAAGGCAAAACCACCAGCAGCTTTAATCTGAATGCCAACGGCCTGACGCCGAAGCAAAGTTTGGTTTTGAACGCCAATGGCGTAAAGAGCACCACGACATCGGCCTCGACCAAAGGCGCGGTAACGGTGAAAGCCCTGCCCCACGCCAATCTGCCCAACCTGCAGAAGTTGGAAGCGAAGGATAAGTCGGGGAAACTGATCTTCAGCTTGAAGTTCTAACGGCGAAGTGGACTTAAAAGTTTAAAAACGAAAACGCGCTGGAATTTTTCCAGCGCGTTTTTGGTTTTAAGAACACTTCAAATTCCCCGCGTGTTCACGATTTTGTTCCCTTTGCCGAGAACGATGACGCGCGGTTTCCATTTCCTGGCCTTCTTTTCACTGGCGGTGGTGTAACTCATGATGGTCAGCACGTCGCCTTTCTTGCCAAGATGCGCCACCGCGCCGTTGAGAATGATTTCGCCGGTGCCGCGTTTGCCGCGGATGACGTAGGTTTCCCAGCGATGGCCGTTGGCCATGTTGCCACAGAGAATCTTTTCGTATTCGTGCAAACCGCATTTGTCCATGAGGTCGCCAGAGATGGTGAGGCTGCCTTCGTAATTCACATCGCCGCCGGTGACAGTTGCGCGATGGATTTTGGATTTGAGCAAAAAAACGTCCATGAGTTATTTCAATTTGAGAAAGTTTTGCAGGATGGTGCGACCGTTCTCGGTCAGAATGCTTTCCGGATGAAACTGCACGCCCCAAATGGGCAGCGTCTTGTGTTTCACGCCCATGATTTCGCCTTCATCGGTCTCGGCAGTAATCTCCAGACAGTCGGGCAAAGTGTCGCGCTTGATGACGAGGCTGTGATAGCGCGTTGCGAGAAAGGGATTGGGCATGCCGGCGAACAGGTCCTTGCCATTGTGCTTAATCGGCGAAACTTTGCCGTGCATCATGCGGTAATTCACGATGACTTCCGCACCGAACGTGTGTCCGATGCATTGATGGCCGAGACACACGCCAAAAATCGGGATGCCTTCGCTCGCGAAGGTTTTGATAACGTCGTTGGATAAACCGGCTTCGCGTGGCGAGCACGGTCCGGGGGAAACGAGGATGCGTTCCGGCTTGAGCGCGCGGATTTGTTCGATTGAAACCTCATCGTTGCGGCGCACCTGCAAGTCCGCCCCGAGCTCGCCCAAGTATTGCACGAGGTTGTAGGTGAACGAATCGTAGTTGTCTAAAACGAGAATCATGTCGTCAAATCAGCTTAACAGAGTTGGTTTATAGATAAAATCAATTCGGTGATTGCGTCAGGCAACGGCCAGAACAGCCTCGATCAAAGCCGGTGAAACTTTCTGACCCCACACGACCTTGCCGATTTTTGAGGCGAGGACGAATTTGATTTCGCCGCCGCTGACTTTTTTATCCAGCTTCATCGCGGCAAAGAGTTTTTTACGTTGGGCAGCAGTCAATTTGATTTTGACTGGCAAACCAGCTTGCACAAAAAGTTGCTCGATTCGTTCAGCATCGCCGGAAGGCAGGCCGAGAATTTGATGGGAAAGCTTGGCCGCCGCAACTTGACCAATAGAAATGGCTTCGCCGTGCAGAAATTTTCCGTAGCCAGAACTGTTTTCAATCGCGTGGCCAATGGTGTGGCCGAAATTCAGAATCGCGCGTAGCCCGCTTTCCGTTTCATCCTGGCCAATCACATCCGCCTTGATCTCGCAACAGCGCGCCACGACCGCGCCCAACGTCGCGGCATCGCGTTGAAGCAACTTGGGGAGATTGCGTTCCAATTGCGCAAACAAGATGGCGTCGTAGATGACGCCGTATTTGATGACTTCGGCGAGACCGGAAATGTATTCGCGTTTGGGTAAGGTTTTCAGCGCATCGAGATCGCACAAGACGAGCTGCGGTTGATAAAAGACGCCGACGAGATTTTTGCCCGCTTTAAGATTAACACCGGTTTTGCCGCCGACGGAACTATCTACTTGCGCAAGCAACGACGTGGGCACTTGCACAAACGGAATTCCACGCAGATACGTCGCCGCGACAAACCCAGCCAGGTCGCCCACCACGCCGCCGCCGAGTGCGACGATGAAAGATTTTCGCTCCAGCCGATGTTTCGTCAGTTGGTCGAAACATTTTTCCACAACCGTCAGGCACTTGGATTTTTCGCCAGCCGGCACAGTAATGAGCACTGGTTGAAAACCGGAAGCGGAAAGTGATTTCAGCGCCGCCTTCGCAAATTTTTTGCCAACATTGGAATCCGTGATGACGGCGCAACGCTGACCAAGCTTGAGTTGCGCGCATTCCACGCCGAGACGCGCCAACAAACCGCCACCGACTTTGATGGCGTAACTGCGATGACCTAGCGGAACTTGAACGATGCGCATGGCAGCAGGATAAACAGCCAACGGCGCGTGTCAAAAAATGAAATTAGCTTAGGACTTGCCGATGCGCTTTGCTTCCAACTATTTTTGGCGCGTTGTTTCCAAACTAAACCAAACCAAATTCCATTCTTATGCGCATGCTGCTCATTGCCACCCTGCCCCACCACACGTTCAACGCCGCCGTCAAAGACGGTTCAGTTGGCGCGAAGATGGGCAAAATCCTGAACGCCATCAAACCGGAATCGGTTCACTTCACGGAAATCCGCGGCAAGCGCACGGCGATCGTGATTGTGGATTTGCCGGACGCTTCCAAAATTCCCTCGCTGGCCGAGCCGTGGTTTCTGACCTTTGAAGCGGATGTCCAACTGCATCCCGTAATGACGCCCGAAGATTTGCAACGCGGCGGTCTGGACAACTTGGGCAAGCAGTGGAGTTGAATTATTGTAGGCGATTCATATTTCAAAATTGCCAGTGGCATAACGCCGCATCCGTGCTAGAAGTAAGCCTATGTATAACGCCAAAGCTTTTGCTGCCCTGACAAACACCTCGCCGCTCGCGCCATTCAATTTTCAGCGACGCACGCCCGGCGCGCATGACGTGCAGATTGAAATTCTTTACTGCGGCGTCTGCCACACGGATCTGCACATCGCTCGCAACGAATGGCACGGCACGACGTATCCGTGCGTGCCCGGTCACGAAATTGTCGGCCGCGTCGTGAAAGTCGGCGCGCACGTCAAGAAATTCAAAGAAGGCGATCTCGCCGGTGTTGGTTGCATGGTGGATTCCTGCCGCACCTGTGAAAACTGCAAAGAAAATCTCGAACAATTCTGCGATAGCGGCGCGACGTTCACTTACAACGCGCCGGATAAAGTTTCCGGTGGCATGACTTACGGCGGCTATTCCGACAGCGTGGTAGTGGACGAAGCTTTTGTCCTAAAAATGCCGAAGCATCTGGATCTAGCCGCGTCCGCGCCGCTGCTTTGCGCCGGCATCACGACGTATTCGCCGCTGCGACATTACAAAGTTGCGAAAGGACAGAAAGTCGGCGTCGTCGGCCTGGGCGGACTCGGTCACATGGGTGTGAAGCTGGCGAAAGCCTTCGGCGCGCACGTCGTCGTGTTCACCACGTCAGCCAATAAAGTAGCAGATGCGTTGCGCCTCGGCGCAGATGAAGTCGTCAATTCCAAGAACGCCGACGAAATGAAAAAGCAGGCGAACAGTTTCCATTTCTTTCTCGATACCGTCGCGGCGCAACACGACATCAACGCCTACTTCGCTTTGTTAAAACGCGACGGCACGCTTACGCAAGTTGGCGTTCCCGCCGAACCATTGTCGGTGCAGGTCGGCAGTTTGATTTTCGGGCGTAAAAGTTTTACCGGCTCGCTCATCGGTGGAATTCAGGAGACGCAGGAGATGCTGGATTTCTGCGGCGAACACAATATCACTTCCGACATTGAGCTGATTCCGATTCAGAAAATCAACGAAGCTTACGAGCGCATCCTCAAGAGCGATGTGAAATACCGCTTCGTGATTGATATGGCTTCGCTGAAGTAAGTGGATTATTTTCCGATGCAAAATGCGCTGAAGATTGAATCCAGCAGATCTTCCGTGGTCGTCTTGCCCACAATCTCGCCCACGGCATTGGCCGCAATGCGCAGATCCATCGCGACGAGTTCGAGCGTGACGTCGGCGCGCAAGGCATCCGTCGCCTGACGCGCCGTGAAGCGCGCGCGGTTCAGCGCATCTTGATGCCGCGAGTTGATGGCGACTTGCAGCATCTCGGCCTTAATTTCACCCGCCCACACGAGCGATTTGATGGCGTCTTTCAACACTTCAATCCCCTGTCCACTCAACGAACACACGTTGCAGGTTTTAAGTTTCAAATCGTCAGTGGCGGCAGGCAAAACCAGTTTCTTCGGTAAATCGGTTTTGTTCAGCACAAGAATCCGCTTCTTGTCCGCGAACTCTTTCAAAAAACTTTCATCCGCGCTCGTCAGCGGTTCGCTCGCATCGAGGACGTGCAAAATAAATTCCGCGCTCGCGAGCGATTCGCGACTGCGGCGAATGCCTTCCAATTCAATCTCGTCGCGCGCCTCGCGCAGACCGGCAGTGTCGATGAAAATTACCGGCAGGCCGCGAATGTTCGCGGTTTCCTCAATCGTGTCGCGCGTCGTTCCCGCAATCGGCGAAACGATGGCACGATCGCGGCCGAGCAATTGATTCAGCAAACTGGATTTGCCCGCATTCGGGCGACCGACAATCGCCGCGCGAATTCCGCGCCGCAGAATTTGTCCTTCGTTCGCCGTGCGCAGCAATTCATCCATGAAGGCAATGCCGTCATCCAGTCGGCGCAATAAATTCTCTTTTGTGTCCGGCGAAATATCTTCGTCGGGAAAATCAATGTGCGCTTCGACGTGCGCGAGCGTGAGCATCAGGTCATCGCGCAGTTTGTTGATGCGCTGAGATAATTTGCCGGCGAGTTGTTCGTTCGCAGCCGCGAGCGCGAGTTCCGTGCGCGAATGGATTACGTCCGCGACCGCCTCGGCTTGAGCAAGGTCAATGCGACCATTGAGGAAAGCGCGTTGGGTAAATTCCCCCGGCTCGGCCAGTCGCGCGCCCTGCGTAAGTAAAGTATCCAGCACCAGCTTCGCAGGCAAAATTCCACCGTGACAGGAAATCTCCACCGTGTCTTCGCGCGTGAACGTGCGCGGCGCGCGCAAGACCGCGAGCAACACTTCATCAATCACTTTGTCGTCGCGAATTATTTTTCCGTATTGAATGGTGTGCGTCGGCGCGGCGGAAGGCAGCGACGAACTTTTGCCGATGGGCGCGAAACATTTGTCCGCGATGGTAAAAGCGTGCGCGCCGGAAAGCCGGATTACCGCGAGTCCGCCTTCGCCGAGCGGCGTGGCGATGGCTACAATCGTATCGTCAAACATGGCCGCAGTTGCCCGCTTGATTTTCCGCCTCGCGCCCCAGCAGGAAGAGCCGCGCCTTCTCGTAACTTTTCTTGTGCAGATAATGCAGCAACGTCGGATCCGTGGCGCGCGGCAATTGCGTCGCCAATTCATCAATGCGCGCGAACATCGGCAGCAAGTTCGGTTTTGGATTTGCCGTGGCGATGGTTTTCACGGTTTCATCCAACTGCACGAGCGCGGCGAGGATTTGTTGTTCAGTGGCGGAATTCATTGGAACAATCCAGGAATATTTTGCGTGAGCCAGGAATGGTGATAATCCACTTCGCCCAACAGATACAAGGCCGTTAGCAAGAGCGCCATGCCGGAAACCAGCACGACGACGAACATCGCCGCGAGATATAAACCGAAGGCGTGCGTTGGGTCCGGCTGCATGACGTGCGGGATGCCTTGATACAACACCCAAACCGTGAGCACGATGCCGATGACCCACGACGTCGCCGGATGCACCGTCGGGCCGGCGTCCAGCAACCGCGCGAGAAACAGCGGGCTGTAACTGTAAGCCACCGTCGTGAACGCATCGAGATAACGGTGGCGGCTCTCAAACGTCTGACTGATTTTCAGGAGCAGCAAGGCGCTGACAAAAATCATGAGCAACGCCAGCAGCACCTGCACAATTTCAAATGTGATAACGCCGCTATCGGAAAATTGCTTGAACCGCTCGAATTTCGGCTGCCATTTTCCCCAGCGATGCAGCCCCCAACCTTCGACCGCCGACGCGAGCAGAATCATCGGCAGCAAATACACGCCCAGAATAAAGGCGAATCCGCGCCGCGCCTGCGCGACGCGCGTCCACGCGACGCTCGGCTCAAAAATCAGGAAAAACGCCTTTATCATGATGTGCCGATGACTTTAGGCGGACGATTTACGATTGTCAGTAAAATCCGCTTTCACTTACGCGCCGCGCGCCGTTAAACTGGCCGCGTGAAAGTTGATCTCGGCATCTGGAGCAAGCTTAGTCAGGCGGTCCTCGTCCTCGTGGCGCTGGCCGTTTTGGTGTTCATCATTCTCGCCTACCAGAAACCCATCCAGCAAAACGAACGGATGCGCCGCGAAATTCTTCGGCTCGATACCGAACTGCAAAAGCAGGACGCCATCTCCAAACAACTGCGCGCTGAAATTGATGCGCTCCGCAATGATCCCGCCACCGTCACGCGGCTCGCCCGCGAAAAACTCGGTTACGCGAAAGCGGATGAAACGGTGATTCGGTTTGAAACTAATTCCGCTATTGCGACGCAAAAATAAAAAAGCCGCTCCGGTTTTCCAGAGCGGCCTTTTCATTCGTAAATCGCCAATCGCAACTCGTAAATTTCCTCACACCGTCATGATTTCTTTTTCTTTGTGCGCCACGTGCCCATCAATCTTGCCGATGTAATCGTCCGTCAACTTTTGCAGATCTTTTTCCGCCTGTTTCTTGGCGTCCTCGGTAATGCCGCTGTCATGCGCGTGTTTCTTGAACAAATCCATCGCTTCGCGGCGATGATGGCGGATGGCGACGCGGCCGTCCTCGGCCATTTTCTTGATGAGCTTCACAAATTCCTGACGGCGTTCCGTGCTCAATTCGGGAAACGAGAGGCGCAGCAGTTTGCCTTGGATCACCGGGGAGAGACCGAGGTTCGCCTTCTGGATGGCCTTCTCGATCGGCTGGAGTGCGGCCACATCCCACGGCGTGATGACGAGCATGCGCGGTTCCGGCGTGGAGATGCTACCCAGCTCGCGGATGCGCATCATGGAGCCGTAAACTTCCGCTTGAATATTTTCCACGAGGCCGGCTGAGGCTTTGCCGGTGCGCACGCCGAGAAATTCATTCGCCACCGCTGTCTCGGTCTTCAACATTTTGTCTTCCGCTTCCAAAAGAATATCGTCGAGTGTCATGATGGGCGCAGACTAACAACGTTTATCCAGCCGGTCTAATTAAAATTTCCAAGTCCGCGCCAGCGGCGTTTGCGATTCCCCCAAATTGCCCGCTGAAAAATATTTTTCCACTTGGACCGTAAATGTCCAACACCCCCTGCCAAAATCGCTGGCGTGATGATCGAAAAATCAGCTCCGGCGTCCCGCCCCATTTTTGGCTCACCGAAACTCCGGATTTGGTGTCCCGGCGGTCTCCGTGACCGTCATTTTACCCGATTTGGCGTGTCAGCCCTTTCCGTGACCGTCACGGCGCACGATTGGGAACGCCAGCCCGCGCCACAACCGTCACGGCGTCTGTTTTGGCCTGCCAGCGTCCTCCATGACCGTCATTGCCCGCAATTTGGCGCGCCAGCCCACACCGTGACCGTCACGGCGCGCGATTGGGAACACCAGCCCTCGCCACGACCGTCACGGCGCACGATTTGGCGTGCCAGCCTAAGTTTTAACCGTTTTTTGGGGCAAAAAATCACGCCAAACCGATTTTATATCAGCCAGTTACGCGGTTTTAACCAAATTTCACTAATTTCCTCCGCCGCTGAAGCGGTGCGGGGAATTTCAACCAAAAAAACAAAAGAGAAAGCGAGATAGTATATGGCAAGCAATGAAATACCCACCAACCTCGACCAGTTATTTACGCTGGCCGAAGATGCCGCCGATGGCCTCCACACTTACGAAGCCACCATCGGCGTCAAACAAAACCTCGAAGCCGATGTGCGCCTCGACCTGACTGGCGCCCGCGCCACCCGCACCGACTACGAGAACAGCCGCAGCGCCAAAACCGTTTTGACCACCGCCGCCACCGTGGCCGATTCCAACGGCAAAGCCTTCCTCGGCGCCGCGCGCAAAGTCCTCGCCCTGCAACTCGGCGAAGCGTGGTCGGATGCCTGGTTCCCCACCGGCTTTCCCAATCTCTCCACCGCCGTGCCGAACACCATCGAAGAACGCCAATCCCTGCTCTACGAACTCAAAGACTACTTCACCGCCCATCCGACGAGCGAAGTTCCCGCACTCAACGTCACCGCCGTCCAAGCCGGGCTGCTGGCCAACGCCCTTTCCACCGCCCGCAGCGCGGTGAACGACGGCATCAACCTCGCCAGCCAAAATAAAAACGTGCGCGACTCCCAGGCGAGCCAGCTCCGCAAACGGCTGCGTGGACTCGTCAACGAACTCGGCCAGTTGTTGCAGGACGATGATCCGCGCTGGAATGCGTTCGGGTTCAATCCGCCCGCTGCCCCCAACACGCCCGATGTGCCGGATGCCCCCATCCTCACGGCGGGCGCGCCCGGAACCGTGCTGGTGGATTGGCCGGACGCCCGTCGTGCCGACCATTACCGCGTGTGGAAACAGATTGTGGGCGTGGATGCGGATTTTGTGGCCGCTGGCAGCCCGACCGACAGCGATTTGACGCTGACCGGCCTCGCCCACGGAGCCACGGTGAAAATCTGTGTGAGCGCCGTGAACGCCGCCGGCGAAAGTCAGCGCAGCGACCCCGCGCAAATCGTCGTGCCGTAACTGTAGCGTCGCTCTATGAGCGACGAACGGTGGTCGTCCGCAAGGAACGGCGGTCATAGACCGCCGCTACAAAAAAACAAAACCGTGGTAGGGATGCCGCGCTGCGGCGGACAGCCCGGCGGTCTGTCCCTACCTAGCGCCACCGCTCCCGAAAACACAAAACCGGCGGGGAATTTTTCCCCGCCGGTTTTTATATCCGAACGGTTTGACTGTTTTGCCATTGCCTTAAATATTCTGCCCCCTACGATTTCGCGACAAATGTTCGAACAAGCTTTTAGAAATATAGACGACGTGCTCCGTCGGGAAGGTGGTGGCGTGCTCAAATACACCGAGCAATCCTCGTGGCTACTTTTCCTGAAATACCTTGACGGCCTTGAAGCCGACAAAGCCACCGAAGCTGCGCTTGAGGGGAAAAAATACAGCCACATCCTCGACAAGCCCTATCGCTGGTCAAGCTGGGCTGCGCCGAAGGACAAGGACGGCAAGCTCGATCACAACGCCGCTCTCACCGGCGACGACCTCCGCGATTTCGTCAATTTGAAGCTCTGTCCGTATCTGAAAGGCTTCAAGCAGCGCGCCACCGGGCCTAACACCATCGAATATAAAATCGGCGAAATTTTCAGCGAGACCAAGAACGAGATCAACAGCGGCTACAACCTGCGCGAGATTATTGGCCTCATTGACGAACTCCGCTTCAGCACCCAGACCGAGAAGCACGAGTTGAGTTATCTCTACGAGGAAAAAATCGGCAACATGGGCAACGCCGGACGCGATGGCGGCTCATATTACACCCCGCGCCCGCTCATTCGCGCGATTGTCAAAGTGGTAAATCCCCAACTTGGTGAGCGCATCTACGACGGCGCAGTCGGCTCGGCGGGATTTTTGTGCGAAGCCTTCGATTACTTGAAGGCCAAAAAGAACATCACCACCAGTCAGTCCAAGGCGCTTCAAGAAACCACGCTCTACGGCAAGGAGAAAGATAAGCTCGCCTACGTCATCGCGATCATGAACATGATCCTGCACGGCATCGAAGCGCCCAACATCATCCACACCAACACGCTCGCCGAAAACCTCGCCGACGTGCAGGAGAAGGACCGCTTCCACGTCATCCTCGCCAACCCGCCCTTCGGCGGCAAGGAGCGCAAGGAGGTGCAGCAAAACTTCCCCATCCGCACCGGCGAGACCGCCTTCCTCTTCCTCCAGCACTTTATCAAAATCCTCAAGGCCGGCGGCCGCGCCGGCATCGTCATCAAGAACACCTTCCTCTCCAACACCGACAACGCCTCCGTCAGCCTGCGCCAGAAACTCCTCGAAGAATGCAACCTCCACACCGTGCTCGACTGCCCCGGCGGCACGTTCATCGGCGCGGGCGTGAAGACCGTGGTGCTCTTCTTTGAGAAAGGCACGAAGACGCGCAAAGTCTGGTTCTATCAACTCGACCCCGGTCGCAACATGGGGAAGACCAACCCGCTCAACGACGCCGACCTCGCCGATTTCATCGCGCTGCAGAAGACCAAAGCCGACTCGCCCAAAAGCTGGAGCGTGGACGTGGCGGCCATCGACCCGAAGACCTTTGATTTGTCCGTGAAGAACCCCAACGGCGGCGAGGAAATCGCGCACCGCAGCCCGCAGGAAATCATGGACGAAATCGCCGCGCTGGACGCCGAGAGCGCGGAAGTGCTGGGGAACATCAAGGCGCTGCTGAAATGAAGACAGCAAACCAAGGGCTGAAAGCCCGTCATGTGATAGCCCGGGCTGAAGGCCCGGGTTCGCCATCCCCACAAACCATTCAAGCCCTGTAAGGGCGTCACACCATGTCTCAATCCCTTGCCAACATCGTCGTTCACCTTGTGTTCAGCACCAAGGGTCGCCGCCAACTCTTGCGCGATGACGAGCGCGGCCAGCTCCACTCCTACATCACCGGCATTCTCAAGAACCACGATTCCCCTCTCATCGAAATCAATTCCGTGCGCGACCACATTCACATTCTGTTCGCGCAATCCAAAAACCACGCGCCCGCAAAAATTGTTGAACAGGTGAAAACCTCATCGTCCGTGTGGATCAAAGAGCAGCACGCGTGGTATGCGGATTTTGCGTGGCAGGGCGGTTACGGCGAGTTCAGCGTCAGTCCGATGCACGTCGAGGCGGTGCGCGATTATATCCGCAAGCAGCCGGAGCATCATGCGCAGGAAGATTTTCAAACCGAGTTCCGTCGGTTTTGCGAGAAGAACGGGAAACCCTTGGACGAACGTTATGCGTGGGATTGAATTTAATCGGATTGGTCAGCGCGCGGATGTTGTTCCGCCCCTACAGGGCGGGGGAAAATGTTTTGGGGACACGGATACCCAGGGCTTCACCCTGGGCTATAACATTGCGGGCTTTCAGCCCTCCGCAATCACAGCCCTGAAAGGGCGCAATGCGACAGCCCGGGCTGAAGGCCCGGGAACACCGTCCTCACATTGTTCCAAGCCCTGTAAGGGCGGCACGCTGGACGCCGAGAGCGCGGAAGTGCTGGGCAACATCAAGGCGCTGCTATGAAGAAGGGGTGGAAAACAGTGCCCCTTGGCGAGCTTTGCGACGTGCTCGACCACAAGCGCAAGCCAATCACCAAGCGAGACCGCGAGGCCGGAGAATATCCCTACTACGGCGCGACGGGAGTGCTCGATTACGTTGCCGGATATTTGTTCGATGAACCGCTGGTGCTCGTCGGCGAAGACGGCGCGAAGTGGGCATCGGGCGAGAACACCGCCTTCGCAGTCGAGGGCAAGATTTGGGTCAACAATCACGCTCATGTTTTGAGGCCGCATCGAACCGTGGTTCTCGACAACTGGCTCATCTACCACCTCAACCACTCCGACCTAATCGAGTTTGTTTCAGGTCTGACCGTTCCGAAGCTCAACCAAGGATGTCTGCGTGAGATTCCCGTTCCCGTCCCCGCGCTGGCCGAACAGCAGCGGATCGTCGGCCTGCTGGACGAAGCGTTTGAGGGCCTCGCCACCGCCAAAGCCAACGCCGAAAAGAACCTCCAAAACGCCCGCGCCCTCTTCGAAAGCCACCTCCAATCCGTCTTCACCCAGCGCGGCCCGGGGTGGGTGGAGAAGCGGCTTGAAGAAATCGGAAAGACGCAGACCGGCTCAACACCAAAGACCGCAGACCAGTCGAACTACGGCGACTTTATTTCCTTCGTGAAGCCAGCGGACTTCAATCCCGACGGCTCGCTGGATTACGAGAAAGATTGCCTGAGCAAAACTGGATTAGCAAACGCGCGGGTCGTCCCGGCTGGCTCAGTGCTCATGGTCTGCATCGGCGCGACGATTGGAAAATGCGGATATTGCGACCAAGACGTGACGACCAATCAGCAAATCAACGCGCTCACGCCAGCCGACGGTTCGTCGCACCGATTTCTTTACTACCAGATGCTGACCGAGAGTTTTCAGCGCAGCGTCATTCACCGCTCGGGCCAAGCCACGTTGCCCATCATCAACAAGTCCAAGTGGAGCGCGTTGTCGGTTTGGCTTCCGCCAACCGTCACGGAACAGAAGCGCATCGCCGCAAAGTTCGACGCCCTCGTGGTAGAAACCCAACGCCTCGCGGGCCTCTACGAGCGGAAGCTCGCCGCGCTGGAGGCGTTGAAGAAGTCGCTGCTGCACCAAGCCTTCACCGGCGCACTGTGAAATGAAACCGCCCGCGCCCTCTTCAATCCCAACGGGATTGCATCCCTCAGCCCAGGGTTGCGCGCCGCGCGCTACCCTGGGTCACACGCCCCATCATTTCCCCCAACCCCAACGGGGTTGCATCACCGTCGCATCATCCACCCGATGCAACCCCGTTGGGGTTGATGCCATTTCTCCACTTTCACCCAGGGTAGCCTCGCTGACTCGGCAACCCTGGGCTGATGGATTTTACCCCGTTGGGGTAAATGGACGGAACGCCATGGTCGCCGCCACCGCCACCCAACGCCTCGCCCGCCTCTACGAGCGGAAGCTCGCCGCGCTGGAGGAGTTGAAGAAGTCGCTGCTGCACCAAGCCTTCACCGGAGAATTATGAGCGCGCCCACTTCGATTTCCCGGAGCGCGGCATTTATGCCGCTTCACCGTGAATCGCACTTGGACATCCGTGAACCGCAAACCATCCGCCCGCTGAAGCGGCGTGAACGCCGCGCCCCAATGAAACCGCCATTTACCCGCCACCCAGCATAGGGTATGCTGGCGGCGACGTAACCGGAACAATCCACCATGAAGAACCAAGACATCCGCTGGATTCAACGCTTTCAAAATTTCAAGGGAGCTTTCCACCAATTGGCGAGCGCGGCGAAGCTGGCGCATGAGCGCGACCTCTCCAATTTGGAGCAGCAGGGAATGATTCAGGCGTTTGAATTCACCCACGAATTGGCGGCCAACGTGTTGAAGGATTATCTGGAATATCAAGGTGTCCCCAATATCGGTGGTTCAAAAGATGCGACGCGGCACGCGTTTAAGAACGGCTTAATTGAGAATGGCGGCGTCTGGATGGAGATGATTGATAGTCGCAACAAATCGGTTCACACCTACGACTGCACCACGGCTGAGAAAATCGCCAAAGCAATCACATCCAGCTATGTGCCCGAATTTGAGAAGTTCCAGACGAAATTCACGGAGCTGGAACGCAAAGAGGCATGAACACCAGCCACGGACTGACGAACGAGACGGTGGCGCAAATCCACGAGGTGCTGGCGCGCTTCCCTGAAGTGGAAAAAGCCGTGCTCTACGGTTCGCGGGCGAAAGGAAACTTTAAGCCGGGTTCGGATGTTGATCTCACGTTGATGGGCGCAGCGGTGACGTCGAAAATAGCCAGCCAGATTCGCGGCGAACTGGATGACGGGCTGTTGCCTTACACTTTTGACGTTTCCATTTTTTCGCAACTTGAGCAGGCCGATCTCATTGACCACATCCGCCGCGTGGGCGTGGTCTTTTACGAAAAGAAACCGTTACCGGCATGAACGAAGCCGAAACACGCGCCGAGCATATTGATCCCGCTTTGAAAGCGGCGGGCTGGGGCGTCGTCGAGGGCAGCAAAATCCTCCGCGAGCATCGCATCACCCAAGGCCGGATTCAGGGACGCGGCAAACGCGGCAAGGCGGACATTGCGGATTATGTGCTGGTCTATCGCAATACCAAGCTCGCGGTGGTGGAAGCCAAAGCGTGGGATGAAGCCCTGACCGAGGGCGTCGGACAGGCCAAAGATTACGCGGGTAAAATGGCAATCCGCTACACCTACGCCACCAACGGCCAAGGCATCTACGCCATTGATATGCAGACCGGCGCGGAAGGTGAAATCAGCGCCTACCCCACACCGGAAGAACTCTGGGCCAAAACCTTTGCGGTCGCCAACGTCTGGCGTGATCGCTTCGCCGCCGTGCCGTTCCCCGATAAAAGCGGCAGTTGGGAAATCCGGTTCTATCAGGAAATCGCCGTCAACCGTGTGTTGGAACGCATCGCCGATAATGCTAAACGCGTTTTGCTGACACTCGCCACCGGCACGGGCAAAACCTCCATCGCTTTCCAAATCGCATGGAAACTCTTTGCTACTCGCTGGAATCTGCTCGGCAATGCGGAGCGCCAGCCACGCATTTTATTTCTGGCCGACCGCAACACACTCGCCGATCAGGCGTATAACGATTTCACTGCCTTTGGCGCTTTTGCGGATGATGCGCTCGTCCGCATTGCCCCCGATGAAATCCGCAAGAAGGGCAAAGTGCCCAAGAACGGCAACATCTTCTTCACGATTTTTCAGACGTTCATGAGCGGCCCGCCGAAGGATGGCAAACCGTCACCGTATTTCGGCGAATATCCCCAGGACTTCTTTGATTTCATCGTCATTGATGAGTGCCATCGCGGCGGCGCGAATGATGAAAGCAATTGGCGCGACATCCTGAATTACTTTGCCCCCGCCGTGCAACTTGGCCTCACCGCCACCCCGAAGCGCAAAGATAACGTGGACACCTACCGCTATTTCGGCGAGCCGGTGTTCATCTACTCGCTCAAGGATGGCATCAACGATGGTTACCTCACGCCGTTCCGCGTGAAGCAGATTCAAACCACGCTGGATGAATACGTCTATACGCCCGACGATACCGTCGTAGATGGTGATATTGAAACGGGCAAGCGTTACACCGAAGGCGATTTCAACAAGACCATTGAGATCAAAGAGCGTGAGCAAAAGCGCGTAGCCATCTTCATGTCGCAGATAAATCAGCAGGAAAAGACGCTGGTGTTTTGCGCGAATCAATTACACGCGCTGGTCGTGCGCGACCTCATCAATCAAATCAAGGCCAGCCAAGACCCGCATTACTGCGAACGCGTGACCGCCAAAGATGGCGAAGTGGGCGAACAGCATTTGCGGGATTTCAAAGACAACGAGAAAACCATTCCGACCATTCTCACCACGTCGCAAAAGCTGTCCACGGGCGTGGATGCCCGCAACGTCCGCAACATCGTGCTGATGCGGCCCGTGAACTCGATGATTGAGTTCAAACAGATCATCGGGCGCGGCACGCGGTTGTTTGATGGCAAAGATTATTTCACCATCTACGATTTCGTAAAAGCGCATCATCACTTCCAAGACCCGGAATGGGATGGCGAACCGATTGAAGAAGCGCCGTGCCCCAAGTGTGGAGTGCGTCCCTGCGTATGTGAGACTACCCCACCGAAGCCCTGTCCTGTCTGCGGCAAATCTCCGTGCAATTGCCCCAAAGAACCTTGCCCTGTCTGCGGCCAAATCAATTGCGTTTGCAACAAGCGCAAGAAAGCCAAAGTGAAACTGGCGGACGGCAAAGAGCGCACTATCCAATCCATGATGATGACGACGTTCTGGCATACGGATGGCCGCCCTATGTCTGCACAGCAATTCATGGAAATGCTGTTCGGCAAGTTGCCGGATTTCTTTTCCAGCGAAGCCGAGTTGCGCAACCTCTGGAGTGTGCCGGACACGCGGGCAAAGTTATTGGCTGGCTTGGCTGAAAAAGGATTCGGGGCGGAACAACTGTCGGAAATGCAAAAAATTATTGATGCCGAGAACAGCGACCTGTTTGATGTGCTGGCCAATGTGGCTTACGCGTTGCCGCCGGTCACCCGCGCAGTGCGCGCAGATCAGGCGCGGGTCTATATCAATTCCCACTTCAATGCCAAACAACAGGCCTTCCTCGATTTCGTCCTGCAGCATTACGTCACCGAAGGGGTGTCCGAATTGGCGCAGAATAAACTGAATCCATTGCTCCGATTAAAATATCACGATTCCATCACGGATGGAGTGGCCGATCTCGGCGGCAAGCCGGAGGAAATCAACAAAATCTTTGCCGGCTTTCAGAAGTATCTTTACCAAACGGACTAATTTCACCCGCCACCTGGTCATTAATGACTTTCAAGCCTGCGCCTTGAGCGCGGCTTCGGCCTGCTCATTCGTGAAATTATTTTTCACCCGCACCACCGCCATGCCGACCACCGGCGGATATGCTTGATCCGCTTTCATGCGCGGCTCGACGTATTCGATGATCTCAAACAGCAATGCGTTCGCGGCGGTGTAATCCAGCCCGGTCAGCTTGGTGATGTAACGCGTGGCGCGGTCGATCAACTTCAAATTGCTCGGCACGACCCACACCATGTAATTGCCCATCACGCGACCCAAGCGCACCATCGTGCAGGTGGAGAGCGCGTTCATCACCAGCTTCACGGCCACGCGCGTAATGCCGTTGAGAAGGAAATCCGTCTGTGGCAAAGGAACGGAAACAGTTTTTAGATTTGAATTTTTAGTTTTTAGTTCTGCCTGACCAAAATAAATCAACGCCGTCTGCGCACCCCTCTGTTCCGCCGCTTCAAGCTGGGAAATTTGAAAATCGGCGATTTCAGTTTCGCTTAAAACCGCAATCGCCGAATCGCCTTGCCGCAGCAGACGATTTTTTACGCCGTCCAAACCAATCCGGAAGCGCCGCAGTTCGTGGGCGCTGATCTTGCCGATGATTTCGCGGGTGCGCGGAAACTTATCTTCGCTCACGAGCGCACGGATTTCGGAATCGTTCCAGGCCACGCAGCGCGGTTCGCGTTTCAGGATGCTGCGCCACGCGGAAGCCGCGTCCGGCTTCGGCAAAAATAAATATGCCCACGATTCCGTCGCCGTGGCGTCATCGAACTTGCGGAACGGCGGCGTGCAATACGTCGGCGAACGCTCGGTCGTATCGGTCAGAACATCCGCGCCAAACTGATCGGCGAAGTAATTGTTTTTTCCACCACCGCGATAAACCGATTCTTCCAATCCAACCAGCTTCGCCAGCGATGTTAAAAAATCCGGCGCGCACAAATTGGCGTGGAGCGTTTCAAGCTGCGCCAGAAATTCATTGGCAACGCCGATAGATTTTTGTCCGGTCAACTCGCGCACGACGATTTCCAAAACCGTCAGCATCACGGCCAGTTGAATGGATGTGGCCTGCATCCGGGTGGAGCCGGTGATGCTCATCGGTCCAGTTGTGAGATTTATTTTCTCGATGCGCGCGTCCTGAATGACTTCGCGACTGCGCTGAACATGTTCGCACAAAATGTCGTCGGGATTGTTGTAGACGAAATAAACTTTCGCGCCCGCCTGCACGCCCGCCCACGCCGTGCCGATGACGAATGAAGTTTCGCCGCCCTCCGTGATGGCAAAGACGACATCTTTGGCGGAGACACCTAAATCAGAAATCTGTTTTCCACCGAACGCAGTAAAATCCTCAAAGCCTTCGACGGATTTGATGAGCGCGTAATCGCCGCCCGCCATCACGCTGAACGTGCGGTTTTCATAATCTGGATTTTTTTGTTTCGTCCAAAAATCGCGCCAGATGGCATCCAGCAAAATGCTCAAACGTCCGGTCGAACCGCAGCCGGTAAAAAAGATTTTTCCGCCGGACTTGATCGAATCCAAAATTACCGCAGCAATTTTCTCGGCGTGACCGGACGCGGCGAATTCGCGAAATTTTTTCACGACATCACCATCGGCTTGAAATAACAGCCCAAGCGCAGCGGCAATATCCGTTTTTGCCACGTTGCTCAGATTCGCCGTGACAGGATGCGATGATTCGGTGACGAGCGCGCCGAGTTTGAACTGGCCGCTGATCTTTAAAAATTCTTCGGAACGTTTTTGCGAACTCGAACTCATGGGCGATGAGTTAATGCGATTGTCAATCGCCTGTCACGCCGATAGCTTGTTGACCGTGCTTTCCACTCAACAGATGGCAACGCTGAACGCGGCAAACTACGAAGTCGCGTTCGATAACCGCACGCGTCAGCTTTACGCGACGGACGCTTCGCCGTATCAAATCGTTCCCGCGGCCGTGGCGTTTCCGAAAACTACGGTTGAGGCAGCGCACGTCATTCAGTCCGCGTTGTCGGCAGGCGTTTCAGTAACGCCGCGCGGCGGCGGCACGGGACTTTCCGGTGGTGCGATCGGTGATGGCCTCATCGTGGATTTCGCGCGGCACAATCGCGTCATCTGGGATTTTGACAAGGACGCCCGCACCGTGCGCGTCGGCGCGGGCGTGGTGCTGGACCAACTGAACGCGTATCTGAAGCCGTTCGGTTTTTGTTTCGGGCCGGACGTGGCGACGAGTTCGCGCGCGACGCTTGGCGGGATGATTGCAAATGATTCTTCCGGCGCGCACACGCCGGTTTATGGCACGACCGGCCAGCACGTTCGCGAAATCGAAATCGTCATGGCCGACGGCAAAATTACCCGCATCGGCGCGCATCTGGAAACGCTGCGCCGCCAGCGCACGGTGGTGGAAGATTTGGTATCGCTAAACGAGCTGCTCATCAGCGAACAGTTTCCCGCCGGACTTTTGAAACGCTGGCCGGGTTACGGACTGGCGCGCGCGGTCCAACAACCGAGTAATCTGATTCCGATAATCTGCGGCAGCGAGGGCACGCTAGCCGGAATTTTTTCAGCAGAATTAAATCTGGTTCCCCTGCCCGCCGAACGCGGAGTGGGCGTGGTGTTCTTTGACTCGATCACCGAGGCGATGGCGGCCACGCAGGAAATTTTACCATTACAGCCGGCGGCGATCGAGCACGTTGACCGTCCGCTCTTCGACCAGACACGCGGCCAACGGGAATTTCAAGCCGTGCGCGATCTACTGCATCTCGACGGACAGCCGTGTGAGGCAATTCTGATCGTGGAATTTTTTGCGGACGCTAAAGATAAACTGGCGCAGCTCGCCAAAATGAAGATTGGCCGCCGGCGTTTGATTTTGAAAACGAACCGCGAGCGCGATTTGGTTTGGGCGATGCGCAAAGCGGGACTTTCTTTGCTCACGAGCCGCAAAGGCGACGCGAAGCCTGCGTGCTTCATCGAAGACGCGGCGGTGCAACCGCGCGATTTGCCGGCGTATGTCACGGGCTTGCAGGAATTGATGCGGCGCGTTGGCGTCGAGGCTTCGTTCTACGGCCACGCGGCGGCGGGATTGCTACACGTCCGTCCGGTGCTAGATTTGCATAGCGGCGGCGACCTGAAAAAATTTCGACAAATTGCCGATGAGGTCGCCGCACTTGTCGCGCAATTCAAAGGCTCGCTCGCGGCGGAACATGGCGTTGGCATCGCGCGCACGGAATTTTTGAAGGCGCAAGTCGGCACGGAACTTTACCGCGTGATGCGCGAAATCAAATCGGCGTTTGACCCGAACAACCTGTTCAACCCCGGAAAAATCATTGGCGATGGTCGTTACAAAATTGACCAACACTTGCGTCAAGGGGCGGATTACAATTTGATTTTGCCGTTCGAGCCGAAACTGGCATTTGCCGCACGCGACGAATCGTTTATCGCCAACCTCGAACAATGCAACGGCTGCGGTGGCTGCACGAAACAGGCGCCGACGATGTGTCCGACATATCTCGCGACGGGCGAAGAAGGCATGTCCACACGCGGGCGCGCCAATCTCATTCGCGCCGCGTTGGAACAACGCGAAATCGCCGACCCGCTCCGCGCTGAAGAATTGGAATACGCATTGAGCAATTGCCTTTCCTGCCGCGCCTGCACGAACGAATGTCCGTCGAACGTCAATCTGCCGCTGCTCAAAGCCGAGTTACTGCACGCGCGCACGAAGCGCACGCACAAAAGCAAATTTCAACGGCTCATCGGTTCGCTGGATTTAGTCGGCCAGATTGGTTGCGCGATGCCATGGCTAACAAATCTGTTCATGAACTCACGTTCCGTGCGGCACATTCTCGCAAAAATGTTCGGGCTTAGCGACCAACGCCCGATGTCGGAATTCACGCACGAACGCTTCGACCGCTGGTTTGCTAAACACAAGAGCAATGCGCTCCCCAATCGCGGCAGCGTGATTCTGTGGGACGATACATTTGTGCGTTTTCACGAGCCACACATCGGCAAGGCCGCTGTTGCCGTGCTCGAAGCCGCTGGTTTTGCCGTGACACTGGCGGAGAAACGCAAGTGCTGCGGACGTCCCGCTTTCAGTGTCGGCAACTTGGACGAGGCGGAAAAACTGGGCGAACACAACCTTGCATTGCTCGCCGCCACCGGCGAAACCACACCGATTATTTTTCTCGAACCGTCGTGCTACTCCATGTTCGCGGAAGATTATCGGGAATTAAATTTGTCCGGTGCAACGGACATTGCTGCACGCAGTTTTCTATTTGAAGATTTTATCGGCCAATTGCTCGAACGCGAACCGGACGCGCTGAAATTTAAGCCGCAGGAAGAACGCCTCGCCATCCATGTGCATTGCCACGCCAAAGCACTGACCAGTCCCGCTGCGATGCAACGGCTCGCCGCGCGTCTGCCTGGACGCACCGCGACGCTCCTCGACACCGGCTGTTGCGGCATGGCCGGCGCTTTCGGCATGATGGAATCCAAATACGAACTCTCCGTGAAGATTGCCGAACCGCTGCTGGCGCAACTCAAGCAACAACCTTTTGGCACGACCACAATTCTTTCCGGCACCAGTTGCCGTCAGCAAGTGCAACATCTCGCCACCGTCCGCACCCGTCACATGGCCGAGGTTATCGCCGCTGCGTTGGAATAAAATTATTCTTTGCGGCAAAGATCTGCCAACGCGCCGCGCAGATTTGAAAATTGGAACTGAAATTTCGCCTCAAGAAATTTTTTTGGAACGCATCGTTGACTAATCAACGCCAGCGACGCTTCAGAACGCATCAACCATGAGCCAAGGCGCACGGCAAATTCCGGTGCGGGCGGAGACCATGGACGTTGCAGCGCTCGGCGCAATTCCCGCATGAAATCAGCATTCGTCGTCGCCCCCGGCGCTACGGCATTGAAAGTTCCAGTCAGCTTGTCCTGCTTAATAGATATCACAAACATCTGCGCCAAATCCGCGATGTGAATCCAGCTGATATACTGCCGACCACTTCCAACCGCGCCACCGAGAAATAATTTGGTGATTTTACTTAAGACCGGCAGCGCGCCACCATCGCGACCCAAAACAAAACCGATTCGCAATGTGACTTTACGCGTCTGCGGAGTATCGGCGGCAGTGAACGCCGATTCCCATTGCTGGCAGATTTTCGCGAGCGAATCATTTCCAACTGGAGAATTTTCATCGGCGATGGCACTTCCAGTATCACCATAAAAACCGACCGCACTGGCTTGCACCCAGACGCGCGGCGAAGTTTTTACCTGCCGTAAAGCGGCTGCAATCACGTTCACTGAATCGACGCGCGAGGCGATGATTGCCTGTAAATTTTCGGGTGTGTGCGGGCAGTTAATATTTTTTCCGGTGAGATTGATGACCGCTTCCGCGCCGTCAAGATTTTGAATCCACTCGCCGATATTTTTCCCGTCCCAAGCGACTTCGCGGACATTTCCGGTGCGCGCGCGGGGCGTGCGGGTGAGAACGACAACTTCAAAATCCTGCTCAGAAAATTGCGCCGCCAGCGCGCGACCGATAAACCCACTGCCGCCCGCGATAACAATTCGTTTAGAGTTCATGGCAAATCAAGCATTCAAAAACAGTCGCGGCACATTCGTAGCGGAAAGCGGGTTAACTGTGAAGTCATTCGATTCCAATTGCCGCAGCCATTCCGCAATCAGGTGCAGCACGGCTTTCAAATCTAATTGTTCATGCGGCGCCTGATATTTTTCCAGATTCACTTTGGCAAGTTTGAATAGTGCTGCGGCCGGCTGCAGCCGATTTTTTTGGAGATGCACAAATGCACCTGCCAGTTGGATTAAGCCCTTATAAAAATTTCCATTTACACCCTGACGGTCCGGCAACCACAAATCTTCTAGAACGTCATGGGCTTCATAAAAAAGCTGCCGATTAAAGCAGTCGAAATAGCCTAGGTAGTGCGCGTTTAATTTCTGTCCCTGAAAGGACTCAATCATCGCAGCGATGCGGGCGCTTTTGTGGCTCACGATTTAGCGGCTGAAATTAGCCAGTGAAAATTGGCTCCAGAGGTAGGACTTGAACCTACAACCACACGGTTAACAGCCGCGTGCTCTACCATTGAGCTACTCTGGAACACAGACGGACGCATAATTTACAAGGCGCGGCGCATTCGTCAAATCGTTTCGTCAGTCTTTTTGACAATGCGGGCAGAAAAAAGTGCTGCGTGCCGCCTGAATAATCCGTTTGATTGGGAAATTGCAGATTACACACGGTTTTTTTGCACGATCATAAACCTGCAATCGCTCTTCGTAATAATCCGGCGTCCCAGCGGCGCGACCAAAATAAAACAATCCGTCCGTCTTGCCTCCGGTAAAATTCAGCGGAATCGTGCTGCCGCAATCAATCGCCTCCTGCATCACGTCGCGAATGGCGGTTAATAATTTTTCCGCGAGCGCCAACGAAATTTTGTTCACTGCCCGGCGCGGAGAAATTTTGGCGCGATACAAAGCTTCACTCGCATAAATATTGCCGACACCAGCAATGAAAGATTGATCCAGTAACTTTACTTTCACCGGCTGGCGTGAAAGTTTTAGTTTTTTATGAAACTGCTCGGACGTGAAAGTTTTATCCCACGGCTCTGGTCCAAGTTTATCTGCTGATGAAATCTCCAGCGTCAACCGGCCAAAATAGCGCGTGTCCTCGTAAATGAAATTTTGCGCGCCGAGATTAAGAATTACCGCGGTGTGTTTAGGTGGCGGTGATAGTTTTGGCGCCAGAAACATTCGCCCCGTCATGCCGAGATGACCGAGCAAAAGTATTTCTTTACGCGAATTTTTTGGCCGTAATTCAAACAGCAGATATTTCCCGCGCCGTTGCAGTCCGAGGAACTTTGCGCCAACCAAGGCTTTTTTGAAGTAGGAAGGCGTGGTCGGGCGCAAAACTTTTTCGCGCCGCACTTCGACATCTCGAATCGTTTTGCCAACCAACAGCGGACGCAAATGCCGTGCTAGGACTTCAACTTCGGGCAATTCGGGCATGAACGAATTTAACCGGTGACGAGCGTGCCTACTTTTTCGCCGAGAACCACGCGCTTAAGATTATGGGCGCGAAAGAAATCAAAAACGATAATTGGCATCTTGTTATCCATGCATAGCGAGAACGCCGTGGAGTCCATCACCTGCAAACGCCGCTGCAGCGCGTCAATGTAGGAGATTTGCGCGAAGCGTTTAGCTTTGGGATTTTTCTTCGGATCGCTGTCGTAGATGCCGTCCACTTTTGTCGCTTTCAAAATCACTTCCGCGCCGATTTCATTCGCGCGCAATGCCGCTGCTGTATCCGTGGAGAAATAGGGATTGCCCGTTCCGCCACCGAAAATCACCACCCTGCCCTTTTCCAAGTGGCGAACGGCGCGACGGCGGATGAACGATTCAGCAATTTGTGACATCGCAATCGCGCTTTGCACGCGCGTCGGCGCCCCAAGTTTTTCCAATGCGTCCTGGAGCGCGAGTGAATTGATGATTGTCGCGAGCATTCCCATGTAATCGCCGGTGGCGCGTTCAATGCCGCGTTTGCTGCCGGTCAGCCCGCGAAAAATATTTCCGCCGCCGACGACCACGACAACTTGCACGCCGAGTTCGCGCACCTCGCAAATCTGTTCCGCCATGTTTTGCACGGCTTCGGCAGAAATGCCAACACCAGCTTGACCGCCCAGCGCTTCACCGCTCAACTTGAGCAGAATTCTGGAAAATTGAGGTTTTTTGGTTTTGCTCATAAGTTTGAGGAGGTGCAAGAAATCACACTTCTTTTTAACAACCAATCTGTCGTCGGTCAAACCAAACTCCATCTGAAAACAAAAAAGGCGTCCATTGCTGGACGCCTTGAGAATTAAATTTGCGAACGTTTACGCTGTGGCTTCGCCAACTTGGAAACGCACGAAACGGCGGATGCTGACTTCGTCGCCAAGTTGCTTGCTGATCTGCGCGACGTGTTCTTTCACGCTGACTTCGGAATTGCGCTTCACGAAGCCTTGATCCACGAGGCAATAAGTCTGGAAGAATTTATCCAGCACACCGGCGAGAATTTTTTCCATCGCAGCGGCAGGCTTGCCTTTCAAGCGATCGGATTGCGCAGCAATCTCACGTTCCTTGGCGATGACTTCCGGCGCGACGTTCTCGCGGGAAACCACCTGCGGGAAACCGGCGGCGATTTGCAACGTGATGTCTTTCACGAGCTGCTTGAATTCTTCTTTGCCGGTGGTGTCGGGTTTGGTGCAACCGACTTCCACGAGCACGCCGACTTTAGCGCCAGTGTGAATGTAAGCGGCAACCGCGCCATTGCCGGAAACTTCGAGACGAGCATTGCGGGTGATCTTGATGTTTTCGCCCATCTTGCCCACCGCAGCTTCGCGATCGGCTTCGAGATTGGCGTTCGCATCTGCAGAAACTTTCTTGGCAATTTCATCGGCGAACGCGCGGAACGCATCATTGCGCGCCACGAAATCGGTTTCGCAATTCACTTCCACCAACACGCCGGATTTGCCACCGGGCGCGATGAATTGGGCGATGACGCCTTCGCGCGCTTCACGCGTCGCTTTTTTGGCGGCACTCGCGGCGCCGGATTTACGGAGCAAGTCCACGGCGGCTTCGATGTTGCCTTGCGCTTCGACGAGCGCCTTTTTGCATTCCATCATGCCCACGCCCGTCATTTCACGGAGCTTGCCTACATTTGCAGCAGTAATTTCAGCCATATTTTTTGAATGTTAAATGTTGAAGTTTAAAAGTTCGGGGCAGACGAAATTATTTTCGTCCGCCCCATTGAATTTGCTTTGACCGCAATTTAGGCGGCAACCGGCGCGGCCGCTTCAACCGGCGCAGCGGCCGTTTCTTCATTCACGCGGCGGGATTTTTTGGATTCGAATTCCGCACGCGCCTGCGTGATGGCCTGAGCCACCGCGCCGAGCAACAAACGCACGGAGCGAATCGCGTCGTCGTTAGCGGCAATCGGATAATCCGCATCTTCCGGATCGCAGTTCGTGTCTACGAGCGCAACGACCGGAATGCCCAGCTTCTTCGCTTCAGCCACGGCATTGTGTTCGCGTTTCACGTCCACTACGAACAACGCAGCGGGCATCTTGTCCAACTCGCGAAGACCGTCGAAATATTTATTCAAGCGCGCACCTTCACGGCGGATCGCAGCTTGTTCCTGTTTAACGTAACCACCCATCGTGCCGTCGGTTTCCCAACGTTCAATTTCTTTGAGGCGTTTGATGGACGTTTTGACCGTGGCGAAATTGGTCAGCGTTCCGCCCAGCCAACGTTCCGTGACGAACATCTGGCCGGTTTCCTTCGCGGTTTCCTTGACGCAAATCTGCGCCTGTTTCTTCGTGCCGACGAACAAAATCTTTCCACCTTTGCGGACGGCGTTGGAAAGATAATTCAAAGCGGCAGTCAACTGCGCTTCGGTTTTGCTCAAATCAATGATGTGAATGCCGTTGCGCGCATCGAAAATGAACGGTTTCATCTTCGGATTCCAGCGCTTCGTTTGATGTCCGAAATGGACGCCCGCTTCCAATAGTTCTTTAACTCCAATTGTGCTCATGTTGCTAATTTTCCTTTGGTTTTCACCTCGAATTCATTCAAGGCATCCTGCGGAACACAGGATTTTATTTGATGTGGTTATGGCCGCTTGCTTTCACACGAAGGCAAATTTGAAGGCCGTTTTCCCCGCCGATGAAATAATTCCAGCGACAAGGGACGCACAAACTATCAGATAAACCCTGTCTGACAATGCTAAATTTGGAGGTAAACCTGCGGTTCACTGCACAAACTTCACATCCACTGGCGCGCCGATTTTCAATTCTTGACCGGTCGGCGAAAGTTTTCCGGTCGCCGCATCGATGGCGAATTCCACCGCGTTATCAGATTTTTGATTGGCTGTGATGAGCCAGCGTCCCGTCGGGTCAATTCCAAGTCCACGCGGGACTTTTCCGCCTGCGGAAATATTTTGCACAAACGTCAACTTGCCGTTGAGCGCGTCGATCGCGAAGACGCTTACGCTATCGTGTCCGCGAATCGTCGCATAAACATATTTTCCGTTCGGCGAAACCAAGATTTCTGCTGCCGTAAAACTTGTTTGCGCTGCAATATCCGGCGGCAACGCGGAAACGTTTTCAACTAAATTTAATTTTCCATTTTCAGAATCCCAAGCGAACACTGTAATCGTGCAAGCCATCTCATTGATCACGTAGGCGAATTTCCCATCGCGACTGAATGCCAGATGCCGCGCGCCAGAACCTGATGGCACAGTCGCAAACGAGGTTTTATTAGGCGTCAAAATCCCGTCGGTAAATTTATAAATCATCACCTTGTCCGTGCCCAAATCGCACGCGAGCGCAAAACGATTTGACGGATCCGTCGTCATGAAATGAGCGTGTGGTCCAGCTTGCCGATTTGTATTTGCGCTGTGGCCGTGAAATTGGGAAAAGTTTCCACCATCGCTCAAACTGCCGTCTTGGTTGAGCGAAATAGACTTAACGCTGCCACCACCGTAATTGGCAGCAAACAAAGTTTTGCCAGTAGCATCCACGCTCACATGGCACGGCCCACCGCCTCCGGAAGATTTTTCGCTGAGCAATTTCAGTTTGCCGGAAACTTTATCAATCGCGAACGCGCTGACTGCGCCAGCGTTTTCGCCGTTGAAAGTTTTGATGCTATTCGCCGCGTAGAGAATCTTTTTATCCGGTGATTGGCAAATGAAGCAAGGATTTGGCGTCTCCGCCGCAAGTTTTGGCGCGGAAAGCTTTCCAGTGTCCGTGTCCAATCGCGAAACGTAAATGCCACGGCTCAACGCGTTCGTGTAAGTGCCGAAATAAACGAGAAAACTTTCCGCTGGTGCCGTTGCCGCGAAAGTCAGCAATGCTACTGCGCAAGCAATTCTGGCGCAGGCTGACGACTTCATAACGATTTTGGGGAAACCTTAAACGACGAATTCCAGTTCCTGCCGGTGCGGAATCAAGCCGCGCTCAAAAGCTTGGCCGAGAAAGCGGCGGATGGATTCGCGGCCTTTGTCGCCGTAATCCAACGTCCAGTGATTGACATACATCCCGACAAATTTATCCGCGAGGTCGCGCCCCATGTCGCGGGCGTATTGCAACGCGTGTTGCACGGCTTCGGGGCGATGATCCAAACTATATTGAATGCTCGCGGTGAGCGTATCAGAAATTTTTTTGCGGGTTGCGAGGTCGAACTTCTTGTTGATGACGTTGCCGCCAAGCGGCAGCGGCAGGCCGTTATTTTCGCGCCCCCACCAAACACCGAGGTCTTCGCACAATACTAATTTTTCATTTTGAAACGTGAGCTGTCCTTCGTGAATAATCAAGCCGACTTCTGCAACGCCATTTTTTACCGCCGCAAAAATCTGGTCGAACGGCACGACGACGTAATTGAATTCTTTCGCCGATTTGCCGAGCCAGAGTTGCAAGGCGAGAAACGCGCTGGTCATGGTTCCGGGCACGGCGATTTTCTTTTTCAAAATTTCTTCGCGTGAAAATTTTTGTTTGGCGACCAACATCGGACCGTAGCCATCGCCCATGCTCGCGCCGCTCGGGAGCAATGCGTATTTGTCGGAAACGTAGGCGTAGGCGTGAATGCTCACTGCGGAGATATCGAGTTCGCCGCGCGTGGCTCGCTCATTCAGCGTCTGGATATCTTGTAAAATGTGGGTGAAATGGTATCCGTGCGTCGGAATCAAATCCTTCGCTAGCGCGTAAAACATGAAGGCGTCGTCCGGATCGGGCGAGTGGCCGAGAGTCAGAGTCGTTTTTTCCATCCGCGAAAATTAAACCACGCGGCGCGTGCTGTCACGACGAGAAGAGTGATGTAAGGCAAGACGGGCATTTTTTGGTTGCACGCACGCGCCTCGTCCATTCAACCGGAGCCGACCGCCATCTCCTTTTTCATGCGCGGTTCAAACTTCAGACAAACCCGACGGGCGCGTGCGTTGCGTTCCTCCATGTTTCAGCGCGGACAAACAACCGTCAGTTCCCCAACTGACCGCTGCCTGCACCACGGTTCCCTACCCAAAACCACAACCGAGACGTGTTTAGCAATGGCGATGCCAAGTGTTAAAAACGCTGTTTTTACAGTGAATTGAATTCATTCATGCGTGGAATTTTTTTGTGCCTGTTGCTTTTTTTTCAGGCGGGATAAAAAAATCCGCAGTGCAAAATAGACTTCAAACCAACTTTCAGCCGAATTCTGATTAGCGCTTGCTGCGCTGCCAACGCCATCAGCAGATGGATTCATCCTCGTGACGGGTGCGTTAAGCATTTTTTAAAATAAAAAAAACGGCGGTCAATTGACCGCCGTTTTGCATTTAAAATATTTTAACCTGCCGGAGCCGGTGTCGGCGCGCCGAGGCCGGGTAATTTTGGCGGCGTCGGTTTAGCCGGAGCTTCCGGCAACGGCGTGCCCGCAGGTGCACCCATCATCGGCGTCATATTCAACGGCGGTTTCGGCGGCGGCGTGAATGTGCCGGTGCGGATGATTTCTTCCACCTGCACACCGTCGAGCGTTTCGTATTCCAGCAAACCGTTGGCAATGATTTCCAACTTGTCGCGATTTTCCTCGATGAGTTTTTTCGCGGTGTTGTAACCGTCTTCCACCAAACGCTTCACTTCAGCGTCAATGGCCTTGGCGGTTTCTTCGCTATATTCCTTGGAGCGCTTCATGTCGCGACCGAGAAAAACATATTCTTCGCTGTCGCCGTAAAGCACGTTGCCCAATTTATCGCTCATGCCCCAATGCATGATCATCGCCTTGGCCATTTGCGTGGCCATCTGAATGTCACCGCTGGCGCCGGAGGAAATATCGTTTGTTACCAACTCCTCGGCGATGCGCCCGCCCATCGCTACAGCAATGTCGTCCACCAACTGTTTCTTGCGCTGGCTCAAGATGTCGCGCTTCGGCAACATCATCGTGACGCCGAGCGCGCGACCACGCGGAATGATCGTTACCTTGTGCAGCGGATGCGTGTTCTTCAGCAAAACATTCACGAGCGCATGACCAGCTTCGTGCCACGCCGTGCCGCGCTTTTCCTCGTCAGACATCGCCATGCTGCGGCGTTCGCGGCCCCAACGAACTTTGTCGCGCGCTTCTTCCAGCTCACCGATATCAATGGATTTTTTGCCAGTGCGCGCGGCGAGCAACGCAGCTTCGTTCAATAAATTTGCCAGCTCCGCACCAGAATAACCCGGCGTGCCGCGCGCGATGATGGACAAATCCACATTCGGCGCGAGCTTCACGTTTTTGGCGTGAACTTTCAAAATCGCCTCGCGTCCGCGAACGTCAGGCAAATTCACTGTGACCTGACGATCAAAACGGCCGGGGCGCAACAACGCAGGATCCAGCACGTCAGGACGATTTGTCGCCGCGATGATAATAATTCCTTCCTGCGTGTCGAAGCCGTCCATCTCGACGAGCAGCGCATTCAAAGTCTGCTCGCGTTCGTCGTTGCCACCGCCGAGACCGTGACCGCGCGAGCGACCGACCGCGTCGATTTCATCAATGAAAATCAAGCACGGCGTAGACTTACGTGCCTGCTCGAACATGTCGCGCACGCGACTCGCGCCGACGCCGACGAACATTTCCACGAAGTCCGAACCGCTGATGCTGAAAAACGCCGCGTCCGCCTCGCCGGCAATCGCTTTCGCCAAAAGTGTTTTACCAGTGCCGGGCGGCCCGATCATCAAAACGCCTTTCGGAATGCGGCCACCAAGACGTTGAAATTTTTTCGGATCCTTCAAAAATTCCACAAGCTCGGATACTTCCTCCATCGCCTCTTCCACACCCGCGACGTCCTTGAACGTGGTTTTGTTGCGATCTTTGGAAAGTATCTTTGCCTTGCTTTTACCGAAGCTCAACGCGCCTTTGCCCGCCGCCTTGATTTGGCGAATGAAGAAAAACCAGAACAGCAAACCGAGAATCAAAAATGGTGCAACGCCCCAAATGAGCTGCGTCAGCGCCGCGTTCGGCGCACCGGCTTCGATGTTGTGCGAAACCAAAAGTTGATCGAGCATCTTTTGCGTCAACATCGCGTTGGGCGAAACGAAGGCGATTTTCGCAGCTTTACCATTTGTGCTGGCTTCAAAAAATTCACCAGTAATTGGCGTCAGCGGCGAAGACTGCGCATTAAAATTAATCGTCGCGTGCGCAATCTGGTTGGACGCGAACTTGTCGAGGAAATCCGATTGCGACAAAGTCACCGTGGGCGTCGAAATGTGATTGCGCATTGTGAACAGCCCGACGGTCAGGGCGATAATGGCCGCCCACGCGAGCAGGGTAAAACTGTTCGCCTTGTTAAAGCCGTTACCTGGCGGCTTTTTCTTCGCGCCGCTGTCCTTGGAATTGGAATCGTCGTCTAACATTTTGGTTAGCCAGACTAACACAGCATTCCGCCTTCCGCAACGCGTGACTTTGGCCTAACCTCGGCGCGTGCAATTCGGTCCGCTCACGCTTAAATCAAATCTGTTTCTCTCGCCGCTGGCGGGCTACACCAACCTGCCCTTCCGCCTCGTCGTGCGCGAAGTCGGCGGCGTTGGGTTGTGCACCACCGATTTGGTCAACGCGCGCTCGCTTTTGGAAAAACGCGACAAAGCTTTCAAGTTGATTGAAACGCGACCCGAAGATTCACCGCTCGCCGTGCAACTGTTTGGCAGCGTCGCCGAAGAAATGCGCGATGCCGCGCTCATCGTCGAAGCGCACGGTGCGGTTTCCGTGGACATCAACATGGGTTGCCCTGTCAAAAAAGTCGTCAAGATCGGCGGTGGCTCGGCCATGATGACCGAACTCGACAAAACCGCCGCGCTCGTTCGCTGCATGGTCAACGCCGTAAAAATCCCTGTCACCGCCAAAATGCGTCTCGGCTGGGACGATGATAATTTGACCGCGCCCGATTTGGCACGCGCGCTAGAAGACGCCGGTGTGGCCGCAATTTTTGTTCACGGACGCACACGCGAGCAAGGTTTTGGCGGCACGGTAAATTTGGCTGGAATCCGCAAAGTGGTTGAAGCCGCAAAAAATATTCCCGTCATCGGCAATGGCGACATCGTGACGCCGCAAGCTGCGAAAATGATGTTGGACGAAACCGGTTGCGCCGGCGTGAGCATCGGACGCGGCGCATTTTACGACCCGTGGATTTTCAAACGCACGTTGCAGCTTTTACAAACTGGCGAACAACCGCCCGAAGCCAGTTTCTCCGAGCGCGTGCGCGTGATGTGCCGCCATCTGGATCTGATGATTGAAGTTTTTGGCGAAGAACTCGGCTGCCGGATGTTCCGCAAAGTCGCGCCGTGGTATGCCAAACGATTTGGCCCGTGCCACGAATTCAACAAGAAGGTCGTGCAAGTCGCGACCAAAGCGCAGTTCCACGAGATTCTGGAAAGCTACATCCGCTGGCGAAAACAATTTTTGGATGAACGCGGCGAACTGCTGCCGCGATTTCAACAAGCGCCGCTGGTGGCGTCCTTCATGCGCGAACCCGATTCAACCACGCGCACGCACATTCCCGTTCCGAAAGGGCCGGTGGAAGTTTGGTGAAGTTGCAAACCTTCTTGCAACCAACTTGCGAATTTGGAATCAACTACAATTAGTTAATGAAAGCTTTTTTAATAAACTCTGTAATAGCTCAAGCCATCGTTCTACTTCAGGCGCGGGCAGTTTTAGATTCGGGACAAGCTTTTCGAGGGGATGCTATTTGTTTGTTCGGTTGGGATATGATTTTAATCTCTGTTTGGCTAATCATTGGCTCCAAAGCGCGACAAATTAAACTCCTTAAATTTTTCTTTTCTGTTTGGGGCGCGTGGATAGTTCCAGTTTTCTTCGATGTTGCCCTAACCCTTTTATCGAACGTGCGTGCGGGAGCGTATTGGTAATTTTTTTTATCTGCCTGTCAATTTGTCCGACATGGGCAGCATTGAGTCCACGAGTGCGACGCAAGCCGCAAAGGAAATTTTTGTCGTGGCTTTCAATTATTTGAGGTGCAATCAGTGCGAGGCCGTCTTAAAAAGTGCACACGGATGGCGCTATGGATAAGGTGATTGCTGGGGAAATTGGTGACAAAACAGTGGTGCTCATGCAGACTGCGGCGGTGAACGCCCAAAAAACTGGCTAGGTGGCGTCGCGTCAGGTATGTTCCGAAAGATGGTCACCCGCTTGGCGCCGTTGGGAAAGCGAAAACCGTCAAGAAATTGACTTTTTATTGACTACGGACAAAGCGCACAAGTTAGAAACGCCTTTAGAATCAAGGTTGCCGGTGTGGCGAAATGGCAGACGCACAGGACTTAAAATTTTCAAAATCGCACTTTCTGACCGCTTCTCGCGACTTCTCCTCATACGTGTTTCAGCCTTTATTTACAAGCCTATTTTCAATTTTAGCCTGATTTCGCCGCACCCCTAAAACGGGTGGCTTTCCGACCCCCAAAGTGGCACAAAAAGTGGCACAAAAATCTTTCAAAACCCCAACAAATTGAAAAATCCGCACAGGACTTAGTCCCAGAGAAGTCCGTCCATTTTTTGCATTTTTGCGTTTGTGCCACTTTTGATTTTCAGCACAACAAATAACATGCAGTCATCAAGAAATTTACAATTATCTCGATGTGCCACTTTCAAATCAAAACCACGCCTAAATTGCGGTCAGAAAAATATTAAAAGCGATTTTGTTGTGCCACTTTTTTAATGCCAAAAATTGGAGGAGGTTTTTATGCCGAACGATCTTTTCGAGATGGTGTCTTGTGCTCCTGCGCAAATTCCCCGGCGACCACACGGCGATGAAATTCGTCTATGGCTTCCTGAGTTAGGTATTGCCGACCAGCGATGTTGACAGTTCTAAGCCAGCCTTTTTTCCGCCAGCGCCAGGCCGTAATTGGTGTCACCCCGACCCGCTCCAACCACTTTGATAGGCTGATTACGGAGCTGGTGATGGGTGATGAATTTGAAGTTGTCGCGTTCATAAACGAAAGTGGAAGTCATAATTACTACTGCGTGTCGGACTTTTTCGTCCCCGCTGATTTCGCGAGTCGCGCCAGTTTCCTAGCGTTCTTGATACGCCAGTGCCGGTGAATGGCCGCCACCACCTTGTCGAGCCAGCTTATGTCGGTAATCTGTTGCGCGAACACATCACGCGAATAATGTTTCACGCAATAACGCTGTGGACGGCCCAGCGGCTTGATCAAGCCTGCCCGCGACAGTGGCGGGATGATGTGCGTGGCGACCCCTAGCGCGTCGGCGACTTGCTCCTTGGTCATGGTGGCGCGGTATTTTTCCAATGGCTGGATTTTTAATGGTGAATCAGCAGTCATACACGTTCCTTGATTAAAGTGAGGGTGACGGCGGCAATGAGGGTGTCATACACCGCGCCCAAACGGCTATCTGCCGACATTACAAAACTCAATTCGTATTGCTGAAGCCGGCGTTCCAGCCAGGTGAGACCGCTTCCCAGAACGATCACCTCGGCACACGCAAAATGAATGGACATTTTCTCCGGCGGTGCCTCCGGTTCTTTTTCCAAGGCCGGGTTGGCCGTTCTTTCGGCATACAAGAACTGCGCGTAGGGCAGCAGATAGCTGATGCCGTCATCGGCAATTACTTCGAGCGCGGCGATGTTGGGATCACTGCCGATGCAGGGATTTTTACGCGGGCTAGACGCTGATATGGCGGGCGGTTGTTCGCTGGTGTTCGGTTGGCTTGATTTCATGGCTGCTCCTTTCGGTGGTTTCGATTGAAAGTGATCGGGCGATGCGCTGGCAGAATCGTTTCATGAAACGATTGCCGCGCTGCAAAATGGTTTGGAGAAAGTCCCGTTGCGGCATGGCCTCAACCGCCGCCAGCCGCGCACTAGAATGGGTGACATGCAAACGCAATAATTCCGAATCATCGGTAAAGACCTGGCAGCGTTCGCGACCACGCGAGATGCTGACGTAAAATTGTTGCTGATGGACGGCGGCCAGCGACCGCGACGACGCCACGACCAACACTTCATCCACCGTTTTGCCCTGGGCGGCGTGCGACGTGACGGCGTAGCCGTGGGTGAACGTGCGGTAATTTTGCGGAATCACCCGGCCATCGGCCAGCACCACGGAATCGCCCTGAATCGCCCGCACCTCGACAAGTTCGCCATTGATAAACCGCTTGCCGACCGTGTTCGCTTGCAGCAAAAGTTTGTCGCCGGCTGCAATTTTCAATTTCCGTTTCTCCCCCACATCAAAGCAGGCAGAGCCTGCACCCAATGGGAAAAGATTTTCAGAACCGTCCTCGCGCTCAACTTTGATCGAGTCGTTTTCGACCGCGACCACCGCGACCGTTTCGTCTTTGGCGAAATCATCCTTTCGACGGTGAAACCGGATCGCCATGCCAGGCTGGTATTGTCGTGCATTCTGTTTTTGCGCTTCCGTCCACGACAACGAATCGAATACCTGAAATTCCTTTTCTTCACCGGCCAGTCGGCCAGACGTTTTCATTGCGGCCCGGACTTTCTCCGTGACCGCCTTGATTTCATTCCAAGTCGGTGCGACCAGCAACGCGGATTTGCTTTCTGTCAATGCCTTCAAATACGATTTTGCTGCGGCGTCATGGAGATCATGGTGGCCGTCCGCAAGGACCTCTGTCACCGCACCAATGCGTTCCAACTGCGCGAATGCCTCCAACGGCCGCTTTTGCGCCGCTAGTTCGACCGCCTTGCGATACTCGGCCTTGCGCTGGCGACGGATGCGGGTCAGTTGGCCGGATTGAAAATCGGAATGTTGCTCCAGAATCCGCAGCGCATCACCACGCACCACCGATGCGTGCTGGCCGGTGTCGCCCGAAAGCACAACACGGGCATCACGAGTCAGGTCAAACAGCCGCTTCATATCGTCAATGCCGACCGCCCCGGCCTCATCCAGAACCACCAACTGACGGGCAGACAGCACCGGTTTCGTCAGCAGGAGGCTTTGCATCGTCTTCGCCTCGAATCCTTCCTTGCGAAGCACATCCGCCGCCGCCGCCGTCGGCGCGCAAAACAGCGGTTCGATTTTAACTTCGGCGCAGGCGGCGACCAACTCGCGTAACGCGGTGGTCTTGCCCGTGCCAGCCAGACCACGCAGGCCGGTGATTCGGTCACTCGTGCGTAGCACATGGTAAATCGCGCGGCGTTGATCGTCGCCCAGCCAGTCGGCGGGTTTGTATGTTGGATGAATCGGTGCAACGGTGTCGCAGGCCGCATTGACCGTCTGAATCAAATCAAGTTCCGTGGCCAAAATCTGTGGCGTGGATAATCCACGCTCGGTTTTGACCAGATGAGCCGAATACTTCGCCGCTTCTTTCAACGCCGGCAAATCCAGTTCACCCGGATGCTGTGCCAGCGCCACGCTCAACAGTTCATGCTCTGGCACGACCGACTTGCGCTCGAAGACGTGGGCGACGGCGTAATTCAGGGCTTGGTTTTCCGGCTCAAACCGGCGGACTTGCCGGACGGGCTGAACCGACGTGCTGAGTTTTTGCAGTGCCTGCAATTCATCGGGCTGCAATTGTGTCAACTGCTGCTCGCGAACCTCGGCGGTCGATATGCCCTTGATCTTTTTCGCCCGGCTCTGATGCACCGCGAGGGCGATGGCATTGTTCGACAATTTGCGCCCCAGCTTTTGTTCCAGTTCCCGGACCACCGCGTCACGTTGCTGGGAGCGTTTGGAAAATCGTTTCAACACCGCATCGCTCACACCCTCAATTTCAAAGCCGTGTTTCGCCGGACCTATGCGGTAGCCGATCTGTTGGACACGCTTCGCCAATTCATTGCGATAAGCTGCCGTGCCGTAACGGATGGCGTCATACATTCCACCCGCCTGTAATGCCTTCCAACATTTTTCCGTTTCATCAAAGGTGGCGTTGAACACGGTGAGATGTGTGTGCAACAGGGGGTCGAGTGCGCGGCTGCTCGTGTGCGTGAACGCGGCGGCGACCAGATTACCGGTGGCGCGGTCACGTTGGTTGCCATGCTTGCGAACTCTGGTTGCGGCGAAGGTTTCGAGTTCGCGGAACGCAATTCGCGTCGCCTCCTCATGTGCCGACACCAGCCGGTCGTCATCCATCGTCACCGCCAGCACCGAAACCGATTTCGGCGCGGAACAGGTGAAATCATAAAAGACGCGCCGCTGATTGGTTTTTTCCTGCCGCAGCGTCAGACGTTGCTCGTCATTCGGATTTTTGTTTTCACACAGGGCATGAAATTGGTCACGAGTGACCGCATTGTTTAATCCCAGCCGTTCCGCGCCCGCACCGATCCACTGACCGGGCCGGATTTCACCGGCGGCGTAGTAATCGTTCTGCGCCAGATGCTCGTCGAAGTAGCCTTCGGCATCCGCCAGATTCTTTTGTGCGACGGCTGTGAACATAACGCGCGATATTAGCGGTTTTTCAAATGGCGTTATGCCCCGTTGGCACAATCGTTATTTTCTTTCTGTCATTCATTTTCCGGTTGGTCATTCTGCCTGAACCCATTTGGCGCAAGGCGTGCCTGGCACACGAAGCGTGGTTCAACCACAGAACCAAAACCGAATCCGGTTTCATGTCTGGCAGTTTGCCTGAACTTTCCCCCGTCGTGGTGTATGTGATACACTTTATGCACTTGGCCGATGATTTTCTTCATTCGGCAACCAGTTTGGCGGAGAAGCAGCCCACTTTTGTGCAATCTTTACACAAAATGAAATTTCACTTTTTGGTTGTAAAAGCGCGTATTCGTATCGATTTAATTGGGGATTATTACTTTCCATCGGCAGAGTCTGAAATTTTGTTGCAGTTTTCGCATCGAAATGATGCTGCCTGGCGCTTTGACTGGCCGGCTTTCCTGCGGGCACTCGGAAACCGGCCAGACAAATCGCCAGCAATGCGAACCTAGACGGTCGAGCACTCAACGGGCGTTTTGAAAATCCCGCGACTCCACAGCCGTTCCGTTCGCTTCGATTTTCAAATCGCCCGTCCAGTGCTTTCGCAAGATTTAATGCCGCTGGTAATCGCAGCATTGATTTGTCGAAGATGACGATGGCGACAATGGCAGGCTAAACTAGAGGCACTATCGGAGGCAGATTAGAAAATCGCCTAGTCTTTGGGAATGACGTAATGGTCAGCGACCATGATGTCGGGTGAGGATTTCACATAGTCCACGATCACTTTTTCAAGCGACACGCTGACCCGCACATGGCCCGAGTTGCCAAGAAAAACTCCGTGCTTGTAACCATAGTTCTGAAGGTCGCGGATACGATCGTTTCCGGCAAAGCTGGGTTGCGGAACCATCAAGTAAAGAATCCCGTCCAGTTCCTGCCGGGCGTAGAAATTATCATGTGCCTTGAATACAGCCGTGACGTGATTGCGCAGGAGCAGTTGATGAATTGGCATCGGCCAGCCGGGACGGTGCTGCGCGAAGCCTTCCGTGCCGTCCAAATTTTTTCCGCCCCACTCGTTGAACCCGGCAATCTCCACGCCGCCGCGCGAAGCCTGATCGCCGCAGAGAAGATTGTGCAGAAAGACGAATTTGTATTTCGCGTGACTGAACGCCAGCGTTTTGGCGAGCCAGTCATATTGCACGCGACCGAGTGACCATGCCCAGCCATCACCACCACCGCCGCGTTGACGGAGAGAATAGCGATATGGATCAAGCACCACAAACAGCGCATCGCCCCACTCCCACGCATAATAATTTTCCAGCAGGCCGCTGGGTGGTTTTGGAAAGGCATCGCCGGTGTAAAAACTGTCGGGAACTGGATTGGGAAAATAGCGTTTGCGCAGCAGGTTCGACCAGACGGCCAAATTGTCAGGCGAACCATCGTCGTAGCGGCTGCTCTCGCCATCATGCACGCCGAGCGCGAGAAAGAGCGGAACGGAAGAACTGATCTGTCCGAGATAAAAGCGTTGCGCCAGATATTGCCGTGCCGCCTCATCGCGCGTGGCGTGCTTGTCCGTCATAAAAAGATTTCCGAGGTCAATGTGGAAGTCCGGTTGTTCGGCACGAATGTTCTCCAGAGATTGTTCATACACTTCCGGGCCGGTGTGTTCGTCAAGATGCACATCCGCCGTCATGGTGAAGGTGAAGGTGCTGCCCGGAGGCCGCGCGGTTTGGAAATTATACTCCGGGCTGACGGTGAATTGCGACGTGCCGGCAAGCCGCGAGTGAAATTGGTAGAAATATTTTGAGTTGGCTTGCAGCGGACCGATGACAAATTCAATTGGCACGCCGGGTTTGAACTGATGGGTCGGCGTCTGATTGATGCCAGCCCCGGCCTGCGTTCCATAAGTCACAAAACCATCCATGCTTTGATATGCCAACGCGCTCAAGGTGACAGAATTCTTTTCCGGTCTGGCGAGAATCAAATCATAGGGATGAGCTGGCACGGCGACGTTGAAATAATTCGTCACGCCTTGACCGTGATGGCCATGACCATTTTCCGGTTTGTAATCTTGCGCCGAAACATTGAACGCAACGATTGCCAATCCGTATGCAATCACGAGACAGCTTGAAAGTGATTTAGGCATGGCTCGTTTTCGCTTTGATCGTGTAACTGTGGGCGATGTCGCCGGTCTTTTGCTGGGCGTTTTCATCCGACGCCAGATAGCAGCGCACATAATCCACTTTTACATTTTCCGGCGAGACGGTCACGCGCAGATGGCCGGAGTTCGGCAGCTTCACACCGGATTGATAACGTTCCTCGTTGTAAGTTTGGTAGCCGTGGTCGGCGGGCATCGGCACTTCCTGATAAATGATGCCATCGCGCTGCTGCTGGCAGTAAAGGTGATCGTGGCCCTGAAAAAAAATCGTGACGCCGTGCTTCGCCATCAGTTGATGCACGGGCAACTCCCAATTCGGTCGGCGCTGCTTGAATTCGTAAGTCCCGTTGTGTCCGTAGCCGCCCCATTCGTAAAATTCGGATTGGTCAATGCCACCGCGACCCGAACCCATCACATGATGCGCGAAGACAAATTTGTATTTCGCCTTGCTGGTTTCGAGCGTGCGCTTGAACCACTGATACTGCGCGTCACCGAGCGTCAGCGCCCACCAATCGCGCTGACCGCGACCGCCGCCTTTGCCGCCGCCCATTTCTTGTTCGCGAAAACCACTGTCCACTTGCGCGGGTGAATGCCAGTAATTGTCGAGAATTACGAACAACGCATCGCCCCACGTCCACGCGCAATAATCCTTCTGCAGGCCAATGCCGGCGAGCGATTGCGTGTCGCCGGAATAAAAATGATCCGGCGCGGGCGTCGGATAAAATTGATTGCGCGCGTTCTGTGCGTGAACGGCGACGGCGTGGCGCTCGTCGCTCTGGTTGAAGTTAAACAGCGACGCCTGCTCGTGATTTCCGTTGAGCAAAAATACCGGCGCGGATTGCGCGACGAGGCCAAGGAACGGGCGTTGTAGCGTGTAGCGCGCGGCCACGGCATCGAATGAAACTTCACGGATTGGCGCGACGCTGAAATCGTCGCCAATGCAGATGTAAAAATCCGGTTTGTCTTTGGCCGCGTTGAGCAAGGTGCGGGCGTAAAGATTCGGCTCGCTCATCTGCGGGCGCTCGGGATGCGAGTCACCCTGGATTGCAAACGTGAAGGTGCTGCCCGTGGTGCGTTGCGTATGAAAGCGGCACTCGGGTCGGGCGGCAAAGTTCGTTTCGCCCGGTTTGCGAAATTGCAGCCGGTAAAAATATTGTGTATTCGGCAGCAACCTATCGAAAACGGTTTCAACCGGTTTGTTCGCTACAAACGTAAGCACGCCGGTTTTATTCGAGTAATTTCCCGGCGCCGTTCCGTATTCAAAAAACCCTTCAATCGTTTCTTTGGCCAGCGAGTTCACAGTCACCGATTGGTCGCTGACACGACCCAGCACCAACGACAACCAACTGAAAGCCGACAGCTCTGGCGGCAGCACATAATCGTCCGCGCCGCGCCGACCGCGCCCACCACCCGGCCCATGACGGCGTGGCCGGTCGGGATCACCGTTCTGCTGCGCGATGGCGGGTGTCATCAGCCATCCAAAGGTTGCCGAGAGCAATGCGATGAATTTTCTGCGCGTGGTGAACACTTTCATAAGTTCAAAAAAGTTCAGGGATTTGGCTGTTCACGATCGTCTCTTCTCGGAGGCTGACTATCGCCATCTTGTTGAATGAAACGCGTGCGGTCGTAAGTGAATTTCAACTGCGCGCTGTCGAGAACGTGGTCTTTCATCGCGGTGAGCAAAACGTTGCGATTCACCGACGCGGGTGGCAGAGAAATTTCCAACGGCGCAGACAGCGCATAAACGGTGATGAAATACGTCTTTGCGCCCGGCCCTTTCGAGTGCGGCGGCGCGTAGCCGAGATTGCGATTCACGCTGTTGTTGCCCGCGACGCCGATGCCGCGCGCATTTTTCGGCAGGCTGTGAACGTTCGACGGAATGTTGTAGAGCGTCCAATACCACTTCACATCGCCCGGGCCTGGAAAATGATCCATGACGACCGCGAAACTTCTCGTGCCGGCGGGCGCGCCAGTCCATTCCAGCGGCGGCGAGGCGCTCGCGCCATCGCCCGTGAATTCCACCGGCAGCGCTCCGCCGTTGGTAACCACGCTGCTGGTCAAAATAAAATTCCCGCTGCGCTTCGCGTTAATCATGACCGGCGCAACCGCCCCGCCGCGCGCATTATCGGGACGCGGCGCGCGCTGATTTTCCGGCGGCGGATTGTTGCGCGGCGGTGGCCCGCCGTTTCGTCCGCCTGCGCGGTAGGTTGCCGTGCGCTCCGTGCCATCCGCTTTCACGAATTGAAAATTCCACGCTCCGTTGCCGGCATTGTCATAATTCACCGCCGCTGGCTGACCGTCCACGGTGTATCGCAGGGAAAAATGTTTGTCGTCCGGTGAATTGGTGAAGCCGACGATTCTTGCACCGGGTAGCGGTGATTGTGCCGGGCGAATCGGCTGCGCGTGTGGTTGCGGATCCACCTGGCCGTTTAGTTCGACCACTTCGCCATGAAAACCGCCGTTGACGTAGGGATAATTGGTCGAGGCATGATAGTGATAGCCAAGGCCGGGCGTGGTGTGGCCGTGAAATTCATCGAGCCCCGTCGGCGCAGAACCGTCCGGCTCAGTCGGGCCATAAATTGGGTAGCCGTCCAGTGCGTAGGCGATGGGCTGATCCTTACCGACGACGCTCTGCAAATAGATTGGCGCTGCATGATAATGATAATCATCCGCGCGGCCACAGTGACCGCCCCAATTGTCGAGTTCACCGATTTGCTGCGAAATCTCGCCGCGATTGTTTTGCGGGTTGAAGATCGGAATGCCGTCCACGCTTACGGCAACCGCCCCGCGAAGAAAATCATTTTTGATCGGCCGAGGATTTTTCGCCGGCACAGGATGTAGCGGAATCGCCCATGCGTTTTCGCCAAAGTAGGGTTGCGGCAGCGGCACTTGTTGCTGCCACGCGGTGATGCCCACCATCATGCCGTGGTCAGGTATGCCGTTATTCTGGACGTAAAGGTATTGGTCGTCCCAGGTCACCTTGACGCGCGGCGAAAATTTCAAAAATGCGGCAGCCTGCGGTGGCGGATTGTTAGTGCGCCCCGGCAATCCGGCATTGGCATTGCCGGAGGCAAACCAATTGGGTGTTCCCGGTGCAGATGTCTGCGCACTGGTGACCGTGGCCAAACCAAAGGCCATGGCACTTGCGAGCAAGCAGTGAATTGCGAGTTGATTTGTTTTCATGGGATAAAAAATTGTTCATGCACCGCCACAAAGAGGTAATAGACACCGCAAACCGAAATGGCTGACGTGCTGTAACGCAAAAACGCCGTGCGAGCAGTGTCAGACATTTTATGATGGCTCAAGGCCAGCAGACCGAACAACGGCAGCACGACTACCTGATGGCCGATTTCGACCCCGAGACTGAAAGCGCCCAGCGCAATCCAAGTGCCGATTGCAGGCAAATCGGCCATCGCGTCGAGCAGACCACCGGCAAAGCCGAGTCCATGCACCAGCCCAAACCCGAACGCCACCGCCAGCCGGATGCGCGAATGGGCGCGTTGCGGCCAAAACAGATTTTCCAGCGCCACGAAGACGATACTCAAGGCAATCACCGGTTCGACAACGTAAGCAGGTAGCCGAAAAATGCCGAAGACGGATAATGCCAGTGTAAGGCTATGCGCCAGCGTAAAGGCGGCGATGACTTTGATCATTTCCAGAAAACTCCGCGTCGCCAGCACGAGCGCGGAGACAAACAGTAAATGATCCCAACCCGTGAGGATGTGCATGATGCCGTGCCGGAGGTATTCACAGAACGTCCGCCAGTTTTGCGATTTCGCGGCGGCCACCGTCGAGGCAGCGACTGTGGTTGGCACTGAGGCGTTGTCCCAGCCGGTCGGAATCGTCGCTGGTTGTTCGTAGCCGAGCAACCACGTCGTCGCCGAATCATCGCCGGCCCTTTTTGCGCGGATGACATAGCTGACATTCCACGGTGTGCCAATCGCATAAGGAAGTCCTTTCAGCATTTCGTTTTCAAGGGTCACCTCCGCTGGCGGCGGACCGGTGAATGGATAAACCAGTTCGTATTGAAAAAAGGTTTGTTCCGGTCCGCCGATGGATTGTGGACGTGTAAACTTAACCATCGCGCCGGACAAAAGATTATTGCCGGCGGAAACCTTGAGATGAGCCAGCACGTAATCACCCTGCCGCGCCAGCACTCCATCGGACAGCCCGTCGGGACTGGAATTGGTCGAGAGATTCTGGGCCACGGAGATTTCGCGGAGCGAAACATTGATGGCCACTCGGACATCCGTCGGCTCGAACTGCACCCACATCGCATCCTGAAGGAGCGGATGTCCTTGGGCTGCCAACGCAAGGCCAGCAACAGCAAAAATATTAAGAATGAATTTTTTCATTATGCCAGGCACATGCCGCATTATCTCGTAGCTTCAATCCGGTAAAAAAGATTGGTGATTCCAACCGGCTGAACCTGATAGTTTGTGATGCTGGTCGGCGGCGTGTTCGTGAAAACCACATTCCATTGCGAGGCCGTGAGCGTCGGCGACGACAACAGGTATTGCGTCGCATTCACGCCGCCAATCCAAGTGAATTGAAGGTTGGTGTTGCTAAAATTCAAGCCGGTGAAAGCAAGGCGTGACGAGGCATTCGTCGGGTTGAGGTCGGCGGTGTAGTTTTGCAGCGTGGTGTTGCCGTTGGCGTTGACGAGGCTCGCGACGGAGGCGAGCGTGGGGTCGAAACCATATTTGATCGCCCAGCCATCGGGAATACCGTTGTTGGCTGAAGACCAAACGTTGGGATCGAGGCCGTATTGATATTCCTGAATGTCCGTCAGGCCGTTACCAGAATGGCTGCTCGTCCCCGTTACGGCGGAGAGGGTGCCAAAATGTGCGCGCACCCAAATGTCCGGCAGGCCCAGGCCAACCGTGTCGGTGGCCGCGCCGGTGTAGGTTTCGATTGTGCCGCGTGGTGTCAAATCCTTGCCGGCGAAGCCGGGATAATTCGTCGCGTAACGATGGACTTTGAAAACTTCATTGAGCGTCTGTAGTGGAAAATTCGTGTTGCTATTCGGATCGAACGGAATGGTGCTGCCCTGGGCCAGCGGCGTGGTGGTCACAGGACTGATGTATTTCCAAATGGTTTGCAAATTACTGGTGACTTCAAACAGCGTCCCGCGAACGCCAAAAGTAATGAGCGTGTCGCCGTTCGGTTCACGCTCCACGCCGCCGATGTCTGCGCCGTAGAAATTGGTCGCGGGATTGTTGGTGTATTGCCAGAAATAACTCGTCGGCCCGAAATATGTGTTGCCGACACGCGAATAAAAACCATTCGCGTCCACCGGCGGTGCAATTTCATCAATCGAAGTATAAGCCGGATTGGCGCGGTTGATTCCGTTGTCGTGAATGAGAATATGGCCCGCACCGGGACAATTGGTCGGAATCCAAATGGCGCAGTGCTGTTGCCAGAGCATTTCCTTGTGCGTCGCGTCGGTGAGATTGTTGACGGCCGGATTGCCCCAGCGATAAAGCAAGTCACCACCTTTGCCGTAGCGACCACCGGCATGGCCGGCAGCTTGCGCGGTCGTCGTGCTGTGGTCAATTACCCAAATCTCGCATTGATTGCGCGAGCTGATGAGGATTTGATCCAACTGCGGATTGTAATCAATGCCGTTGAAATGATTCCAGAACTGCTGGAGCGGGCCACTGTTGGCGTTGATTAGCTCGACGTGATTGCTGACCACGCCGTAGTTGGCTTTGGTCACGTCATATTGTTGCACGAGGTGATCCCAGACGTGCCACTGCCAGACAATCGTGCCGTTGGTCGTGCCGTCCTTCGCGGCGGGTTGCACCTCAATAATGGCGTCAGGTAACAGGTAACCGCCGTTGGTGGTCACACTGATTTGCGTTTGTGAATTCGTTTGAAAACCGGCGGCGAGCACTTCCGCCAATGTCTTTTCCTCACACATGATCATCAGCAAATTGCCGTTGGGCAAAAGCGCGATGTCGTGATGACTCAAGTTCGTGATCGTGTTCTGCTCATAACACCAGACCAGATTGTTCTGCCAGTCCCGTTCCTCCACGCGGCCGCCTTCACCGCCGCCGGTGTTAAGCAGGGCGGCAAAACCCAACGAACAGGTTCGCAACAAGTGGCCGTTCGGCATTAAGTATTCCGACCGGCCCGGATTGTAGGTGGTCGTCCACTGGTGGACAAATTGGCCACTGTTGTTGATCAGATAAGTGGTGTTGGCCTGCATCGGAGAGAACAGTGTGTAGCCGGGTTGCACGCCAGGGAGATTGGTGAAAAGTCCCACCGTCTGCGGAATCATTTCCCGCCGCATCACGCGAAAGCCGGTTTGACTCCATTGCCCGTAAGGATCGCCGGGCGGGCCGCCGCCGAGAAACCAGGCTGGGTCGCGATTGGAAACGCGCGCATGGCCGTAGTCAAAATCGTTTGTAGCATTGCCGTTCCACCAAGTGCCGCCGCGCAGACAGCGGTAAGGTGCACCGTTCGTGACGCTGGGAAAATAATCATTGGCGGTTAGATTGGTGAACGCTGGCCCGGGCGGATTGGTGACAATATTGTTGTTTGTGCAGTAGGCATAATACGCGGTTTGATACCAATCGTTGCACCATTCCCACACGTTGCCGCCCATGTCGTAAAGGCCGTAGGGATTCGAACCGTCGCTCGTCTGATACGTCGTCTGGCTGCCGGGCCAGTTGTAGTTCGTGGCATAACGGAGCGCGCCGTTGTAAAAACCGACCGGCGTCGTGCAGGGATAATCATTCGTGGTCTCGAACGGGTCGCCGGAATTTTCCCAGTTCGCGAATGTGCCATCGGCATTGTCATTGGTGCCCCACGGAAACATGCAATACGGATTCGTCAGCCCGCCGTGCGCGGCGTATTCCCACTCCGCTTCGGTCGGCAACCGCCAGCCATTCTTGGTGAAATCAACGTCACCGTTGGTGAGATTGTAGCAGGTGTCAAAACCGTTCGTTTGGCTCAGCCAGTTGCAATAGGCGATCGCACCAAACCACGTCACGCTCGTAGCCGGATGCAAATCGTGGCTTTCTAGCACGACGAACGTGCCGTTCTGATACTGGATGCGGCTCGAATAGGAAATGTCGTGCGTATAAAAATAATCGTTCGTGCCGCCGACGGCATAAACGATGTTCGTGCGCACCTCAATCAGTCCTTGCGCCAGCGCCGCGTTTAGAAAGTCGCAATACTCGCGGCAGGTGACAAGCGTCGTGTCCATGTAGAGCGGCGAGATATAAACGTTGTGGACGGGAACTTCGTCCGTGTAATGCTTGATGTCAATGTAACCGAACTGGTCGCCCATCAAAAAGTTACCGCCGGGAATCCGCACGTATTGTGCTGTGAACGGAATGACGGCGTTGCTCGTGCCGGTTGTAGTCGTGAGTGCGACTTGGTCGAGAAAAATCCGGTTGCCGGTATTTCCTTCGCTGAATTCAAAGCGCAAGGTCAGATTGCTGACCAAGTCGCCGGGTTGAAGGTTGTAGGTGTATAGTTGCCAGTTTTGGATTGTGGATACCTGACCCGATAGCCGGGTCGTGAAACCTGTTCCCGGATTGAGTTGCATCGCCCAACCGGCGTTGCTGCTCGTGATATTGACTTGAAGATAAAACGTCAGCGTAGCGCTGTTGCCGCGGGCATCAATCGGCAACGTCGTGGTGATGGTGCTGTCGGAAAGATTCGTCGTGCCGCTTTTGAATGACAGACCATTAGGGTTGCCACCACCATAATTGGCATTCAGATTTTGCTCGAAGGGATTATTGACGCTGAAAGCCACGGTCCACGGATTATTGCAACCAGATCCCGGCCACGGCTTGACCGCATTGGTGGCCATCGTTTCCAAAAACACCACCGTATTGGTCGCCGCCGCGCTCATTCGTAACCCGCCGGCCAACAGGGCAAGCAACAAGACCATCCGAAGACAACACTGGCAGCGAATCGTTCTCATGGCGATTAAGCAGTAAGGCTTTCCTTCTTGCCAACCAATGCCGCCAGTTTTTGTTCGGCGATTTCCATGTCAGACAACTTTGGGGTGGCAACGGTTGGCGTTTCCGGTTCAGCTTGTTGAACTGCCGGCAATACCGGTTGACGGATTTTGCCAGCCTCTGGATAGGCCACGCGGATCAACCAATTTCCGCGCAGCAGCCAAAAAGCCACGGTCAGTGTGAAGGCAACCGGCAGGAAATTGCTGACGATGTTGATCAGCGGCGTGCCCCGTGCCTGCGCAAGCTCCATGAATGTTTGCACGACGAGGTCTTTCAGCCCGATGCAGAGGAAGAACAATCCGGTCAACCGGACGGCCAGCCGGAAGATTTCTTTGTAGAGGTTGGTGTCTTTCATTTCATTTGGTCATTCTGTTTTGGTTTTTGTTTGAACAAATCGTTTTTCGGTCACCACATGAGCCGGTAAAATTTCTTCGGTTGGTTTAAAATCGAATTCGTGTCGGTCCAGGTATTGGTCTGTCCCACGGACACATTGCTCCAAGTCATCAGGTCGGATGACCACTGGACAAAGTAATTCAGTCCCGATTGCCCCGACCATTGCAAGACCATGTTGTTCGTGGTGATGGCACCATTGAGCAGTCCATTTGCAGGAATATTGTAGCTGTAGCTGACCATCCGATTGGTGATGCCCGGTCCAGGCGAGGTTGGCGGATAGGCTGAAGAATACGATCGCACATACTCCACCGTAACATTGGCTGGCGAGACGGTGACACGTAAATGGCCAGAACTACCGTAGAAGACCCCGGATTGATAGTTGTAGCCGAAATTAGTGCCTGTGGCATAACTGTAGGAATCGTAAGGGTAATGACTCGGTTGCGGGGTCTCCTGATATATCAAATCCGGGCTGCCGTTGGACGCACCGCTGGCGTAATAATCCTGTTTGCAAAAAAGATGGTCGTGACCGTGGAAAAATATCTGCGCGTGATTGGTCAGCAACAGATCGCGGATTGGCATCGGCCAGCCCGGACGGTTGGCGGCGAAGCCCGGCGTTCCATTGGTGTTCAAACCGCCCCATTCAAAATACGGCGAAAATTCCAAGCCGCCCCGAGCCTGGGTATCCCAACTGCCACCGATCAGATGGTGGGCGAATACAAATTTGAATCTTGCCGTGCTGTTTTCCAGCGTGGACTTGAGCCAGTAGTATTGATTCGTGCCAAGCGTCCACGCCCATGGGTCATTCGATTTGGTTACGCCTTGGTTGCTATACCAGAACGGGTCGAGCATCACGAACAGGGCGTCGCCCCATTCAAAGGCGTAATACGCGTCACGCGGGCGCTGCTGGTAATAATCCAAATTGGTCGCACCGGAATAGAACCCACCGGGAATCGGGCATGCATAATATTGCTCCCGCGCGGTCGCGCCCCAAACCGGTGAGCAGTCATGCGGAGCACTGTTGCTCAAATACCAGCCCAATTCGGGATCGTGGTTTCCATTCACCAGAAAAAGCGGAACTGAGTGGCCGATGATGCTGAAATACTTCGCCCGGGCATCGGCGCAGTCAAAATTGAGACTTGGCTGGGTTAGCGCATTGGTGATGCCGTAGTAATTATACAGCTTTTCTCCCATGAACGTGTCGCCAAGATCCACGAAAAAGTCCGGTTGGTCGGCGAGAACGTTGGTGTAGGTTTGTTTCCAAACGGCATCCACCGTTCCCCCGCCGCTGAGGCCGTAATCGCCGTAATGCGGATCGGCATCAATGTCGAAAGTGAAGGTGCTTCCCCGCGCCCGCTGGGTGATAAAAGTGTGCTCCGTTCCGGTGTTGAAAGAAGTTCCATTATTGGTCGAATAGCACATCCGGTAGAAATACCGTTGATTGCGCTGAAGCTGGTCAATCCTTAGTGGCGTTGGCATGCCGTTGGTAATGGAGCTTGTCGCGCTCTGACCGGTGTAAAATCCTGATTGCGTGCCGTATTGGAAATACACCTGTAAATTTTGATTCGCGAGCACACTCGCGGCAATCGAAGTGTCGGTTGGCCGTCCCAGCATCAAATCATAGCTCACAGCGGGTTGAACCGTGTAGCTGTATGTCGAATTCGGCGCGGCTACCGGATTTGTTGCCGACAGGCTGGCAACGTCTGTGGCCGTCAGGAAATAATTCACGGTCGTGCCGGCGGGAAATGCTGGGATTTGCCCGCCATAAATTCCGTCATCAGGGGCGCTGTCATTATGCAGACCGTCGTCGAACATCGCCACATTTGTCCAACTGCCGCCCCCAGTCGTCCCCACTACGGAAATCTGGTCGAGATAGATTTTATTGGTGTTTCCTCCTCCGGCAAACTCAAAGCGCAAAAGCAAATTGGAAACCAATTCCGCAGATTGCAGGTAATAATGGTAAAGCTGCCATGTGTGATTGGTGCCAGACAATTCGCTCACGCGGGGAATGAACCCAGAACCAGAATTGAGCAGCATGGCCCAGCCGGTATTGGTGATCAAATTTGCCGTTTTGATATAAAACTCGATGAAACCCGCACTGCCAGTGGCGTTGATACCGTTTGCAGTCGTGATGGTGCTGTCGGCGAGATTGGCCGTGCCTTTGGCGAATTGCAAAACACACGGATTGCCGCCGTAGTTTAAATTCGTAACCTGAGAAAACGGATTTGTGCCATTGTAGCTGACCGTCCATGGGTTGTCGCAGCCCGATCCAGTCCATGGGTTGATACCGCTCGTGTTTAATGACATCGTTTCCAGAAAGTTGGTTGAGGTCTGAACCGGATTTGCGCTGGTCGTGTATGAAAGCGTGACCGATGCCAGACTGACCGTGCCTGTCACACCTGCCGAAATCCAAACCGGATTGCCCTCAACCGCCGCCTTGTTGGTGACGGCAAAAATGCCGGGCGCGGCATTGATTGCGGCTTGGAAGCCAGCATTAGCCAATAGAAGAACGAACAGCAGTTCGATTCGGCGGCAGGTGCGCAACTTCAGAATTTTCATTCCGAGTTCAACCTGCTTTGGCGACGTTAAAGAATCACCAGAGATTTCATTAAAACTCTTTAATGAAATTCCCTTCGACGGCCATAGCCATCAGCATTAGGCTGATGCCGTGAAAATCCTCGTGGTCGAAGATGACAAAAAACTCGGCGGGTTTCTGCGCAAAGGACTCGAAGCGCAGGGATTCGTTGTGGATTTTTGCGACAACGGCGATGACGGTTTCACGCTGGCCACCACCCGCAGCTACGATGCGGCGGTTCTCGACATCATGCTGCCGGGACGAGATGGCTTGAGCATCCTCCGCAACTTGCGCGAGCGGCGTTCTAATATGCCGGTCATTCTTTGCACCGCCCGCAGCGCACTCAATGAGCGACTCGACGGTCTCAACACCGGTGCCGACGACTACCTGGTCAAACCGTTTTACATCGAGGAACTCGTCGCCCGATTACACGCGCTCAACCGCCGGGCGTCCGGTCAGCAAAATAATTTGCTTCAGCACGGTGACCTGACGGTAAACCTGCTCACTCGTGAGGTGAAATTTGGCGAGAATGTGGTCGAACTGACCGCGCGCGAATTTGCGCTGCTGGCTTACCTGCTGCGCTCACCGGGCCGGACTTTCACGCGGGCGCAGATTTGCGAGCATGTCTGGAATTACCATTTCGATCCGGGCACAAATCTCGTGGACGTTTATGTGCAACACGTGCGCAAGAAGCTGAGCAACGTCGGCGGCGACCCGGTTATCGAAACCGTGCGCAGTGTCGGCTACCGCATCTCCGAAGTAAAACCGAGAACATGAACTTAAATTCGTTCCGGCTGAAAATTGCTCTGCTATCCGGCCTAATCACCGGTTTACTTTTGATTGGTTCAGGCTTCGGGCTGTGGCGAATTTCCTATCAACTCAATCTCGACTATGTGGATCGCGAGATTCGAAATCTCGGTCAAGCCAATTTGGACCGCGTGCAAGGCGGCGAACATTGGACACGATTGGAAGCTGCGCTGAAATTCGTTGCGGGCAACCGGACTTCATCCGGCTACATTCTGTGGGTCAAAAATTATGACCAGGTGATTTATCAATCTCCCGATTGGCCGTCCGAACTCACGCCGGAAGCTTTCAGCGTATCGGAAAAATATGAAGGACCGAACGCGCCCAAGCCAGGTGAACCGTTGCCGCCACCGCCACGCCGAGGCGAGCAGATTTCGCCGCAGAATCCTGCGTTGCCATTGAAATCCCCTGAATTTTTTACCCGCGTCGCGAGCGGTAAAACTTGGCGCATTGCCGTGATGGGTAATCCTTATGTAACACTCATTTTGGCGGCAGACATGGGTGAATTCAAGGATCGCATGGCGACTTTGCGCAACACGTATCTAGTCGCATTGGCGGTCGTTTTGTTACTCGTGGCAGGCAGTGCGTGGCTGGTGGCCAAGCGCGCATTGCGTCCCGTGGCCATGCTCAGTCAAACAGTTGAGCAAGTCACTGCACAAGGCTTGAACCAGCGTATTCCCACAATGATTCACGAACAGGAATTCAATCGGCTCGTCACCGTCTTCAACGAAATGTTGGCTCGTCTGGAAACAAGTTTTCAACAGGCGACACGCTTCAGTGCCGATGCGTCGCACGAATTAAAAACTCCGCTGGCCCGGTTGCAAATGGAATTGGAGCAGGCTTTGGAAAACGCCTCATCCGACTCACCACAACAGGAAATTTACAGCAGCCTGCTGGATGAGATCAGCCGGCTCAAAGCGATTGTTCAAAAACTTTTGCTGCTGTCACTTGCGGATGCGGGCCATCTGCAACTGCAACTCCAGCCGTTGGATTTGAGCGCGATGCTCGCCAATGTCGTCGAAGATTGCCAGGCACAAACAGAGGCGATAAAAATTCAAAGTCAGATTCCACCCGACATTCATGTCAACGCTGACCCCGACCTGCTGGAACAGGCGCTTCAAAATCTCGCCAGTAATGCCGTCAAATACAACCATGATGGAGGAGTGGTTCAATTTGAGTTGCAGTTGGAGACAGATCAAGTGTTGATTCGAGTTACCAATACCGGTTCGCAAATTCCCATTGCCGACCGGGATCGCATCTTTGAGCGTTTTTACCGAGCCGATCCTGCCCGCAGCGGACAGGTGGAAGGAACTGGCTTGGGATTGAGTTTGGCCCGCGAAATCATCCGTGCTCACGGCGGCGATTTGAGCCTCGAAGCCAGCGACGATCACTTTACCCGGTTCGCGATAAAACTTCCCGCATTGGTTTGAAGAACGGTGAAGCAAATTTTGTGTGGCGGCTCTTTGACTGGCCGGCTTGCTTCCAGGTATTCAGCAACCGGCCAGACAAATCGCCGTGATGGAAACCTAGACGGTCACGCACTCACCGGTCGTTCTAAAACCGCGCTCAACTCCGCCGTCGTCCGTTCATGCCACTCCCGAGCTGCTCCGTTTCGCTGCCGGTTTCAGAACGCCCGTTCAGTGCGACCAATTATCATTCCATTTCATACGTTCAATCGAACGTGATTTGTGGCGGCTTTCTGGAATTGAAAAGCCGGTAATTTTGTTAGACACCATCCCCTTCCGAGTTCGGAAGGCAAAAATGCGGCCTGACAGCACGCGGCAAGTTGCGGCAAAAGGCGGCAATGAACTTGCCGCTTTTTGCCGCAATGACCGGTGAAATGTTGCCGCCACTTGCCGCCCTTTGTCACCGGCAGTTGCCGGAATTTGTCGCCATTTGCCGCAGACGCGGTGCAGTTTCATCGCAATTAAACCTTCACCTACTCCTTACCCTTGAATGGCTCCGGTGGATTATCCTGTGCGTTGATGACCGAAACGGCACAACGAAAACGCGGCGGCAGGGCGTATCACAGCGTTCTGGAACCACACTTTGATTTCATTCACCAGCAACGCCAGCGGCGCAAAACGTGGCAGGAAATCGCCGATCTTCTGTTCAGTGAAAAAGGCATCCGTGTCACGTTCTATGCACCGTATCGCTTTTACCGGCGCAGATTGAAAAGAGCGGCGAAACCAAATTGGGAAAGTTCAGCCGGCGAAATCCAACCCGTCAACCCAGCCAGCCAGCCGCTATCGCGTCCGGCACCGTTGCCAAAACAAAACACTTTCAACCGTCCAAACATCAAAAACATTAACACCGACCAAGAATTCACATGAATACCATCAAACGCATCCACATCAATCCCCAGTCCAAAGGTAGCCTCGGCAAAAGTTTCGAGGCCGAGTTTCGCACCGCCTGGCTGGATTATCACCAACTCATCTGGAATGGCTCCGACCTCGATGACCGGCACCATTCTTTTTTCGACCGGCATCCCAAACAGGTGCAGTCCTATACGCTGGGCAATGACGATGACAGCAAATCTACCCTGCTGGGATTGTTTCGTAATGTGTCGCGCAGTAACACGCCGGTTCACGTCATTGACTGCCGTGCGCAGGCCGACGGTCTCATTGTGCAGGCACTGGAATCATTGCAACTGCTCGACTCGCTCGCGACGCAGGGCATCCGGTTCACGTTTTTTCTATTCCCCAGTGAGGATACCGAGAGCATGAGCAATCTGCTTGATCTGTTTTATTTTGCCGGCGACCGCGTGGATTACGTCGTGGTTCACAACCCGGCTAAGGTCAGAACCAATCTGTTCAAGAAATCCAACATCGAGGCCGAGTTGAAAAAGTTCGGGGCAAAGGAGATGACGTTGCCGGTGGTGACTTCCATCACGTTGCTGGCCATCAAACGCGCCGAGGCCAAGGCTGGGCGCAAGTTGAGTTTTGCGGAAGTGGCGACGCCCGGAGCCCCGCATTTGGAATTGATGCTTGCCGGTGAAATGCAATGGGCGATGCAGCAGATGTTCCGGCAATACGACGCCATCGCCGATTTGCTGGTGCCATCGGAACAGATGCCGGAGGTCGAACCACAACCGGAACCGGCGGCGAAACCGACCCGCTCGAAACAACCGATGCTCAATTTGGGCGAATGATTTTATGGACAAGAATGATTTGGCGGCGTTGCTCGTCGGCGCAACAGCCGACGAAGTGGATCGGATTCACCGGCTGTTATATGAATGGAGCGTCGGGCCGGACAACAGTTTTCCGGTGCAACTGGCCTTGTTGACCAAGGCGCAATGGCGCGTCGCGGCCAATCTGCCGCGCCTGATGAATGATGCCAGCAAACTGATTGAGCAACATCTGGCCGAATACCGGCGGCAGACCGGCGCGCTGGTCGCAAATTTCGATGACACGACCAGTTCGACCATCGCGGCGTTTGACCAATCAATTACCAGTCATAGCGAGGCCATCAAACAAGTCGTGGCTAAATCCAACGGACATCTGGTTGAAACCGAAAAGGCCGCCCGCCAGGTTAAATTTGAGTTGGAACACGGCAACGCCTCGCTAAAAAAGGCGTTGGATGAAGTCAGGAAAGAACTGATTGACGAACGATTTCGCCTGATTGAGGCACAAAAAGCATTGGATGCCAGAATGTCGTTTCAGGCGTGGTGGGGACAGATTCTCTGGAGCATTGGCGAATTGCTTATCGGCTTCGGCATTTATTTTCTTTGGACGTATCGGCGGTGACAGAATCAATGGACTCACGATGGGCTCAATGGACTCATTCACAGGCGGGGCGACAAATTTGTTCCCGCGTGCCGCTATTTTGTGGTGACGCGATGCTTATTTTGCATCCGCAAGGGGAGGATTCCGGCGCGCTCGCCTCGTCCATTGTATGGCTCGCCTGCGCCTGTCAAGGTTGTCCGAAAAAATGTGTCTGGCGCTGCGCGCCGGTGGTTCGGTTTGCGGCTCCACCGTTGACAGGCGCAGTCGAGCCAAAGACGTGGCTGGTTAGGCTTTTGCGCCGGGATTGCTGGCCGGAGTTTTGGGAGAATCTTTTTTTACCGCAGCAGGCTGCGCGTTGACGAGACCCAACCCGGAAGTCACCCCGCAAGTGACCCCGCAGGTCAAAAAGGTGCTGACCGTCCGGAAATTTGAGTCGGTGCAGATTGAACCGAACTTTTTCGAGCGTCCGCGCCCAACTGGTGCAAACGGACACGAAGTCGCATTGACGCTGGACATTTTTCGCCGCAAACTCGTCCGCTAACGACGCGCATGGTCTACCTCTCACAACTTGAATCGCATCTCTGGGAGTCAGCCAACATTTTGCGCGGACCGGTGGATGCTGCGGATTTCAAGACCTACGTTTTCCCGCTGCTGTTTTTCAAACGCATCTCTGACGTTCACGACGAAGAATATCAGGCCGCGTTGGCCGAGGCTGCTGGCGACGAAGAATACGCCCAATTTTCGCAGAATTATCGATTTCAAATCCCTGACGATTGCCATTGGGCCGACGTGCGCAAAGTGGCCGCCAACGTCGGCCAGGCATTGCAAAAGGCCATGCGCGGAATTGAAAAAGCCAACCCGGAAACCCTCTACGGTATTTTCGGCGATGCGCAGTGGACCAACAAGGATCGGCTGCCGGATTCGCTGCTTCGCGACCTCATTGAGCATTTCTCCGCCATCAATCTTGGCAATCAGGCGGCGGCGGGGGATGTTCTCGGCCAGTCCTACGAATACCTGATTAAGAAGTTTGCCGATGCCACCAACAAAAAGGCGGGTGAATTTTACACCCCACGCCCCGTGGTGCGGTTGATGGTTAATATCCTCGACCCCAAAGAGGGCGAATCCATTTACGACCCGGCGTGTGGCACCGGCGGCATGTTGCTCGAAGCCACCCATCATGTTAAAGCCAATCACGGTGACGACCGCACGCTTTGGGGCAAACTGTTCGGGCAGGAAAAAAATCTGACCACGTCGGCCATTGCCCGGATGAATTTGTTCCTTCACGGCGCGTCTGATTTCCAGATTGTGCGCGGCGATACGCTCCGCAATCCGGCGTTTTTTCTCGGCGACAGTCTCGCCACGTTCGACTGCGTTATCGCCAATCCGCCGTTCTCGCTGGAAAACTGGGGCGAGGAAGTTTGGGCCAGTGACCCGTTTGGGCGAAATTTCGCCGGGATGCCGCCGGGCAAAAGCGGCGATTACGCTTGGGTGCAGCACATGATCAAGAGCATGGCCGCCGGCACGGGGCGCATGGCGGTGGTGTTGCCACATGGCGCATTGTTTCGCATGGGCAAGGAGGGCGAGATTCGCGAAAAAATTCTCGGCATGGACGTGCTGGAGGCGGTCATCGGTCTTGGACCCAATTTATTTTACGGAACGGGGTTGGCGGCCTGCATCCTCGTTTTCCGTCAGCGTAAGAAAAAGGATCGCAAGAAAAAAGTGCTCATCCTTGATGCGTCGAGGGAGTTCAAGACCGGTCGGGCGCAGAATGAATTGCTGCCGGAGCACGTCGAACGCATTTTCGGTTGGTATCGCGATTATACCGACGTGGCTGGTATTGCCCGCGTGGTGACGCTCGATGACATCGCCGCCAACGACCATAACTTGAACATTCCGCGCTACGTTGAGCCGAAAAACGACCAAGTCGTGTTGACGGTGGATGCGGCGATGAAAGGATTGCGAACGAGCGCCGAAACCGCGTTCGATGCCGAGGATAAACTGGTTGCCATCTTGAAGCGGGAGGGATTGCTCACATGAGCCAGCGCATTTCCCAACAGCAACTCGAATCCTATCTCTGGGGCGCGGCCACGCTTTTGCGCGGGACGATTGATGCTGGCGATTACAAGCAGTTCATTTTCCCGTTGCTCTTTTACAAACGCGTGTGCGACGTGTTCGATGAAGAAACGCAAGTCGCACTGAAGGAGTCTGGCGGCGACGCCAAGTTTGCCGCGTATCCCGAAAACCACCGCTTTCAGGTTCCGGAGGAATCACACTGGCGTAACGTGCGGCAGACGGCAAAAAATGTCGGCACGGCCTTGCAGTCAGCCATGAGGGCCATTGAAACGGCCAATCAGGAAAAACTTTATGGCATCTTTGGCGATGCTCAATGGACGAACAAAGACCGGCTGTCCGATGCCATGTTGCGCGACATGATTGAGCATTTCAGCACACTGGAACTCACCATCGCCAATTTGCCAGAGGATGAATTGGGACAGGGTTACGAATACCTCATCAAGAAATTTGCCGACGATGCCGGCCACACCGCCGCCGAATTTTACACCAACCGCACCGTGGTTCATCTGATGACCGAGATGCTGGACGTGCAGCCCGGTGAATCCGTGTATGACCCAACTTGCGGCACCGGCGGCATGTTGCTCTCGTGTGTCACGCACCTGCGCCGGCAGAAAAAAGAGTGGCGCAACGTGAAGTTGTTCGGGCAGGAGCGCAATCTCATGACCTCATCCATCGCCCGGATGAATTGCTTTCTCCACGGCATCGAGGATTTTCGCATCGAGCGCGGCGACACGCTGGCCGAACCCAAACTGGTGCAGGGCGACCGCCTGATGCGTTTCGACGTGTGCCTAGCCAACCCGCCATATTCCATCAAACAATGGGACCGCGCCGCCTTTGCCTCTGACCCGTGGGGACGCAATCTTTATGGCACGCCGCCGCAGGGCCGCGCCGACTACGCCTTCCAGCAGCACATCCTCCAAAGCCTGAATCCCAAGACCGGCCGTTGCGCCGTGCTTTGGCCGCACGGCGTCCTGTTCCGGCAGGAGGAAGCCGACATGCGGCGCAAGCTCATCGAAGCCGACCTCATCGAATGTGTCCTTGGTCTTGGACCAAATCTGTTTTACAACTCGCCGATGGAGGCGTGCGTCGTCATCTGCCGCACCGCCAAGCCCAAGGCGCGTCGTGGGAAAATCCTGCTCATCAACGCCGTCAGCGAAGTTACCCGCGAACGCGCCCAAAGTTTTCTCACCGACGACCACATTGAGCACATCGTCAAAACTTACGAAAAATTCACGGACGCTCCCGGCTTTGCCCGCGTCGTCACGCTGGCGGAAGTCCGCGCCAAAGACGGCAACTTGAGCATCCCACTTTTCGTTGCGCCGGCCGCGAATGTCGCATCGAATGCAAACTCCACGGCATCGGGCCAGCCCGGCCTTTCGGCGGCTCTCGACGACTGGCTGGAAAGTTCATCCGCAGTGCGGCAGTCTTTGGTGAAATTATTTGAAAAATGACCTGCAGGCAGGTCGGAATATAGTGTTTGTTTTGGCGGTAATATGATGTATTATTTTCGCCAAAAGCAATATGGGAAAACATTCACAATCTGTTGATAAAAGCATACTTGCCAGGATTTATGGTCTTGGAATGGGTGCCGTGTTTACTCCAGCTAGATTTCAGGACCTCGGCTCGTCTGATGCCATCCACAACGCGCTGGCTCGCTACACCGATGCTGGGACGATCCGCAAACTCGCTCATGGCCTTTACGATTATCCGGTGCAGCATCCGGTGCTTGGCACCGTCGCTCCATCGGCTGACGCCATTGCCCGCGCCTTGGTCGGGCGGGATGCCATCCGTCTGCAACCGGCGGGAGCCTATGCCGCCAATCTCCTTGGCCTGTCCGATCAGGTGCCGGCAAAAGTCGTTTTTCTTACCGACGGCCCGGCGCGAAAAGTCCGGGTCGGCAACCGGGAAATTATCTTGAAGCGCACCACCCCTCGCCACATGGCGACCGCCGGGCGAAAGAGCGGCACATTGATTCAGGCGCTCCGCCATCTTGGACAAAGGCAGGTGGATGACCAAGTCATCGGCACTTTGCGACGACAGCTAACCACCTCCGACTTGGCCGGCATTCGCAAGGACCTCCGGTATGCACCGGCGTGGATCGCCGACATCCTGCGCCAACTCAGCGAACCAACTGCTTGAATCATGGACGCTTTTCTACGCCTTTCGCCCGAAGAACGCCGCCTCGTCTGCCAGCAGGTGGACGAGCAAATGCGGCTACAGGCCGTCAGCGTGGAAAAAGATTTTTGGGTCTGCTGGACCTTGCGGGAACTGTTCGCCCTGCCGGACATCGGCCAGCACCTCACGTTCAAAGGCGGCACTTCGCTTTCCAAAGCCTGGGGGCTGATCCGGCGTTTTTCCGAGGACATTGATCTGGTGGTGGACAAGGAAGCCCTCGGCTTTGGTGGTGATGCCGCCCCCGAAAAAGCACCGAGCAAAAAGAAACGTCGCGACCGCTTGGAAGCTCTGATGGAAACCAGCCGGAAATGGGTTCAAGAAAAGCTACAGCCCGCGCTGGCCGGCCGGCTTCATGCCGCCCTGGGTGAGTCCGGCTGGAAACTCGAAGTTGATCCCGACATGGCCGATGGCCAATGCCTGTTGTTCCATTACCCATCGGCTTTTCCGCCGGGAACCGCCGGCTACGTTCGTCCGGTTGTGAAGATTGAGCTGGGCGCTCGCTCGGATGATTGGCCGCATGAGCAGAAGACCATTCAGCCCTACGTCGCGGAACTTTTTCCGAAACTGGTGCCCGACGCCGGATTCTCCGCACGCGTCATCGCGGCGGAACGCACCTTCTGGGAAAAAGCCTGCCTGCTGCACGAGGAAACTTTCCGTCCGGCGGACAAGCTGCTTGGACCCCGTTCATTAAGCCACTTGTGATGAGACAGTTTCCGGTGGTTTCGGTTTGTTGTTTTGTTTCCACTCAAGGTTCCGGTGGAAGGAGG
>Ga0214164_1000078_pt1 | contig 63702 bp, 64 predicted proteins | sample TroBogepilimnion_13_FD_153003 | JGI IMG/M metagenome (GOLD analysis project Ga0214164, IMG submission 153003) | Freshwater microbial communities from Trout Bog Lake, WI - Practice 03JUN2009 epilimnion v4 | ecosystem: Environmental > Aquatic > Freshwater > Lake > Epilimnion/Euphotic zone ... | reverse complement strand
ATACAAAAAGGCGGACCGGGAAGCGGACGTCATAAAGAGTATTTCGATAAATTAAAAGATTCACATGATAACGAAAGTGCTTTTGTTGATGTAGATCGTGCTCATAACGAGTGGAAAGATTCAGTAGATATTGAGGAGAGAGAGGCTAAAATAGAAGCTGAAAGGAGAACTGAAAGAAAAGATCTATTGAAAGAGATAGAGTCATTAAGGGGTCGAATATCAAACTTTGATCATATTAAGAGATCTCACTTCAATCACGGAACGAATTTACCTAAAGAGAAAATAAAAGAGTTCAAAGAGATTGAAGAAGCTTTATCTTTAGCTAACTCTAGATTAGAAGAACTGAATAAAAAAATAATCGATAAACCATAAAACAGAAAACAATGATTGACTACAGATTTACCGGACATATTAACAACGCAGGAAAGCGTTCTAATATCGATGTCCGTTTCCGTACTGACGCTATCAATGCTACAGACGAGAAATTCAACATTTTGCAAGTTCAAGTAGGACCTAACTACGACAGTACTGCAGATCCACACGATCCAACTTACCAAAAGTTCTTCGCAGGATACCAAGATACTCAAGGTATGTATCCATTCTTGTTGCAAAAATCCTCTAAAGGAGCAATGATCTCATTTGCAATGAAATACGGTATCGACTTACGTCAATACGTAGGTAATAGTAAGGGTGTATATCTAGTTGTAGATAGCTCACATTCAATCAGCGGCTTGGGTTAAGAACTAATCTAAGATCGGTTATTGATGGTACATTACTTTACACCATACAGTTCTTCACGCGATTTGGGGCAGGCATACAACGCCTGCTTCCAACTCGTTCGTGATCCAGAAGATTGGGTTTGCTTAATGGATGGAGATATTCAGTTTTTGAATAGCGATTACGGACATCAAATTGAAGAAGTCATTAGTCGTTATCCTGAGACTGGATTATTTACTTGTCTTACTAATAGAGTAGGAACAAAGGTTCAGTGTTTGAATGGATTTCCTAGTGAAGACACAAACATTTTGAATCATCACAGAATAGCAGAGCAATTATCTCAAACAAAGCGAACTGAAGTAGAAGAACACCAACAAGCTATTTCGGGATTCTTAATGTTGATCCAGAAAAAGGTTTGGGATAGAATTGGAGGAGCTCCTGAAGGAATCGGTATATTGACAATTGATAATCGTATTTCAAAGAAGATCCTTGAACACGGCTTGAAAATTAGAATAATGCAAGGACTTTATGTCTTTCATTTTTATCGATTACATAAAGAGATAGATGACCGCTCTCACATAATTGTAGCAGGTCAATCTCCTTATCAAGTTAGAAGAAAAAGAATCAACTACTATTGATTTATGATTTATTTTTTCTAACTTTAATCTCCATGATTCAGACAGAAGAAGTAGTTAGGCAAATTATAGATCATCTTCGCCGAGGACAACCTTACGCCTTAGTGAGATGCGGAGATGGAGAAGCTAATGTACTTAATTTCAGACACAGCTTTAAGGCTGTTAAAGTTTCAAGAAATCATTTAGGAACAGAATTGACAGAGGTTCAATTCCGCGAAATTCATTCAAAGCTAGTTCAGGCATTTCAACAAGCTAACCTTATAGGATTACCTTACGGCAAATATCTTGAATCAAGAAACGGAGGATGGAGTAATGCAAGTTCAATTCTATTAAGGGAGTGCGGTTATTTAATTAACCAAAAACAAGCCTGCTCAATGAACATACATCTTGATCTTCTTCACGGAGGTCAATTAGGTGACATTCTTAGAGCAGCAAAAAAGATTGTCCTAATCACTCCACATGATTTAGTAGAAAGATTCAAAATAAGGTTTCCTCACTTGACAAAGATCTCTTATATCCACATCGGAGGAGAGTCGCTTTATTTCCCTAATTCTAATCCTTTACCTCATTACCCTGAAGTGTTCAACAACACTGTGTCTCAATTAAGACAAATGGAATTGGAAGGAGTATTGGTTCTTGTAGGGGGAGGTTTCTTAGGAAAGATTTATTGCAATGTAGCAAAAGATCAAGGAGGAGTAGCGGTAGATATTGGATCAGTATTCGATCTTCTTGCAGGTTATAAGACTAGAAGCACAAGACATAAGTTAATTGAAGACGATCAATATAAACTCTAATGGCGGCATTCAAAATTCTCGTTAAATTCCCAACTCGTCAAAGACCTGAGAAGTTTTTTGCAGCACTGGAACAATATGTCGTAAAAGCAAAAGATACAGCAAATCTTAAATTCCTAATCACTCTCGACACAAATGATGGAACAATGAATACTCTTCAAGTAAGGAGAGAATTCAGAAGATGGGAGGATCGAGGCGTTTCTATTGATTATATATATGGAGTAAGTGAAAGTAAAATCGATGCAGTAAACAGAGATCTTCGATCTTATCTAAAAGATTGGGACATTGTACTGCTTGCTTCAGATGATATGATTCCTCAAGTATATGGTTACGATGATATCATTCGTAGAGATATGAAACGATTCTTTCCAGATACAAGAGGTTGTTTGTGGTATTCGGATGGATTTCAAGAAAGAACTTGTACTCTTTCAATCATTGGGAAGAAAAGGTATAAAGAACTAGGATACATCTATCATCCAACATACAAAACAGAATACTGTGACAATGAACACACTGAAGTTTCGGTAAGAGATAAAGTAATGAGTCCAATTCAACCAGCAATCATTCATCATTTACATCCTCACAACCTCAACGAAAATAAAGATCCTTTGTATGTAAGGAATGATGAATTTGTAAAACAAGATAAAAGAAATTTTAAATCACGTAAAGAAACCAATTTCTTATGAGAAAAACTGTCGTAATAAGTTCAACTCCTAATGACGAATATTTATTCTTCCTACCTCTTGTAGTTCAATTGTGGAAAGAATTAGGTTGGGAATCTGTTATTTGCCTTACTCAAGGAATAGATTCTGGAAAGTTAAAGTTGATTTCGGATTTCTTACCAAAGGGAGCTAGATCGACCACAACTGTTTTCTTGCCTCAGATTAATAACGTAAGAGACGAAACAGTAGCACAATGCTCTCGCCTTTACGTAGCTGGATTGCCTCAGTTCAATGATGAAGATTACATAATGACCTCCGACGTCGATATGATCCCCTTGAGTGATTATTGGAAAATCGAAGGAATCGAAGATTGGGTAACGACCTGGGGTAGAGATCTAACAGATTACCATTTCCCGATCTGTTATATTGGAATGAAAGTAAAAAGATGGAGAGATCTTATGTCATTAACGATTGCTCCTCCTTCAGAAGGAATGGCAACCGATATGTTTCACGATTTTAACCTCTTTCCTCAAGCAAAAGATTTTTTAAAAAGAAGTTGGTGGAGCACTGACCAAGATATAATTACAGCAAGATTATTGGATCGCTGTCTTTTGATAAATAGAATCGATAGAGGTATTGCTTCAAATTCTCACTTCCCGAAAGGAAGGATTGATAGAGGAGGATGGGATATGACATTAAATCAAGTCGAAAGAATTGATTCGCATTTGCCTCGTCCAGGATATGAGTTAGAATCATTCAATAAGATCTTAACCCTTTTGAATGAATGTTATCCTAATCTTAATTTTGATTGGTTTAAAGAATACAGAAATCATTACATGAAATTATTATGAGAATACAAGAAGCAAATCTCCCTTGGAGATATTTAGATACATCAAACGAACTCCTACTTCCCTGGTACACTAGAGGAGCGTTGGAGTGGATTACTTCAAGAAATACAGCAAACTGGAGAGTGTTTGAGTTCGGAGGAGGTTATTCTACAATATGGTGGAGACTTCATTGTAGAAAAGTTGATACAGTAGATGGATCTTTGAGATGGGCAGAAGCTATGGGAATAACGTATGCAGACTCTCTCGAAGGATACTTGAATTATATTGAAAAATCTAACGAGCTGTACGATTGCATTATTGTAGATGGAGAATGGAGGAAGTTTTGTGTACAAAAAGCAAAACATTATTTGAAAGAATCCGGTCATATCATTATTGATAACTACAGAGATGAACAGTTAACGGAAGCAGAATGGGACGAAGTAGATTTTATGCTTGAAGGATGGAAGAAAGAAGTTTTCAAACAACATAATCACACAACTTGGAAAACAGCTATATTTACAAAACTATGAAAATACTAATCAAGTACGCAACCAGAGGTAGAGCAGATTTGTTCAAAAGGTCAATTCGCAACATTTACGATACAATAGGTGTTGACAATTTCGAAATCCTCATCTCTGCAGACAATGACGATTTAGAGATGATAACTAAGGACATCTATGAATTCGTATCATCTTTTCCAAATATTAGATTATGTTTTGGTCATTCTGAAAGTAAGGTTCATGCAATCAATAGAGATATGCAAAAAGCTTCTCAAGATTGGGACATCTTAGTAAACACTTCAGATGATATGTTCTTTATAGAACCTTTCTGGGGACAGAAGTTGATTGAAGACGTAACAAAGCAATGGCCAAATTCAACAGATTGGTTTGCTCATTACAATGACGGATATGTGAGACATCATTTATCGACATTGTCAATTATGGGAAGACAGTATTACGAAAGATTTGGTTATATCTACCACCCTGAATACAAATCTTTCTCATGCGACGCTGAAGCGATGTATGTAGCTCAAATGCTTGAGAAACATCATTATTTCGGAGACGAGAAGATTTATTTCAAACACCTACATCCGGCAAACGATAAGCGAGTGAAAAAAGATGAAAATTACAAAGCTGCATCTTTGACCACTTCTCACGATGAGAAAGTTTATTGGAAGAGATTGAATAATTATTTCGATATTCAAAATCCTAAAGTCATTCCTTTTCAAGAACATATTGGTAAAAACTTACACCTATGAATAAATTAGCAATCCTAATTCCCACAATTAAAGGAAGGGAACATTTTCTCGAAAGATTGATGGGCGGATTAAACGCTCAAATCAATCCCTACATAGGTGAAGTAGTAATTCTTATTCTAGGTGACCGAGAAGGTGAACCTAAAAAGACCATAGGTCAAAAGAGAAACGAATTAACTGAATTAGCTATTATTAACGGAGCAACTCACAGAGCATTCATAGATGATGATGATACAGTTTCAGACGATTATCTTCATTTGAATATGCCTGGAGTGAGGGGAGATTATGATTGTAACTCTCTTGTAGGAATTTATTCTTTAAATGGAAATATCAATCCAAAAAAACATATCTTTATGCATTCTTTAAGATATGATCATTGGCATGAAGATGAACAGTATTATTACAGAAATCCTAACCATTTAAACGTCGTAAAATTGGCTTTAATCAAAGATATAAAGTTTCAAGAGAAGAACTTCGGTGAAGACGGCTGCTGGTCAGAGGATGTTCAGAAAGCAGGCGTTTTAAAGAATGAATACAATATCGATAAACCGTTCTACAACTACCTTGCTAGAACTAAAGTAAACGGAATATGAAGCTAATCTCCTACAGCTTATTTGGAGCAAATAATTTCAACGAAGAAAACCGCTTTGAATTCCGGTCTTATTTACGAGGATTTTACTGGAATGTAAGAATGAATCATTTGCTCTATCCAGGATGGAAGACAAATGTAGAGTTAGATGAAGTGACTTATGTAGCGTATCAAGGGTTATTCGATTGGTTAAAAGCTAATTACGGATTGGTTATAAACCTCAATTGCAAAAACACTCAAGTAGATCCTCTTTGCAAGGCGATGTTGTGGAGATTAAAGCCTCTTTTCAGAGAAGGAGTAACTCATGTGTTGTGTAGAGATAGTGACTCAATTACTACTTATAGAGAAGCACAATGTGTTCAATTATGGCTTGAATCAAATTTAGCAGCTCATGCAATCAATGATAATCCTGCTCACGGAGGATTAATGGGAGGAATGGTAGGTTTTGATTCAGCTAAATTTAAAGCAATTACTGAAGCTGATACCTGGGATGAACTTCTTACAAAAGACATCTCTTTCAATTATCAAGTGAGAGGAACAGATCAGGACTTTATGAATAAATTCATTTTGCCGAGAATAAAGTATGACCTATTCTTTCATGCCCTCGACAAAGTAAAACTACCTGAAGCACACACCGTTACGAGTTATGTACGAAACATTGAAGTACCAGAAGTGAATCCAAAGTTGTGGGAGTCGAATTTGACCTGCAGACATATTGGTTCAGCTGGAGTGGTTGAAATGGAATTATTGAGGTTCTTTAGTCGCTTTAGTGATGAAGGAGGACAAAGGCACAAAGAAATAGAAATGGAATATCCGGAAATCTTTTATTGGAGATTAAGGCGATGAAAAAAGAAAAAGTAGCAATTCTATCACTTGCCGTAGATGACGGAAGATATATTGCCCAACAAGAGAGATTAAATGAAAGTATAAAGAAGCACTTACCTGAGTGTAGGGTCTTCAGTTGGACAAATTCCTACCCTGAAGGATCTTCTTCACGCAAAGAATCGCCTTATGGATTTAAGGTTCATGCTGTTAATGAAGTAAGGAAGCAGGGATTCAAAAAGATCATCTGGGTAGATACGGCATGTATTTTCGTTAACGGAGAGATTGAATACTGGTTCGAATTAGTTAAGAAGTACGGAGTACTTGCTCAAGCTGACGATAATAATTTATCGAAATTCGTAGATCCAAAATGTTATAAGTGGTTCAAGAAAACAGAAGAGCAATCTCTAAAGGATGACGAAAGGCTTGTAGGAGGTAGTTTATATGTATTTGATTTCGAAGTTCCTTTGTGTGTTAGTGTTTTTGCAGCTTGGGAAGCTGCTGAAAAACATGGTCAGTTTGCAGGGAGTAGAAAACATAGACATGACGAAACTTGTATGGCGTTAGCTCTCTATATGATGGGATCTCAACCTCAACATTCAATGCGTTATAATTGTGAAAATAATCCAATAATCATTAAAAAACATTTCAAATGATAACTTGTATCGGAGAACATACAATAGAAACAGATCTTCTAAAAGGAGGAATAGCAATCGATATAGGTTGTAGAGGATTTGAATTTTCAAAAAAGGCATTAGAGCACGGAGCCGGTCAAGTACTTGCTTACGATATTGATTTCTTAGAAGATCCAGGAGTAGAAAATCTTTATTTTCACCGCAAAGCGGTAACTATCTTTAGTAAGGCTGAAGTTTCTTACCGAATCACTAAAGATAAACAAGCAATGCATCTTGATGAAGAGAACGGAGAAGGAAGAGTTGAAGCTATTGATATCAATCTCATTTACGAAGCTATTCAACAAAAAGGACAATGTGTAGATGTTTTGAAATTAGATTGCGAAGGAGCAGAATATTTGATTCTTTCTGATTCAAGTTTCCAACCTATTCCTAAACAAATAACTGTTGAGTTTCATGAACACTGCCAAAAGTTCTTACACAATCAAATGTTTGAAAGAGCAAAAGAAAATCTATTAAAGTACTATGAACCTATTAAATTCGATCGTTATCCAGCTCATGGTGCAGGAATGAATTATTGGGATTGTTTATTTATTCGTAAAGACTTAATCAAAAAATAAAGATATGACACAAGATGAATTCGTAAAAGGAACAGAGAATTGGGATAATTACAAACCTTTGCTTTGGCTTGCGTTAGAAGAAACGAGAGGAGAAATCCTTGAATTAGGTTGCGGCAATGGTTCGACTCCGGTTCTTACTAAATATTCAGAAGATACTGGTAGAAAGTTACGTAGCTATGATTACAATAAAGAATGGGCTTCGAAGTTTCCTAATGCAATTCATGTAGAGAATTGGAACGGGTTTGATTTCGAGATTCCAGTCTCTGTAGCATTGGTAGATGAGTCTCCAGGTTCTCAAAGAAGGATTTCGATTCAAAGATTGAGAACCAATGCTGAAATCATCATTGTTCACGATAGCGAACCTAAAGGATGGAACGCTTCAGATTATAAAGTGAGACCTATATTTAAGGACTTTAAATACGTGGTCGAGATTAAATCCAAAGAACCTCAAGGAGCGTGGGCAACTGCTCTCAGCGAGACTATTGATATCACTAAGTGGATCGGTTTAGAAATTGAAGGATTTAAGATCGTAGCCTATGAGCCAAGAGATTGAAAAAGTCGAAGAAGTAGTTGAATTTTCTCCCTACGTTACATTTGATGTCGTAGAAGAATACGAAGAAGCTGGAGATATCTATTATCGTAAAGTGCCGTTTACTTTCGATATCACTCTATTCATTCTTTGTTTCTATAAAGCAGAAAGAGTAGCAGGTGAATGGGCAACTCTTGTAGGACTTGAAAGAAAAACAACTGGAGAACCCATTGAAGTAGTTGTTGCAATGAAGAGGAAAGAATTTGAGTCCTTTATTAAGAAGATTTTAAAGACTCTTCCAAAGCCTATTTATTTAGAATCTTGCACAGACGAAGAGCTCTTTGCTGAAATTTATCGTCGTGGATTTGATATTAAGACAGATGGAGAAGATTGATATCGTTTATAAGTTAGGGACAGGATCTGAGAACGGAGATTCTGAACTGAGATATTCATTGAGGTCTCTCGTTAATTTCCCTTTGTTGGGTAAGGTCTATGTAATTGGACACAAACCTTCGTGGTTACAGAACGTAATCCATATTCCAGTAGAAGACTGCTATACTCAAAACAAAGACGCGAATCTAATCAACAAACTAATCCTTGCAAGTTGCCATAAGGAGATCTCTGAAGAATTTATTAATATGTCAGATGATCAAATATTCTTGAAGGAGATTGATTACAAAGAAATAAGTATCCCCTACTACAATAATAAACTCTACGAATCAGCAACTGGAGGAAAAGTAAATAGATGGCAGATTCGTCTTGAAAGAACAGTTAATGCTTTAAGGTCAAAAAATTTACCTATTAATTGTTTTGAGTGTCATATTCCTGTTTTACTGCGTAGAGAGAAATTTGCTCAAGTTCTATTCAATTACGATTACGGCTTTGATAGAGGTTATGTAGGAAATACTCTTTACTTCAATTCATTAGGTATCCAAGGGAGAGAGTTAGATCCAAACATTATTGCAAGATTATTCAATGATGATCACGTGAAGTCAGTTGAAAGAATTGAGTCTCTGTGTGAAGGGAAAACTTATCTTTCTTATTCTCAAAATACAGAGGTTCCTACCTTGTTTCAGTTTTTGAACAAAAGATTTCCTGAGAAATCCAAATTTGAGTGTTAAAATTCTTATCTTTATCTTGTGGAAGATAAAAAATTTAGAATTGGTAATTTTCTAGCTGAAAAGGGCAAAGATGGTCTTTTCGGTTACACTTATTCTCCGACATCTCCACTAAAGCAAGATGGAGCATTAAAGAAACGCTTCAAAGAAATGCCTCGATTTAAAGTGATTTTGGAAGTTGAAAAAAATATTATCAACCAATACGACCACCTTTTGGTCGATTCAGTAAAAGAGATGAGTCAAGTACTCAATAACTTCGGTCATTAATTAAAAGCAGTAATATGAGCAATCTAGAATTTGGCAAAGATTTTGATTTCAATCAAATTGGCAAAAGAAACACAAGTAAACACCTTTTGAAATCCTACGGCGTAGATATTGAAGCTGCAAGAGTGCTTGATGAATTGCAGAAATCTGAAGGAGCTAGAGGCGGTAAAGTGATAGGTCATACTAAGTCAGGTAAGTCGATTTATTTAGCTAAACACAAAGAAGAACATAAGAAAGTACATAAAAACTTCGATATACAAGAACACAGGCAAGCAGCTTCTTTATTAGAAAACAAAGTAAAAGAACTTGAAGGTAAAGCAGATCCTTCAGCACATAGAGATGCTGCAATTTATAAAGAGCACGCAGGTTGGCACTCCGAACATATGCGCACTCTTAAAAAAGGAGATCCAAATCCAGATCCAAAAGAATTCAAACAAGGTAAAGTAGTAGGAGAACACGAAACTGGAACTTCTGATCCAATTGACGAAATAGAAGAGGAAGACGACGCTGAAGAAAGAATGGATGACAGAAACATCTCTCAAAACAAAAAGAGAGTTGAAAAAGCAGATCAAGATGACGGAGATTCAATCTATATGTCTAAGGCTGAAAACGAAGAGCAAAAAGCCAAGATGAAAAAAGTAATGGATGAATTCAAATCCGGAAAACTAAAATCAGGTTCAGGCGCAAAAGTAACAGAAAGAGCACAAGCAATTGCAATCGCAATGTCTGAAGCTGGTTTGAATAAGAGTCATAAAGAATCTGACGAAACAAGAGATTTCCAAGATCTTGAAAACAAAAAAATCCTAACCGATTTTGATGCAGACAACAAGGAAGAAGATAGAGAAGAAGGAGAGTCTGCTGTACATAAAGCATTCGACGTTCTTGGTGTTGATTTGATTGAAAAAGGTAAAAGGGCTCAATTTGGCGAGATAAGAACCTGGAATGGAAAAAAAATGAAAAAGACGGCTGAGGGCTGGGTGCCGGTTAAGGGCGAGGGTCATGAAAATCACGAAGAGCACGAACAACATCAAGGACATGAAAATTCAGAAAAATCTATATCTAAAAGTATCAAAGCTTTAAGTAAGAAGAGTGATTCGTTTAGAGATTGGTCAAAAGATAAGTCTTGGGATGAAATTTACAAAACCTGTCCTAAGGGAGAATGGCTACTTGAGTTATTTGCAAAAGCCAATCCTAAAGACTTACAAACTTTAACATTAGCGAAAGGACATTGCGCCAACACAGTAAGGCACCTCATGACAGACAAGAGAAGTTTAAAAGCTATTGACACGGCCATAGCATTTGGTGAGGGTAAGGCTACATTGGAAGAATTAGATTCTGCTTATTCTGCTGCTGCTGCTGCTGCTACTTATGCTGCTCGTACTGCTTATGATCCTGCTGCTAATGCTGCTGCTAATGCTGCTGCTTATGCTGCTCGTACTGCTTATGATCCTGTTGCTGATTCTGCTCATGTTGTTGCTTATTCTGCTATTCGTGCAGCTGATGCTGTTTATGCTGATGCTGGTGCTGCTTCTACTGCAAAAACTAAGAATCAAAAAGAAACGGCTGACATAGTTCGTAAATATATTCCGATCAATAAATTTACTAACGCGAAGAGAGTATAATTGTTCACTCCTACTCAAATATCTAATCTAATCGAGGTGCTGCGAAAACAGCATCTCGTTTTTATTTCTTCTAAGTTAGGAGAGGATTATCTTTCTCATGATGAGAAGCAAACACTCTTGAAGTACGGAATCAATCCTTATCATCTCTACGATAAGAATTCAGATATCATCGCCCAGCAATTCCACCTTGGAATCATAAGTGACGCTATTGGTGATTTAGATTCAAAGAAACTCTCTTTTGATTCCCTAAAGAAATACTTCGAAGAAGGAGAACATATTCCCTTAACGAAGCAACAGATCGCAACTCTCGATTCAGTTAAGAGACAGTTTCTTGGAGACATAAGAGCTAACGAAGGGCGAATATTTCAAGATGTAAACAACATCATTGCTCAAGGAGAAAAGAAAAACCGTCTTGCTTACGAGAAAGTAATAAGGGACGAAATCACGGCAGGAATACTCAAGAAGAAAACATCAAGAGAGATCGCACAAGAATTAGGTCGCAAGACTGGAGACTGGTCAAGGAACTTTGTAAGGATCGTAGAGACGGTTTCTCACAACGCATTTGATGAAGGTAGAGCTGCAATGATTCAAGATAAGTTCGGCGACGATGCTTTGGTTTATAAAAGCGTATATCCGGGAGCTTGTCCTCATTGTGTTAGATTATACTTAACGAAGGGAATAGGTTCAGAGCCGAAGATCTTCAAGCTATCTACATTGAAGAATAATGGGAATAATGTAGGAAGAAAGGTTGCTGAGTATAAGCCAGTAATCGGTTCGACGCACCCTTATTGTTTCGACGAACAAACGGAGGTATTAACAAATAGAGGGTGGTTATATTTTAAAGATTTAGATAAAACTGAGCAATTTTTATCGGTCAATTTACAAAACGGAGATGCTGAATGGTTACCAGCTATTAATTGGGTAAACGAGCAGTATCAAGGAACAATGTATCGATGGAGCAATAAAAATTTTGATTTAATGACAACACCTAATCATTATCATGTCATTAGAACTCAAAAATGCAAAAGATTGAGATTAGTAAAAACAGTTGATTTACCTACAGAGAGTCACTTTTTAAAACATATTCCTAATTGGCAAGGGAAGGTTCCTATTTACGAATTTGATAACCAAATATTTGATCCAACTCTATTTCATAAATTTTTAGGTTTCTTTTTTAGCGAAGGATCAACTATCGATTATAAGGGTCGATTAACAATACATATTTCTCAAAGTGCTGAAAAATATTTAGAAGAAATCTACCAGGTCTGCAGTTCTCTTTTTACTTCAACGAGCAAATGTAAGGATTATGTTCAAATTATGGCTAATAAAAGACCTGAGTTGTGGAATTGGTTAAGAGGTTTTGGTAAATCAAATCAAAAAAGAATTCCTATTCAAGTCAAAGAAAGTCCACAATTTCTAATTGAAGAATTTCTACAAACATATTGTATGGGAGATGGATCGTTTGTTCCTGGAAGAATATGGGACGGATATCAATGTAAAGATTCGAGACTTTATTATACGAGTAGTAAATTAATGGCTGACGATTTAGGAGAATTAATATTAAAACTCAAAAAGGTTCCTTCTTATGCATTTAAAGAAGTGCAAACTATTTATGATCCTAAAAGGAATAGGTCTTATACTCAAAACCAAGGTATATGGGTCGTTAGAGAATGTGCCGGACAATATGCTCATCTTGGGCGATTAACGAAAGAATCAATTGAGTACAGTGGTAGAATTTACGACGTCGAATTAGAAAGGAACAACACTCTTGTTGTAAGAAGGAATGGTAAGGTTGCAGTGAGTGGCAATTGTAGATGTACGATCCATAGTTTGCCGAATTTATACGACTGGAACACAAAGACTCAATCATTCGATATACCGAAGAAGAATTGGAAAGAGTTAGTTCCTCAAACCGGAAGAAAGAAAATAAGAGTAAAAATAAACGGAAGAGAATATTCGGTGTGATAATTTTATTATCTTTATGTCATGAAAAGGATAACAGTAACAACAACCTACATTCAAATCGGTCAGTCTTACTACCCTTTGAATTCTTTAGTGTTCCGTACTGACGGAACCAACATCTTTATTTTCAATAAAAATAACATGCAATTGATCATTCAAGATGTTTATTCTGGTTTTCAAAACTCTGGCGGAACTATTTACACAACCGCAAATGCAGTCATTGCCGATTTGTTAACTTCGTTTACAATTTACGGATAAGAGATATGAAAAAGTTCGCTGGATTAATTTTATTTTTGATCGCTATCGCATTAAAGACGATCCTGTTCCCCTTTTTATTTATTTACGGAATCGTAAAGTCGATTAAGACCAAAACCTTCGAAGTTTATTGCTTAGATATTGCTGAATCGATTGATCGCTTTGGAAATGTCGTAGGTCAATATGTTTGGAACGATATCCTTATAACTAAAGGAGGGTATCAAGCAGGCAATCCTAAAGAAACTATTTCATCTTTTCTCGGTAAGAATTCATTAAGAGGAACATTATCGTTAGTGGGTAAAGCATTAGCTAATCTACTTAATTTCATTCAGAAAAACCACTGCATAAACTCGGTAGATCCTAATGTATAAAATCCTAATGAACGCCAATACAGCCCTACAAACTGGAGCCTTTGATATTGCAATCTATATCATTACCGGAATTCTTGCAATCATTGTATTTGTCCTTTGGGCATTTATTTGGAAGATGATAACAGATAGAGATGCTAAGATAAGAGATCTTGAGACTTCAGTTCTTGCCCATAAAGAAAAAACACAAGAGGCATTCGACAAGATCCGTGAAGAAAGAGCTGTTGCGGTTAAGGAATTGTATATAGAAATCAGTAAGGTTACTGAATTAAATAATAGCGGAATAGCTGCTCTTTCAGAAGAATTTAGATCGATGAAAGACGCAATTATTCAAGAAATTCGCACTTTAGAAAGACAGATTCTACAAAGCACAAATCCAAAACCAAATCGTACATAATGAAAAAGTTAACACTTCTCGTAGCTATTGCTACATTGCTCTTCGCTGCTTGTTCAGCTCCTTCAGTAACAGTTAATCCAGTTGCTGATTCTACAAAAGTTGCTGTAGATACCGTTAAGGTAGTTAAAGTTGACACTGCTAAAGTAGTAAAGAAAGATACCTTAAAATAATAAGGAATGAATTACCAAGACTTAGAGAAATTAGTTACTGATAAGGGGCACGTCTTTTATAAAGACGAACTAAAGCTTAATTGCATTTTTGAAAGAACTAGTGATGTTGTTACAAACAAATTCACTGACTTCTTACATATTGCATACGTAAAGGAAAATCAACCTCAAGTTTTGACAATTCCTGCCACTACTAAAGCTGGAATCAAAGGAGCTTTCGATGCTCCTCCTACTGTAGAAGGAATAACTGGAACTGCTGTAATTATTCCTGGACAATATATCGATACATGGAAATTTATCGACGTAGCTGATGGAACGAACGCTCCTAAGAAAGGTTACCCTTTTGATAAAGAGTATTTCCGTCAAGTAAAAGGAATTAAGTATTGGAGAGACGGCAATAAGGATCTTGTAATTGATCATGTTCAAGAACAAGATAACAAGATCTTCGGTACGCAATGGCACAAAATGTCTAATCCAGGCACGTACGGTTCAGGATTAGTTAACAACTGGTCTGAAGGTTGTATGGGTGCAGTGGAGCCTGAATTTCAAAAGATTCTACCTATTGTAAGAGAATCTGTGAAAGTGCACGGCGATTTATTTACTGGAACAATTATAGCTAATTTCTGATGAGATACGTATTGCTTGCTTTAATAATGATCATACTGGGAGGATGCGTTACTCAATCTGCTTGCTCGAGAAAGTTCCCTCCACAGATCATTACTCATGATTCAATCGTTATTCGAGACACTACATTTGTAGTTCACGATACGATCACTCTAAAAGCAAATGATGTCGTTATCCATGATACAGTTCCTTGTCCTACACTAAATTATCACAGTACTTCAACGTCTAACGGATTAACTGAGACCATAGATATTAAAAAAGGGATGATAACAGCTATCTGTCATGAAGATTCTTTAAAGAAAGTCATTGAAAGTCTCTATAAGTTCAAACTTGAAAATCGCTACGATCAAAAGATAGTGATTCAAACCAAATTCATTGAACACTGGTACAATCCATGGAGCCTTTACATTTCCATTGTTTTTATTACAGCATTTTTAGTTGCTTTGTATTTAAAATTCAAACCATGAACATAGGAGAACAATTAAAAAGACTTAAAAACCTTTTTGCAAAAAAGGAAGAGATCGAGAAGGGTTCTGTTGATAAAATTGCAGAATATCAAAAAGAAAGGCTCGTAGTTAAGTCATTGTTCGATAATGAAGTAATAGATCTTGAAGAATACATTGAAAAGATTAAAACAATAGATCAGTGGATTGGTGAGGTAAAAAAGGAAGAAGAACCAACTGTTATTTATAATTACGCAGACGCTGTAATTCGAAATGAAGTAGGAGCAATTCTGTTCTTGAGACGTAGTGCTCAAGATAAATTTTGGCCAGATTGTTGGTGTCTTCCTGGAGGTAAGATTGAACTAGAAGATAAAAACGAAGAAGCTGCAATGAGGAGAGAGGTTTTAGAAGAAACCAATCTCAAAATCACTCACAGTCTCCCGTTAGCGATTAAGCACATGGATAACGGAAGCATTATTCACATGTTTGAAGGATTTCTAGCTCATCATGAAGAAAACTACACAAAGAACGCAATTACGTTAGATAACGAAGAGCATTATGCTTATCAATACATTCATCCTAAAGATTTCGACAAATATAATTTTATTGGAGATTTAAGAGAGACCTTGGAAGAATTAATGAAGCCTAGGGTCATAGCAGTTGAGATCTTTTCTAAAGGAGAAAAAGATGAAGAATTACCTGAATTAAAAAGAGCTCAAAAGTACGATCTAATCACTTTACCTGATGAAGTAATTGGAACAAATTGTGGCAATTGTAAGTTCTTCAATTTTGAAAATTTTAATTGCAACAACCAAAAAATAGCTCAAAGAGTCGGTGTTAGAATGTGCTGCAACCTTTGGGATGCAGAAGGTGTTAAGAGAAAGTGGGAGTCTAATAACTAACTTCCTGTCGGTTACTGTAACTCTTTTTTATGTCTAAACCCTCCACTATTAAGGCAGAGCTTATTAAAGCTGCTTTGTTAAAATTTCCTAAGACTAGTACCTCTTCTTTGTCAAAAAAACTTTATTTAGAAAATCCCGAAGTATTTAGTTCTCCAGACAGTGTTCGTACTTTGATTAATTACTATGTTGGGAAGCATGGAGATAAGAGTAGAAAGCAAATAGTTGATAGGAGGTTTATAGATAGACCTACTTACGTATCTCCATTAAGGCTACCTGAATCTCATGCCGTAGAGAGGAAAGATTTTGTTTTCCCTAAGGCTGCAACAAAAGTTCTGATCTTGAATGATACTCACTTCCCTTACCAGATCAATGAGAAGATAGAGAAAGCAATAAACAAAGGAAAAGAAGCTAAGATCAATACTATTCTATTGAACGGCGACATTGTTGATTTACACAAAGCGTCTTTTCATGAACAAAATCCTAAAGCTCGTTCAATTAAAGAAGAGTTAGAGTCGGTTAGGATCTTCTTAGATTACTTAAAAGAGAATTTCCCTGGAGTAAAAATTTATTACAAAGAAGGAAATCACGAGGCAAGAATGAAACGATATCTTTCAGTAAAAGCTGTAGAGCTTTACGATATGGAAGAATATCAATTGCCAATCTTGTTAAGATTAGGGGAGAAGGGAATTGAATGGATTCCCAATCAACAATTAATGAGATTAGGAAAGCTTTACATCTTTCACGGAAATGAACTAAAGGGAGGAGGAGGAATAGATCCTGCAAGGACCATTTATTTAAAGACAGGAGTAAATGCAATCGCCGGCGATAAACATAAAACAAAAACCTTTGTCAGATCATTGTTGTCGAATGAAGTGATACAAACTTTTTCTATAGGTTGTTTATGTGAATTAAATCCAGCATATCTTCCGTATTGTAATGACTGGAATCACGGAGCCGCAATTGTATCGATTCTTGACAACGAAGGTAATTTTGAAGTAGATAATTTTAGATTGTAAAAAAATTTTTCAAAAAAAGTTTTTCCGTAAAGAAAAATAACTAACTTTATGGTATAATAGATAATCGGTTCATAGCTTAATGCTATATTGCTGTGAACAACACAAACTCTTTTAAATTTTATTGTCCGGTTGACCTGATCAAATCTACTAATCCAGATACTGGAGAAGAAGAAATGAGATTTAAAGGTATCGCCTCTTCTGCGAATGAAGATTCGCAAGGAGAGTTCTTAGATCCTACCGGATTTGATTTGACCGGCTTTCGTTGGATTAATTGGAATCACTTAGGTAAAAGTGATCCAGGTATGTTAATCGGAGAACCTGATCCTACAAAAACAAAAATCACTGCATCTAAAGAATTATATATCGAAGGACTTCTTTATAAAGAAATGCCAGCAGCAGTTGCAGCATTTCAATTAATGAAAGCTCTTCGCAATTCTCCTACCGGCAATAAGCTTTCGATGTCTGTTGAAGGTAAAGTTTTGCGTAGAGATCCTAGAAATCCTAAGAAAATCCTTTCAGCTAAGATTACAGCAGTTGCTTTGTGTCCAGTTCCAATCAATGGAGATACTTGGGCAGATGTTGTAAAGGGTGAATTTCATGATCCAACTGAGACCATTTACGAAGAAGAAACTTTGAATATGATAAAACAATCGCCAGATCTAGGATTATCTAAATCAGATATCTTTGATGCAATTTATGCGAAGTTCCCAGGTATTGAAATCGAAAAAGCAAAACAGGTATATACGTTAATCCAAAAAGTAAAAACAATGACAAAGAACACCACAGTTTCTGACGAAACTATTCAAAAATCCTTTGCGATCTTAGACTTAGCGTCGGCAGAGATTGCTAAAGGTGAAGCTCCTAATAAGGGAGATAAAAAAGTAACCACTGAAGAAGACGAAGAAGAAAACGAGAAAGTCGTTAAGGATTCTGACAGAAGCAAAACTAATGTCGAGAAAGCTGAAGACGAAGAAGAGGAAGACGAAGAAGTTGCTGAAAGAGCTCACAAGCACGCTAAAGAAATGAAAAAAAGCGGCTGCGAGAAAGAAATGGCAAAAGTGAAGTTGATAAAAAAAGGTTACGGTCACAAGCTTGCTGAAAAAGCAATTTACAAAGCTTACCGCAACGAAGCTGAAGAAAACGAAGCAGGTGAAAAAGAAGCTCATGAAGCAAATGCTAAATTGGTTGAAAAATCATTCAGCAAACTTGAAAATCTTTTGAAATCTCAAGCAAACGCTTTTGATGCTAAATTCAAAGCAATCGGAACAGTTCTTGCTAAGCAATTAGAAGAGAATAACGAATTGAAAAAGTCTTTGGAAGAAACTTTAAACACTAACGCTGAATTGTCGGAACAAATCAATGCAGTGTTAAGTACTCCAAATCGTCCGAAATCAGTTATCACTAAATCTTTTGCAGATCGTTTTGCAAAAAGTGAAAACGGCGAAGATGTATTCAGTTTGTCTTCTAAAGCAGATCGTAAAGCTCTTTCATCTAAATTGATGGATTTGTCTGGTATCGAAAAATCTGAAGACGGAAACGTAGGTGTAAATAAACAATACACTAAAATTGCTCAAGACCTTGAATTGGCTGGAACAATTGAATCAAGAGATATTCCTGCATTAGCAAAACTAGGCATTAAGGTAGTAGCCTAAATCACTACCTAACAGATATTCGGTTTAAAGCAAAACAAATAAAAAATGTCAGACAACGAAATCAATTTGCAAGATTATCAGGGCGGAATGTTCTCTGGTGACGATGCAGGAAACGACAGCGCAATGGAGCTTTTAAAGTCCATGCAAGCTGGTAGCATCACAGGACGTGATACAGCTAACCAGTCATTAACAATGGAGCCTCTTAAAGCTGAAAGCTTGGAGACTACTTTGAAACTTTTGGAATACCGTCAAAAGGACATCCGCCTTTTGAACAAAATGCCGAAATTAACAGCGTACAACACCGTGGAAGAGTTCTTGCAATTGTCAAGCTACGGTACTAACGTTGGTGGTTTCTACAATGAAGGTGAATTGAGTGATGCACAAGATTCTACTTACATCAGACGTTCATCTTTGATTAAGTACATCCAAGTTACTGGTGAAGTAACAATGCAAGCTCAAATGGTTCGCTCTTTCGTAGATGCAATGCGTCAAGAAGTTGAGAACAAAACAATGTGGGTACAACGTCGTGCGAACATCGCAATCACTAAAGGTGATTCAAACGTTATCCCTCAAGAGTTTGATGGTTTGTACAAACAACATGCTGCTGTAGGTAGCGGAACTGGTTACTTGTACTCAACCTTGGATCAGTACTTCAAATCAGGTACAGTGATCGACTTACGTGGTCGTTCAATGAAGCAAGCTGACTTGGAAAATGCTGCAGTACAAATCGATGCTAACTACGGTAACGTAAGTGACTTGTTCGCACCGACAACTGTAGTATCTACCTTGTCTCAAGAGTTCTTCGCTTCTCAACGTTTGTTGTTTAACTCAGGAGCTCCTAAAGCTTACGAAGGTTCATTCGGTACTGTTGTGAAATCAATCGCAACTACTATCGGTGACGTAGCTTTGAATCCTGATAAATTCATGAAGCAAGATCCAGCTCAATTCTTGACTACTTCTGCTGCTACTTCTTACAAGGCTCCAAATGCTCCAACTCCAGTTGCTGCTACTTTGGTTTCTGATGCGAATTCAGCAGTTCAGTCAGGTGATACTGGAACAGTTTACTACGCGGTTTCTGCTGTAAATCGTTACGGTGAATCTCAAATCGTTGCTGTAGGTGGTTCTTTGAGTTTGGCAGTTGGTTACTCAGTTCAATTGAACTTCACTGCTGCAGGCGGTCCTTACGCTCCAACTGGATACCGTATCTACCGTACCTTAGCTGGTGCCACTTCAAACGCTGCTGCTTTCTATCCAATCTTCAACGTATCAGTATCTGATGTTGCTGCTGGTTTTGATGGAGCTGCTGCAGGTTTAGTGTATGATAGAGTTCGTTTCTTACCTAACACTGAGCAAGCGTTCTTAACTGAGATGGTTGACGAGGTCTTGAGCTTCAAACAATTAGCCCCTATCTCTAAATTGGATTTAGCTATCACTAGCATGTCTCGTAGGTTTATCACCTTCTTGTTTGCTACTCCGCAGCTATATGCCGGCTTGAAACTTATAAGATTTGTTAACGCAGGAAAAACCTTAACTAACCCTTAATAGTTAGTTAATAATAAAATAAGAAGCCCCGAGAAATCGGGGTTTTTTATTGAGAAATATTTTGTATATTTACGGTATAAAACTTATTTATGAAAAAGTCAGGAATATATCAATGGAAAAATCTAACAACAGAAGAACTATATGTTGGATCTAGTGTAGATTTAGGTTCGAGAAAACGTCAACACTTACACGCTTTGCGAAAAAACAAGCACCACTCTCAATATTTTCAACGATCGTATAATATTCATGGAGAAGATAACTTTCAATTCTCAATACTGGAAATCGTAGAAGATATAACTCTACTACCTGAACGAGAACAGCACTATATTGATAAACTTAAACCGAAATATAACTCAGCGCTCTTTGCAGAAAAACCTCCTATGTTAGGAAGAAAACATACTCAAGAAACAAAAGATAAGATTTTAAAAACAAAAGAGGAAAGAGGAGGGTTTAAACACACTCAACAAACCATTGAGCGTATGTTAAAAACAAAGGAAGAAAACGGAACTTTTAAACGATCAGAAGAAACAAAACAAAAGATCTCTAAAGGAAACAAGGGCAAGAAGCGAACCGAAGAACAGAAACAAGCATTATCTGCTGCTCTAAAAGGTAAACCTGGCGCAATGCTCGGCAAGAAACTAACTCCAGAACAAGTTGAGAAATTAAAGAATAGAGAAATCACTCCTGAACACCGCACCAACCTCTCCAAAGCTTGGGATCGCCGTAGAGTAGAAAGCCCCACCAAACCAGAGACTCGCGAGAAAATGTCGAAATCCATTTCGGAAGCAAGATCAAAACCTGAAGTAAAAGAAAACTACAAGAAAGCTATTGAGAATAGACCGATAATCACCTGTCCTCATTGTCTTTATGAGAGTCAGAATAAAGGTAATATGATCAAATCTCATTTTGATAACTGCAAACTTAATCCTTCTTTTGATCAAGAAGCGTTCGATAGAAAGAAGGAAGAGATCTCAAAGAAGCTAAAAGAAGCGAAGAAAAACAGACCTACTCGAATCTGTCCTCATTGTAATGTCGAGTCTCAAAATTCAGGATGGATGACTCAGAATCATTTTGATAACTGCAAGGTGGTTAATCCTAGGAAGAAGAAGCGCGGTGAGGAAACCAAACTGAAGATGAAAGAAGCTTGGCAGAGGAGAAGAGGTGAATAATTTTCTTATCTTTATAGATGTATAATCCTAAAACCTAAAACCGTTAAAAATGGCAATCCTTAAAGCAACCAAAGCAAAATCGAGCTTGAAAGCTCAAGGTCCTATTCAATTACCTTTAGTAGGTGAAGTTCTTTTCGATGAAAAGAATTCAATTGAAGTTCCTGACGAGCACGTTGAAGAGTTGATTAAGCTTCAACCTCACTTTGAATTTCACAAGATCTCTGAAGATGGAGAAGATCTTACTTTAAAAGAAGAATCTCCTGCAACAGCTGAAGCTCGCGCCTATGAAGAAGAGATCAATAAATTATCAATCAATGAAATTAACGCATTGCTTGAAAATTTTCCAGGTGAGACAGTAGGTTTGAAGCGTAAAACTGAAAAGGTAGCATTCTTGGTAAAGAAGCAATATCCTAAAGACTAATGGCACAGATAACTCTTGTATCTCTTTTTGCGAAGAATTCTGACTTGACAATTTCTCCTCAAGAATTAAAGAAGAACTACCTCTATGGCCTTGCTATGGGATCTTCTTTCGCTAATAAATTGAATATTCAATTTTCTGACGACGATATTGAGTTTCATATCAGAGCTGCACAAAAAGAGATCTCGAATTATCTAGCTGTTAAATTGAATCAAGAACTCTTCTGGGAATCACTTCAATTCTCCAACGAAGAGTGGCGTAATTGGGGATATATCAAGACTTCTTATCCAATCACTTATCCTTTGAAATTAGAAGGATTTCTTAACACTACCAAGCAAGCGGTTTATCCAGCTGAGTGGCTTTCTGTTAAAAGAACTTCGACTGATGAAGATCCTCAAAGGCAGTTATTCTTAGTACCTGCAGGCAATACTGGTGCGATGACTAATGCAGTAATCTTTGCCGGTATCTTGCCGAATATGGGGTATTTGAATGCAGGGAAAATTCCTAATTACTGGACACCGTATTATGTTACTGGATGGCCTTCTAGTAAAATTCCTTACGATGTTTTACAATGTATAGGACAATTAGCAACGGTTTCCATGTTATGGATCTTAGGAACTAATGTATTGGGATTTCCAGGAATTAGCTCTCAGTCGTTAAGTATCGATGGATTGTCGCAATCAACCGGCAGTCAATTAAATGCATTTGGTGCAAGGATCAGAGATTATCATGATGATTTACAGCGAAAATTAGGTAATATTCGCGACAAATATAGGGGATTCAACTTCATTAGTGCATAATGACCATTATAACTGAAACACCTCCTATCGGTATAGATAGACCTAGATCTAATTTTGTTAATTCAGAATTTGCTGTAAAGATATGGCAACATGGTTACAATGTGTTGCATGAGACATCAATCATATGTCCTTGCAAATCTAAGTCCACCATGCAGCAGTCGAATTGTCGCAATTGCGGAGGATCTGGTTGGATTTTTTTGAATCCTAAGCAAACTCGAATGGTTATTCATTCGATGAATAATTCTACCAAATATCAACAATGGTCTCAGGAAAATGCAGGAACTGTTTCGATAACTGCCGTAGAAGAGGAGAAGTTGGGTTTTATGGATAGAATTACTGTCTTGGATGGATTAGCTATTTTCTGGGAAGTTCTTTTCCTAAAAGAAGTTTTTGATAGTGAACCTAGTTTATCTCATTCAGAGAGTCATAGTGATAGTAAAAGTAAAAGTTCAAGTCAGTCATATACCGGTTTCCATGAGCATTTTTATTATTTTAACACCATTTATCCCATTAAGAGTATCTTATATCTTGCTGTTTTTATTGGTTCTCAGAATGCTTTGATACCTCTTGTTTATGGAAAGGATTTCACCTATAAAGGAAACAAGATTCATTTCATTACTGCAGAACATTATATCAATCCAGCTCAAGGAGTAGAAGATGTATCGGTTGCAATTCGTTACAATTACGCTCCAACTTATCACGTCCTTGATATTCCTAGAGAAACAATGCAAGCAGGTACGCAATTTGGAGTTAACGACACTGAGGTGATTGAAAATATGCCAGTTCACGCAATAGGAAGACGAGCTCATTATCAATTAGATGCACAGAATTACGATGCTACAAGAATTCTAAGTAACGATACTGCCTTAACTGAAGCTGATTTCAATCCTCCTTCAACTAACTGCTAATGTTTGTACCTATTGAAGTCAATACTGAAGATATTTTCTCCCAGTTCGATGTTTCTGAACAGGAAGTGGACGGAGTATTGGATTTCATAGCTAAAGAAATAACTGGCAAGATCGCTACATTGTGGGAACTGGAAGCGGAACAAACTCTTAAACAAACTAGAGATAGGTACATTAATTCGATTAATGTAATTGATTCAGGTCGTATGTCAGGAGCGATCATTTTATCATATAAAGATCCTTTGGTTAAGATGCTTGAAGAAGGAGCTTCTCCTTACGATATGAAAACCTTTTTTGAGAAATCTTCAAAAGTGAAATATAACTCTAAGGGAGGATGGTATTTGACAATTCCTTTTAAGTTGGGTGCTCCAGAAACGCAAGGCGATACTTTGGGAATTTCTCAAAATCTTCCTCCTGAAGTTCATGCCGTTTTGAAAGATAAATCCGTCGATGTAATTACTGGCCGATCTCAAGGATTGACAAGTGAAGAAATCCCCTCTCAATATCAAGCTCCAAAAACTAGAGCCGCTATTCAGATTCCTCAAAGTAAAACCTTTGAGGCTTATACTCATAAATCGAGCACTTTTCAAGGAGCATTCAAGCAAACCGATCCAGTAACGGGACAAAACAGTTACGGAAGCTTTCGTAGAGTGGGAGAGAATTCAGATGGGAATAGTTGGATCCATCCAGGATTACCTGAATTAAATCTTGCACAAAAAGCCTTAGATCGATTTCAGCAAACAGAAGAAGTAACAATTACAGAAGCTATAAACGAAGCGTTAGCAAGTATTGGACTATGAACGAACAATTAATTATACCGGAAGTTATTCTGTTTAATGCTTTAGAAGCGTGGTTGAAGTATATTCGAACAGATTACAAAAAGAATGCACTCACTCCAACGAAGTCTTACTTAGGTATGATCTTTGGAAACAATCAATTTCAACGATACAACTTCCTTGAACAAGCTCGTTCTGTATTTATTACAAACGACAACACTTCTCCTCGAAATTTGGAAATCAATCTCTTTTTTAATCCTAAGAGAAATGGATTACCGACTATTCACATAACTAATAGTTCAGATCAAGCCGTACACGATTCGTTATCGATAGGTATAGGAATAGAGGACGCTGTTTTTGATGACGTAGCGCAGACTTATGTTAGAATGTTTAATAGAAGGTTCCAATGTAAATACAATTTAGTAATTACTAGCGATAATACGAACGAAGTTCTTTTGATTTATACAGCTTTAAGAAGTGGAGCAATTTCTTTGATTGAACATCTTGCTTTATCAGGAATTGAAAACGTTAAAATTTCAGGACAAGATATTCAAATGAAGTCGGATATCGTTCCAGCAAATGTATTTATTAAATCAGTCGGAATATCGTTTGAAATGAATGTCCTCGCTCCTCAATTGAAACATGAAGTATTCTTCCCTAATCCAACTTTTGAATTTCGAGGAGAGATAGATATAAGTGAATTTTAAAAATATCTTTTGCTGTAATGTTTTTATTCTTATCTTTATAGCAAGAAAGTATTCTCAAGATAGGTATATCGGTTGACTTCCTAACTGGGAATAAATGGCAACTTCATTTCAATTTAATGGCAAAACGGTTACTTTACCGGGTTCTTATGGCAACATTAAGAGCGGTATCAAGAATCCGTCTCCAGCACTTCCTTACGGAAATGTACTTATCATAGATACTGGCTCAGGAGCTGGTTTCGGTGGTGGCTCTGGAGTATCAGGTACCTTAGCGCAAGGAACAAAAGCGATCTACGAATTCGACAATATTCAAGACTTCCAAAACTTCCAAAAAGGAGGCCTCTGGTGGTTGTTAGCTAATCCTCTTTATAATCCAAATGGAAACGGATACAATGGTGTATCTAAAATCTTCTGGATGAAAGCTGCAGTAACAACTCCTGCTGCATGGAATTTGACCTTCTTCGGTGATGGTCACCAATCTTTGTCTCAACAACATTCATCTGCAAACGGAGGTAATTTAAGGATCTCTGTCACAGATGAAGGAACCGTTGGTAATGGCGTTATTAATACTGCTGGAAATTTGATCAATGGTTACGCAGTAAAAATGTTGCCAGGCGTTGTTAATACAAATGCCTTCACTTTGAACTTCTATCAAGGAACCTATAAGGGATTAGATCAAAACGGCCTTCCTTACGATGGAGTTTATTCAAACTACACTCAACCGAAATTAATTGCTCAATCTCCTGAGTTCACCAACATTTCAACCTTGATCACTTGGATGAATACAAATGCAACTTTCTTGAAATATTTCAAGTTGACTGCATCTACCGTGACAGGTACAGGAGTAATCGATAGGTACGATTACGCTGACTTTAAATATTTCGTACCTGCAACTGGAGGTACTGAAAATTACGGAGTTGACACAACTTATTTGAATTTGTGTTTGGCTGCTGCTGCTGACATGCTTGTTAACTTTGTTCTTGCTGACCAATGGGGAACTAATGCAGTTTCTACTTACAATCAAGCTCTTGCTTCTTATGTAGTAAATGGAAACAAATATCAACCAGAACTGTATGTAGCAGGCGGAGATGATGCAAATACCTTCACTACTACTCCAGGTTCATTAGCTGATGCTGTTTCTTTCAATCAAGATTCTGTAACTCTTGTACATGGAGCAAGTCAAATCCAATCTAAACTTGGAATGAGGACTTACAGTGCAATCTACACTGCAGCAAATTGGTTAGGAAGAGAAGCTGGTCTTCCTCCACAAGTTCCTTTGACATTCAAAAACATCAAGATCGACGGACTTACTCATCTCTTGAATACTCAAGAGCAATTGAAGTGTTTGAGTGCAGGAGTTCTTGCAACAATCTTGGATGCTGGAAACTTCGAGTGTTTAAAGGGAGTTAATACTCTTCAAAATAACGCATTCTTGATCAATGATGACGGAACGATTCCATCTAAACAATTGAAACGTATCTGCCGTCAAGTAAACAACACTCTACTTGTTAATTCTAAGAAGTTGTTGAAAGATCCAAACGGTGTGAATCGTAACACTCTTTCTACAACAGATATCCAAGTTTGGGTAGCGGGACAATTGAAGAGTATGATTGCTTTACCTGGCCAAGACAACTTGATCTTATCGTTCGACGACAATATTGTTGTAGTGAGAGAGCAAGATGCTTATCGCATTTCTTACACGTTTACTCCCAATTCAGAGATCTCGCTCTTGCTGTTCACGGGGACGGTGATAGGAATATAATTCAAAATTGTTAAAGAAAAACTTAAAATAAAATGGCAAACACTAATCCAACAACAGCAACTCCAGTATTTACTGGTGCCCTTGGGATCATTAAAGTAAACGGACAAGCTGTGGGCTTAATGAGAAATATTCGTATCTCTGAATCAACTAGACGTGTTCCAGTAAGAGGATTAGGATCTATCCTTCCCTTAGAAGCTCCCGTTACTGAATGGTCAGGAACAATCTCTTGTTCTTTTTGGGAAATTGATTACCTGAATTCAGGTATTCCTGGAGCAATCTTGAGAAAGGTAGGATTAGGAAATCAAGCTTCTCAAATCGCTTTCGGTATAAATACACCTAATTTTGAAGACAATGTAGTGTTGGATACTGAAGGTGTTGAGATCGACGTCTATAAAAAAGTTACTGACGTTATTGATCCAACTACTGGCTTGATTACTCCTAAATTAGCTCCTTACGCTATTATTGGACGTTGTTTGATTGAGTCAGATAACGTAAATCTTGACGAAGGTAATATCAGCGGACGCGATCAATCTTTCCAATATTTAGATCCTATCGTATTCCCAGTATAAGCTTAAAGTTTTTATTGAATATAAGAAAGGAGAGCAGCAATGTTCTCCTTTTTTTCTTATCTTTATATCAACTTAACAAAATCGATAAAAATGGAAAACCAAACAACTTCTGAAGTAAAAAAGAAAGAGACGCCTGCTAAAGAAATCTCCTTTAAGGTATTAGATAACAACTATACTGTAAAATACCCTAATACTGGACAAATGCTTCAAATTGAAAGTATGAAATCTACATTAACTGGAGATTCTTACGGTTCATTTATGAGAGCAGAAACAACAGCAGCAGCAATCGCTCAATTAACTACTGACATGATTGCTTTCTTCACAGTTGCTTGCCCTCAATTGAGAAAAGATTTGAAGGTTGATACTTTCTCTGAATTAGAAGCATTAGATAATAAGGCTCTTTTAAAGACCTATGTAAAGACTATCCGTCCTTGGTTAACAGAATGGGAACAAATTTTGAATTCGTTAGATGATGAAGAATAATTTCTTTCGTTATGGAAGATCTAATTCTCGAATGGAATATGCGCTTTCCCTACGATAGGAAGTGGAGAAAAAAGTATAACGTACCTTTTGGTTCTGAAAAACATCTTCAGATGAGTCAAATAGATATCTACTTTGATTTGAAAGAAGATAAAGTTTTTGATAAGTATGAGAAAAAATATTCTGAACTCGACAAGAATCGAGAAGAATATAAGAAAACTGGTAGATTCCTCAAAGAGCAAGTAATTCCGACAGAAAAGGAAGACGAATTGATTGAGAAATTGAAGTTTAGCTTTAGAAAAAAGAAAGATGGCTGACGAAAAAAGAATAGATATAAATGTCGGAGGTAACGCCAAGAAGGAGATCAATGATATCGCTTCTAGTGCGGCTAAAGCTAACAAAACCCAAGCTCAATCTCTAAAAGAATTAGCAGCTGCTGAAAAGCAACTCGCTGATGCTATGAAGAAGCGTAGGGAAATTGAAAAAGAAAGCAATACCCTTATAAGTGAAGCAAAAAAGAAAATAAACAACCTTCCTGAAGGTGGCGAAAGAAGAGCTCAAGAAAGAAATCTTAGAGACGAACAACAAGCTTTCTCTTACTTTACTAAGAAGTCAGATAAAGAAATAGATGCATTAAATGAACTCGTAAAAGTCAATAGACTTACTTATAATTCTGCAAAAAAAGCAGAGTCTGTAGCGAGCCGTGAAGAGAATTGGAAAGCTCAATACGAAAAGAAACGTATTGCTAAAAGCGAAGCTCTTGCTAATCCGAGACAAGTAATCAAAGAATGGAATCAACTACAAAAAGAAGGAGTCGGTGAAAGATCAAAAGAGGAAGTTGAAACTCTCGATTACAAATACCAAATAGCTAAAGCTCAAAAAGACCCTAATCTCTTCAGAACTATTGTAGGAGCTGTTATGGCAACAGAATCAATTCGTCAAATCACCGGAGGTATAAAGGGTATGATTAATTCTCAGAACGGAGAACAGGGTCTTGCTCAAATCGCTTCAGGTGCAGGTAGTGGAATGTTAGGTTTAGGTATAGCTAACGCGAATCCCTTACTTGCAGCAGTTGGCGCTGTTACGGATCTTGTTGGAGGAGTTTTTGGTACTACTGCATCAGCTCAAGAATCCGCTACTAGGCGCATTAATGCGATGACTGCAATCTCCGGTAAGTCTCCTAAAGTTAACGGAGCTACATCAATGGGTTATTCTGTAGAAGAATCTCTTGCTCTTCAACAAGGATTAATGACGGCAAATAGATCTGCTGAAGGAGTAGATACTTTAACAACTCAAGCTCAAAGAATGCAAAGGGGATTAGGTATTCCTGAAGCAACCCTTATTGCTCTAGTTAAAGATGCGAGTACTATTAGAACATCTACCGATTTGACATCTATTGTAGGTAAAACCATTCGTGCAAATCCAGAACTTTTAAAAGATCACACTAAATTGAATGAGATTTTACAAGCTCAAATGGCATTAACTGGTTCTATTGCTCAAACTTCAGAAGTTGTGAATAGGGGTCAGGTAGTGAATGAGTTTGGTGCATTAAGGTCTCTCAAGGGATCTTGGGGAGATCCAGCTTTAGGATTAAAAAATACCCAAGCGCTTCAACAAGGTCTTTCTAATCCTGGCAATGACTTTACTCGTGCAAGTATGTACGAAGCATTGTCTGGAATGGGAATGAAAAATCTTCTTGACATGGATATGGCGATAGAAGGAGGAATCAGTACTCCTCATCTATTGAGTAGTGTTTTGAAGCAAAATGTCAATAGATACGGTAAAGATAATGTTACTCAAGGAACTTTAGCTTTAAGAGCTTTGTTTCCAGGATTAAGTACAGGAGCTGCAAAAACATTATTTAAAAAAGCAGCAATCGATCCGAAATTTCTTGACAAATATGAAGCTAATGGAGGCAAGATGACGGAGGATGAGATTACTAAAAATCTTCTTTCTCAAGGAACTGCTGAATCATTAACTACAAAAAATCAAGTACAAGAAGCCAGCGGTAAGGATGCAGCCCTCAATAGTGTAGTTGATTACGGATGGACTAAGATAGCTAACGTATTTACTACTGCAGTAGATAGGATGGTTAATTCGAATGAAAAATTAGGAAAGGTTCTCGAAAAAAAATATAATTCAACATACATTAAATAATGCCACATCAAGAATCAGAATACTATAATTATCCGCATCAAAATACCGATATTAAAACCCTAGGGGATTTTGTAACAACTCAGTCTTCTATAGGATTTGGCTTATCTATCGAAGATCTTTTAAATTACGACGACGTTAAGGGAGTTACTAATCTTAGTAAATTAAAAAGTAGATATTCCTCTGCTCAATTATTAAAATACAATCCTCTCTTTAATCAAGCTCAAAACGCAGCAGCTAACAAAAAAAGCATTGCTGCTCCCACTGTAACAAATACGTCTACGAGTCAAGGTTCAAGTTCAACAAAGGTTATTATTGAACAACCTCAACCCCTTACTCAAGACGGAGTAGCCACGCCAACAGCTTTACGAGCAGCAAACGATTACAAGAATGAAACAACGATTAAACCATCTATTCATACTCAAATAGATTTATTGCCTTTTTACGAATCCGTACCTCTGACAGCTAATCAAAAAAAGTATATAGATCAAATTCAATATCCTGAATTAAGGGATTTATTTACCCTTTTTTGCAAAAGAGTTTCTAAAGATCTTCGATATGATGTGTTTATTGTCAGGTCTTGGACAGCTGCTCCAGACGCTGTTAAAATTACTAACTTAAAGCAACTTTTAGATAAAAAAACTCCCCCCTCTCCTCCTCCAGATCCTCACTCTGCAGGTATAGCGATTGATATCAATTTAATAGACCAAGCGGGAGGTCCTCAAATTACCAGCTTAAATGATCCTAGATATGTTTGGGAATATGCTAAAATTTATCCTCCTACAGTATTCGCTAATAGTTACAAGATTTGGGAAGGTACTGGAGTAGTAAAAATAGCTGAAGAAATTGGATTAGTTTGGGGAGGTAAATTTGATCTTTTTGACCCTGGTCATTTTGATGCTAGAAATTATTTGCCAGGTTGGCAATTATTGCCTCAATCAAAGCCTGCAACAGTCATAGATCCTAATTCCACAAATCCAACAGAAGAAAGCGTAACCGACATTCTTACTTATAGCGACTTACCTCTTCCTATTGGAGTAACTCTTGCTATTCCATTAAATGCTGTAGATAGAGTAATGGGAGATGTATTTAATACGAGTCAGGTAGTTGATGGAGGATCGTATCCGGCATTTTTAGCCAAGCAATTATATAACCTTTTAAATGACGTAAATTATAGATCTACGATTTCAGCAAAAGATAGACAAATAGGAAGTGTGAGAGATATTTTCCCTCATTTATCTGTGTGGATTTGGTCGAGAGGTAATTCTTCGACAAATTTTAAGCAATCTCCCGGAGTTTCAGAAACGGAAAGTTGGAGTCATAAAATCTATAACGTTACTCCTTACGTAGCTTCATTAACGACAAATAACTCTAATAACGGAGGCAATTTTACAATAGACCTTTCTCCTCTTAGTTCCAAATATAATGCTACATCTGTCGATAATCATACTGCATTAGGCTGGGCTACAGAAGAAGATAAACATATTTCGGCAGAAGGAGACAATTTCATTTATCAAACTTTTTTAAATCAACAAGAAGGAAAGAGAAGTAGGATGTTGTTTGAAAAATTGTTTCAAGCGAACGATATAGTTTTTATACGTTTTGAAAAGTTAGAGATTGAAAGAGGGATTGAAAAATTGTACGGATTAGAAACTATTTCGATAGATCAATTGCCGAATAAAATTTTCGACATGATCGGATTGATAGATAATCCGAATATTTCGACAAGTATGCCGAATGTTGATGTGACGATTTCAGGTAGAGATTTGACGAAATTACTAATTGAAGACGGTGTTTATTTTTATCCTTCGATGTTTATTGAAGGTGGAATTTTTGCTAATTCTGCAGGATTGACAGGAGCAGCAAATCAACGTTTAGTGAGATACGATGGATATGGAGGAGCAACTCGCAATTTGTTTACTTTAACTAATAGAAATATCAAAGTTAGTTTACAATACATTATCAATGCTTTAGCTGTAGTTGGTATCTGTCCTGATAATTTATTCGAAGCTTATTCCAGAGCTTTAATTAATCCAGCACTTCCTCGCAATACAGAAAATGAAACAGATAAGCGTTCAGTTTTTTATCCGTTAGAGGATGAAGAAGCTAGAGCAAAAAACGATTTACAAAAAGATATAGAAGCTAAAAAAAAGCAAGCGCTCTCAGATATTGTTACTATTCGCAAAAAGAACGGCATTGTACTAGGAAGTGAATTATCTACTTATAATCAAATAGAATCTTTTTTACAGAATCTTATAGATACTAATGGAATTACCGAAACTTTTGATCATAAAATAAAGTCTTGGATCTATTATGAAAACGGATCTCTAGTTATTGATATTGTGCCTTTTGCAATGTTCGAAGATATTCTGTTTCTTAATTACAGAACCTGGACAGATAACAACCGCAATACATTGTCTTCAGTACAGCTTCAATTAACGGGAAGTTTAGAAGATATTTATTCATCTCTTGATCCTACGGATGTAGTAAGTCATGGATTAGATTTGTTGAGTAATTTAAGAAGATTAAATAATTATAACTATTCGGCTCCAGCAGGAGTCGTTGTTAAGAACCTACCTTTTGTATCTATTAAAGACATCTTGTCTCAAATTTTAGATGAGATCGTTCGATATTCCAATTCCGAAACAGAAACAACTCAAACCTTATTCAATTCAATTCAAATTTCAGAATTACAGCAACAATACGATACCATCTACGGATCCAATGATATTGGATTAATGATAATACCAAAACAAATAAGTGACTTAACAGTAGATGAGTTAAGTGTATTTAATCAAGTTTATTCCATTATCAAATCGCAAGCAAATTTAGTAGATCTTTCTTCGAAAAAATATAGTGTTCCTATGAAGGGGATTTGGCAGATTGTTAAATTTGTGATAGATGACAGTGTTTCTGAAAGATTATTGTGCGATTCGAGTATCGGTAACGAAATGGGATCAATTATTAATGCAATTAGAAAAATTTGTCAAGACCCTTTTTGTGAATTTTTTACAGACACTTACGGAGATCAATTTTACTTTATTGCTAGAAAGAAGCCGTTTGATTACAATAGTGTGATTTCTTATTTAGAAAATACAGCGGCAGTAGAAAGCAATACATTTACTCCTAATCCAAAGCCATTATTGCCTTCGTTAGCTTTAGATATTGAAGACGTTGATGTAATTAACGATTCCTTCACAACTTGTCAAGAAGCTTATTCGTGGTATCATATTAAATTACCGAGTAGTTTTACAGGAGGAGATTCGCAAATAGCATTTGCTTATATGAAAGCTTTGTATTTCGATGAATACGCAAGGATGTTTGGAGCAAAGTCATTAGATGTGACAACTAATTACATTCCTTATGCAGCGATTCAAGATAAAAATACCGAATCTAACAATGCCTATTTTTTACAACAATTAATTAAAGACCAACAATACTTAATCGAATCTCACGCATATTTGCCTTTTACGAGACAAGGAACAATAACTATCAATGGAGATAGACGATTTAAAAAGAATAATTTTGTTCGATATAAGCCCACTGGTGAAATTTTCTATATTGATTCTGTCACTAACAATATCTCTATTAATGGACAAACTATAGATAGAACAACGACACTTCATGTTTCAAGAGGAATGGTTGAAAAATTTATTAAGGGTATATCTATAGAAGTTGTCGGATCAAATGATCCGATTCATTTGAGTTATTTTGATATCTGTAATTTACCAATACCTCAAGGTACTTTTTCTAGTCAAAGCTTAGATATTGAAAAATTTTCAAAAACTGTTTTGAATCAATGGAAAGTAAATCCTATGGTTTTTAACTTTTTTCTCTCTAAAGCACAATTCGGTACAGATCAAGAAATTAGTGACTTTATTAAAGCGAGAGGTTACGAGATAAAAAAATAATATGGAGCAAGAATATCTTTCTAACAGACCACTGGGACATAGAGATCATTGTGGAATCGGTAACGTAATATTGCCACTTGATCAAGATAGAGAAATCTATATGCAGAGATGTTTAAGAACAAGTACGATCTCTATTGCTTTAGAAAACGGAGGAGTAGCTCATAGAGTTATTGTAGCGAAACACATTTTAAAAGATGTAGATTTTCCTCCTGATTCGAAAACTTTAGGTTCTCAAGTTATTTGGTTAAATAAACCGGGAAACAATCAACCGATGATAATCGGATTATTTGATAAGAGTGACGAAATAACGATTGTTGATCCTAATCAAGATAATATAGGAGGAAGCTCAACGTCAGCATCTGCACAAGTTATTATAGATAAGAAAAAGGGAATCATTATTATAAATGCTAATTCTTTTCTTCAAAATCAAGACAATCAATCAGGAGAATCTGTAGGAGGAGATATTTATATCATATCTACTAACGCTAATCAAAATTCTACACTAAATGTTGAAATATCCGGATCTGTAAATGTCACAACTCAAGACTTTAGTTATAATGGAAAATCTTTTTCTTTAAACATTCAAGATCCTTCAGTAGATAATGCAGTTACTTCAATTAGTTATGTAAAAGGTCAAGGACTAACGTACGTCGATGAGTTCAATAATCAAATAAATGTTACTCAAGGCAAATTTCAAATTGTTCCTTCAGGATCTCTTAATATAGGTCAAGGAAAGGAACCTATCCCTCTAGGAACCACTCTCCAATCTCAGATTGAAAAAACGAACAATTTACTCCAATCACTATTAAATGTCATTGAAGGAGCCTCTATTCCAGAACCAGGAAACGGATCTCCTTCAGCCCTTCAAACTGCCTTAAAAGCAGCTGTAGGTTCCCAAACTTTAGGAGACTTCTCAAATATCTTGAGTAAGATAGCAAATACAGATTAGAAATTCTTATCTTTATAACATGGGATATCAACAGATAGCAGAACCTTATGTGGGATTACTCAGTACAGTCGGAAAGGCTGCTGTTAACGCTATGTATCCTAATGATTTTGAACTTTATATAGTTGCATTAGAGCTCGTAAATTCTAAAGGACAAGTAGAAAATTATTTCCTTTTCCCAGTTCAGCCTTTTTCTAATGTAGAGCAAAATAAGCCCATTCAATCGATTAAAAAAACTATGGGAGGGTACACTGTAATGAGTACAGAGACCTTCTCTAGCAGCAATATTCAATTACAAGGGAATTTTGGTCGAAAATTTAAGTTTTTAGTTAATCAGCAAGTTCTTCAGTTTTCAGCTTATACCGAACCTAAGCCTCTCATTCAAAACGAATTTAATTCATTTTTGAAAACTGGTTATGGATGCTGTAAAGTATTAGAAGCAATCATTAAAAAATCCAATACTTTAGACGATAGCGGAGGAGCTTATCAACTTTTTCTTTACAACTTAGCTTTTGGGAATAGTTATGTGGTTAAGGCAGAGAATTTTGATTTCAGACAAAATCTTGAATCAAACATGATTTGGAATTATACTTTGTCTTTAAAAACTCTTCTTCCACTAAGTGAAGTATCAAATAAGCCGAAGGGAAGTTTAACGACCACTCTAGTAGGAGCTCAAGTGATTCAAAATGTAGCGGGATCAGTAACTTCTTTTACTGGTCAAGTTTTATTCAATGTCGCTAAAAACGACATTCCAGCAGCTGGTCAAGTTTTGCGAAATGGTGTAACAGCTTTCTAATGGAACAGAACCTAACCTCAGATGATTTATTAGAGTTCGAGTCATTGACACAATGGCCGATAACAAACTACTTGTTTGCTGTTCAAGATTTTCTAACCAATCAAGCGCCAAACATTACCAATTTTTATAACGGCACACTTTCTACTTTAGATAGATTAAGTGTAAATAACTTACAGAGTCTGATTTCTCAGACTCAAGACCTTTTTTCTACAATCAACCTCAATAGATTCACTCTTGCTTCATCACAAGGTTCCTATAAGTGGTGGATACTTATCGATAATATTGAAGGAATAGATAACGCCTTACTTTTATTAGATAATACGAGTAAATGGTTAAGGAGTTCGTTAAGTAGTACAACTTATACAGCAAACACTCAAGTTCAAATCAAATTCAATGCAGGTCAAACTTTAGAAAGTGTACAAAGAGATGTTTTGAACGATCCCAATTGGGATGACACCTGGGAGACTTTAGCGATTAATAACAATCTACAAGAAGAAGACTATACTCCGTCGGCAGGAATTTTGCTTCAAGCTAGTTATTTAACTGGTGTAAATTCTCAGACGATGACATCGATTGTAGATAATCCAGTTGGAGATAGGGTTCTTGGATTAGATCTGCAGGCAAAATTACAATTCGATCCAGTTACTCAAGATCTTGTGGTTTTATCTCCTCAGGATACTTTTTTGCAAACTGTCAACATTTTAATTACGTTAAAATTAGGAGACAATCCTGCGTTTCCAGATCAAGGTCTTCCAGTAGGAGTAATCGCTGGATCTAATGTGAATGTATTGAATTTCCCTGCTATTTTTAGGACACTCTCAACACTCTTTAAAAATGATGATACCATCGCCTCTTTTTCGCTGGATACTATATCTAAGGATCAAGATGCTATTAGATTCAATTTTACGGTAACTTCAAGACTCGGCACTCAAGAAAAACTAACTATTTCAAGCAACTAACAATATGAGCTTAAACCTCACTCCTTCAACGTCAGAACAAAGGAAGCAACTCTTTGCTGAGATTCTTCTTTCTAAAACTAATGCAATCAATAAGGTTTCCGATAATAGTGTAGTTTCTGGAATAGCTTATGGAATAGGTAAGGTTTCAGGAAAAGCTGAGAAAGATATTCTTCTTGCTTTGAGTGCATTGTTTCCAGATACTGCTTTCGGAACGCAATTAGATCAAGTTGCACAAAACTTCGGTATTGCTCCTCGGTTTGGAGCTACTAAATCGTTTGTTGCAGTTAAGGTAGTAGCAACTCCAGGAACTCAATATATTGCAGGTACACACGTATTTGTAGCAACTGGAGGACAACAATTTACAATCCAACAGACGACAACGATTAGCTCTTTTGGATTCGCTTACATTTATTGTAGTTCGATAGATACGGGAGCCGCTCAGAATGTCGCTCCTGGAACAATCTCTTCGGTTTCTCCTATTCCTTCAGGTCATCAATTTTGCGTCAATGAGTACCAAGCTTCAGGAGCGATGGATCAAGAAGATGATCAAACCTTCAATCAAAGAATTAAAGACGGTCCAAACATTCTTGCTAGAGGAACTGTAGCGACTTATGAGCAAGCCTTCAAGTTATTGAATCCAAATATTCTTTCGATTAAGTATCAAGGAATCAATTCTCAAGGGCAATTAAAGCTCGCTGTATTAACTCAAAGCGGAATTGCTTTAAATTCTTCAGATATCAACTATTTGCTTGAAAATACTCAAGACTTCCTTTCTTTGTCAGAGTTAAGGCCTTTTGGAAGAAAGAGTTACGGAGTGGAAATTGTCAATATCAATATTCAACCTCTTGATATTTCTTTCCGTTGTCAATTGTTACCTTCGGCAAATGTCAACAACATAATGATCGACATTCAAACAAGAATCGGTAAGTATATTGATCCACGATTTTTTCAAGTGGGAGTAAGTAAGATCGATTGGGCAACTCTTCTTGAAATTGTAAGAAATACAAATGGAATGAAATACGTTCCAGATAATTACTTCACTCCTTCGGTTGATATTCCGACAGATCCAAATAGTCAAATAAGATTAAGAGGATTTGTAATGATGGATTTGAGTGGAAACATTATTTCTACCAGCAATGGAGCGTTTAATCCAGTTTATTATCCGTCTCCTGCAGATCTTTCGTTTCAAGCTACTGCATTAAAATCATTGAATTAAGATGCCGCAAACAGCTATCATAAAGCCTGATTTCTCGCAAACTCTCGTTGGAAGTACCGACGTGATTGTTTATGCTTTCAATCAAGCTAATGAAGAAGTAATCGAACCAAGTGCATCAAATCCTCAGCCTCCTCCATCTAATTTACCGCCTCCTCCAGTTACTGTAACTAAGAGTATAACTACTAGCGCCTTTTCTTTTCCTACTGTAGTTACGGAAAGTTTATTAGGAACGTTGATTCCTACAATAACTCGATTAGGTGTCATCAATGCAAATATCGAAATCGATTCTATTTATAAAGAGGGGCTTCCTGATATTATCCAATCTTTTGTATCTACGATTGTAGGAAGTCAAGATTCGGTAAACTATAAAGAAGGCGAATTAATCATTGAAATGCAGAACAGTCCTGAAGACATTTCGCTTATGTTAGATCTTAACGGACATTTGATACTTGCAGTAAATACAGGAGATGCGGATAACTACAGCATTAATCCTCAAACCGGACACTTAATTTATACTTCTTAACATGCCTCTTGTAACGAAAGACTTAGGACAAGTAGCAGCAGTTTTCTTAGGAACTTCTGCTCCGACCAATCCAGCTTTATTGTGGTATAACACAAACAACGGATTGTTCTATTATTATAATTTGTCGATGAGCACCTGGCAGTTATTAGGAACGAGCTCAGTTCAAACCGTCTCTACGACTGCAGGAATAGTTGCATCATCAACTACTCCTCCTTCTTTAATTACGACATATAATCGAGTAGATACAGTACCTACGAATAACGCTAAAGTACAGATCGGAATACATGCAGTTATAGGAGCTGTTATTAATATCAGTAACAATGATCTTACTTCAGGTAACGCTTTACAGATCTTACCAAATGGGTCAGATGTTTTTGACGGAGGGTCAAATTTCATTCTTCAGTCAGGAAACAATTCAAAATTTGTTTGTTACATAAATGGATTTTGGACGTTGGAGATCTAAAAAATTTATATCTTTAGATTATGAAAAAACTAATAATCGGACTACTTCTTTTTGTGTCTTTCTTTAAGATAGAGGCACAAAACTTTCTTCCCGTTCCTTACGCAAAAATAAAGCAAGTTTGGAACACGACTTCAGTTCCTAGAGGAATTAATCAAGATAGTACCTGGTTGTCGATTGTGACTTATGCAGCGAAACAAGCGCAACTTTATAACTGGGCACTGGTAGGTAATTCAAATTTAGATCGTTCAGTAAATTGGTTTGGAACGAACGATACTGCAGCTCTTTTAATGAAGCAAAATGGTAAGTTAAGTGGATTGATTGATGTAAATGGAAACGTATATTTCGGCGTTCAATCAATCAATGGAGGATTAGCTCTTGTTAATACATCTCTACGTAATGCTTATTTCGGAGCAAATGCAGGTCCTTTTACAATAGGTAGTTATAATACAGGGACAGGAGAAGCAACACTATATCACAACACAAGTGGAAATTACAATACTGCAGACGGAGGAACAGCTTTGTTTAATAATACTACTGGAAATCTCAACGTTGCTGTAGGATGGGGATCTGGAAGTGTAAATACTACTGGAAACAACAACACTTATATAGGTGCTGGCGCTACTTCTAGTGCTAATAATTATTCGTACGCTACTGCTATTGGAGGAGGGGCTTCTGTCGATTCTTCTTATCATACAACTATTGGAAACGTATCAAATAAAGTCATTAATTATTACGGAGCATTAAGACCTCAAGGATCTATCGGTGCTCCAGGTCAAGTGTTGACATCTAATGGAAGTAATGGAGAAATTTGGTCAACTCCATCCGTTGTAATTGGTGACTCAGGAGTAGTAGCAGGTTACGGAGAAAAAGTAACTCACGCTAAACCTCGTGTAGTAACATTAGATACGACGATTGCAGCGAGTCAATCAAGATTAACGAAAGCATTGGTTCCTTATCAAAAAGCAATTACCTTAACCACTACCGGTTCATCAGGTTCAAGTACATTTTTAAGTAATACTTTAAATGTTCCACAATACGTTTCAGATAGTGGTGTAGTAGCTGGTTATGCAATGAATGTAACTCATGCAAAGCCAAGAGTAGCTACTCCCGATACTACAATATTAGCTTCTCAAAGTCGGCTCACTAAGTCTCTCGTACCTTATCAAAAATCAATTAGTCTTACAACAACGGGCACAAGTGGGAGCGCTTCATTTTCATCTAACACGCTCAATATCCCTACGTATCAAAGTGCTTACACCAACCTCACTTCTATTGGAGGACTTAGTAACGCATCAGGATATCTCTACAATAACGGAAGCGGTACTTTTTCATACACAACTCCAGTTCAAGATAGTGGTGCTGCTAACTCTTGGGCATTGAAAATAACTGCTGCTAAACCACGTCTATTTAAAGTTGACACAACAACTGGCAATGCAAACGGTGCTAGATTAGCTACACAGTATTGGGTTAAAAATAATTCAAGCGGATGGGGTTTAACCGGAAATAGTGGGTTAACTGCGGGAACTAATTTTATAGGGACAACGGACGCAATAGATTTAGTATTTAAAGTTAATAACAACGAAAGTGGAAGAATTGACCAAATTAATTATAACACATCATTTGGTTATGGTATTAACTGGACTTCAATTACAGGGGTTAGCAATAGCGCATTTGGCAAAGCTGCGGGAAGGTCAATAACAAGCGGTGCTTATAATTCATTATTTGGTCAAGATGCAGGACAAGGTAACTTAACTAATTCTCAAATATCTGCTTTTGGTTTTCAATCTTTATACAATTCAATAGCTGATAATAATTCTGGGTTTGGTTACAAAACATTATACACTACTACAACCGGTAATCAAAATAGCGCGTTTGGTTCTTATTCGCTCGTTTTTAATATTACGGGTTCAAATAATAGCGCATTTGGTTATAATTCGCTTAAAAACCAAACAGGTTCATACAACACGTCACTAGGTGCCAACACGGGCTCAAGCACATATCCCTCAATAAACAACTCAATAATGCTTGGCTATAACACTTACGTTACTGGTAGTAACATGGGTAATATTTCAGATGGGTCAGGTACATTAAAAATGGGGATTAACCAATCCTCGCCTAATGCTGCATTAGATGTAAAGGGTATTGGGTCAAGTTCAGGTACAAATACAATGCTTGTTGAGAATAGTAGTGCTACAAATGAATTTTTAATACAAGATAACGGACAAATAGGTATTAACGGTACAACCGCAACAAATGTACTAACAACAATACATGGAACAGGTAACACAAGTTCAACAATTGACCTAATGACAATAAACAGTTCAAATACTATTAATACAGCTATATTAGATAATGGGGATATACAAACCGCAGGTAATTTACAAGTAGGTAGTAACAATTGGACATATAATAGTGGTAATGTAACACTATCAATTTATAATAATACAACTTCATTTGGTCGTGTTTCTTTAGGCTCAAGCGCCGGTTTATTTGGTTTTGGTTCAGCCTATGGTACATACGGTTCTACAAATGTAAATAATGCGGTTGCTTTGGATAACGCAGGAGGTAATCTTTATTTAAGTAGTAGAGGATATAAAGTAATTTTGGGTAATGTTGCAGGTGCAATAAATATTTTAACTATCAATACAGGAACAGGAGCAAACGCGGGATTTAATACAGCAACCCCCGACGTTAGCGCTATTGTTGATATGGAAAGTACAACACAAGGATTTTTACCCCCTCAAATGACAACAACACAAAAAACCGCTATAAGTTCACCAAAGGCTGGATTAGTGGTTTACGATACAACACTTAATAAACTTTCTTATTATAACGGTTCAACTTGGATTAATCTATAAATTTTAAAACTATGAAAAAACTAACCACCGCCTTATTACTATTTTGTGCTGTTGCTTCGGCGCAGATAACAACAAAAAGACTTGATTACGACACTGCTCGTGAAGCGTACAACCAGCTATCAATTCAAGATTGCCACATCGAGGGTCAAAACAAGATGATAAGAGTTATGTACACCGTTGACTTGGTTAACTCTAAGGGTGTTCTATTGAGTCAAGGTCAACCACAAGTTTACACTCGCTATGGCACAAAATACGACAGCCTAAAAGCTTCACAAGTTGGACAAATGCTATTTGGTTTATTCCAACTTGATGCTTCTAAAGTTGATAGCGCAAAGAACACTTATCGTTTACTTCAAACTCACCCTTAAACTAAATTCAAATGAACATCAATCTCTCTTTCATTAAAGATTTCCCTCAATGGTTAATCTTCATTCTATTAGGAATGTTAATCGCTTTCGTAATCCTTGTGATCTTCGACAGCTTAGTAACTTTTTCGCCTAGAATTCAATCTTTTCTAAGGTCTGTTAAAAATCTCTTCAACGAGATCTTAGATATCTATTCAGATAAACCTAGTCGCTTTTCAAAGAAAAGGATTGAATCTGGTATAGGTTTCCTTATTGCAGAATATGGAATGTTAAAATACTTGAATCTACGTCTTGCACAATCTCCGATAATGCCGATTGCAGAGTTTTTAATCTGGGCAACTGCACAGTTTGCAGTAGCTGGATACATTATCAATGAGATTCAAAAAGAAAAGAAATTAAACGCCGCTAATCAAACGGATAAATCAGTCAATTAATGGCTATTTTTAAAAACGTAAGTACAGAGATTGGAGACGTAATGCTAATTGTTGCAGATGCACCAATTATAGGAATCGTTGCTCTCCAATCTTTTACTGATTCTACCGCAGGAGAAAATCCAACTAACTATTTTACGAAACAATTTCGTTACAGTGTAGACGGTATCAATTACTCTCCTTGGTTGAATCTGACAACTGCAAATCTTCAACAGATTCAAGTTCAATCAAATGACACACTTTATCTTCAGTATGCGTACATTAATACTGGAGGATCAGTTGTAAGTCCACTTACCTTTAATTCTGTAACCGTCGACGGAAAGTTTGTTACTTCTCCTGATGGTCCAGTTTATCAAGCTTCAAATTTTGCTCAATTCTTTATTGAGAATAATCCTTGTTCAGTTGCTTGGTGTATCAATGTATTGGAGAAGCTTTATAAGACTGGAATTCTTCCGAATTACATTTCTCGAGACTTTTCCAGTAACAACGCCGACGATAGAGATTTTATTGATTTCTGGAGATCTGTCACTCACTACTTTGCTCTTTACGTTTGTCTAGCTAGGACATTTAAGACGTTCTACACAAATGAAATGTTACTTTTAGAGTACCTAACAGAGAGAGGAATAATTGTAACTAACGGAGACGAATATCAAGATCTTGTTTACATTATGTCTAGTTTCTATGATGAAATAAGGCAAAGAGGAACGAGAAAGGTCTTTCAACCAAAAGGAACGGTTACTCCTTCAGGATCAAAGCCAGTAGATGGCGAATTCTTGCGTTTATTAGAATACAATGTTCTTGATGAATTAATCGTTAATCTGAATAAGAACGAACACATCGGATGGAATATTGGTAATTCTTCTCCTCTTTACAAAGGTCTTGAAGGTAGATTAAATGTCAATAAATATTACTGCGATTATATCGATGAATTGAATTCTGTAACAGAACTCTCAATCCAAACATCTTCCTTACCGTTTGTGTCGATTGTACATGATCCCCGGATTATCGATCAGCCATCTTTGTCAATGAGTGAGAGTTATTCTCATTCAAATTCTCAAAGTGTACAATCTTTCGATAGGGTGATTAAAATTCATGCACCTGCACACGGAAATCTTCAAGGATTAGGAAAGGGAGGAAAAAGAATCGTTATTAATCCAAATATCGACTACGAAATCACTTTCTTTGTAAGATCTCCGAAACTGACCTCAACAAAGCCTGCAATAACTTTTGGAGTGGATTGCTTTGATAAGAATGGAAATATCATACAGCCTTTGAATATCTCTACTCTTGCAGTACAGAACAACTTCCTTACTCAAGCTTCTTTAAATAAAGGAGATCAGTATTACTTTGTTCGAGGTATAATTTTTGGCAAAAATAGCTACAAATCATTTAATTCCCTTGTCTCTTACGAAGTAGGTCAAGTAGTAAAAGATGCTGGAAATTATTACGTGTGTAAGGTTGCAACTCAACCAGGTCAAGACCCTATAAGCTATCCTCAATATTGGTCTATTAGGACATCTACAGAGATTCAGCCTAATTTAGTAACTAATATTGGGCAAGGAAATAACTTGGTATTCAGCGGTAATGAAGTGACGTTGGATCCATACATTTTATATTCGAATATTAATAGTTCCAATTTAGAGCTTTATATTTACAACATTAGAGTACAGCCTCTTTCGAGTTCGACAAGTAAGGGATTTGTTGGGATAACTAATTTCTTAGAATTGTGGTCAGTATCGAATCAACTTCAACTTTCTGAACAGCAAATCTTCGACACCTTGAGAAAATACCTGATTCCTGCAAATGTCCTTCCTCAATTGAATCTTTTGCCTTCTACTTTAAGTTAAAATCCTTATCTTTATAACATGAGCAAACTGAAGATATCATCAAATTTGTTTTTGGAGCAAACTGAGCTACAAAAATTAAAGACATTCTTGGATGACCAAGGATTTAGAAAAGCCTTATTGCAGAATTCAGCTGCATTCGGATTCGTTAAATTTCCTAATGCCGCATTCGGAAATGGATTAGTTACTGATGGAGGAAGTGGTCAAATAAATATCGCCGCTTTGTCTGCTATCGATAGCAATGGTCAGTTCGTTACTTCTCCAGCAATTACTGGATTACAAATTCCTAACGATAACAATTACTATTGGTTGAAAGTCTCTTATCAAACAACCAATATTGAAGTAGGAACCACTTATTCGATTGATACTTTAGGAAATCTCGTTTGTACTTCAGGAAATGGATCTTTCACTTCTTTGTTAAGAGGTCAGCCGAACTACCCTTCTTGGATTCAATTTCCTAATTCTACATACAATACGTTGAAATATTACGTAGAAGAAGTAATTGACGATAATCACGCAACACTAACGGGATCTTTTACTTCTGAATCAAGTTTGACCCTATCTGTATTAGGCACTTTTACTCCTGGATACGCTCCCTTGACTTCAGAAATGAATATCTTTCAATACGATTCTGCGTTATTCACATTAGTTCAATCCAATACATCGACTCCTCCCTCTTACACTCTAGGCTCTACGTTGGAGTTTTTTGTAGCAAGAGTCCGTTATGACGGAACCACTCTATCTATTGAAGATAAGAGAGCAGCTATTTGGACTCCTACTGAAGGTTGGGATTTGTTAAATCACGCTTCAGCAACTAATGCAATCATAGGAATCGATCAGATTACTTATGATGATCAATGCACTCCTAGATCTGAGAATGTTGTTCAAGTTTCTTGGGGATTTAGAGCGACTACTTTCACAGTCAATTTGAAATTGAATCAAATTACTATAAGTGCAGGATCAGGAGGTATATTGAAGACTCCAGCAGGATTTGGATCTACTGTTCCTACATCTAGTTTTAATGGATGGAGACTTTATACGAATGACGGTAACTATTTTACAGTTCAAAGCGCTCTTGCGTCAGGAGGCAATATTCAATTGAATTTCGATCATTTAGAAGCAAATTCATTCTTCTCTGATCTATATTCAACAGCGCAGATTGCTCAAACTCTTGCTTTGGTTCCTAATGCTGAAGAAATTGAAATTATTGCAACTGCAGAAGCAGACGTCTCTAATCCAGCAGGCACTGATGAAATTGTATCAGTTTGGAAAACTTTCCCGATCAATGAATTGTTTGGAAGATTGAAATTAACTGTTTATAGCCCGACAGCTGCAACTTATTTGATTTCTTATCGTTATAAGAACTTCCTTTCTTATAGCGGAACCAACGTTATTCCTAACGATGCTCAAGGTTATTATAACGAAAATCAATTCAATATTGATGGTTATTTGAATGTAACTCCAACTAGAACCTCTTACAGTAACGGATTAATTACGTTGATTCAATCTTCAGGAGCTTATATTAACTTTAAGAACAAAGTCGATGTAGGAGACATTTACGGAGTAAATAATCGTACAATCGGAGCAGGTTCGATTCCAGCCATAACCCTTGTTGTTGGACAAGATAAGCAATATCAACACTTTACGGGATCTTCCTACACTTTATCTGCAGACGTTACAATTAATTTAAGTAGCGTAGATGTGAACGGATCTTCTTTGAGAGATGGAGCTTCTTTCTTCTTGCATTTTCAACAACCTTTAGTTCTTAATGGACATAATTTTCAAATCGCTTATAATTATCCAGGATTTCCAGTAATATTGAGGGCGTTTAATATAAATGATACAACCTATATTAATGCTAACGCAAGCGGTCTTTTCATGACTGCAACCTGGAGCACTTCTTTAGGAGGTTGGATTCTTTCTTCTATGCCGGTAATCATTCCAACTTACAGAAATGCAATCGCTGGAAATGGAGCAAGCGTCACTAATACACCCAGTACAGTTTTAACTTGGACAGTTCCATCTGGAATGACATTAAATAACTGCATACTTAGTTATAATGTGACGGGAGCACAAACAGGGGCAGGAAGTGGAGCACCATCTCTTGTTGTTCAATTAGAGAAGAACGGAACAACAATTGCTGAAGGATCCTATACGCAAGACGTTAGTGCTTATTCGGGCAACATAGCTTTTCAAGCATTAACAAATTTAGTTGCGGGAGATGTTGTAACTGTAGTGGCAGTAACTTCTACGGGGACGATCGGTCTTATTTTCGGCAATGTACTTATCGTTGATGGAGCAGTTAGTTATCAATAAATCTAAAGAGTTATGATATTCAGTTATTCAGGAGCAACAGCAAAAGGACAAACTCAATTAGATCCAAATTTTTCGTTAGGAGGATATATTGGATCACCTATTCCTAACTCTCTTCTCAACAATATTTTCTCGGAAGCATCTCAAATGACATTGAGGTTGAATAAGAGAGAAACGAAATTAATTGTATTAACGAACAACGACCCCTCTCTTACAGCAAAATCTTTAAGCTTTGGCTTTAATGTGAATTCTAGTTGTATAGCTAATTACCAAATAGCTTTCGTTACTCCAAATTCTGCAGGATGTTTTGAGCAAATAACAGACTCAGGAGCCTTACCTTATAACGCAACCTTTCAAGCAATTGTGCCAGGATCTACAATTAACATACCGACGACTCTTGCTCCAGGACAATCGTTAGGTATTTGGCTTAGTAGAACCTTTAATTTCTCTTCTGCAGATCTTGCACCAAAAAATATTGATTACTGGAAGAACATTCTCGAAACATATGTTGAGAATGGATTACCTATTCCATCACCAGACACTCAAGACGAACTCGACCTTATCCTGAACTACAATCTACAATAACAATGGCAAAAAAAATCGGTAAAAAAGGTGCTCTCCTTCCAGGAGGGAGAAGTATAGTAGCCTCTAGTAGGGCAAGAAAAAGGACTTTAACTGTAGGGAAATACATAGGAAAGACCTTAGGGTGGGTAAAGAAGCACGACGGCGATTATTTTAAAGAAATCAAGAGTACTATCTACAAAGAGCTTGATCCAGTCACTCAAAGATCTTACGATAACTTATTGAAGGATTACATTAGGAAAGATGTCGCTAATTACGAAGAGAAATTCGATGAATTAGTTGATTTCATTTATAAAGAAAGAATTGTAGATAAGACACCTTTCGATGCTTTACAAGCTCGAATCATGAGAGTCTTTCCTGGCATTTCTCACGAACTTTGTCAGAAAGCAAAACTAAATGTTGAGGAAAGAGTTAGGAAAGAAGTTTCTTCTAATAGAGAGTTCTTAATCGACATACACACTTTGAGATATGAGGAGTTGTATGCTCAATGTATTGATCCTGACTTAACTAATGTTCCCTTAGACCAAAAGAAATACGTCCTTGCCGAAAGTTATTTGTCTGCAATAGATACCTTAGTACAGAAAGAAAAGATGTTGGGAATGTATTCTCCGACATTTAAAGTACAGATTGTTACAGCTTCAAAAAGAAAGAAAGTTGTTGCCGGAGGATTATCTTTTGATGGATTGACTTCTTCGGAGAAGATAGAATTATTAAGATTGATTGAGAAGTCTCAACCTAAGGAAGAGATCATAGCAGTGACGGGCGATTCAGATTCAGAAGAAACTGAAGGAGAAATTATCACTCCTCAATTATTGATTGAAAATCCAGTAAGTGAAGTCAAGGAAGAGGATAAAACAGCTGTGATGCAAAGTCAACAAATTCCTACAGTCACATTGATGGATATTCAAAGTCAAATTAAATCAAAAGTACAGGAGCAATTAAAAAAAGCAATGGAAAAGAAGTTGGAGAATAAAAAATAGAATATTACTTTTACGTTATGATAATTGGTATAAAATCGGTGATGCACACATATGAGTATTTCTATCAACGGAAATACCAGTCTCCTAAATATAAGTTTAAGCCCACCTCTCAGGCGCTTTCTAAGATCAATGAATTTATTCAACTCTTAGACGAAAAATACGATCTCCACACTTTAGGATCTAATTTTTTAATCAACTACTTTGTTTTCCAATTCAATCGAGTTCATGATCAGGTCTTTAAACGATTCGCAGGCAAGGATGTAGGAGGAAAGGTTCAGATCTATGACATAATTGGAAAGAAAGCTTTTCAATATTGGACCGAAAGAGATACACAATTTGATTTCATTCTCCAGAATAGTGCAAATTCAAAGATTAAAATTTCCATAGCAGAAATCAAATCTCTTTTGGAAGAACAAGAAAGTCGTCCTTCAATTTTAACTTCTGAAGAAATTGAAAAGAAGCGTTTCCACAATACTGACAGAGGATTGGTTAATTGCATTCAATCAACTTCTTTATTTAATCATCAATCGTATTATTGTAGGATGTGTTCTTTCAAAAGTGTTTGTAAGAATATCTTAAAAACTAATTACAGTCACATATATAAACAAAGAGGATATGAATAAAGATCATCATCACATTAGTGAAGATTTTTTAACAGAATTATTGAAGAGCTGTATTACTTCTAAAAGTATATTAGAAATTGCAATCAAGCACCTTCAATATCATTACATCATTTCAGAAGCGCACAAAAAGGTATTTCAGAGAATTGTCCAGGTTTATGAATTAGATTCGACTCTGCCAACCATAGGTTCTTTGAGTCAAGATTTTTCTAAAGATGAAAATGTTTTGAAATTACTTCAGAAGATAAGGGTAGCGAATGTCTCCAATCAAAAAGACCTTTTGCTTCAAACTTTTGAAAAGTTCCTTATTAACGTCAAGTTTATTGATTTATATCAAAAGATAGGTCGATTAAACAACGAAGGAAGTCAAGACAAAGCAATCAAAGCTCTTGAACAAGAAGCTCCAGTAATCGCTAATTTTACAATCAAAGATCAATACTACGCTACTGTTTTCAAAAGCTTCAACGAAAGAAATGAAGTAAGACAGATGAACGCAATGAATCAAACTGCAAGTACTAAGGTACCTTTCGGTATTCACTGCCTAGATGCAGACACAAGAGGAGGGGCAGATAAAGGAACTTCTGTACTGGTGATGGCTAGATCTGGAGGAGGTAAATCGACGTTTCTACGATGGGTAGGAGTAAATGCAGCAAGGTTAGGAATGAGAGTGGTTCATTTCCAATTTGAAGGATCAGAAAGGGAATGCTTAGATACTTACGACGCTGCTTGGACCGGAATTACATTAGAAGATATGGAATTGGGATTTATCTCCCCTGATAAGCAAAAAGCGATTGAAAAAGCAAATAGAGACATTCTTGCTACTGGAGGAGAATTATTCGTAAAAGCAGCAGAGGGGTTTGATGAAATGTCGATGAATGAATGCGATGAGATATTGAAAGATATAGAAAAGATTCACGGATCCGTAGATCTAGTTATTTTTGACTATTTAGAACTTGTAACAGTAAAGGGGAAATATTATAATTCAGAAGCGGGAGAAAGAAAAAGGAGAGAAGACGTAGCTAATAAAATTACCTCAATTGCAGTTTCTCATAACGTAGTTGCCTTAACAGCAATTCAAGCAAATGACGTTAAGCCGGAATTTTACAATAATCCTGAATGGGTAATGACAAGGTCTCAGATTTCAGAATTTAAAGGAGCACTAAAGCCCTTTTCTCAATTCTACACTTTGAATAGTACAGACGATGAATACGAAAACAACATTATGCGTATTCATAACGATAAGATGAGAAAAGGTAAAAGAGGACGTACTCATAAGATCTGCACCTCTTTCGATAATGCTCGATTGTATTCTTCTAAGAAAACCCTGTCTTTATTCTGGGACGAGAAGAACCAACAGCCAATTAAATCCACTTCAACTTTGAAAAAGAATGAAACTAAGCGTTGAGGTCTTAAAGTCATTAATCCCAAACGGGAGACTAGATTATTCTAAGAAAAACGTCATCGGTCAGTGTGTTTGGTGTGGTGGCGATGAATTCGGCGTTAGTATAAATGATAATCACAGATTTGGATGCTTTAGGAAAAGTAAGTGTGGAGAGACTGGAAACATTTTTAAGCTTCTTAAAAAACTCAACCGATTTGACTTATTAGGAGATCGAGATAATGTTACAATCAAAAGCACAAACTACCTTGAGGACGTTATTTCGATGAAAGAGCAAATTCTTGAAGAATTACCAACAATTGAAAAACCTACGGGATTCAAAAGATTAATGTCTCATCCGTATTTAGATAAAAGAGGATTTACTGAATACGATTATCAAAAGTACGAAGTGGGAGTGACTCGTTTAAATGTTAAATTGCAAGACTATATTGTTATCCTTATCTATAAAGCAGAAAAGCTTGTTGGATACGTTTCTCGATATATGAAGCCAAAGGAAGAAATTAAAGCGTTAGAAACGAAGACGGGAAGACGAATTCCACGCTATAAAAACTCCGAAACAGATTTCTCAAACCTTCTTCTAGGAGAAGACGAATGTAAGGGGATCGATTCGGTAATTTTAGTTGAAGGATTTTTCGGGAAGAGAAGAGTTGATGAAAGATTGAGAAAATGGGGAATTGATGATATTAAGTGCTTATGTACATTTGGTGCAAAAATCTCTCCAACGCAGGTATTCTTACTTCATCAACTGGGAATTAAGAATATAACATTGTTCTATGACCCTGATGTAATCCAGCAGATAAAAAAATACGCGAATCAATTAGCAGACGAATTTGAAAAAGTTAGAATAGCAATAATCCCTTGGGAGGGGAAAGATCCAGACGACTTAACGGAGGATGAAATGATAGAGGTTTTATCAAATACTAGAGATCCTTTAAATTTTTCACTTAATTTTGTTCAAATTTTAGATTTAAAATAAAAAACTTTATCTTTACGAAATAAATACGAATATGAATCAATCAGCTCGGAAATTATCGTTTCTTCAATTATTTGAAGTTCTACAGCAGGAATACATAATGTGTCAAATTCGATACGCGATCTATCCTGAAAAAGTGATTAATAAAGAAGGAAAAGAAACATATCCAAGAGAATATTGGAAAGCGACAGCTCACATGAAAAAGGAGCGAATTCTTGATATCTCTAAGAGGAATTCGTTAATGAATATTTTTGATGACTCTTATGTAAAAGAAATGGAATGTCGTAAAATTCTTCCAGAGATTGGTTATCCTAAATTTGTTTATAAAGACGCCTCTCAACAATTTCTACAAGAGAAATGGGATTTGCATAATTATTATTCGAAGGGAGCTGAAGTAAGAGTATTAAATCATCAAGGAAAGATGATTACTGGTAATATTAAAAGAGTTGATTTCAGTAAAAAACAAGCTGAAATTTCTCACGGAACAGAAGTAAATTTTTATGATTTTGATGTAATAACGCGTATTATTAAAATTTAAAACAGGTATAAATGGTATTAGAAGATTGGTTGAAGGTGAATAACCTTCGGGGAGAAATCTCCCAAGAATATCTCCTTCTCGGAGATCAAAAGTATCGAATCCTCGAATTGAGTGATGAAGATTCCGTAACAGATCCAGACTTCTTTGATTATCTAAGAGCTAGTGACCGGATCGATAACGATAAGTTAATCGTTTTTGAATTTGGTTCTTATTGGTACTGGTCGCCTACAGATGATCTTCAATTTAATCCGTTACGACATATCGGCTCGGCTGAAGGATCAATTGATCTTCCTTATCTTGGAATACGCGGGAAATACGACATGTGTAATGGATCTAGGGACTATACTGATTGGTGTAAGAAAGCAAAGTTCTTAGGGATATCAACTTTAGGGATTTGTGAATCTGATACTCTAGCTGGAACTCTATCTTTCCAGATAGCTTGCCAAAGGGCGGGTATCAAATCTATTCTCGGAGAGACTGTTACTGTTCAATCAGGAGATGATCGCTACAAATTAAAACTCTATTGTAAAAATGAAATAGGTTGGAAAAATCTTCTCAACATTAATGCACAAATCAAAGTCTTTAATGACGGATTCGTCTCAGAGGAATATGTCTTGAATAAGGCTGGAGGATTAATCTGTGTAATCGATTGTTCAACTAAATTAAGTAAGAAATTCATCTCTCTTTATTCTAAAGCATTTGGAGGAGATCTTTATTATGGCTTTGATACCGTTGAATGGAGTAGTCCTACTAAAGAGAACGAACACCTTTCTCTTTTAAGGGAATATATAAGGACAACTGAATATTTCGCTTCGCTTAAACCGATCTTATTAAATGACTCTTACTATCTCGATAGGTTAGATTCTCATATTCGCAAAACTCTCAATACAGTAGGCAAGATCGGTTTTCAGAATCAATCCGAAAACCAATGGTTTAAAACCTTTAGCGAAGTAATAGAGGAGTGCGATGAACTATTCAAAGATGAAATATCTAGTACAGACTTTATCGATGTAGCAGTAGGACACACCACAGCACTTGCCGAAAAGTGCAACTTCTTGATTCCTTTAGGTGAATTACATCTTCCTCAATACGAACTAACTGAAGAAGAAAGCAAACACTTTGAATCTTCAAAAGATTTATTCTGGGATCTCATTCAAAGAGGATTAGAAGAAAAGGTATTAGGTAAGGTAGAAGATGAACAGATGTATTTTGATCGAATCGAGCGAGAAGTTGCTGTAATTGAAAAAGGTGGATTTATCGATTATTTCTTAATCACTTGGGATATATTAAGTTGGTGTAAGAGAAACGGTATCTTAACGGGATTAGGTCGTGGATCTGCAGCAGGTTGTTTGGTCTCTTATCTTTTGAACATTGTACAAGTAGATCCCTTAATCTATGACCTGTTGTTTGAAAGGTTCCTTTCTGAAGCACGTCTTAAAACATCACTTCCTGACACAGATAGTGACGTGAGCAGCTCTGGTAGAGATGCTACCAAGAGATATATCGAAGAGAGATACGGAATGGATTTCGTAACAAGTATTGGAACTTACGGTACTTTTAAAATTAAAGCAGCAATCAAAGATCTAGGTAAAGCAAAAGGTGCCGATTTTGCTAAAACAAATTATTTAACCTCAGTCATTGCAGAGGATGCAGGATTCGTTGATGTTTTTAAATCAAGTAAGGGTAACGCTTCTCTTGAAGGATTTATTCAACAGTATCCTTCAGTAATTGAAGATTTCCAATTAATAGAAGGTCAACCTAGAACTGTATCAATCCACGCAGCTGGAATCATCATTGTTCCTAAAACATATAAAGGGGAATCGATGACAATCTACGACTGGATGCCGGTGAAAAAAATGGACGGAGTATTAGTTACTGAATGGGAAGGACCTCAATTAGAAGCAGCAGGTTATTTAAAGGCTGATATCTTAGGCATTTCCCAGCTTGAAAAATTCGAAAAGATTATTGCCTTAATTAAGGAGAATCGAGGAATCGAAATTTCTTATAAGGATATGAATTTAAGTGACGAAAGTGTTTATGCTTTATTTCAGGAAGGATATAACGAAGATGTTTTTCAACTAGGTGCTCCAGGATTGAAAAATTATTGCTCTGAATTAAAGCCTCAGAACATAAATGATATCATTGCTACATTAGCCTTATATCGTCCAGGTCCAATGGAAAGCGGATCTCATAAGAAGTACGTAAAGATCAAACACGGAGAAGCGGAGCCAGAATACGACTACATGCTCGAAGACGTAACGAAAGCTACTTACGGATTGTATATCTATCAGGAGCAAGTTATGAAAGCTGTTCACATTCTTGGAGGACTTACGTTAGTCGAAGCGGAGGATGTCCGCAAAGCGATGGGTAAGAAGGATCATGAAAAGATGAAAAAGTATGAGGTGATGTTTGTTGAAGGCGCTATTAAAAACGGCTGCAATGAACTAGAAGCTGTTAAGATCTGGAATAAGCTCTCAATGTTTGCTTCTTATGGATTCAACAAATCCCACTCTGCCGCTTATGGAATAACTGGATATTTTTCACAGTGGTTGAAAGTTAATTTTCCTATTGAGTTTTGGAGTATTGCTTTACAATTTTCAGATCAAAAAGAAATATCTCGAAGGATTGCAGAAATGCATACCGTATCGAATATCAAAGTTCTTCCACCTGATATCAATCATTCAGAAGAAGGCTTCAAGCCAGACTTTGAAAAGGAGGTAATCTATTGGTCGATCTCTTCAATCAAGCAAGTCGGAGAGAAGACTCTCGAAAACTTAATGAACGAAAGAAAGGCGAATGGACAATTCTTTTCTTTTGAAGAATTCTTTACTAGAATAAAAGGTAAGGGAGTAAATAAAACGGCGATAAGACACTTCATTCTTGCAGGATGCTTTGATCAATTAGAAAAGATAAATCATGTTTCTGAAAGGTATCAAATCTTACAGAAAGCATGCGACCTTTCTGGAGATGATATACCGGAAGATTTTCAAGATCGACAACTTATTTCAAAAGATTATTTTTGGATTTTGAAACAAAAAGAAATAACAGGCTTTGGTTACTTTGATTTTAGAGCTATTTTTAGAGCCAATTCTCATCTAGTGAAAAGTTATCAATATCTAAGCCCTGAATCTTTATTAGATCCGTCAATGGTGGGTAAGAAAGGTTGCGTTGTTGGAATATTATCTGAATGTATCGAACGTACAGTTAAGAGTACTGGAGATAAATTTGCACCAATAACAATTGCTTCAAATGACGATATGATCAGTTGTATCATTTGGGCTCAAATCTGGCCTGAACACCGTGAGAAAATTAAAAAAGGTATAGGTAAATTGGTACTAATTACTGGAGAGATTAAAGGACCTAATCCTCATCAAAAAACAAATCATTTACAAACTAATAACAATTCAATAATTGAAGTACTATGATGACAAAAACAACTCCGGAAACAAAAGTTTATTCTCATGAACAAGCGATTAAAGATTCTTTGGAATACTTTAATGGAGACGAATTAGCTGCAAACGTCTTTGTTACGAAATATGCTGTGAGAAATCTTAAGGGAGAATTGATCGAGAATACTCCCGTAGCTATGCATAGACGTATGGCTAAAGAATTTGCAAGAATTGAAAAGACCTATTCTCATTCAGCTGATTTTCGATACAGTGAATACGGGCAAAAGAGATCTTTTCTTACTGAAGAGAAAATTTTCTCCTACTTTGATAAGTTCAAATATATTGTTCCTCAAGGCAGTCCGATGTCAGTATTAGGAAATCCATTTGCAATTGCTTCGTTGAGTAATTGTATTGTAATTCCTGAATTGTTTGATTCGTATGGAGGAATTTGTTTTGCTGATCAGCAATTGGCGATTTTAATGAAAAGACGATGTGTAGAAGAAAACTCTTTTGTGGACACTAAAGAAAAGGGAATAGTTCCTATAAAAGAAATAAAAATAGGTATGCACGTTTTGTCTTACGATATTTCGAAACAGACAACAACATATAAGAAGGTCTTAAATCGTTTTGAGACCGAAGTTGAGACTGATAATCGAATTAAGTTGACTTTGTCAAATGGTTCTGTTTTGAAAACGTCAAAAAAGCATCCTATTTTAGTTCGTAGAGGAACTGAATATATGTATATAAACGGAGGAGAGTTGCAAATTAATGATATTTGTGTTAAGCCAGAATTTCGTCATTCGTTGTCTAACAATTTCTCAATCAATGATCAAGACCTAACAGATATTGGATGGTTGTTGGGAGTTCACATGGGAGACGGTTCGTGTATTGATTATAAAAAAACACAACAATACAATTTTAGAATATCTGGAGATAACGAGAATGTTGTAAAAGAGTATGCAAGAGTATTTAATGCTTTTACAAACAAAAAAAATATTTACAAAGTATCGACACGAAAAGATTATAGTGTTCCAGTTTGGGAATATTACGCCACATTGAGTCACGAAAAAGGGAAAGTCTTTCTTGATAAATATCTTGACAATCAATACGGCAAAAAAACTTACACTGGTAAAACTCCTTCTTTTATAAAGGAGAATAATTTGTGGATTCCTTACATAGCGGGATTAATTGATGCTGACGGAGCTATTAGAGAAAAAGGTAGTGCTGTTTGCCTTGCTTTATGTACAAAAACCATCATTGATGAAATTGCTACTTTCTTAACTTCTCATGGGATTTCGTGCAAAGTTTCGACTTATGTTCCAAAAAAATCTAATGAACAAATTCGTTATCAATTGTATATTCATTCGTCAAGACTTTTCTGGAATATCTTATCTCCTTATTTGAGACATGAAGTAAAACGTACCAAGTTAGAAAATCATTCGGTGCGCGAATATTCACAACGTCTTCCTATAACTTCACAAGAACTTCAAGAATTTGAAAGAAGGTATCAAGACACTCCAAAAAAACCTAATGATTTGGCGGCTGTAATGTATTTGTCGAGAAAGAATGGAATTATGGGCAAAGCGTCTCTTAATCAATTGGTGACAAAAGACATTTTGAGTGAGAAAGAGCAACAATCTATTTTGCAAAGAGTACAGATAGTTAATATCGAAACAGATACAGAATCAACAAAATACATAGATATCGAAGTAGAGCACACTAACAATTTCTATGCAGGAAATAATGGTATGATCTGTATTCATAATTGCGGTGTCGGAGTTGATATCTCTGAACTCCGTCCCTCAGGAGCTTCTGTAACAAATGCCGGAGCGACTTCTTCAGGAGCTATTTCGTTTATGGAAAGGTTCTCTTCAACTACGAGAGAAGTAGCTCAAAACGGTAGAAGGGGAGCCTTAATGATCACAATCGACATTGCTCACCCTGATGTAGAAGCTTTCGTTCTTAGTAAACAAGATCTTACTAAAGTAACCGGCGCTAACATATCTATTCGTCTCTCTGACGAATTCATGAAAGCAGTAAGAGACGATAAGGAATACACCCACCGCTGGCCGATCGAATCAAAAACTCCCAAATATACTAAAACTGTAAATGCAAGGAAATTGTGGGAAGTAATTATTAAAGCAGCTCACAATACTGCTGAACCTGGTTTGATCTTTTGGGATCGTCAACACCACTATTCAACCTCGTCAGTGTATCCGGAGTTCAAGAATACATCAACAAATCCTTGCTTGACGGGAGATACTTGGATTACTACAGTCGATGGACCTAAACAAATCAAGGACCTTGTAAATGTTCCGACAAAACTTTTGTTAGATGGCAAGTTTTACGATACTACAGATGTAGGATTTTGGTCAACTGGAACAAAGAAAGTATTTGAGATTCAACTTAAAAACGGGCTCAAAATTCAAGCCACTGAAAATCATCAATTCTTAACAGATGAAGAGTGGTTAAGGGTAGATCAATTAACTATCAGTAGAAAGCTTTTGATTGGCAAGAACGAAAATGTTGAGTGGAAGGGGACCGGAGGAAGTAAGGAAGAAGGTTGGTTAATCGGAAACCTAATTGGTGATGGAACTTGGGCAGATAACAATTCTGTTAAGTTCTCTTACTGGACTGAGAATAGGTTCGAAATGGAGAAAATAGCTATTGACCTATTGTCGAAAACAGTTAGGGAACCTAAGATCAATAAGAAGTACGGAAATAGAGGAAATAGCGAAAATCCGTCTCATAAAAACGTAAGCGTGTACTCCTCAAGGTTTGCTGAAAATGCAAAGAAATGGAATGTTATTCGAGGAGATAAGCACATCAATTCAACGATCGAGAGAGGAAGTAGTGATTTCTATAGGGGTGTGATCGGAGGATTTTTTGATGCCGATGGCTCAGTTTGGGGAGATAACATGCTTGGATTAAATGTAAGCTTTGGACAATCTCATAAAGAATCTTTAGAGATTTTGCAACGTATGTTGTTGCGTCTTGGAATAGAGTCGAACTTTATTGTAATGAACGCTGAACAACATATGATGCTTCTTCCTGACGGAAGGGGTGGACAGAAAGAATACTCCTGCGCTCCTAACTTTGAATTGAGAATTTCTGGAAGATTCATGGTTAAGAAATTCTTTGAAATAATCGACGTTCGAGATACTTTAAAATTAGAAAGGTTTCGAGTTAGAGAGTCTGCATATTCGAAAGCACCGTATTTAAGAAGAAACATGTATTCTTCTCCTATCGAAAGCATTACTTACGTAGGAGAGAAAGAAGTTTTTGATTGTACTGTTCCAGAAACTTCAGCTTTTGACGCTAATGGATTTATCTCTCATAACTGTTCCGAAATCGCGATGCAGGGCGGCGATTCTTGCAGGTTAATTGCTTTGAATTTATTTGGTTGTGTCGATAATCCCTTCACTCCTCAAGCGAAGTTTAATTTCGAAAAATTCTACGAAGTGACTTATGAGGCACAGCGTCTTATGGATGACTTAGTTGAATTAGAGATCGAAGCAATTCAACGAATTCTTGATAAGGTAAATTCAGATGATGAACCTGATTATATCAAAGATACTGAAGTTAGGACATGGAAATTGCTTCTTGAAACCGGAAAGAAAGGAAGAAGAACAGGTCTTGGATTTACAGCTTTTGCTGATGCATTAGCAGCATTAGGTTTTGGTTACGATTCTGAAGAAGGATTGAAAGTGACTGAAGAAATTATGAAGACCAAGTTAAGAGCTGAGTTTGACTCATCTATCGATATGGCTATTGAAAGGGGAGCGTTTGAAGGATTCAATACTCGATACGAAAATGATTCGGATTTTGTTCAAATGCTCAAAGAAGAGTTTCCGGAAATAGCAAGTAGAATGATGGTGTATGGCCGTCGTAATATTTCGATCAGCACAGTCGCTCCAACTGGATCTCTTTCAATTATTGCTCAATCATCTTCAGGAATGGAGCCAGTCTTTATGCTTTCTTATAAGAGAAGAAAGAAGATCATGACTTCTAATGTTGATGTGAAAGTTGACTTCGTTGATAGTTTAGGAGATAAATGGCAAGAGTTTGATGTTTATCACACTAAATTAAAGATGTGGATGGATGTTACTGGAGAGACAGATATTACCAAGAGCCCATACTTTGGTTCAACTGCACCAGAGATTGATTGGATTAAGAGAGTTGAGATTCAGGCTCTAATTCAAAAATACATTACTCACTCTATTAGTTCTACTATCAATCTACCTAATGATGTTTCTCTTGAAAAAGTGTCAGAGATCTATATGGAATCTTGGAAGCAAGGATTGAAGGGAATTACAGTGTATCGCGACGGTTCAAGATCTGGAGTACTTGTTTCTAAGGACGAAAAGAAAAAAGAAGAATACAAAGAAACTCATGCACCAAAACGTCCAGAAGCATTAGATTGTGATATTATTCGTTTTGTGAATGATAGAGAAAAATGGATTGGATTCGTAGGTCTTTTGGGAGAGGCTCCTTATGAAGTATTTACTGGAAAAGCAGACGAAATAACGATTCCTTTGTCTGTGATAAGAGGTAAAATGGTTAGAGTGAAAAAGGGAGATGTAAGTAGTTACAATTTCCATTACATTCAAGGAGAGAAAGAAATTGTTGTAGAACAAATCAACAGAGCTTTCGATAAGCATTATTGGAATTATGCAAAGTTGATTTCAGGTGTTTTGAGACATGGCATGCCATTACCTTTCGTTGTAGATACTATTGCTTCATTAAATCTTGAAGACGCTTTGATTACCACCTGGAAAAATGGAGTAGGTCGAATGATTAAGCGTTACATTAAAGACGGCACTGTTGCTGGCGATAAGAAGTGTAAAGATTGTGGCGCTGAATCAGTTATCTACCAAGAAGGTTGTCTAGTTTGTAATAGCTGCGGCTCTAGTAAGTGCGGATAATTTTTGAATAAATTTTGTTTATTCGAAATAAGTAAATATCTTTATCATCTCTAAAACAAAAATAAATGTACACAATCTATAAACAATTCGATTTCTGTTACGGTCACAGGGTTTGGTCACAAGCCCTTGACTCTAACTTCGCTATTGATGCATGTCTTGCCTGCAGACACATACATGGGCACCAAGGAACAATTAAAGTTCACCTTCAAGCAGAGAAGCTTGAAGCGGGAATGGTAACCGACTTTAAGCATTTAGGCTGGTTCAAGAAATGGCTTGATGATACGTTGGATCATAAGTTCATTATGGATATTAACGATCCTTTGCTTTCTCACGAAGTGCCTGACTTAAAATTCGGAGAAGTATCTATCTTGTTTGGAGGAGATCTTGCTCCAATCGGTTCAATCCAAATAGATCCTAAGGTAAAGTTGATTCAAGCTGTACGCGAGAAGTATGAAGGAATGGTTTTTGTTGATTTCGTTCCAACTTCTGAAAACCTTTCGAAATGGATCTTTAATATTGTTCAAAGAAAAATGAAACCTCTCAATGTAACTGTGTCGAGTGTTGAATTTTTAGAAACACCTAAATCATCTAGTACGTATTCAATCTAATCAATAACTAAAAATCGGTAAAAATGGTATCACTGTACGAGTATCTCGGGAAAGCTGCAGGATCGAATCTAGGTCTTGCAGTAGCAAAAGTTGCACACGAACAAGGTATTGAGATCGGTCAAAGACAAGTCCATACGGGTTATGGAAGACCTATCAATACTTATCCAATGGAGTTCCTTAACAGTATTTTTAATCCTGACGGATCATTAAAGCAGACAATTATTCAAACCTATCATCTCTAGATTATGCCAAAAACCATTATTGCTTCGAATCCTAATTTTCGAAGAGAAGTCGACAAGACTAAACCATTCCTAAACGTCGCTGAGTTCTTTTCTCGCACAATTCAAGGAGAAGGCGCTTCGACCGGAGTACCTTCAACATTTCTTCGATTACAACATTGTACGCTCGATTGCTCCTGGTGCGATTCGGCTTCTGTATGGAAGTTCGGTAATCCTTACAGTGTTGAAGAAATCCTTAACTTAATGTATGATGAGGGAGTAGTTGATGATTTGAGAAAAGGACATCATTTAATCCTTACTGGAGGCTCTCCAATGCTTCAACAAAACAACCTCATTCGTTTGATTGAATCGTTCATTGATAGATTTGAATTCAAGCCTTATATCGAGATCGAAAACGAAGCAACTATCATGCCTTTGGAATCTTTTGCTTTCTATATTGACCAATGGAACAATTCTCCAAAGCTTGTAAATTCAGGAATGAGAGCTCAGGTTCGTTATAAGCCTGAAATCCTTAAATATCTTTCTGATCAAGGAAATTCTTGGTTTAAATTCGTAGTTAGTCACGAACAAGACTGGGACGAGATCTTTTATGATTTTGTTGATACTTACCTTGTCGGTAGAGATCAAGTCATCTTAATGCCTGAAGGACAAAATCAAGAGGAGCTAAAAAAATCAAGACTCTTAACAGTAGAGATTGCAGTAAGGGAAGGATTGAGATTTTCCGACAGAGAACATATCAACATTTGGGACCGTATGACTGGAGTTTAATCATTAAAATCAAGGAGATGACTCAACACAAAAAACACAGCTTCTTAGAAGCACTAAGTAATACTCTAATCGGTGTAATTGTACAACTTGCCGTGACTCCATTAGTGTATTATATTACTGGAGTAAAAGCTACTCCAACTCAAATAGGAATAACGACACTCCTATTCACGATCATCTCAGTGATTCGTAATTATATCATCCGTCGATTCTTTAACAAATTAAAACATAAACAATGATTGTTGGCATAAGAGGATTAGTAGGATCCGGAAAGGACACTGTTGCAAATATGATGATCCAATACGTTATTGCAAAAGGTATTGAAGAAGGATCAATCAAACCAGGAGAATTCCCAGGTTGGGAGATTAAGAAATTTGCTGCAACCTTAAAAGAATTTGCAGGTAAGTTATTGGGAGTTCATCCTTCTCGTTTTGAAGATTTGAGCTTTAAGAACTCTAAACTGGGTCCAGAATGGGACGAAATGACAGTAAGAGAATTCCTCATTCGATTAGGTACTGAAGCTATGAGAGACGGACTTCATAAAGACGTTTGGGTAAATGCTTTATTTGCAACTTATACCGGTAGAGAGAATTGGATTATTACAGATCTTCGATTTAAAAATGAATACGATCGTTTGAAAAAAGAAGGAGCTGTTCTTATCAACGTAGTAAGGTCAAATAATCCTAATCCAGTAATCCCTCACTCTTCTGAACTTGAGATTCAAGACGAATACTACTCAATAGTAATTGAGAACGATAGCGATCTTGAATCACTTCAGAAAAAGGTAAACGAAATCAGTAAACAAATTTTTAATATTCATCAATAAATCGACAAATGAATCTACTACAAAGAGCAAACGGAAACCTTCCTCGTACTGAAGAGGAAAAACAACAAATGATTGAAGAGGCTGCAGTTCATTACGGCAACTTCTTGACAGCCTTAGGCTTTGATTGGAAAGTTGATGAGAATTCAGCAAATACTCCTCACCGAGTAGCAAAAGCCTGGATCAATGATTTGATTAAGGGATGTGTGTCAGACGCTCCTAAGATAACAGCTTTTCCTGCAAATGGTTACGACGGTATGGTTTTCCAAGGAAATATCAAAGTCGTATCGCTTTGTTCTCATCACAATTTAGCATTCACTGGGAAAGCTCATGTAGCTTATATTCCAGGTACAAAAGTCATTGGTCTTTCTAAATTAAATCGAATCGTTGATTTTTTTTCAAGACGTCCTCAGATCCAAGAAGGTCTTACAATGCAAATTCATGATTACGTTAATCAAATTTGCGAAGAGAATAAAGGTGTGGCGATAATGATCGAGGCAGGACACTCATGTTGTGCTCATAGGGGAATTTCGCAAAATTCTGTTATGAAAACAGCAAAGTTGTCAGGTTACTTTTTTGATCGTGCCGCTACTTCTTCTGAATTTTATCGTTTCGTAGCTGACTTAAACAAATAAATATGAAAACTCTATTCACCAAACAGCAAATCAAGCACGCAATTGAGCTTCTTGCTGTCAAGATTAGTTACGATTATCGAAATGCTGATTTGGTTGTTCTGGGGGTACTAAACGGAGCTCTATACTTTACAGCAGATTTAACTCGTAAACTAACAGTAGATCATGAATTAGCTACGATTAAGATTAGTAGCTATAATAAGTTTGAGCAAGGTGCTGCAGTTTTGTCACCTGTTTATTTAACTACTTCCCTAAAAGGTAAAGATGTTCTAATTATTGAAGATCTAGTTGATTCAGGAGCTACAATGCAGGCGTTATTACTCGAACTTGAGAAACACGAACCGAAATCAGTTAAGGTAGCAGCTCTTTGTTATAAATCTCGTTCAGTAGTCAAGCCCCAATACTACTGCTTTGAAGTAGCAGACGATTCGTGGCTTATAGGTTACGGGATGGATG
>Ga0214164_1000077_pt1 | contig 63918 bp, 76 predicted proteins | sample TroBogepilimnion_13_FD_153003 | JGI IMG/M metagenome (GOLD analysis project Ga0214164, IMG submission 153003) | Freshwater microbial communities from Trout Bog Lake, WI - Practice 03JUN2009 epilimnion v4 | ecosystem: Environmental > Aquatic > Freshwater > Lake > Epilimnion/Euphotic zone ... | reverse complement strand
TGACAGCGACTCAATGTAGCGGCTCTTTTCTCTAATCACTCCCGATAGATGCTGGCCAGCATAGGGCATAGAGGTCTGAACGGTGGACGCCACCCTTTCGCTACAGTATGGTGCCCCCAGTCGGATTCGAACTGACCACCTGATGCTTACAAAGCAACTGCTCTACCAAATGAGCTATAAGGGCAGAATTGGCTGGAAAGGTAGGATTCGAACCTACGACCAAGTGATTAACAGTCACCTGCGCTACCGCTGCGCCACTTCCCAAAACTCTATATTACTTAGTATACCTTATTTAGAGAATAAGTCAACAGATAAATATCAAATAACCTTATTAAGGAGAATAAAAATGAACTTATCTAAAATTAATGACTCAATTGCTCTTAAAACTGTTGCTTGGATGTCAAGCATTTGGTGCGTATATTTCTTTTTTATCTGGTCAATGTTACCAACTGTAATACCATCTCTACAAGATTTTGTATTTTACGTATCTGGCGGTATTATCCAGCTTGTTGCACTACCTCTTATTATGGTAGGCCAAAACCTTGCTGGTAAAGCAGCAGAAGAACGTGCAGAAGAAGATCACGAACATCTTGTAGAAATTCTTGCAGACATTAGAGAAGATCATGCTAGCCTAAAAGCTATCGTCGCTAAACTAGAAAAAAAGAAATAAAAATAAAGTGGTGGTTTTTCTTGTGTCAGGAAAACCACCAAACCCCGCATACGCAGCCCATCCCACGTTTCGCGTATGGCGGAGGCAGTAATCGCGTCACGGGGCCACGGTGGGTCTGCCTATGTGGTCAGCGTGGATGGATTTGAACCATCGATCTCAAGTGTCCAAGACTTGCGGGAACGGCCAGACTTCCCTACACGCTGTTAGTATTGGTAGTGAGCAGGGGAGTCGAACCCCTCTTGCTTGAGCGAAAATCAAGAGTCCTAGCCGATAGACGAGCCCACCATGATTAAATTGCCACCGTATGGGGATCGAACCCATCTCTCAACCGACTCCGCAGTTGTATCCTATTCCTATAGACGAACGGCCAGTGAATTCATGACCTCACTGTTGGCAAACTTTGGTTGGCACAGTTGGATTTAAACCAACGACCTTTCGATTATCAGTCGAATGCTCTAATCAGGCTGAGCTATGCGCCAATTTGTACTAAAATATGTTTTGTTTTATCTGGACTGAACAATACAACAGCATTATGATCAGTCACTTTCATATCATCTACTTTGATGGCACCCTGATCAATCATACGTCGAGCATCTGATTTAGACTTACACAAATCAGTAGCTACAAGACTATCAACAACGCTGATCCCTTGCCATTGTAATACTTCTTCAACAGTAAACATGATATACTCCTATATGGTGCTTAGAGACGGGGTCGAACCGCCGACACGTGGTTCTTCAAACCACTGCTCTACCAACTGAGCTATCTAAGCAATTTATTAACAAACTCTCTTAGCAACTTATGATGGTGACCACGATGAAAATAATCTGGCATATATTTCCATGTATCAAACCAAAACTCATTTGCCTCTGGATGCGGACCAATCAAACCTATATTACCTTGAATTATCGCAGCAGGATGACCCGAACCATAACTTCCTATGATTTGTGCTTTAGATATGTCTCCATCAAAAGTACATCCGTCATAGAAATATATTATTTCATTATTACCTTCCCACATTACTGGGACAACAGTTCCATAACTACGTTTTATTAATGCATCAGGCTGTTTAATATATTGAACTGCATCTAAGCTATCGATAATATCAAAGTAACGAGAACCAGCCCAATAAGCACCCATGCATATTCCAAGATATTTTCCTCCAGATTTTACATAATCATTTACTATTGCAGCTTTTCTCCAATGAAATAAATTAAAGAATTCTTCTGAGTCACCAATACCTCCAGGAAATATTATCATATCAAATTGACTTAAAAACTCAGGAGTAATATCAGTTTCATTAAAATAACTACATTTATGGAAATGGTTTATAGCATCTACAACACCAGAAGAAGATTGTTCAGAACAGTAAGGATGGTGTTTATAAATGCCGATATTTGCCATAACATCTCCAAATTGGTAGACTACCGCAGAATCGAACTGCGAACCCTCTGATTAAGAGTCAGATGCTCTAACCTATTGAGCTAGTAGTCCATATTTAGTTAGGAGCTCCCAGTAGGATTCCAACCTACATACTCCCCACGACGAGGAGAACTTGGGCAATGCTTTTTTCCGGTACCAGTACTAGAAGCAATTAGTTCATGGAAGCAAACTTTGGTGCCCGATCTAAACTGCAGTATACTACAGGCAGACTAGGACTTGTCGAGTGTTAATGGAATCTCGACCAACACAACATTGGTGAACCCAACAGGATTTGAACCTGTAACCTAGAAGTTAAAAGCATCTTGCACCACCAATTGTGCTATGGGTTCGTGTAATGGTGGGTGAGGTTGGAGTCGAACCAACATTGTTTACCTGTAAGGACCGGATTTACAGTCCGGGGATGCACACGCCATAGCATCAACTCACCCTAAATTCGTTGCTGGTTACTGCCATCCAGCATCTCCCTTTTCGCGGAGTAGGTTCATTGGATAAGACGGTTGTGTCAAGCAGACCCCAGTGGCTGCGACTATACCCGATAATCAATACACAACTCTTGTCATCGGTGATTTACAGGTATCCATCCCCTGCAATTCTTTGGTACGGTCTACTGGGATCGAACCAGTTCTTTGAGTGCCACAAACTCATGTGCTGACCCTCAACACTAAGACCGCAAATTGATTGGCATTTGTTTTGTTAGATGATTTCTCATCTGCTTTCCTACCATCTCCGTAGGTGCTTCACCAGCAGTGCCATACTGCTACAATTAGTTATTTGGCTACTAGAAAGACTGGCATCCCTCGTTCGTACTCCTGCCAGGGAATACAGATACCAGCGCCTAGCCAGTACCTTCCAAAACTCTTTTATCTCTTCAAAGATACTACATAAAACCAAATTTCTGAGTCGGTTGCAGCCGTCATTAGCCATTGGTCAGGTTGTCTTAGAGCGGCATGATGGCCCAATCGCTCATTAGCCTATGCGTCCATAGGCGGTACCCCGTGTAGTATCTATGAAGAGATAACCGAAGTTATCTTTTCTCTCTAACAATGTCAAACAGCATCACAAGTATCATTATACCGTAAATTGAAAATAAGTCAACAACTATTTTCAACAATAAAAAAGGCGGGATTTTCATCCCGCCTCAAAGACCCAAATTTTGGGATTCTTTAGACGAGACCCGCTGCGAGTGCTTTGTAGCCTGCAGCGATAACATTGCGGGACGGTGTTCCAAAACGATACTTGTTAGTAACGTGTCCCTTTGAATTCGTATGTTCATTCTTATAAATCGAATAGCCCTTCATACGAAGCTGATAAACAGCATCATGTGGGTTAGCGATATTATAACGTGCAGAGATCTGCTTTGCGGTGAGTTCTTCACCGTTTACAACAAGAGCTTCGTACACCTTTTGTAGATTAGTCGTCATTAGTTTCTCCATTCACATTATTTAGTAATCTTACTATAGAAAAAGACAAAAGTCAACACTTTTTTTCAAAGAATGTCAAGTAATCGTCCGTTCATATCAACCGCTCTTACACGTTGATTAGGGAATTGAGATGCAAGACTACGCATCCCAGAAATAATATATTGCGAGTGATTCAATGTAACTTGATAAGTACGCCAGTTACCAGTTTGGTCTTGGAGTTGAATCTGTACGTTATCCATTTTAATCTCTCGTAATGGTTATTGCTTCTTTAATAAGAACAATCAGTTCTTCAATATCATGTGCCATAATTTTTGCGGTCGCCCAATTATCATTGCGATCACGTCCAGCGATCTCAATCATGAAACCGTTATCATACATTAGAACACTGAAATTATCGTTCACCTTGACTAGCTTATCTTTAATTTGCATCAACCTCTCCTCATTCTAGCGATATCCTGAGCATCTTGAATAGACTCAGCAAAGATTGGAACCATATTCGACTTATGCATCGTAGCAATACCAACGAGATTACCGCCAGTATATACTTTCTCAGGGGCTTTCGGACAATTACCGTTAATCCCTAGACTTACATAATCGGATCGATCAACCATCATAGACTCATTATACCTTGAAGACCAATTTAAGTCAACACTTTTCTTTGCTTTAATTTGCGAAGGATGAACTCCGTGTTTCAGCAACCATGCTTCATGTTTAGAAGATGCTGGTTTCGATTTTGTCTTACGAGAATTTCTAGTAGTCGTTACAAAGGCAGGAAGAAGGTGCATCGTCATTTCATTTTCTCCAATGGTATTACCATTATACCCTATTTGGAGAAAAAGTCAACACCTATTATAGATGGTAGGGTGTCCTGTTTTTAAACATCTTTCTGACGATCTCTTTTACTGCAGATTGGAATGCCTGTTGGGCTTCTTTTTTAGCAGGAGTATGATGTTTTACTTTTATGTCATAAGCAGCAGCGCGATTTTCATGCTGTTCTTCATATGAGATAACATCTTGAATGTCGATCATTTTTTCAATGGCATTGAAAAGATTATCCAATTCTAAATCAATATTGTCCTTCGTCATAACCTATTTCCTCATTATTACTATTAAAGTTTTCAACGATTATATATCTTGCGTCTTTATCTAATTCTCTATAGGCTTCTAACATCTTACGCAATTTAAATAATCTATTAGAAATATCTTTAAGAGTATCATGACATGCTTTGTCGTTATGACCATCTTCTAGATCACTCAGTACTGAATCTAAATTTGAATCAGCTGAGTAATCTATATGGAACTTAGTCACCCCACCATCTTTACCAATTTCTTGTTCTAAGATAAGAGGCGGGAAAAGTAAGTTAATTATTTCTTCTATTTTTTTATCGGCTGGTGTATAAGTTTTCTTCACAATCTTCCATGGCAAATTCATTACGAACAGTACTCCCTAGTCATTTTCCAACAATTACATTCTTTACATCGAGTGCCTGGATTAGTTGTTTTACAATTTGTTTTAGCAATAGGTTTTTTCTTTTTAAACCTTTTCTTAACTTCGTTTATAGCAACTTCTATTTCCTGGCAGGTTTTCATTTCTTTTTACGCCCCATGTTATACTTGGCTTCAAGAGTCCATTCGTGCTTTTCTTTATGATTAATAATTTTAATCTGGCTCATGGAAGCAAGTGGTTCTTTGATTATATCCGATTCTACGACTTTTAAAAGACCCCAATCTTGAAGCAGCTCTGCTATTTTATTACGGCGACCTTTATCCTCATCAGAGAAATTAAAAGGTTTGCCATCAATAGCAAACATCTCCTTAAAGTGCACTATGTAATATTTACCTTGTTTGTGGAAGATATGGCATGATTGATATAGTTTCTTCTCTTTCCTAGAGGCTACACCAATTCTTGTTAGAGTTTCCTTAATTTTTAAGAAATCTTCTTCCTCTGCTATTCTCACCTCAATTAAAGAATCCAATAAGTTATTCATTTATGTTCCACCCTTTTCAAACTTGTTCTTAATTATTTTTATTTGTTCTTTAGAAAGGATGGACAGTGCTACTTTGGCTTTTTCATAATTATAGCCATAGTATTTCTGTATAGCATCAATCGCATCATTTTCTTTACGCTTCGCCCACTTAACAGAAGGTCTGCTAGCTGGACGTATTGTATTTATTAAATAATGGAATTGAAGTTTTGAATCAAGATGATGGTTGATATTCATCTCGTTAGCATATAGAATAGCATCTGAGTGATAGGATAACGCTCTATTACAAAGGAATGAAGAATACCCCTTCTCAGAAGCGGCATCTATCATTATATCTTTTTTTGTTTTAAGAATAGAATTGACAAAATCAAATGGGTTCATTATACGAACTCCAATTCCATCATCATCTCTGTTAAACAAGCCATAAGATTAATCTCGGAATCGGCCGAGAAAGCTGCTTGGTATTGATACCTACCAAGAAGAAGAACAAGAGCGGGTACACTTGATTTAACAAGAAATTCAGAACAATGGTCGTAGAGCTTCCGAAATATAGTATTTTGATCATTGTCAAGATTCTCGGCGACCCACTTACGGATGCCGCTGAAGTTTTTATCTTTCAACAATGAAACTAATTCATTTAGAGACACTTGCTGAAGATTGGCAAGAATACCAGAATCAATACTACCTGTTGCTGAATATCGTTGAAGCTCATTAAGAACACGTCTCCAATCAGGGAAGTGTTTCTTAATTACTTCTGCAACAACAGTTGTATCAAAGGTAATCTTTTCATTATCCAAAATCATCTGAACACGTTTGAAGAATTGTCCAGCTAACTTAGCCATATCAGACTTGCTGATTTTGAAGTCAATTACTGAACACCGAGAATGAAGTGGCTCGATGATTCTGTTCTTAAAGTTACATGTGAGAATGAACCCACAATTCCGCGAGAACTCCTCCATGAAGTTACGGAGGGCTGGCTGTGTGGAGTTTGCGTTAAGATAGTCAGCCTCGTCAAGGATAACGTATTTTCTTCCTCCGCTGAGGGAGACCGAAGAGGCGAAGTTGAGGATCTCATTGCGAAGCGTATCGATGTTGCCATTCATACTCCCGTTGATTACGATATAATCACACCCCAATTGTTCAAGCATAGCACGAGCCACTGTTGTTTTACCAACACCTGCTGAACCTGATAGGATAAGATTAGGGATATTTTGTTGTTCAACAAATTGTTGAAACACTGCTTTTAGTTGTACAGGAAGAATAGTGTCTTCAATAGTTTTTGGACGATACTTCTCGACCCAAAGAAATTCTTCGTTCATAATATACTCCATAATATAAAAAGGGGAGAGCTATTATACTCTCCCCAGTCAAAAAAGTCAACTTAGAAAGTTGATGACTGCTCAACTGCAATCCAGTATTCAGCTTCAGCACCCTTGAAGTTAGAGATGCCCTTAGATGAAATACTTACTTCATAATCACCTGGAATGATACGAATATTTTCATGCTTAAAGATAGCCTTAAATGTCTTATCAGTTGTACCAATAGCAACCGAATAAACATCGCCTGAAGGATTCTTTGAATCAGCAGCCTGTAGATATACATTTACTCCATCGCCAGAAACAAGAATTTCTGGAAGCTGAAGAACACCAGCTGCCTTTTCAACATCCTTCAAGTTATCATTAGTAAGCTTAAAGATTACGTCAACAGATGGAAGATTAATTTCTTTTTCTGGAGCCTTTGCGATGGTAGATTCATCAGCATAGGTATAATTAATCTTCTTAGTTTCATCTGAAATTTCAACAGACTTCTCACCGAAGTTTAGTTCAGGATTATTGAACAAACTAATGGTGGAAAGAAAACGATCTAGATTATAAATCGCAAATCGCTTACCGAAATTTGTATTGACATTTGCCTTTGCCAAAATTGTCTTGTTTGTTGACATAGTCTTCAAGACGTTCCCTTCCTGTACAATAATGGAAGGGTTAATCTTGGCAAAGTTTTTTAGAACGCTAATTGTATTTGTATCAATCTTCATAATATATCTCCTTGTTTCAAAGTTTCTTTGCTTTACCACCAAGCGCACTTGGGTCAGCAGTAGCAGATGCACCGATCGATGCGAGGTCGGCGAGCGAACCACCAAAGATATAAGTGCCAACATGTTGCATCTTCATCCATGGGCAGAACCAAGTCTTAAGACCAGCTTCCTGAGCCTTCTGACAGAACCAATAATCTTCTGAAAGATAACGCTCAGACTTAGGATCGACTTCAGCTTGGAAAGCCATCATGATCTTACGAGTGCCATCGAAGTGTTCAGTACGAACGTGATCAGGCTTGTACATATACTGAGGATAGAAATCACAGAACTTAGACATAGCTTGCTTCGAGATCATCATGAAGCCAGTACCAATTTCAAGAACTTCGCATGGATCAGCGATAGAGATAGACTGCTGGCCACCCTTTGGATTGAAGACATAATCACCAACGAACTTCTCGAGAACATTTGGATCTTCGTCAGCGATACCCTTATCAACTGCCAATTTAATCTTTTCCCAGCTGATGCACTTCTTAGGATATGGACCACCGATGATATCATACTTTTCATCTTGAGCTTGAAGAGCCATCAATGCAATAACATCCTGAGGATTGAATCCAATATCAGAGTCAATGAACATAAGATGATCAGCGCCTGACCGAATAAATTCATCAACGCAGTAATTTCTTGCGCGAGTAATCAAAGACTCGTTAAACAAGAAATAAAACTGAAGGGGAATTCCATATTGTGTACAAATTGCAGAGAGGTCAGCAACTGACCGTGCAAACATACCTGCACACATACCACCATACATTGGTGTAGCAACAAAAAGCTTACGCTTTCTTAGATCTTCAATATTAATATTAATTTCCATTATTTACTTCCTTCATTATCATGGACATGTAATTGCATCATTGCGTAGTGAATCACTTTCATTAGGTCTTTTCGCCATTCATCACGGGTGCCTTTTCTACCGTAACGCTGAGCATATTTCAAAACATTACCAATACAAAATCCTGTGCCATGTCCAGAGTCAATAATAAACTCTGTTGCTTGAAATTGATTTTTTGAGTAATGTTGACCATATGTCTTATCTATATAGTCAGAAATTTCTTGAATATAGGTATCTTCGCCATATTTATACGAAATATTTTTATTTTGTGTACTGATTAATTTACCAGCTGTGCCGATAACTCCTCCAGATTCATCGTAAATTACATCAAAATTAGGATCAACTCCTCCATTTGATCCAGTAGGATAATGCCCAAAATTGGTAGAACCAATAGCACCTACTACATAACCTCCATTATTATTCATTTATCTTCTCCACAATTTTATCAAATACTACTTTCTGTTCATCTAGATTGTTGTTTAAAAACTTCTCTGTTAAAAACATCAAATCGAAATTAGTTAGAATGTTACCAATTTTACTCTCACGACCACGCAACCAAGTTTCATTTTGATTGCTACCACGCTCTGCGTATCGCGTGGTTCTAACTTCCTTTAAGGTTGAAAGATAGATAATCTCAAGAGTATATTTTTCAGCGCAATCTTCAAGGAATGAAGATGTAAACAAACGATCGCCTTCGTAAAGAACAACTGAGCTATCATTTAATGTGCTTAAAAATTTAATAGCTTCTGGCTGGACAGCCATGCTCATCCTATCAGTGCCAGAAAACACTTCACCTTCTTCATACTTACCAAGGATATAAATGTTATCCTTCTGAAGATATGGAACTAACTTATATGCATCATACATAGGCTTCGGTTGATAATGATTAATCAACTTCCACATTAATGTGGATTTACCAGATCCAGGCTCACCACCAATCGCTATCACACGCATCTTTAAAATCTCAATAACTTTCATTAAAAAAACCCCTCAAGACCAACACTTTTCTTTTCGAAAAGTCCAGTGGCATCCAACACGTTAGAATCTAGGTATAGACTCATTCTACTATTATCTATGCGATTAGTCAACAGTTTATTTTCTAAAGTTTCAATTCTGGCATCCCAAAGCGGTTGCCAGTCAATACCTTTCCAGTCATCTGATGCGCACTGCGAAATTTCTTCTGCCTGTCTATCAATATAATACCCAAGGTAACGTCCACGTGTCTTACGGAATAGTTTTTTGAACGAACAAAGACAAGTTTCCATATCGAAATAATCAGTAGTGGGAAATTCTTTCTTTACCTCTTGAAGTATGTAGTAAGCTTCGCCGTCGAGATAATTAATCTGTTGCGCGTTAAGTTTTTGATCGTACCATTCATCTAGACCAAGAGCCATACAAAGACCATTACGATGTGAACGCGAACCGTCATGATCTTCCAACATTAGATTCTTCGGTTCAATTGATAAACCGCAGCACTGTTTAAGTGTTTGCATATAGAACCAAGAAGAATATCTTCCGAATTTATGGAGCTTGTTTATTTCTGGCCAGAGTCGGTCAAAGTTTTCTCTTGGCTCTCCGATGAGATAGGGCGCAAATGCTTCGCGTTGAGTTTTATCTCCCACCCAGTTTTTGTACGACTCGAACTGGGCTGGAAGATGACCTTTGTTCCACTTGGTGTCAGTTTGATAACGGAGCCGTTTGTAATTGTTATTATTCCATTCGCGGAGTCGTTCAAGCCCGACGAGTTCGAAGTCTGGGAATTCATTCCATATAACCCATGTTGTTGGAAGATAATACGTTGTACCATAGATCCAAGCAATCCAAAGTTTTTGTTCTTTGTTATGCTCAAATCTATCAAAAAGATAATTGGTCATAAAAATGGCGGGGTCGCAATCCTTAATGGACAGCGACCACTTATACCAATTTATGAAATCTTGTTTACGTTGTTTACTGATGGAGTTCATTATTTTTCATATCAATGAAGGAAGGTAGGTATTGAACTTCAACTTTTGCATTTGGATGAATACGTTCAAGTGCTTTCATAAGTTTAGAATGATGTTCATTACGTCGATCGTATTCGTGCATATTTCTATGATTGACAAGCATAATTCCTTCCCAACAATCCAGACCGCCCATCTTATTAAGAATAGCGCCAACCCCTGCATTATATGAGGAATCAGAGGTGATAGAAATAATCGCTTTATTTGGATTCAAATATTCGCAACCTTTAGTAATTTGTTCAATATCAGATTTACCATACTTCTTAAAGTTGTATTTAATAATATCCTGTTGCTCTTTTAAAATTGTAGCCACAGAATTAATATTTGCAGTAATTGTTGGCTTACTGAAATATTCTTCAAGATTAATAATACAACATTCGCGGAATTGAGATGAACCGATTTCTAATTTAGAAACCTCTAGAAGATTCATAATTGCTTTCTTACAATCTTCTTTCGTATTAGATTTTTTACGCTTTGGATGATGGTTCATCAACAATCCAAAATCATTATAGTTAGCTTGGTTATCCTCGAAGTCTGAACTGTTAATGTAGATTGTAGGAAGGGTTGTCCACTTGGCATTATATGCGGCAGTTGTGGTATGATTGCCATCAAGGATTAGTTTATATCCTTCTGCATCTACAGAAACAATTACAGGAGAAACTAATTTGCGTGCACCCTTTGGGTCATATCGCATGCTCTCTGTAATTTCTTGAAGATGATCAGGATCATAATCAACCAAACGAACTTGGTTGCGTGGAAGATTGACAAGGTTTTCTATCTTCTCTTCGAAGATAACATAATGACCTGCTTCGATCTTTTTCTTAATCGACTTAACCAATTTTTTATTAGCGAGAAATTCACGCTTTAATTTATTGATATTGTCATTACCACCTAACCACTTTTCTGCAATCTTCTTCATATCTTTTGTTATGATATCAAAAGATTGACAGCCTACGCCGCCACCATTCGAGCGGTTATAAAACATAGGATTGACGCGAGCATCAACACTCTTAAGAATAAAATTCTCAAAAGTGATAGACTCGGAAACAGTTCCACGATAAAGAATTGTACGATTTAAAAGACCATGTGACCATGCATGTCTAAGTTCTTCGCTTTCGGAAGAAGTGACATATCCATCAAATTCTTCTTGGGTTTTATGGAACCCCACATACATCATTTTATTTTCAATATTACGCCAGCCGTAAACGATTGCATCGTAATCCATAACAATCTCCTAAGTTATATAGATATTATACTATACTTCTTGAAAAAAGTCAACACCTTTATAATCAACGTAACACTCTACGCATCCGCCTTTACCTTTTTTCTTCATCGTTTTCCAAATGTATTCATCAATAATATCTGGGTCAGAAAGTTTAAACATGGCGAGCTTGGCTGTTTTTTGTTTGCAAACGAATTTAAATCCACACTTCTCATAAAATGGAACCGCATCAAACTCCGCAGAAACACGAAAGTATTCTGCATCCATTTCAATAGCATGATCCTTTGCCCACTCGCACAATTTACGAGCAACACCCTTACCTCTGAACTCATGGAAAGTATGGAGAAGTTGAAGATTAGCAGTGATTGGTTTACGTTTTGAAATGGTAACGACGATAGCTCCTGCAAGTCTACCGTCGATCCACACACCCCTACATTTATCCCAATCATCCATCATGTTGCATTTAGCAACGAATGTTTTGGCAAACTTATCTTCTTTTAAATCAGTAAGAGAAGCAATGAATTCAGTTTTAGTCGTTGGCCTCAACTGAAAGGAACTCACGTTGCTTATTGCCTCTTGACTTATCATATTTTGTTTTCTCCCAGCCGAGATACATTTCATGGTCGTAATTAAATTTAGGAAACTGATAATCATATTCGCTAAGAATATCTTCTACTGGTGGACCATCATTTAATGCAGCTTCAATAAACTTTTCCGCAAACCTAAATGAGTCTTCAATTTCCCTACGCTCTGTTGAAGAACGCAAACAACGGAACTCAATTGTTCCAGTATGTTTCATGCAATATGTATTGATTGCATATCGGAATGGCCGACCCATTGATACACCATCTTTACCAGCCGCATGAAGTTTAATAAAATGCTCGAAGTCCTGTGTAAGACTAATAATGTTGTTACACATATAGTCGGGCATTGGACGACCACCATCCCACTTCAAATATGTCTTGGCAGTTTTAGCACTGGACATAAGAGGATCAAGACGGTACTGATATAATCTATCAATTGTAATGTGTTGATTGTCTCGAATATACTTAACTAACTTCTTCAATGCAGGAATATCATCTTTCAATCCAGGAACATAGACATGAAGATGACCATGATTGACACAAGAAGCTGTTGGTGATTGTTTTAAATCAGTAAAGAGCTTTTTAATTTCCATAATACGTTCAACTTGATCTTGCCAAGTTGCAGTTGGCTTTGTATTAATTTCACCACCAACTGGAGGTGATTCACCTAATGGATCGCATGCAAGGCCACGAAACTCGCCATTCAAATTAACAATATCTGTTTCAGCAAATTCCCACTTACCTAAATGCGAAGGGATAATTGTACGCCTGTCAATATCACCCCACTCAATTTCGTAGCCCCATGTATAATCTTTTGGATCGTAATTCATTGCAAGTCCTCTACATTAATGTCATTCATAGGAAGCCGTGTCAGATTAAAATCTTCAACTGTAATAACTTCATACATTTTTGTTTTAGTTACAGATGATAAACCAGAACGATTTAAAATATCTTTAGTTGAAGCAAACACACTAGACCTTTCATCAGTGTAATAATACAAAGGTCTTTCCGCATTTCTAAATGCAGTTAATTTTTTATTGTAACTGATACCGCAAACTGCCATGCTTGCTTCAGGAAAAACGCTCAAAGGATTTTGATGTTGTTCCCAGCATTTCAAAATCAATTCTGAGTCATTTGCAGTTTCTGTTTTGTATCCATATTTCTCTTCCCAAGTTTCTGGTGGTTCTTGGGATATAACTCCGTTGTGAACAATGCCCAGTAAATCAGTTCCAAAGGGCTGATTAAAACGCAAGTCAGAAGTAGAATACCTAATATGACCAATACAATAAAGGTTTCCATCTTCATTTCTCCAATTATCTAAATTTTGTTTTAATATAAACTCTTCTGCAGGTATTGATTCTTTAACTGTATTTACAATTCCGTTTTTGACATATGAAACACCACTAGCATGTTTACCACGGATCATAGATTGAATGAAAAGACCACGAACTAAATCGTGGTCTTTCTTTGTAAAATTTTTAATCGCTATACCTAGCACACCACACATTAGAAGAATGAATCCAAGCTCGCTGCTGCTTCTTTGCCATATGGGTCAGCAATATTATGCTTCTTCATATAGTCATACCATTCTTGTTCATCCCACATATTTGCAGAAACACCATTCCAAAGATGGCGATGAAGTGGATGATCTTTATTCATTCGTCTTTCATCGACATATTGCTTGCGGAGGTTTTCGTAATCCCAAGCTTTGAGATCAAGCATCTTTTCGCGGAAATAAGATACCAAGGTAAGGCGATCATTATCATCTCCAATAAGTGCATCATTACCGTGAATACCACCATGATTATTGACGAGCAACATATCTCCAGGCTGGAGATTAATAGCGATACCAAATTCTGGAAGAATGAACTCAGCGCCCTTCCAACCTTTACCTTCAGGGCCAGTAATGCCGCAAATATTCGAGAATCCTTCATGTAAGTCTCCAGCATCTCTATGACAAGCTGTACGCCAGTTATGATTAACTGTCAATGTCGTAAAGACAGTTTCATCAATACGAAAACGAGGATCGAGTTTTTGAGCACATTCGTTTTGTGCACCCCAACGTACAGGAAGTAGTTCTTTAAATTGTTGATTAAGTTTGCGAAGATATGGAAAAACAAGCGCAAACTTATCATAATTCTTTTCAGTATATGAAGTTGCACGACCATATGGAATACGTGGATAACGATCGAAGTATCCAGCAATACCAGACATTACTGACTGTGCATAATTTGTTTCTGAAATATAATTTTCAACAATATGCTTTGCTTCAGCCATCTGTTCTTCACGCGAAAGGTTATGAATACCAGCAAGCCACTTATCAAACCATCCATGGTATTCTTCATACTTCTGCAATACTGCAGAACGAAGCCATACCTGACCGCGAGTTTCTTCCTTAGAACCTTTCTTATGACTTTCCTTAATCGTTTCGATTGTAGTACCATCATCAAAAGAATTTAATGGCCTACCAAGAAAGGCAAGGATTTCAATTTGTTCTGGGCTAACCCAATCGCGATTACCACGACCTTCAGCCCCAAGTTGTTCACCACGAGGACCAGCGGCAAGTCCACGGTTCTGTGATTCAGTCGCAGCATCTCTCAAACCAGTATAGGCTGCATCCATTTCTTCCTGACTGAAAACATTCTTGCGATACTTGAAAATAATATTCTCTTCTGAGATAGTTCCATCAAGCGATTCTGCATACAAATCACAATCTTCTTGAATGATTTCATCGGCATAATCTGCACAGGTGATGAATGTACCAAGGACATGTTCTACATCGCGCTTTTTTACAACAAGTGTTCTAACCATTTTTCTCTCCGTTATAATAATATCTATAATCGTATATATGCATTATTATAAACCAATTTGTTGATTAAGTAAAGTGTTTTCTTCATGTGTCTTTTTTATCACATATTCAATATCAGGTGGAGTCCAACCCTTTGGCTTTTGAATCTTGCCATCTTCTCGACGAAGAACCTTACCATCAACGAGCTTCGCCATATTGCTACGGTGAACTTCTTCGAATACTTTATCAAGAGGAATGCCATATGATACAGCTGTGCCAAGAGCAATGTAGATAATGTCAGCTAGAGCATCAGCCACTTCTATAAGATCGTGTTTATTTTCAGCTTCAATATATTCATTAAATTCTTCATCCATTAAACTGCATCTAAGATTTCTCTCAGTAAAATCTTGCGCCAATTCTGGCTTATCTCCAATACGCTGACCAAATGCGCGGTGAAAGTCCTTTACATCTTCAAACCAATTACTCATCCATAATACTCCTAAACATTTTATTTCTTCCATCAACGCCAAGTTGCAAATCAAATATTTGCTTTACAGTTGATAGCATTGCACAAGCCAACATCATAACTTCACCTGGATCATCAGTCATCATAATCTGCTGATCAATGGGTATCATAAGCTCTTTCATTCTTTGTTTAATTTTAATATCGTCCATTTTAAATCCATTCTGGTGGTTTACGTTTTTTCCAATTGTGTAAATTTGCTTTACCGATTTTGTAATAATTACGGTAATTGATTATTGGATCATTTGATATAATATATTCATCTGTCATACAGGAAGGCATAGTTGTCCAATCGAATTTTTCTAAATTCTTCGGAGGTGATTGAAGCATGTATGAAATTTCACCATAGCACTTATGCTGCTTCTCATAACGATAAGTGTATTCGTTCATGAGAGCAAAGAAGTGATCTACCAGCCAGTTATAATTCTCTATTGATTCGCGACACCAAACGGCAGATGGATGATTGATATGCGTCGCAGAATATAAAACATCTTCGCGACCATCATCGAGAATCCACCGTTTAGCTTTTCTGCCAGTTTTTGATTGGCCTTCGATTTGTCTGCCATCTAAAACGCGATGGGCGGTAGAAAGTAGTTGAGCTGATTCGAGAATCATTTTAACTACGTGTTTATCAACCATCCACTCGGCAGCTTGCATAGGGTCATGATCAATATAGAAGATATTCATTTTTTCCAATTCTTCAATGCTTGTTCGCGATGAAACCGATTTGCTTTATTATAAAATACAATTCCGTCAAGATGATCTAGTTCATGTTGAAAGATACGAGCAGATAATCCTGTAAACTGTTTTGTCAATGTATCTCCGTTCGGTGTATTAAATCGAACACGAATATGTTGAGGTCGCTTTATCTTAACTAATAATTTGGGAAAAGTCAAGCATCCTTCTTCAAGAACAATCTCATCAGTTCCTGGCATAATAATCTTAGGATTAAAACAAACAAAATTTTCAGGGGCTGCTCTCATAGCAAAGATACGATATGGAACACCAACCTGATTCGCTGCTAAACCAACTCCATTTTTACTATACATAAACTTAATAAGTTCTTGAGAAAATTCAACAGGGTCAAATGGAGGATTAAGAAAATCAAAAGTTTCGCAAACTTTAGTTAAGATTGGATCGTTGGCTGGTACTAATTCCATATTATTGTTCCATAATTAAATCGAAGTTAATGATACAACGATAGTTAATCGTTGGTTGACTGCTACAGTGATACCTAGATCCATCAAACATAACTATACGACCACGCTTTGGTTCAACTCTTTTATGTTCAATGAGTTGAACATTATTCGAGCCGCCTGGAGTATCGTTAATAGTTTGCTCGTAAATAATGGTATCACCGTCTGAATTATTTACATAATAAACACAAGCTACATGTGGAATTTCTTTTGGAAGATCCACATGAATGCCATTGTGTTCTTTCATATATTTTGCTGCTAATGGCAGCTGAAGGAAAGAACGGTTATAATAGTTCTCTTTAATTTTATAATTGCCACTAGAAATAGAATCTAAAATATGAGGGCTGATTTCCTCATACAAAGGAGAAAGTAATCCATTTGGATATTTTAAAACATGAGCAAAACCATGCGATGGATATGTATTTTGCACACCACTAACATCCATAAGGAATTTCCAGTCAGCAGTCATTAACATATCGTGGATATGTTTTTGTTTTACAGTATCCACGATATCGTCAATTACAACAGTTTCAAACATTAAGCTATCCTTGAAAAATTCTTATGCTTTTCAAACTTAATCACTCGTTCGAATTTATCGAAAAGTTGATCAGTCTTATGACTTATTATAAACGTATTTGTGTCAAAAGTCAAGCTATTTAATATCTTTAAAAATTCTTCTGTACCATTCGAATCCAATGAGCTATCGAATACCTCATCCATGATAAGAAGGTTGGTGTTGATAGAGTTACGAAGTTTCGAAACCGCTCTCCATGTAAACAGGATAGCAAGATCGATACGCATTTTTTCGCCTTCAGAGAAACTCTCGTAACTAAACACATCTCTATAACGAGACTTAATAGTTTCGTTGAAGTTTTCATCTAGTTCAAACTGACACATAAACTCCATGGCGGAAAGATATTTGTTAATCAGTTTATTGATAACAGGGATATACTGTTTAATGATCTTAGATTTAATACCGCCATCTTTTAGTAAAACACCAGCTGCATTAAGAAGCTGCCTTTCTTCAGAAAGCTCACTATGTGTTTTCTCGATATCAGAGAATTCTTTTTCAAGATCTCCAATCTTTGTATTATCCTGTTCTTCTACAGTTTTTTGAATTGAATTAATTTCATTGTTAAGTTGTTTAACATAGGTATTCAATGAATTAATTTTAGTATCAATAACGTGATAGTTTATTACTTTTTGACGAACCTGATTATTAATAAGATTCATATTTTTTATTTCAGAGTTTACTTTGTCATATTCAGCTGATAGTTTATCAAGGCCATCTTGAATTTCAGTAATGTTAGTGTTTCTTGTATCAATAGCTTCACATTTAAAATCATGATCAATTTCCTGTTTACAAGTAGGGCAGTTGTCATGACTATTAAAGAAAGCGACTTCTTTATTTACGATAGCAAGATTAGCTTCAATTTTATGCTTCAAAGATTGAAGCTTAGACATTTTATTTTCAAGCGTTTCAAGATTAGTAGTTTGGCTTGCTAATTCTTTAGCTTCCTCATTAATGTTATTTTGTTGAGCCGTTAAAATTTCTAACTGTGATTTAGTTTCTTCAATGCGCTCTTTCTTTTCTGCAATAATAGCATCATTATTATTTTGCATCTCTTGCATATGTTCACGAATAAGTTTAATCTTTTCTTCTGCAATTTTCTTATTATTAGAACAAGTGTTAAGTGAATCACTATTGATAAGAACTTTATCTTTCAAAAGAGAATTCATCGTTGTAAAGATTTGAAGATCAAGAAGGTCTTCAATAATCTCGCGACGTTGCGCTGTGTTCAACTGCATGAAAGATTGGAAGGTAGCTGACCCAAGAACTACAACCTGACAGAAAGATTTATGATTAACTTTCATAATCTGCTTCTCAAGAATTTCTTGATAGTCTTTCATTTCTGCAGATTGATTGAGGATAATATCATTTTGATACACCTCAAATATATTCGGCTTTGCTCCACGAATGATCTTATAGTTATTTGTACCAATAAAAAACTCAACTTCAACCACAAGGTTCTTTTGAGTTATGGTATTGATCAGCTGCGCCTTATTAATCTTACGGAATGCTTTACCGAAGATTACAAAAGACAAAGCGTCAAGGATGGTTGATTTGCCAGCACCGTTCTCACCAACAATCAATGAAGTGTTATGAGTGTTCAAATCAATCTCAGTAAAAAGATTTCCCGTAGATAATAAATTTTTATATCTAATTTTTTTAAAAAGTATCAAAGCTTTTCACCTATTAATTCAACTTCAGCATCAGTTTCGATCCATAGTTTTGCGCCACATGTTCTAGGTTTATTTGGACGATAGACCATACGCGATGGTCCTTTTATATCAACTTCCATGCAATATTTAACGACACCATTTTCTTCAACACGCACAACAGGCTCTTCTCTATTATGTTTAGCATTTTGTTGAATGATGTTTCTGTTAATATGTATGATTTTCATTCAACTGCCAATGCCTCATTATAAAGATCAATGATTTTCTTTTCTAGTTTTTCTTTGTTTACAGTTTTAGTATCAATACCTTCAATATATTTTTTAAAGATATTAATAGTTGACTCAGCTTCATTTACAATATCGTTATCATCTTCAAGGTTTAAGTTTAAATGATCTTCAACGATTTGCAAATCAAGAAGATTTTCAGATTCTAGGTTTTCAATAAACTTATCAAACCAATAAAGATTAGTTTTGTTCTGAACGATAACCTTTACTATCTTGCCTTTATACTTACTATAATCAACATCTGCATTTAGAAAATCAGAATCAGTATCGTTGTACCAAATCTTTTCAAACATGGTATATGGATTTCTAATAAATTTTAATTCTCTAGTTTCTGTGTCGAAGATATGGAAACCTTTTGGGTCATTCCAATCAGACCAAGTAAACTCCGCATGACTTCCAAGATACCATATATGACCATCAGTTGAACGATGATGAAAATGACCACTGCATACAATATCAAACCGATTAAATAAAGAAGGATCATCGCCATGTGAAACAACAGAACCTTTAAACATTTCATAACCTTGAAGCTCCAAATGCCCCATAGCGATTTGCGCATCTGTTTCCTTTATAAATTTTAAAGACTGTTCTCTATTTTCATCACAGATCCATGGCAGCAACAACATCTTTGTTCCATTATATGAAATTTCAGTTGGATCTGTATATACACTAATGTTGTTATAATTACCAGTAACCAATTCCGTTAAAGCATTAACCTTGTTTGTATTTTTATAAAACACATCATGGTTGCCTGCAATAATATCCATGTGAATATTATTTTGCTTTAATGGTTCTAGGAAATCTTCCCTGAGTCTTTTTGCAGTGAGAAAATTAACGTATTTGCGGCGATCAACCAAGTCCCCCAAATGCAGGACATTGCCGATCCCATCACGAAGTAAAGTAGGAAAGAATATATCATCGAGGAATCGTTTGGAGTTGTCTTGGAATGCGATTGAGTCATTTCTAATCCCCCAGTGGGTGTCTGTTATTAAAGCAATTTTCACTTAAACGCTCGCGTATTTTTTACAGGCTTGTTATTTTTATTAATAGCATCTTCGCAGTAATCGCGAATTGCTTCTAAACGAAGCAAATAATTATTTCGTTCGCTCTCTCGAATTCCTTGAGCATTTAATTTTTCAACAATATCAATAACATTAATTGGTATCAGATGCAAGTTCTTCATTTTTAACTTCCTCGTCCAGTACAGAGAATTTTTCAACTCCACTTAGTTTACTATTTTTTTTGATTTTAGTCAACTTATTTTCATAGCTGCTTACCACATCAGATGAATATTCGTTTGATTTAAGATGCATATTCTCAGAGTCAGACCATAACTCATTCATAAGGAAACTGTTTTCGAAATTCTTATGTTTGATATATGTTTGTTTTTTCTCTTTATGGATTCTTCTAATAAAAGCATTCCATGCTATCTGAGTAAAATAGGCGAATGGGTTGTTTGTTTTATCTGGATTGAAATTATCCACGGCGGCGATACAGTCAATGATTCCATCACTGATCATATCTTGTTTATAAGTGTATCCAGAAAAGTTTGGTTTCTTAGCTAAATTGTTACAAATCAAAAGAATAGATTGACCGATATAGTTACTGACTTGAGGCTTTGCTTTCTCGTTATCTAGAGCTTCTTTTAATTTAGCTCTGTGTTCAATCATTGAATTGTAGAGCGTTTTATTGTTAATATAGTTTTTTACACGTCCAGTGCGGTTAGCCATAAATTACCCCTTGACTTTTTGGGCAAATGCCGTATAATCACATTGTGCCATTATGAATTAGATTGTTATCGATATCTTATAGATCTTGTATGGAAACTTCTCTTCGTTGTATATTATAATACGTTCCATAAAGTGGAGCAGAGTGAAGTTCTTTCTTTTATTATGAGACATATCATCTGATATATCATATAGAGTTGATTCCGTCTTTGTTTCCGACCTACGTAAACCACGCCCGATCGACTGAAGATTTCTTATTCTGGATTTCGAAGGAGAAGAAAAAATAACATTATGGAGATTTTTAATATTTACACCAGTGGAGAATGTTCCATAAGAAGCAACGATAATTGCATTGTTTTGTTGTTCAACAATTTTACGAATCTCTTCTCTTTCTTCACCATCGACAGATCCAGAAACATAATACACTGGACGATCTGTTTCTCTTTTTAGAGCTTCATATAATCCTTTACCATGTTTATCTACATATTGAAACAATAATAAAGTATTACCTTCAAGGGATAATGCAAGATTACGAATAAACCTATTTCTAGGTTCTAAACGAACAAGATAATCCATTTCAGTTTGATAGTCCATTTTAGAAACGGCTTTGCGGATTTCTTCTGGATAAGAAAGAACGATTGCTTTAATTTTAAAATCAGCAACATGTTTCTGTTCGATCAATTCAGCTGTCGTAATAACTTTACGAACTGGACCAAACAAACCTTCTAACACCAGTTTATTAGTTTGCGCTCCATCAAGTGTACCTGTGAAACCAAAACGATATGGAGTCGTTTCCATCTTAGACATTATTGATGTTAAAGATTTAGCTTTGAATAAATGAGCTTCGTCGCCAATGATTAAATCAAACTGCGAGAAATAATCTTTAGGAAGTTTGTATATCGACTGCCAAGTCGAAATAGTAATCGGCCGATTAGAATGTTTCTCTTGGCCAGAATAAATTCTATGACAGAAAATGTCAGATTGAAATCCATAATCTGCAAAATCAGAATATAGTTGACTAACCAAAGAAGTGGTTGGTACAATGATAAGTGTTTTAACACTATAATATCTCATAAGGAGATAAATGATAAAAGATTTACCAGAAGCAGTTGGTGATAATAATACAGCTCTACGATTACGAACTGCATATACAAAAGCTTCGAGCTGATAATCTCTAGGTATATATTTTTCTGGAAGATTTAATTTACTAATAAATTGGTTGGCTTCTGTTACTGAAAATTCAGTGGAAGCAAATTCGCTGATATAGTCAACGACATAATTTCTTGATCTACAAAATTCTTCAACATAACCATTAAGGCCAGCGTAAAGGTATCCAGTCATTAACTGAAATAATCTAACCTTGCCATCCCAAAATTTATTTTTATATGCAGGCATAAACTTAGCGCCTGGAACATCAAATGTGAAATAATCATTGAGTTCATATGCGATAGATGGATCGCAATGAATTTTATTATAGACTTCGTTAATCTTCTCAATGCTTACTGTATCCATTATGCTCTCATTTTACAATTATCAAAATGCCACCTTAACATACTAGAACCTTTTCCTATTCTATTACAATGTGGACATATTCTTTCTATAGAAGCTATATCTTTTAATGTAGGATTAGATACACCTTTGTTCCAAGCTTTTTGTTTTCCCTTTGTTCCTTTATTCCAAGGAATTTTTTCTTTCATTTTTTCAGAATGTTTTTTAGCGGCTTCTTTTTGTTTTTTTGTTCTGTTTTCACCTATTAATAAATTAGAAGGTGAAATTTTTCCAGTCCTAATTGGTGGAGCGCCGCCTCCTATAGTGGAATTATAACACATAGGATCGTTAATTAATTCTTTTGAAACTAAATTCGCTTCAAATATTAAAGCTTCATTTCTATCATTAAAAAATGCTATTATTTCTTTTTTGAAATTTTCAATTCCATATTTTTTAATATCATTTTTTAAACCATTACCAGAACCAAGATATCCATCTTCTAATTTTTCTGTAGAATGGACACCATAATAATATTTGTTGTTTTTAATATTTGTTGTTTTGTAGATTATATGATAAGTCATAAAACTTCCTCCATAATCTATTTATATAAAGGCTGCTATTGACCACTTATAAACTTTTGAAAATCAATCGCTGCCTTGATGTTATACCCTCTATTGGTCAATGATTTAATTATAGATTCTAATAGTTCTATTTTCTCTTGTTGAATACCAATCTTAAGAGAAAGTTTAATAATATCTTTATCTGCTTCCATGTACATAGGAATGTCAGCTTTAAGGATTAATCCTTTGGCTGGTAAAGTCCAACCTTTTTCTTTTGTTTCTTCGTTTGGACCTTGAGTGTAAAATTCCCACTTATCAAGTTTAAGTTGCTTCATCTCTGCATCATATGAACGAAGCAAAAGGCGTTCGTTAATAAACATTTGATAATATCTATGATGTAACTTAGGAATTTTAAGAGCTTCATCTCCGAGCTCTGTTTTATCAATTTCAGAATCTTCTTTCCATTGATTAAAAATATCTTCGATTTTCATTATAAAACTCTTTTGAAACTGTTTCAATTATCATATAGTATACTACATAATAAAGAAAAAGTCAACCAGTATTTCCAACAATAGAAACATTAATACTGTTTATTTGTTCTACAGTAAAATACGTATATTTAAAAGTAGCACTACATTCGATATAATTAATATTCGGATCAGTTGTATTAAAAGTAATTGCTCCGAGATTTACAGGAAATGCATCTATATATGAAATAACATAATTTGGTTGATGTGAACTCGTTAAAGCTGTAACTGAAATGTCAGAATATATACCATTACCGCTAGTAGGAGATTGTTTTTCAATATCATAATATTGATTAAAATTTTGATCAAATCCTAAATGAGTCATCCAATTAAAAAGTTCTAGATAATTTTGTAAATCTTCATCTACTTTAAAAGTAATTTCTAAAGTTCCAAAATTAATATGATCGCCTGGAGCTGGCGTTTTTACGAATGGTGTAGGTGTTTCCGATGCTTGCAGAGCCATAGATGGTATATTAACTTTTTGAATAAAGAAGTTAGTATACGGTGTTTTCTTAATTTGAAATTGAAAATTAAGTGGAGATAAAAAGTTTTTATTTGATGGGGTGTTTTCTGCAGCTGACATATATTCCTCCAATATCACCTACTATTTATATATAAAAAAAGGGAGTGCCGAAGCTCTCCTCTTAAAGTTTGCGGCTTGAAACCGTCTTAAAATATCTTGCCTTCATTGAGCAAGTTCATTGATATTTAGTTTTTCTTTTCTTTTAATCCAAGCTTCTTTTAATTTTATTTTTTGATTAGTGGCCCATACTGGATCAGCCCATCTGTTTTTAAGTTGTCCTGAACAAAGTTTATCTTGCTCTTCACGTGTCATCGATATTTTTGGCTCTGCTCTTTTTCTAGAACCATTTGACCATTGCTCTTTCATTCTTTCGGAATTGGCTGATTTCCATTTTTCAGTATGAGCTGGTTTTTGTATTCCTCTCAAAGCAGCTTTATGCTCTTCAGTTAAAGCTTTACCTTTTTTAGCTGCTGAGATTTTAGCGCCACGACCAGGAGGAGCAGGCACACTTTTACCAGTTTTTGAGTGAGATATTTTTTGTCCAATAGTTTTTACTGACTCAGGATATTGGTGCCAAAGATTACCATTTTTTGTTTGTATATTATAATAACGAATTTTCTTTTCTTCAGGTTTTTGCATATCAAGATAACGCTGTTCTTCAACGTACATTTGTTCTCTACCTAAATTTATTTTTATAATACGTCTTTTGAAATCTTTTTTCCTACGATTATATGCATTACGCATCCATCTAGATGAACAAATATATCCATCATCAACTGTTCCCCAATGACAACCTACATAATATCTTTTATGTTTGCGATCAAACCAGATATAAACAAACCCATATTTTTCCATAGCTACCTCCAAAAGAAAAAGTCAGGGGCGCGCCCCTGACTTTATTTAGTGTATAGATATGAGAAAACGAGTCCTCACATAAGATTATTGACGATAACGCGACGATAGTATACGTTAGTGTTAATAGCAAGAGCGCCTGAACCCTTAGTTAGACCCTGAGCGAATGGATTCGCTACAACGCCATAACGAGTCTTGAAACCAATCTTAGGCTGGAAGGTTGACTGATCAACCGCACGAACCATCTGTAGAGGAACGTATGGGCAATAGAATAGACCAGCGTCGAAAGCTGACGAACCTTTATAGCCAACAGTGATATAGTTACCACCGATTGCGTATGGGTCGATATAAACTTTAAGACGACCGTTAAGAACACCAGCGAAAGTATTGCCAGTATCGTCAACTTCAAGCTTGTTTGAGTTAAGAGCAGGAGCGTAGTCAAGAACACCAGCCATCTGAAGTGCGGAAGCAACGTCCGAAGAACAGATAACGATGTTACCCTTACCACGACGAGTCTGCTTGGCAATCTGGTTAGCTTCGCGTTCAAGCTGGAACATAAGACCCTTGAACTTTTCTACTGACCAACGACCGTTTGAGTCGGTATCAAGATCGAATACACCAGCAGTAGTTGTATTGTCCTGAGCACCAGCAACAGCAGTGATGTTGATAGTACGAACGATTTCGCGGTTGATTTCTGAAAGAATTTCAGCCGAAAGAATGTTAGCAAGTTCAGTTTCAGCGTCTAGACCATGGATTGCCTTAAGATCTTGAGCAAGTTCCATAGTGTATTCTGCTTTTAGAGCACGAGTGTTAGCAGTAACAGTAACCTTTTCGATTGTGAAGGCCATCTGTGGGAATACGTTACCAGAATCAACACCAAGTGCTTCGCCAGCAGCAGTAGTCATACCACCACCAGTGTTATAGGTGTTAGTAGCTGTTAGAGGTGAAGTATTAGTTGCACCTGGAATAGTACCCTTGAAACCTAAACCGAAGTTGTTTGAGTTAACGCCAGTTAGACCACCAGCGCCAGTGAAGGCAGTGTTAACTTCGTTATAGAATGTTTCGTTATCTTGGATCTGACCGTTAGCAAGACCGTCTGCACCAGTCTGGTTAGCATAACGCGAACGCATCGCGAAAATAAGACCAGTTGGGCCAGTCATTGGCTGAACGCCGCAGATGTCATATGCAATAAGGTTAGGCATTGCACGACGAACTAGGGAGATCAATACTGGATCGAAAGTATCGATACCACCAGCGCCAGCAGTTGATGAGCTTGAGCCCATGAAGTTTGCTGGAAGTGCAGATGATGTTTCAGAAAGAGTTTGATACGAACCGTGAGCTGCTGATTCTGTAAGAGCACGTTCAGTGTTCTCAAGCATAATAGCAGTTACGGAACGGCGGTGCTGGTCCTTAATGGCGCCAAGAGCGTCATGGTCTAGGACTGGAGCCCACTTGTTTTGGATTTCCTCAGCTAGATACATAGTAGTTCCTTTCGTTTCTTTTAAAGGTATTGTTCAATTTATTTATATAAGATTACTTCTTAACTGTTTTAGCGATTGCTTGTACATAACGGTTAACTTGTGGATCAACGAATCTTGAACCTGAACCATTAGTATTTTCGATATCGCCTTCAAAAGTTTCTTCTTCGATATTTGAAGAATATGAAGTTGTTGATTTGTTGAAATAGTTTTCTTTAACGATCATAAGCTTTCTTGCATATGTGTTAAGATCGCCATCGAATTCAATACCTTCAACAAGAGCAGCAAATTTTTCCTGCTGTGTTAGTGCAAGGTCAGAGGAAATTTCTTCTAGAATTTCATTTTTATGATTTTCTAAAACAAATCCTTTTAACTCTGTGTTTTCAGTAATTGTTTCGTCAAGCTTTGATTCTAGTGCATTTACCTTATCGGCAAGAGCTTCTAGAACATCAACCTTTTGCTGTGGTACATCGATATAATGTTCAGCAAAAAGATTCTTTAATCCATCCATGAACTCTTCTGAAAGTTCATTACGGAGAGATGATTCGATGGCTACTTCATTTTCTGTCATCCAATTTTCAACTACATAATCGAGATATGTGTCGAGTTTGTTAGTAACTTCTTCAGTGAAAGTATAAAGTTCATCATTAAATCTTGCTTCAAATTCTTCTTCAAGACGAGCTGATTCAGCGATTAAACGAGCGCTGATAGCTGCTTCAAATAGAGTTGATGCTTTTTCTTTAAATTCTTCTGATAGGTCTTGACCATCAAACATTTCCTCAACGTCTTCTTTGACATTAAGTTTTGGCATTGGCATATTAGTTGATGGACCTTTGCTGCTTACAGCTTGTGATGGATTCATACGAATTGATGCTTCGTTTTTACCTTCCCAATTATCAACACCCCAGTTTTTATTTGGGCCATAAAGACCGATAACTTTATTGAAAAAGTCAACCATGTCTGACTTACCCATGCCATTCATCATGTGCATCATGCCAGTCATCATACCAATTTTTGACTTAGTAAGAGCCTTTGAATCAGAAACAGAACGAGCAGCTGGCTTGAGAGTTGAAGCTGAAAGAGTGTCTTCTTTTACAGAACCATATGCAGCAGGTCTTTTCTTACCCTTTTGTGCTTTTTCGTCATCTTTTTCATCGCGCTTTCCGGAAACTTTGTTAGTTTTAGACCAGCCCTGTTCACGTTCTGACTCAGTGCTATCTTCTTCCTCTTCTTCTTCACGACGAGCTTCTTCCATCTTACGATGACCGCCCTCTTCTTCCTCTTCTTCTTCCTCTTCGCCTTCTTCTTCCTCTTCACGCTTCTTTGATTTAGCGCGAGCTTTCTTCTTAGCTTCTTCTAATGAAGCTCTGAAGATTTCTTGAAGGTCGGTATTGTTTTCGATATCAGCCATTAGAAAAGTCTCCTTTAATAGATTTTAGAATTATTTATATAATATGTTGGTTTACTGTTAATGAAGCGATATAATCTTCAAAAATAGCTAGTCTTTGTTCTTCAAGTTGGGATCTAGACATTTTACTAATAGCTTTTTTGATACCATCAACTTTTTCTTCATACCAAGTGTCTTTAATTGGATCATAAATCCATTCAACGCCTTCCATAATGCCTTCGACGAAAGCATGAGGTGCTGATGGATCATGAACAATATCAGCAGCAGTAGCAAGTTTGAAGTCAGGTCCAACTTCCATAATGCCGTCTTTACCTGCTTTTAATGAACCTAAACCACGTGATGAAACACCAATTTTACCACCTGATTTTAAAAGACCTTTTGCAATATTGCCCATTGGTGTATCAGTAAGTTTTGCTTTACCAATAAAATTAGAACCATCTCTTTTAAGATCGACAATGATATGTGAAACACGGTCAAGATTAATAGCAGGACCAGCTGGATGACCAAGCTCGCCGAAAGCACGATTATGCTTGACCATATCTTTCATATAACGATCTACTTCTTTCGATAGAATATCAATTGGATAAATTCTACCGTTACGGTTTTTTAAATTACCTTGAAGAAATACACCATGAATAAAATGTTCCTTTTCGCCAGATTCTTTGGCTTCAGAAAGATATTCTACTTCTTCAGTTAGTTCTGTAATTAACTTCATTTTAGTTCCCTTATGGAGATGATTGTGCGGTCCAAGAACCGTAGTACCAATATATTCTTGCACCAGTAGTACCATCTGTTCTGATATATTGTGAACCAGTAACAGGGGTGCCAGTAGCAGAAGATGCTGCACCAGTAACTTTTGTTCCACTAGGAGCGCCAGTACCATAAGCAATAGTTGGTGAACCGCCGCCGCCAATAGTAACGCTAGTACCAGTTTGGATAGATGCTTTAACAGTCATATTAAACACCCAATCCAGGAGTTACATAAATTTGAGATGTGCCAGAAGCAGTAATTCCAGTAAAATAAGAATTAGCAGGTGCCGAAATAATTTCTACTGTTCCTGGAAGAATTGGTAAACCAGTATTACTAGTAGAAACAACAATAGCATTATTATTTGCAATAGTTGCACTAGAGCCATATCCAATAAATGTTAAATACGAACCTGAGTTAAAAATACGATATTGACAATAGCTATAATTAATATTTGCAGTAGTTCCAACAGCTTGTATCGCAGTTGGGGCTGCAGTGTTACCTAAAAAAGTAACAGTATTTCCAATTGGATTAAAAGCTCCAGCTGCTGGTGATATATACGCCATTATACTCTCCCTTGATCAATAGTGCCATATGTGTTTAAATTCATTGAGCTGTCGGCTGGAGAAGTTTCTTCTTTTTCCATTTTCTTATTTTTCTTTTTCTTTTTGCCATCTTCAAGCATTGGCATTGCTAAATCTTCTTTGACAGACTTTTTATTAAGCATGTAATCACGAACGCCTGAAATCATTGATTTTGCAACAGCAACCTTTGATTGAACCCATGGCTCAATGTGCATATCTTTTGGCATTCTTGCTAGAAGATCTTCTGCATCAGAGCAGATGGCTCTAAGCTCAGTACCAACCATGCTTATTTCTTCTTCTGTATCATCATGATCTTTTTCTTCAGAACGCATCATGGCATATTTTGCACCAAGAGCTCTCTTAATACGTTGTTCTTTCGAATCGCCAGCAAACATTTTATTTTTTGAATGAACAAAGTCATTTATTACTTCACTAGTAGGAGTTTTTTTTGTAATGACTTCTTGGAGACCTTTACCGCCACTGAGGATAAGGTTTTTTTTAGTACCTTTTTTCATTTTACCACAATCGCATGATGCACCTTCATACATATTACCGCATGCTTCGCATCTCATTTTAGAATCTTCGTATACTTTTTCTGATTCTTTTTGATCTCTACCCATGCGTTTATTTTGAGGAGTCTTTAAAGAATACTTTACTTTGTCGCCATTGTATATATTTTCTTTATTACCTGCGCGATCTTCCCATTCCTCAGTGTCATGAGCTTTTACAAACTTCTGACCCATTTCATCTTTTGGCATGTAGTCAACCCCTGGAAGTTCTCCAGTTGAACCAGCTCTAACCTTAGATTTATTTACGCCTTCCAACTCCTTTAAGTTTTTAGGAGCAACACTTCTTAGGGGTTTCTTAGCCATTAGTAATCTTCCTCTGAGTTATATTCGCTTTCAAAATCTTCTTCTGAAGAATACATACTTTGTGCGATTTGAATTTTTCTATCATTAACCGCAGCTTGTATTTTATCTACCATTAACTCACCAAACACATGTTCAAAATCTAATGGTTGTTGATTGGTAGATGTTGCAATTAAATCTTCTATACTGTATTTATTATTCTCTGTCATGTTATATTCTCCTTATTGGGCAGTAGTACCGCCACCAGTACCCATTTGTTTCACTACATCTGGATTTTTGGCAACTATTTGTACAGCGGCTTTATATTTGGATTGATCTTGAATTGAACGTTGCGCTTTAGGTTTTTTCTTCATTTGATCTATAGTGACCATTGCCTGTCTAACTTCTTCAATTTTATTTGGATCAGCTTCAGGTTGTTGATTATCATCAGCTGGAGGTTGTGCAGCCTGTTGTTGCTGTTGAAGCATTTGCACATTCTGTTCAATAGTTGGATTAATCCAACGTGGATCTTGTGATTGTGTTTCTTCAGTAATTTGCTCGTCCATTTTTTCAAGATCTTCATCAGTTTGATGAAGGATATTTTTACGAATCCAAGCATGGGAATAATATTTACCAGCCATATCTTGAAGATTACGAGCAAGGTTTGCACGACCTTCAGTAATTTCATTATTTTTTAATTCAGTGAAATAATTATCTCTTGAATATTCATATTTGAAATCCATAGCAAGTTTTTGAAATTCTTCAATAGTCATTACACCCTTAAGAACTAATTGTTTCTCAAGAATTTTAGTAAATAGGCTAGAGAATCTCAAACGTAAACGAACAACGAAACGGTCAAATTTCAATTCGTCACGGGTAATTTCTGTTGCACGTCCAATAGAGAACAATGCATCTGAATTTAAACGGCTGATAGGAACATTCAATGTCTGAAGAAATTTCTTCTGAAAATAAAGAACGTCATCCATCTGGCCTAAAGTCTGACCGCCTGGAAGTGTGGTCACTTCTGTACCCTTTCCACCTTCACGACGTGGTAACCAGTAATCTTCTAGCATCGTCATGAATTTGCGGTCATCTCTTACTTCGCCTGATGAGGCGTCGTAAATCAATCTGTTTTTATGCTTAACCATAATGTCGCGAACATATTGTTCAGCTTTCATCTTAGGTAAGTTACCAACGTCGATATACCAAATACGACGTTCAGGTGCACGAGCAAGGCGATAGATAACCAATGCGTCTTCAAGTGTGCGCAACTGGTTCAATGCCTTAATAGCTTTGTGTAGATATGATAGAACCATTGTACCTTGGTTATCAGTTAAACCAGATACAATGTGAAGTACTGAATCTTTAGCAATTTTTAAACCATTTGAACTTGGCCCAACTGCTTTGTTACCGTAATTGAAACCTTTATCATTGAAGATAAAGTATTCATTAACAGTTTTTGTCATAACACCTTCACCAGTAGTCATACCAGTTTGTAGTTTTCTTTTAGCAACTTCACGAACTTTACGGATCTTGCGTGGATCTACGTATCTAAGTTCTTTGATGCCTTCTTTAACTGCTTTGTCATCAACAAGAACATGATAGTATAAACGGCCATCGATATACCAACGGCGATAAATGTCATATGCATGTTTGTTGAAATCAAGAAGTTTCAAGCATTGCTGAAATTCTTCTCTAATAACTTTTTTAATATTATCGGAAATATCTGTATTGTCTAAATTAATATCGACAATAGTTTCATCATCACAAGATAATGATTCATTTACAATTTCATCAACCGCTGCATCACATTCTGGCTGAAGAGCCATTTCGCGGTATTTTGTAACTAATTCTGCTTCTGTTCTTACTGTACCGTCAAGATCAACGTATGTGCCATAAGCACCACCTGCTGCTACTACTACTGCTCCGTCATCATTCTCCTTTGGGGCGAATGAAGGTAGCGTATCAACTGGTATTTTACGTTTGAATTCAAACCCAAATAGTTCTGCCATTTAAATCTCCAAAATGGAGAGGGGTTTTATCCCCTCTCCGTTATCACTGTAATAATATTTAGGCTGGACCAGCTGGGCCATCTTCGAGAGCTGCTTGGCCATAGACGTTTACGCCACCAGCTTTTTTATCAGAAGCTTCGATTCCTGGAATCCAATAATCATAAGCAAAGTTAACTGTGAATGTTTCAACTTGGTTAGCTGAATCCCAGTCTAGAGCAATTGGACCAATAGTGGTTGGGAAAGCTCCAACGATTAGATATGATCTAAGTTCAGAACCGTCTTTACCATATTGAATAACTTCAAGGTCTTGCTTATAAAGTTCGAAGTTAAGGTTAGGATCGCGAACATTTGATACAAGACGATTAAGACCGTTTGACCATGTTTCGAACAATGCACGAACAGCGAAATCTTCGTCATTCATTACTGTTACTGACCAATCAGAGAAAGTACGTTCGCCAGCAACTTTAATTTTACGACCAAAATATGGAACGTCAATTGAAGCTACAGTTGAATCTGGTAGTTCAGCTGCACGGCAAACGAAACGGAACTTGTCTACTGAAACATTGTCGATACCAATGCCAGTTGGTACTGACATGAATACATTGAAGAGGGATGGTCTAGTACCACCGTATACTAGACCATTAGATTTGAAAGCACTAATATTAAAAGGCATCTACATTACTCCTTTGAGTTTTATCTATTTATTAAAACTGACCAACAACTTCGGAGAACTGAACGCCAGTAGCAACAGCTACGAAATTCAATTGGATAAAGTTGATAGAACGAGCTGGCTTAATATAGATATCGCCAACGAACTGATTCGAATCAACAATAGTAGGTGTATTGTTGGTGTCATCACAGACAACTAAGAAGTCAGTAATACCGCGACGACCTTGAATAGTGCGTAGGTATGGAGTTACAAGATTTTTAAACTGTGATCTTGTAAATGCATCGTTGAATTCAAAGAGCGAATACTTTGCAGCGATTGATATTGCTTTTTCAAGAACAAGGAACAGACGACGAACATTGATGCGGTCGAATGCAGATGGTTTTGCTTGAAGAGTTTTATCGCCATAAAGAACAATGCCCTGTCCAGGGAATGCAACAACTGGATTAATACCATTCTTATATAGAGTATCACGATCAGTATGTTTTGGGTTATACGCTAACTTAACAATATTTTTGATTTGACCGCGATTGAAACCAGCAGGTGACCACCATGCATCGTTAGTTTGATCTGTACGAGCGCATAGGCCAGCAACGTCGCCATTCAACGGAATCCAACGATAGATATCGTTGTAACGATCGTATTGATATTTGTAGCCAGAATCCATTACAGCGTATGAAGTAGAATGAAGATTATTTCTCCAACCAACTAGATTAGCTGCTTCTAAACCATATTGGCCAATTTCAAGAGATTTGTCTGGTGAAATAAGAGCAATACAATCGGCGCGAAGTGTTACGATATTATCAATGATATAGTTAGCTAGCTGATAAGTCTGGCCAGAAGGTCCAAGAGGACGACCCTGAAGAACTAGAGAAATATCTACATCTTCTGCAGATTGGAATAAATTATAAGCATTTGCAATAATCGCAAGATTATTTGCATTTGTTTCATCTAAACCGTCTGAACCAAGAACAAGCTGCATATTTGATGGGTTGCTATCAGTTGAAGATGATACAAGAGCAGCATTAGCTGAAGGAGAACCTGAACGATCATTTGCCCACCAGATATATATCGAATTCTGGTTAATTACTTCTTTATAGTAATTTACAGAATTATCATCTGTTTTAGAATCAGTAGCTCTTGACATATTCGCGAATGTTTCAAGAATAGTACCTGGAGTACCAGTAAATAAACCATTGTCGTCAACAACAACAACGTGAAGCTCGTCGATAGCAGCTGAGTTACCGTTATTAATAACGTAATCAGAAGTTCCTGGAGCAACGTTAACAAGATTATGGAATTCCCAGTAACGAGAAACTGTGCTAGTTGAATATGCTGTAGCAAGTCTATAAGGAGCTTGGAACTGCATTGTTAGCGTTGTAGTATTAGCAGCAACGTTTGCAGTTACTGATAAAGTATTTGCAATTTGTAGATATTGGAAACCAATGGCTGCATTACCTACAAGGATCTGATCGCCGACAGAATACTGGGCAGCATTAGCAAAACCATTAGACTGGCCAGAGAACACAACAGAAGCTGTATTGCTACCAATATTAAACGATACTACACCGTATTGATAAGAACCAGCAGCTCCAGCAACTGCGCCTGTACCAACTGAAGAGTTAGCATAACCGTTTGCATATGTTACGTTTGAAGAGAAAGCATTTACAGAATCACAAACAGAAATTCTTAAAGAATTACCGATTGCACCTGGATATCTTGCAACGTAGCTAACGCCTGTATCGAAATTACCATTAACTGTTAAGTATGTAGTTGAATTGGTAACAATCTGGTTAGAAAGGTTTGCAGTATATGGAGTCGCTGTTACTGGATCGAAAGCTAAAGCAGTATATGATGTTTCTGGGTGACCAAAATAGATACTAACAGCGCCATTTGTTACGCCAGAAGTATTAGACATAGTAAAGCAAGTGGTATTAACAATTGCGGTAATTACAGTAGATATGGCAGGAACAAATGCATTTGCATTAGTAATTTGAGTTACATACATACCAGTCGAAAGACCAGCTGTATTTGAAACATATACGTTAGCAGCGGTTGCGGTGACGTTACCTGAAACTACTGGAGTAGCACCGCTAGTATTAGCTGCACGTGATACATATAGGCTATTTGAATATGATAGGAAGTTAGCCGCTGTGAAAAACGTTTCAGCGTTATAATTTGTTGGTTTACCGAATAAGTTAACCAATTTTGATTCTGAATCGACTTGTACTCTTTGGGATACTGGACCCCAACGGAATACACCAGCAATCGCACCATCAGAACTAGCAACTGATGGAACAACTGTAGTAAGATCGATTTCCGTAATATTAACGCCTGGACTTAGTTGAACTGCCATTTTTTCTCTCCTTTTAAACGAGAATATAATTTTGTTTATGTTATTTATTAAAAGTCTTCTCTTACATTCCACATCCAACTATCAGGCACAAATTTTTCAATAGTTTCATCATATTCATCTCTTCCATCCTCAAAAAATCCGAAAGGAACCATGTCTTGGTCTAGATCTTCGTCAGACTTTTCTTTCATTGATAAGAGAGTGTTTATGTTAGTATAGTCTTTAAAATATTGCTGTTCAGAAAGCCAAGCAAATAGCACCAATGGCATAACCATGTCATCATGTTTTCCAGACTCAGCTTCAAACGAGTTAGCTTTCTTAGAGAAAGTAGAAAACTCATGAATAGTATGAAAGTCGTTAATCAAAAGCTGATTTTGTTCTATTAATAATTTTAAAATAGAACAACCAATTGATTTAACAATTTTTGTAGTACGAATACCTTTATCTACACTACCTCCACCGAAACCGCTGGTAATACGTTTACCTGATCTACCTGCATTTTCAGTAAAGAGAACACTTTCATATCCCAAATCATAGTGTAGAGTATGAGCAACCTGCTCACCAATATCATTTACTTCAACAAGAACTGATGCATTATTATATGCTTTTGCTACTCTATGTATAACTTCAGCATAGTCAGCAGGGCCAATATGATTATTTCTATATGTACACGCCTGTTGATAAGGCATTGATGTGACATCCATTAATTGGAATGCAGAGTAATCTAAACCTTTACCTCGAGAAACGTCACACACCATCATATATACATGGTCTTTAATTGGTTGGAAATACTGAGCCAATCCTTCTTTATTAACCAATGGAGTTTGGTGAACCATCTCCTTCAGTTTCCAACCTGCAATGAGAGTTCCAGAAGAACCTAGAAATTCACAGCAATATTCCTGATTGAATTTCTCATTATCGAAGTTCATTGCAGCAAGAGTATCTTGCCTCCAAGCCTCGTTTCTTCCAGGAACATTCTCCCATGCAACACGAATACTTTGGTATTGGTTGCGTTTCTCTATAGCATTAATCCAAATACTATAGAAATGGTTTAACCCATTTGGTGTTGAAACGAGAATAATCTTAGATTCAGAACCAGAAGAAATCGTAGGATAAACCGATGTAAAAAAGTCATCCCAGTTTTCGATAAAGGCTGCTTCGTCGATGAATAGAAGGTTGATCGAATAACCACGGATGGCGTCTGTTGAGGTAGCGGAAGCTATAACTCTTGAACCATTTTCGAGTTCCATCGAACCCTTATTCCATTCTTTGATGCCCTGTTGTAACCAAACTGGAAGATGTTGATACGCCAACTGAATACGCCCAAGAATTTCACGAGCAGTATCGCCTTTGTTGGCAAGTAGAGCTACAGTTTTATCAGCATGGAAAATAATATACCAAAGAATAAATGCGCAAGTGGTAGTTGACTTACCCGCCTGACGAGCCGTAGTAATAATATTAAAACGGTTAGCAGCAAAGGAACGTAACATTTCCTTTTGGTAATCATAAAGTGTAAACCCAATAAGACCTTTATCGACGTTTACGATCTTCATATAAGACTCAGTAAAATATACTGGATCTTTAGAGCATTTAATGTACTCTTGAACTAGCTGTGGTGTCCACTCTATCGGTTGGTTAGCACGTTTTAATAGAGTATTACCATTATAGCCAGTGGCTACTTTACCCAAATCTGGAGTTAACATTATGATTTCATATCAGATATAACCTTTTGTAATTCAGCAGTAGAACCGACAAAAAGATTATTAGTTATATTTTTAGCCTGTGCATTTGTAGGTGCATCGACAGCGTTAATTTCTCTGATTTTAGTTTGAAGATCTAAAAGATCTTTATTAGCTTGAAGCATAGTATCCATAAGCTTTGCTAATACTTCAAACGCTCTTGGGTGTTGAGAGCTGTCTGCAATTTGCCCAAGTTTGAATATAGCTTCTTGCCCATTTTGAATTACTTCGTGTATATTAGCGCGAGCTGCTTCAAAATCATTGAGCGCGCTATCATTGTGGGCTGTTGCTATAATATTCTGTACCGTACTATTAGTTGGTAGAGGATTTATTCCAAGAGCTTCACTTAAAGGATCATTATTAGAATTATTTGTCATTTTTTCAACTTGGTTTTACATTAGTTATTTCCGTAATAAAGCCATAATCGTCTGTTGCTAATATTTCTTCGTACGGAATAGATAAACTTGCATTTGATGTAGGGGTGCCATTGGCAGTAAGTCCAGGCTGAATAGTAATATATTCAGAAACTGGAGTATTACCTACAGCTGTAGAATCCACATTTGCAGGTATAAGGAAATTTGCTTCAACGAATTTAATAACGCCACCTTTTTTAACTGGTCCATATAATGTGCCTTTTAATAGCAAATCAAGAGTCCAAATAATTGCTCTACGTTCTTTAAAGTCGCCATCATATTTATCTTCATATTTAATATCATTTAAAATCACTGGTATATCTAGTACTATTTCCATCTCAGGAATTAATTTGACAGTAGTTGTCCAATCTGGTGTAAAAAATGGAAGTATTTGTTCTATAATTTTAGTTCCATCTTCTGTATTTTTAACATAGATACTAACTTTAAATTCTATATTATATGGAACTGGATTATATTGATAATTCATGTAAGTATTGCTATTAGAAATAGCTGATCTACCAACTGTGTTTAATTTTCTAGTTCCATCATATCTCATCTGGCCCATTTCAAATGAAATCATAGGTAATGTCGTTGTTGCTGTTTGTCTATCAAGATTAGGGTCTTGAAGAACACGTGCAAGCATTTTATCTTTGGCAGCATATGTAACAGGTACTTTTATAAGAGCTGTTTCATCTCCAGATTCGTTCTCTTTTGTAATACGAATATCATTGAATAAAGTTCCAATAAGTACAACGTATTTACGAATTAAGCTGAAGTAAAAAGTTTGACCGAACATTATTCATTACCTTCACTGAAAGGATCATTTGAACTGAAATCAATAAACATATCTGATTCTTTCTGTATTTCATCATTGTCTGCGGCGACTAGAAGTTTGTTTAGTATAGCACCTTCAAGAACTATATAATTACCATCTTCTGTCATAATGCTATCTCCAGATTCAGTTTTAATAGTCCAATCTAATTGATTAGTGCTGAATTTTTTCTGAAGAATATCAATTTCAGGAATACCTGTATTGATCGTTTCATTTGAATATTCGAATAATTCACAGGTTAATTCCCATGTTTGTAATGCACCTAACTGATAAAACATCTCAAACTTAGATACAAATTTAATTTGGAAACATTTTTTATTTAATGGGAAATATATAAGGTCGCCTTCATTTGGTCTTAATTGTGCATTATATGATGCGATATCCTCGTTAAATCTTCTTTGGGCGATAGAAAATACAACTTGGTCTCTAATTTCAAGACCAAATTTAGACATAAAATTACCATCGCCTGAGAAACCATTAACCGATTTAATATACAGTTCAATTGGATATGCATGAATATAACTTGATTGGTCGTCGGCTCCGTAAACTGAATCATAGTTATTCAGCTGACGTGGAATATAATACATATCTTCTCCATAAATTTTTATGGATTCAATAATCAAATTCTCAATAAGCAATTGCTCTTGAGATGATTGAAAATTATTGAAGAAGAAATTAGTCGCCATTAACTTAACCTATCTGATCTGAAACAGGTATAGTTATAGTCATCATTTCTTTCTCAAGTTCTGCACGTTCTTGAGTTGCTTCATCATATATTTTTTGACCATTAAACTTTAATCCTCCAGGCATTTGCATACCTTCGAATTTTTTTAAGTTTTGACCCCATTGTTGTTTAATAAGACATTCAGCATAACGTGATAACCAACGATCACCCCAACAACGTGTGAATAAGTCTGGATCTACGATTTGATATGCTTCAATAATTAGATAATCACCAACGTTGATGATATTCCAATCCATATCAATAAAACATTGATTTTGGTGACGGTTATATCTTAGGGGCTGTTTACCGACAAGCATTTGTTCAAGGAACTGTACATGCTGCATAGCCATATAATATGGAACCATAGAAACAGATGTAAGCGTATACAGATCGTTTAATGCGATCTGATAACGAATGTTGAATAGGTTGTTGGTATTAAGAGCTTGACCAATTTCAAAAATATTAACAACACCAATAATATTGTCTGGCATAGTAACATAACGATTAGTTATGTCTTGTGCGCTTACTTGATGCTTATAATAAATTTTATCTGAGCCATCGAAATGATAATCCCAGAAATAACGTAGAGCTTCATCAATACGATCTTCTACCTGATCATCATCGACGTTAATTTCAATGACAGGTTTACCGAGTTTACGAAGGCAATATTCTTTAAATTGAGGTCTGCTTGTTGGTAGCGCCATTAGTAACTCCTGTTTTTATTCTATTTATAGTTACCTGATTACCCAAATACGAACTTGGCCATCCGCGCCATTTTTTTGTATACCGCCACCGCCGCCTCCAGGAGTCAGAGGAGCAAATGAATTATTTCCACCCGCGCCACCAAAAATAGAAGTACTTATTACAGTGTTTACCGAACCACCGCCACCACCATATATAGAATTTCCTGGATAACTACTTTTATTCGTAAGCCATTGTCCGCCACCACCACCGCCATAAACAGAAGAACCAGCGTTTCCATAATTTCCATTAGTATTGGCCCATGCAGATCCACCACCACCAAATGTCGAGTCGCCTCCGTTAACACCACTAGTGGCCACTGCTCCACCTAATGGTCCACCTGCTGTATTTGTACTGGCTGCAGAAATTAAACCTCCACCAGCTCCACTTGTTCCAGATGTTGAGGCTTCAACACCGCCACCGCCACCATAAGCATAAAGTATATTACCATTCCCAAAAAATTGAGAATATCCACCATCACCACCGAAGCCGTGACCCCCATCAGCTCCACCTGTTCCTACTGTAACATAAACTGCACTAGGTAAATCAGAAAGTTTATAAGTTCCCATAGCAAAGGCACCACCGCCACCACAATTGATATAACCACCATTAGTAGAAGCTCCACCACCAGCACCCCACAACATAACTAAAACTTGCTCATTACCAGTTAATAGAGGTTGTATTGGATTAGTAACATCATTTAATGGATTTATCCAGTTACCAGTTGTAGTAACATATTGGGTATTGACAATACCTCCCATGCCTCCAGGAAAATTAATACCATTCCAAGTTAATCCACCAAGGGTAAGGGTAGGAACTGAAATTGAATTTGCAGTTATTATACTTGCATTTGAAGTATTGTATGTACTAGAATATGAATTAATTTGGCCATATGTTCCTGCACCTACTCTAACATATGGTGCATCATTGAAAAAATATCCAGTTAAATTAGTTCCAAATTTAGATGTAGCTATATTATTTGGAGGAGCAAATGATAAAGTAAATCCAGATGATACGTATGTACCCAATAATATTCTTACAGGAGTATATACACCTGCAGTAAAGTTAATATTAAAATAATTATTTTGATATTGATTATTCATATAGATATTAGCGCCAGTAACAGATTTACTGGTATCTAAAAAATAATTAGAACTATTAGCAACGCCTAGCCCAGCATTGGCGCCAACCCACATATTAAATACACTAGCACCATCCCCAGTAACATTAAAATTCCAATTACCACTAACTGGAGCTAAAAAATATCCAGTAAACATATATGTACTATCTGCACTATATGGTGCGCCATTTGCAAAAGATCTAAAATCTAAATCAGTAAAATAAGATACGTTATTGGGCTGAAGACTATATGTGAAAATATCATTCCAAGAAGCTCCGTATAATGCGGCTCCGAAATTATATTGATAACCAAGCAGACCACTACCAAGAGAACTTGCAAGTTGAACATTTGATCCAATTGTTGTGTCATTGTCAAGATATAACCCATTAATATTTAATGGTGTGCTAGTAATTACCGTATTGACGTTTACATTTGATACATCTAATTCCATGTTATTATCCTACGTGTTGTATCCAAACGCGAACTTCACCGCGAGCACCTGTAAATCCATTCACTAAGCCTTGGCCACCGCCACCACCACCGCCTGGAGTTGTTGCTAGTACTGAAGAGTTTCCGCCATTTCCGCCAAAATTAGATGTACCAGTAGAGCCGCTTGTCGCGCCACCGCCACCGCCATAGATAGAAGAACCACCAACTCCTGATGATCTACCGCCACCGCCACCGCCATATATTGAATTACCACCAGCACCGCCATTTAATGAACTATTTGCTCCAAATCCACCACCAAATGTAGAATCAAATATAGTACCATTTCCTCCAATAGGACCACCTCCAATTTGAGCAGTTCCATCAGTAGTACTAGAAGGTGTACTTCCAGTAGAAAACCATCCACCACCACTACCTGAAGCTCCTGCAGTAGTATTTCCACTTCCACCGCCACCACCATATGCAGTTATAATTGTTGGAACTACAGAGTTGGCGTAGAATATTGATGATTGTCCTGCAGCTCCATTATTTACAACAGCGCCACCATTTGCTCCACCAGATCCTACAACAACATTACAAACTGCGTTACATTGAGATGCTAAAAGGTTAACTACGACACATGCGCCACCGCCACCAGCTTTTCCTGAGGTAGTTCCACCTCCACCTCCACCACCTCCCCATGCCATAATAGTAACAAGATCATTTGGACCAGCATTAGATGGTTTTGTCCAAGTTCCATTTGCAGTAAATACTTGATAATTTATTGTATTTGCAAATGTTGGAAAAGTATTATATGTAGTACCATTAATGATAATACTATTTGTTGTTAAACCATTTGCAGTTATAGTAGTATTAACAGAACTATTACCAACATAAATTGCAGTGCTATTGATTAAAATATTTGAGCTATTAATTATAAGATTTGAACCTACAACTAAAGAAGAAGAATTATATTGTATTTGCAAATTACCTGATGTATTACCATATGACAAACTATTAGTTGCAACTGTACCTGAATAGATAGTATCTACGTTTACTGATGACATTAATATAATTTCCTTATGGTGTAAATACGTACTTCACCGCGAGCGCCTGCATTATTTGCACCACCACCGCCTCCTGGTGTAGTAGCAGATACTGAACCATTCCCACCAAATCCTCCGTACACTGAAGATCCTATTCCTGTACTACCGCCGCCACCGCCACCATATATTGAAATACCTGGAGATGATGCACCACCTGCAGCGCCACCGTAAATAGAATTTCGGCTTTCTGTACCATTAGTAATAGCTCCACCGCCGCCAACGCCAGCAATTCCGCCTGCGCCACCACCGCCACCAAAAGTTGAAGAACTATTTATTGCTGAATTATTTCCCCCAAGGGGTCCACCACCAGTTCCTGCGCTACCCGCTCCAAACCATCCACCTCCGCCGCCGACCACTGTAGTATTAGCAGGTCCGCCGCCATAAGCAGTTAAAGTTGGAACTTGTGATCCAGCAGTATTAAAACTAGAATTGCCACCAGCAACTCCTGCGGCTCCACCAGAACCAACTGTTACAGTGTATGAAGCATTTGCTAATTGACTCATAGTATAAATTCCATAAACAAAAGCACCGCCACCGCCACCTAAGCCTGTGTTTCCACCACCACCACCGCCCCACATATGAACGAATACGAGCTCGTAACCAGTTGTTGCCCAAGAAGGTTCAGTCCAAGTTCCATTTGCAGTAAATATTTGAGTATTAACAGTCTCTGTATTAGTTGGAAACATGACAGGTGAAACACTAATGCCATTATTACCAATAGCATTAGCTGCAAAAAGAGTATAATCATAATTAAACGCTGTATACTGACCATTCCAAGCAGCAGAATTAACAAATCCACCAACATAAATCGTAGGTGTACTAATTTGACCTTTTATTATTATATTGGCTGAAGAATTACCAACTGATATAGCAGTTGTGTTTATAGTTATACCACCGCCTTGTACACTAGTAGCATTAGAACCATATGCACTTATTGTATTTGGAGACAATGCTAAAGTTGATGATATATTAGGTAAAGCTATAGCTGTTGTGTTGATGGTAGCTGCAATAGTATTTGTTGCATAAACAATACTATTTGTCGATAACACATTATTAGATGATAGTTTATCAACGACAATAATCGACATTAATTAGTCCTTAAGTATTCGCTAACGTTTGTATCTGTGCGGTTAGTGCGGCTAACTGGGATTGTAGCTCAGCCAGAGTAGGCTGAGGGGCAGGAGTAGGTTCTGCGGGTGGATTAGGGTCTGTGAAAGTACCGTCGTTGTTATGAATCCATCCAATAGATATATGATGTTCCGCATCTAATACTACAATAGTGTGATCAGTTGGTATAGAATCGCCTTCTTGCCAAACAATAATGTTTTCAACAATTCCATCACTGTTTACTAGGGCTGCTTTTTTACCAGTAATTGAAATTGTCATTATGTGTACTCCCAAATGCGAATGATGCCTTGTGTGCCGTTCCCACCTGATGGAGAGCCACCATATTTATATGATCCTCCACCGCCGGAGCCATATCCAGTGCCATTTAACCCTGATAATTGGGTATTGCCAATCGCCGCCGGAGCGCCAGAACCAAAAAAAGAACTACCGCCCTGTCCAGAAAAACCGCCCCCAAAATTTCCGTCGCTTCCGCCCCCACTTCCTCCGGTAATATTTAAATCTCCATTTATTCCCGTTCCGCCTGAAGTTGCGGTAGAAGACCCTGCACCTCCGCTGCCTCCAGAACCAGTTATTGTCGTTGAAGAAACAGTAAATGTTGTATTCCCGCCAGAACTTCCAGTGGTGGAACTGGAACCTGATCCACCCGCACCAATTCCGTAAGTATACGACGTACTTGGAGATACAGAAAAATATTTTGCAGCATACCCACCGCCGCCGCCGCCTGCCCCATATAGAGACCCGACTCCACCGCCGCCACCGCCGCCAACCACTTCAACATAAATGCTGTTGCAGTTTGATGGCGTCGTGTAGGACGTGCCACTTGTTATTATCTGTGGCGCGCGAAGAAGCATGCCGTGTACTGTGCCAGTATTAGATGAATCTGGCATTGTGATACCGTTTGTACCGTCGACTATAACTGACATTTATTTTCTCTCATTCGTAAAGGATGTTGGCTGTGCCGTTATTAAATAAATCAGTGCCGCTTGTTGTTGCTAGTGTAACTATAGATAGAGCACCCGCAAGAGATATAGAACCAGCCATTGTTGAACCACCGCCAGAATCACTTCTACCAAATGTGCCTATTGCTACCCATGTATTCGTAGAAGCGTCTATTAATGATAAAATCATAGAACCATGTAAAGCTATAGAAGAAGACCATTGTCCCGTTAATGGAAACCCAGAAGTTGAAGTTGCAAAAGAAACAACACTTGAAGATAATGCTATACCCGAAGATAGATAACCTGAAGAAACAGCTCCTGAAGATGGACCAATTCTTACGAGTGGAATAGAAGTGTTATTTGTGCCAAATGATTTTAAGTTAATTGTTACTCGTCTGACCCACGATGGAATAGATGAACTAAGAGTAATAGGAGTAGCTGAACCAGTATTAGTCGAGATCTGTGCTCCTGGAATAACGATATTTGTAGAAACACCCTGCACCGCGGTCGTACCCGTACCAGCTGGGATAGTAACAGTGTTACTGCCATTCTGTTGAAACTGAATTACACCAGAGTTATCAGATGTTACCTGAAGACCAGATGCTGTTGTTGCATTAATAGTTGTTGCCATTTATTTTCTCACTCGTAAAGTATATTAAATGTACCTGAAGAAAATGTACCAGTTCCAGCAGAAGTACTCATCTGAAGCTGTGTTAAAACGCCACCTAAAGACAAATAGCCACTATTAAAACATGCTAAAGTATCAGCTGTTATACCATTCGTCCCACTACCAATCCAAATATTACCACCAGTAGTTGTTAATACAAAAGTGCCAAATAATGTTTGTGAGTTACTGGTCATTGTTCCAAATTGCATACCATTCGTCGCACTTTGAAAACCATTAGTAGGTGTACTTGCTTCATAAAAAGAAACACTATTATAACCGCTGGTAACAAATCCACCAGATGTTCCTAACTGGACAACAAGAGATGTTGTTGCTGTTCCCATAACTACACCATAAAATTGAATAGTTATTCGTTTAACCCAAGAAGGAATACCTGTTGCTAATGTTGCTGTTGTACCAGAAGTTGGCGTAACTACTGCACCTGTTACAATATTCGTAGATACACCTTGCGCTGCAATAGTACCAGTGCCTACTGGTAGATAAAGTGTACTAGATCCCGCCGTAGCATTGGCCTGAAGGATTACCGAACCGCTCGTATCACCGTTGATTGTAATTGAACTCATAGTACCACCCACTTGCTTCCTGAAGGAATTGTTATTACAACACCACTATTTATTGTTAAAGGACCAACTGACATTGCTGATTTTCCTGTTGAAATTGTATAATTTGTTGCTACTGTTCTGCTGTTTTCATAAAATGCACCACCTAATGATACGACAGATGAGTTAACAGTAGTGTATACTGAACCATTACCAACTGATAATGCGCCGCCTGTACCAGTGGCAAATGTCATTACGTTAGCGCCACCTAATTGCAATGCGAATGTATTAGGATTGCCACCTATATATGACATACCATTGTTTTGAGTCGATTCAAACCAAATATTAGCTACCTGTAGTGTTGACATATCAAACTCCTATTGCCATATAGTTCATTACAGTTGAAGTTGCACCAGCTGAATAATTTGTATACCATGAAAAATTTGTATTATTTGCACTAACAGTAGAAGCTTGAGTTATGTTAACTACGTTTTTTCCAGTTATTAGGAATGAATACAAAGTGTTAAACGGTGTTGTAAAAGATCCTATTGCAATAGTTGAAGCGTTAACTGTAGCTGTCATTGAACCCCACTGTAACAATAATCCGTTTGGTAAAAGAGTATAACCGTTCGCTGCAATAGTAGAAGAACCGAGTGTAAAGTTACCGTTGGCTTCCACTCTAGCAAGTGTAGTAGTAGCATTAGAGAACTGCGCTACAACACCTGTATTTGATTGTGCATAAAGAGCAGGTCCAGTATTTGATGAAGCAATAATACCATAACCTGTATTTGATAATCCGTAAACACCAGCAGTTCCAGATGGAGATGATCCATAAACACCATAACCTGTATTAGAAAATCCATAGACGCCTATTAAAGTATTCGAATTGCCATAAACACCATATGCAGTATTGGATATGCCAGTAATAGCAGTTACAGCGCCCGAATTTGTACCTGCAAGAATTTGTGTTGGAACATAAACTTGCCCATTAGAATAGAAATATGCATCTGGCGTAGCATAGTTACCATTGATAACTACACCAGCACCATTTGACCATACAACTAATGAACCGCTAGTAGTATTAGCAGAGGAGACTGATAAATCAGTTATGCTATTTGATGATTTTATATTTGCTACATTAAGTGTACTCATAGTATTACCAATCTACCGCCAGTTGAAATTGTTATCGAATAAGCACCGCTGATTGTTATAGGACCAATAACAGATGCATTATCTTGCGCGTCAATAGTTACATTGTTAGAAACTGTATTGGCATTAATTCTAAACATATTGCCTGCATTTAAAGGAGAGCCAACTGCACCATAGTTACCTTTACTATAATCAGTACCGCCAGAAAAAGGAACACCATCGAAGTAAATACCAGAAGTTGTAACCCATGTATTACTTGATCCAGTACCGACATAAACATTACCTGTAAATGTAGCGCCAGATAATGTTGCATAGTTAGCTAAATTAGAAGTTAATTGTGTATTCGAAACTACGTTAGCAGCTGTTGTAGATCCAACATACAAAGTATTATTTGCTGTTTGAGATACAGATGTTGAATTTATCGTACCATTAACAGATGAATTACCGATGGTAATAATAGTTTGATTGGAGAAATATCCATTAGATGATGCACTAATCGTGCCGAAATATATAGCTGTTGAATTGACTATAGCTGTTGAATTGACGGTTAAACCGTCTTTAACTATGAAATTAGTGTCGGCCAAAGTTCACTCTCCCTATTGGCGATATTTCTTTTATTTATACAAATTATAGTTTTGTTAACTCGTTGGTTAAGAAACCCATGGCAGCTCTTTATTTACAGTTGGAGGATTAATAATGTTACTTATTGATGTAGAAATTATATTTTCATAGTATTTAATATCAACATTTTCATTAACCCAACCATCAAGAATTGCTGGCGTTAGATTAGTAAATTGTACAAATGTACTTGGATCAGGGGAAGTAAGTGATACGCCAAAACCAACTGGAACTGATACACCCGAATCAGAATCCGTCCCTATAATATTACAATAGAAAGATTTTACAACATCAGTTAAAGAGTTTTCATTTGTTACCATTACTTGCGAGTATTCTCTTGTATATACAATATTCATATTATACTCCTAACGCTACAAAATACCATGAAGTATTAACGCCAATACTATTTGCAGTAACATGGGTTGCATTAGCAATAGTTGTTTTTATAGTTACTGCTGCAGTTTGGGCAGTACTTGCGCATACCGCGTGAATACTGTAAGCATTTGTAGAAAATGCTGACGGATACGCCAGTGCTTGAGCCGCGCCATTAGTTACCGATGCAGTAAACCATGTCATTTTTACTCCGTTTGGGAGATACGTATAACCATTTGCTGCAAGCGATGACGTACCAAAAGTAAACGTATTAGTATTATTATAAACACCGAGAGTATTGGCAGTAAAATTTGTATTGACGGTTAATTGCGTATCTATACTAGCATTTCCGTATACTCTTGTTCCAGTCGAAAGAAGCGCCATCTAATTATTCTCCATTAAAATGTTGTAACTTCATCAAAAATACCAGCTGTTCTTAGAAGACCATTACTGAACAATCTATTAGAAACGCCTATTAAAGCAGTTTCTTCGTCAAAACTTCCTAATACTTGCAAAGTCCCATTACTATATATCCTTTGCGGAGGCGTTACGGTTGATGGATAATTGGTCACAGGAGTGGCATTAATGCTAACAGGTGCTCCAGAACCGTTTACTGTTATAGTTCTAGCATACGAACTTGAGTCTGTAAATACGTTAACTGATGGATTGTTGTAATACGTGCTCAAAAGAAGCTGGGTGTTTGCAAGAACGGGAAGTTTTTGTGCAGGAGGTGTAAAAGTAGTAGTATATAATTGAACACCACTGGTAATACGAATATCTGTCATATAGCCGTTAAAGTATCTAGGCGTGGTATAATTCCAAGCCCCGACGCGTAGAGTAGCCGCCCCGTAGGATATTGAGCCTAAAGTATTACTGCCTACGTTTACGCCATTTATCCATAAAGTACCAACAGTTCCACTGCATGTAAATGCAACATGATTCCAAGTATTTGCAGTTATTAAGGTTGTACCACTATTAAGAGTTGATGTTGAACTAGAGCCTGCAGTATTATACGTAGACAGATATAGTTGTCCTGCAGTTCCAGTAAAAGCAAGCATCCAGCCGCCAGCACTACTATTTCCAGACTGCGAACCAATATTATTATATCCAATTATGCCAAGTGTACCACTAACAGTAAGTGGGTATATCCAAGCTTCTACGGTTAAACCGCCTGGAGTATTTGCTTGGAAAACAGAATTTGCTGCACTTGATAGATAATCAGAATTTGCAGAAGCAAAATAAATGCTGCCCGTATAAAGATACGGAAGTGTCATTTCATCAAGAACGCCATGCGCACCAAGACCAGATACACCAAGAGTACCGTTACTGTATAACCTAGTAGTAGCCATTATCCAAATACCGTATCAAGAGTTCCAGTTGATGAGTTGTAATAAGTATAAGCTTGGTTTGCGCCAGCAGAGTTGGCATAACCAATATGTCCAGCAGTATATATGTTACCATTTGCAGCTATACCACCGTTTGCAACAATAGAACCAGTAGTCGCGTTGGTCGATGCGTTGCTACTTGTAAATAACGTTTGGTTTGCAGAAAAAGTTTGAGTATTAGACCAAGTATATTGAGCTGCAGTATTAACTGAACCAATACCACCAGCCGCCCAATACACATTGCCAGAACCATTTGAAGTCAGTACTTGACCGATAGTACCTCCAGATCCTGTTGAATCGATAACAGATATACCAGCTGCAATTTTTACGTTCGCTCCAAAATAAGTTGTGCCATTGACTGACAATTTATCAATTGGTGCAGCATTACCAATACCCACATTACCGTTAGCAGAAAAACGAACACGTTCGTTACTAGGTGTAGTGCTAGCACCTTGAGTTTTCATCAAGAATGCTATATCAGCACTATAATTACTATCATAAAATCTTATAGTACCAGGAGCTCCACCTGTCCAACTGTCATAGTTAGCGCCCATAATATCAGTATATGTGCCACCGCCACCGCCACCAAAAACATATAAACCTGCAGCATTATTAACAGCATATCCTGTTATTGCAGCTCTGGCTGTATCACTAGTTTCTCCAAAAGCAGCATTTCCTTGACTATCTATCCTAGCAAGTAAAATTGGAGTGTTGCCACCACCATAGAAATTAATCTGTCCACCATATCCCGTCACGATATCTAAAGAAGCAGTTGAAACGCCCAGACCATATAATGATCCTGAATTATCATCATATACGCGTATCTTATTTACTGCTCCTGCAGTACCAGAAGCAGTTGAAGGAGTAATCGAAAGTGATGCATTTGGTGTATTAGTACCAATGCCTATGTTGCCATTTGATATAAAATATGCAGCTGTGCCAATCGTAGCCACATTAGTCGAGACTACTAAAGAAACCGTATTAGTCATCGATGAGTTAGCTGTAAATGCAGTGCCTACTGTGTGAGAAGCAGAATTGACAACACCAGTTGAATACACATTGACTACTTTAGTATTACCACTAACGTTCAAAGATGTAAGATTTGAACCAACAGTAATAAGATTTGTGCCATCAGATGTATAAAGAATCTGATCAGTCATATTGAGGGCTAATTCGCCAGCAGCAATATATTGGGTATTAGTTGCGTAAGAGGCTGTCGTATTAGGTGCACGACCAGTTGTAGACGTTCTCTTTACATATACTCTATTGTTTGCCATATGGCGTCCTCATATCGGTATTTACCGAGGTTTAAAATTGTTCTAAAGTATTTACTTCTTTTTTAGTTTTTTTATTTTGTTTTTCTATTTGCATTTCTAACTGTTCGATATGCTTAATCAATTTTTGATTTGCATTTTCAAGATAATTAGTTTTAGCTTCATTGAGGAGTCGAGCTTTAGTCAACTCCTCAACTTCTTTGACAATTCGTTCAATATATAAATTTACAAATTCAGTATCCATAATAACTCCACTTAATTAAAATGTTCCACCATCTAAAGTATTCCAAGCAACAGTTGTTCCATTAACTTGAAGAACATATCCGTCTGTACCGATACCTAATCTTGTTAAAGCATTGGCGGTATTACCAACCAATAAATCACCAGAAGAATATGCATTTTGACCAGTACCGCCTGAAGTAGTAGCAAGGTTAGTTGTTAGTGTTAAAGTATTAGCAGTAATAGTAGCTGAAAGAGTACCATTTGCTGTTATATTAACAACAGTTGAGTTAGCAACAAAAGCCCCACCAAGACCATATGGATATAGATAAGCCTGTAGAGCGCCAGTTGTAGAGCTTACAATAGTCAACCCACTATTTGGATTAGTTGCTGTATTAAAGATCTTATACCAAGGAACAGTTGTATTTGAAGAAGCAGCAATACGAGCAACGCCAGAATAGATAACACTGCCACCAGTATTAGATGGCGAATAGATACCAGTGTCGATAAGATCAGTTGAAAGGCCACCGTTATTAAAACCAATTTCAATTACGTTATCATTAACTTGAAGCGTGGTTGTATTAACAGTAACAACTGAACCAGTAACTATAAGGTTACCAGAAGCAGTGATATCACGCACACGAAGAGTAGATGATGTAGCGTCAATATTAGCGCCAGTAATTGTTACGTTCGAGCTAATATAAGTGTTAGTACCAGACAACTGAACATTCGAAGTAATCGAGGTATTTGTACCACCAAGTGTAGTATTAGAAGTAAAGGCAGTATTTGTTGTATTAACGTAAAGATTAGCGCCACTGAAAGAAGCGTTAACTGTTTCAGAAGCAGATGTAGAGTTAACAGTAAAGTAAGTGCCTACGTTAGCAGAAGTGGCTGCATAGAAAGTAGCTGTATTAACTTGGCCTGTGATATTTGCATATGTACCAGTTACGTTGGCGTAAACTGTAGTTGCATAAACGTTAGCTGAAGCGTTAATGTTTGTAAAGTAAGCATTAACACCAACAACGTTTGCAGATACGTTAACAGTACCACCAAGATAAGTTGAACCGTTTACAGATAGCTGATTCGTTGGAGCGGTATTATTGATACCAACGTTACCACCAGAAGTAATACGCATACGTTCATTACCAGCAAGAGTGCCATTGGTAAAGAAGTTAATATACGAAGCAGCTGCTGTACCGATAGAAAGATTGGTATTACCTGTGTAAACATAACCATCAGAAGGACCATTGATAGTCCAAAGAGTATTCGACCAGTTAGAACCATTAATACCAATATCGACATAGTTATTAGAATAAAGACCGTTATTATCATTAATGCTAAAATCAGCAGAGGCCGAAACGCCTGTATTACTATTCCAAATAGCAGCTTCTACATAGTTATTAAGATTACCACCGATAGCTAGTAAATCTTGACCAGTGCTATCCCATGCTATTTGCACGTTTGCTGTTGTATTACCCCATCCAACGAATGAGCTATTAGCAATGAATGCATTAGCTGCACCGCCCCATGTACCGACGGTATATGATGCAGCGTTAACTGTATTAGCAAGAATTGAAGTACTGAACGTAATAGTGTTTTGAAAAGTCTGGGTGTTAGACCAAGTATATTGTGCAGATGTATTAAGTGATAAACTTGCAGGTGCAACCCAATATACGTTACCATTACCACCAGAAGCTAGAACATATCCAGAAGTACCATTAGAACCATTTGCTGAAATAGCATTTGTAGATTGAATCCAACCATTAAATGTAATTGTATTTGAATAGGATTGTGTATTAGTCCATGCATACTGAGCATTTACATTAACACCAACTGAACCCGCAGAAACCCAATATGCATTAGTGCTAGTACCACCAGAGGCTAGAAAATAACCTCCAGTACCATAAGAACCGTTAGCGGAAAGATATTGTAAGGTAACATTGGAAGTGATAATCTGATTGATACCAGAAGTCGAGTTTGCAACCAATGCTTGGTTTGCAGTAAGTGTTCCTGGATTTCTAACACCAGCGATAGGAACAACTGTAGCACCATCAGTAGAACCAATGAAGAGAACGCCTGAACCACCAGTTACGTTACTAAATGCCAGTTCGCCTGGATTTAATGTTGTTGGCGAAGAAGTCGCCGCACTTCTTTTAATTTGAATTCTATTGTTGGCCATGTTTTGGTCCCTTTATAATTTTATCTATTTATTATTTAAAAGGTCCCACCGTCTAATCCACCAGTAACATTTGACAAATCAAGCGGTTGCGCAATCCATGTTTTTGTATTTGAATCATAAACTAAAGTGTCACCAGTAGTTTCACCAGTAGAAACCACATCGGTAAGAGATTCTAATGTCGAAGCGCCACTAGCCATAGTCGGCGTCGGTATTAAAGTAACAGGTGTTGTAGTGTTTATAATGCCAGCTATAGCATTGCTAGAGACTGATATTGATCTTTTATCAGCTACTATTACATTAGTAATTGTGGTAATAGCGGAAGTATTTGATATGGTAATACCCTCGTTTTGCGAAACAGAAACTGCAACTGCGTTTTTATTAGATACTGTTACATTAGATATAATGGTCATTATTATCAACCATTAGTATAACCATTGGCAAACCATGTATTATTGGTTGAGAAAATTCCAGCAGTAACAGATGGAGTAACAGTGATAATACCTTCAACTACTCTAGAAACCGTACCCGTAGCAGTTTCTGTAATATCAACATCATAAACATATCTTCCAGCATATAAATTAGCAGAAGTACTAGCATCTAATTCTAAAGTAATAGTTCCAGAAGCTGTATTGATAGAAACATTAAATGGAACAGAAGTTTGAGAAGTATACCATTTTTTGATTACAGAATTTGCAGTAAATCCACCCAAGCTGAGCGGATCACCATTTTTATCTTGCAGCGATAAATCAGTGGAAAATGTTGTGCCTTGATCGATTACTAAGTTAGCTTTTGTAGCCATTAGATGATAGTCCTAACATATCTAACTGTTGTACTTACGGAAGCTGGTGTATAATTTAATATAATACTACTAGCATTAGAAGAAACAGTGAATACACCTAATGCGTTATTGCCAAATTCAGCGTATTCTGTAATGAAATTATTGCTGCCGCCATCGGTCGATACAATTATTTTAGATGTATATCTATTATAACTTGTTTGATTATCAATAACATTTACCAAATATTCAGCCGCATGATATGTTGAAATTAGATAAGAGTCAATAACCTGCGCACTAGTACCTGTTGTGGTAACAGAATTATTAGTAGCAGGACTATATGGAGAAACAATTGCAGACCATGCACCATTTGCATTATGATAATATTGGCCATTTGAAATTTGCGCAGCCGTTGGTATTGTCAATGAAATGTTAGCAGTTGTATTAGAGATTAATAATATAGAAGAATTAGCGATGGTATTAATACTACTATTGCCAATAGAAATAGCGTTAACTGAAAGATTAGCATTAATAGTTACGTTATTTGTTGTAATAGCGTTTGCTGTAAACGTAGCAGTAACACCAGCTGAACCTACAGCAGCGTTACCGACAGTAACAGCTGCAGTGGACACAGCATTGACGAGATAATTAGTTGTGTCAAGCCATTTCTGGAAAGTATCTGTATTTGCGATATTTGTAATTAACCAAGTCATTTATTTTATCTCTGTAATAACTGTTGAAGCATTTGCTTAATTTCGCCTAAGTCTTTTTCAACTGAATCTAATCTAATATTAGCACGTTCAGCTTTCAAAGCATTCTGTTTTTGTTTTCTATATGCATCTAAACCTACATAATCAACGCTCAAAACAGCGCCATTGTTAGGGTCTTTTACAAAACCTTCAACGTCTGTCTTCACATATTTATTCGTCATAGTTGCATCGCCAAAGCTCTAACATCATCTACAAGCGGAACAGCTGAACTGTCATTTGATTGTAAAATAATTTTGATCTGAAATCTGTTGAGAGTTGAATATTGATTGAACGATGAATTATAATATGAAAGACCAGTAGGTGTTATGATACTAGCAGCTGTATTAGAAACCGTTGATGACCATGGTGTACCAATAACAGCAGAAATAGCATTTGTTACTGACACTATTACTTGCTGATCGCTTGCAATATTTACAATAGTTCCTGGAAGTAATTGTCCAACAAAGTTAGAAGTAAACGTAAGGCTTTGCGAACCAGTTGAAGTTGCATTAGCACTTAGATTAATAGAAGTACCATTAACAACGTTAGCAACATATACTACACTATTTGAAGGTAAACCAGTACCAGTAACAATCATACCAGCTACTAAAGCAGCAGTATTAGATAAGCTAGTTACTAATGTATTACTATTCAATGTTCCCGATTGTGTATTACTAAATCCAGTAATAGCAGCCGAAGTAGTATTAACAGAAACAGTTCCGATTAATGGAACAGAAGCTTGTGTTGAAAGCCATGGAGTAGTTGGTGGTGCAACGACAAAATATTGAACATTTGCATAACCTGTACTGCTATTAAATGCGCTACTTAAAGTCAATGAAGTGGTATTTGCAATAGATACAACCTGTCTAGAAGCTTCATTAAATGTAGAATTAGCAAGGAAATTGATCCACCATCCAACTTTAACGTCTGTGCCAAATTGAGTTCCATTGCCTGTTAATGTTGTACTATTATAAACAACATTTGCTGTACCGTTTGTTGGGATCATACCATAATACTGTGGTATTACATATGTAAATTCACGAAGATCAGATGGATTGCCTGGATTAGAGAATAATGAATCACCCGTGTTGATCATAGGAACCCATGTTTTATTAGACATAGGTTCTGAATCTTGACTACTTAAAAATCTAGTCCAAACCTGAATATCAGAGCCTGGAGGTCTATAAGCAGATAAAATTACTTGAAGATCTTGTGCATCTTGTCCTTGAGCCAAAGTAACAATTTTAGAAATATATTTTGACTTTGAAGAACCGTTTGTATAAAATTCTTCATATATGAAAGAAATTGGATCGATTTCATTAGATACTAAAAGTTCTTGATTTCTTACAGTATCGATTATAGGAGAAAGAAATTCAGAATCAGTAGCCATAGTAGCGTGTAAAGTAAGAGAACTTGCTCCGCTCATATGACCAGTTTCATTTGATCTACTTGCAACTATTCTTTCATAATCATAAAGTTCATTTGATCTGCCTACATTAATAGGTGTTTCATAAGTGTCTGCTGCATATGTATTACTTGTACCAGAATACTTAAATGAAAGCGCAGTACCTGCAGGAGAAATAGTTGCAAATTGAGGTACTATGTTATTTAATTTAGCATCATATAATACGCCTGTATTAGCAGAAGCGATTAATGTTGTAGTATTTGGTCCTGGCGAAGTTGCAAGTAATGTATTTGCAAATCTATGTATTTGGATAACACCATTATTAACAAATGTACCAGATGAATTTGCAGCGTAGATAATATCTTTAACATCATCATAGTAATTGAGGATAGCATTAACAGCAGTTTGAGCAGTTGTAACCACATTACTAGTAGCTTGGAAAACATAATCTCCTGGAATAATACTAACTGTTGTATTAACCATAGCGACATTAGAAATATTAAGAAATTCAGCTGGCTGATTATTGAAATAAGCATCTGCGCTTTGTGATGTAAATTTAGCTCTATGTAATTCAAATTTAAGATATTCAGTTTGAAGAGCAGTCCACTCAGTATCGGTTGCTCCATAAAAAGCTGTACCACCAACTGTAGGCTGGGTGTATACTTGTTGACCTGTTTGAATATCAATGTCGCCTAAAACTGCGCTATAAACAAAATAATCAGGATCACCAGCATCTGGTTTTACAATAAATGCGTATTCAGTTCCATTGTTTAGGAATACAGGGGCTTCAAATTTAAAATTCGTAGGTATAGAAGAATCTGCACTTACATTAATATTAGCGTATGGTAAATGAACTTTCGAGAATGGAAGTACTGTATTACCATCTGGATAGCCGTTTTTAATTTCGCAAAGATATACGCTAACACCATAAGTGGTAATTTGAGCTTTTTGTTTGAAAAATATATCAAGTGATGTTGCAAATATACCTGCTTCGCCCGATGGAGTATTGATTGTCAATCCCTGTGCAATTGGTTCGTTCCAATTTGCATATACAGTACCAATATCTGGTCTAATTGTAATGCTAGTATTTACAGATGTAGTTACAACATTTTTTGATATAGGAACGTATGATATTTCTGGATTAATGGTTGTTAAAGTTACATTTTCTTTAGTAACACTAAGATTAGAAGCTGTAAATGTCGCAGTCGATTTAGTTGTTAATGCATCTAAACCTTGTGTAAGATCAGTTACGTCTGCAAGTTCTAGAATACGATCACCTGTTTTAAATGTGCCACCTGGAATATTAAACTGGCCTGCAACCTGACCAAACTGATCAGAAACAATAGGATCACCCCAATTACCATTTTTTTGAATAGAATGATAATCAGAAGAATCAGTTATAGATTGAGGGACAATACCTGGAGCGCAATACTGGTCGACTAAAATATTATCAAAAAATACATGAAGATTTTGATTTGGTCGCATATTATATGCATAGAATGAAACAATTCTATTTGCAATATATGGTTGCATTGAAACGTCTGTAACAATGTTACCAATACTGACAGTATTAGCATTAGGTGTAACAACTATTTGCTGGCCACCAACATTAGATGTTGTAGTTATTGTTGTAGTTGTATTTGTAACGATATAACCATTACCAACAGATAATTGCGGCGGGGCTAATACAGGTGTAACGGGTGTTGTGGCCAAAATTATCTCCTAAAAAACATAAAAATTATTAAAATGGTGGGGCAATTACAACTGGGGCGTCACTGCCATGCTTTAACGATAATGCACCAATAGTAACATTATTACCATACTTTGCATGTATTAACGCTAATGCAGCAGTTTCAGCTTCTTTTTCAGTCGTTGGGTTTTGACCGCCACCACCACCTGTAAATTTACCAATAAATCCAAGATTGACATTAGAAATAGGTGCACCGCTATTAGTAACAACAGTATTAGTAGTAGTTGAAGTTGTTGTAGCCCAATCATTCCAAATAGATCCAAATGGGCTTTGAGCGAAATCTTTCCATGGAGTAGATAGGTCAACAGTAATATTAATTGATCCAGTATTATTAGTATCAACATGATTATCATATGCAGGAATAGCTAAACAAGTACCGTTCCAAGCCATAGAAACGTGGGCGGAACTTCTATATTTAGTAGCAAACGGTTGAGCCATAAATGCTACTTCAGTGTAAGGTAGAGAAACTGCACGCCCTGTTTGTTGTGCACTTGATATACCACCATTGAATTGAATATTAACAATTTCACGAACAATTCTAGGTCTAGCAAAGCCACTTGTAGTATCGATAGCTATAGAATATTCTGGATTTGTTACGTCGCTTTGAGTAAAGTCATTAAATGCATCAACGAAAATACCATTTTTAAATCTATTAAGACCATTTGAATCTGTGACATTCATATCAGTAGCTTTTTTCTCCAATAGAGAAAGAGCCTGATAGTATTCAAGATTGGTAATTCTAGAATCTAACTTACCAATATCCTTCATAGTATATCTACGATTTGAAACTAAATTGATAGATATACCATGAGAATTATCTCTGGTTAGATTTTTAGAAAGTTGATTTATCGATAACAATGTATCAAGTTGGTCAGAAGATAATGAAGGATATGGAGGTACATTTATAGTGGCAAGAACCATCGCATTATCTGGATACAATGGAGTTTGTGGCGAATCACTTGGATGACCTTCTTTAATCTTAATTACATTATCTGATGTCATCATTATCAAATCTTTTCTTGGTAGATAATATGTATAATCAGATTGGAAATTTTTACCATATGATGGTACATTTAATGTTGTATAGACATTATATGCAACAGTATTTGAAGGATTAGTACTAGCAGCACCAATAGCGGCTGTTAACTGAGCTGAATTTGAAGTGTCACATTTACCTGTATCAGTAGCATTACTATTTGCAGGAAGTCTAAAATCTACATAATCTCTTAGTGATATTTTTTTGCCACCTTCGTCAACATAAAGAGGTATATCTTTAGTTTGTATAGTAGTAGCATTATAATAAGAAACATTTGTATAACTATTATTAAATGGGGTATTAATAGTCATGTATGTAGAATTAGCTATACTTGCAACAGTTCTAAATGTCGAATCTATTTCGATTAAATCACCAACAATAAACGAAGATGTAAATGTAGTATTATTACCAACAACTGCAGTAGAACCAGAAGAAACAGTAACAAATCCAGGAAGTCCATCATTTACAGGATATGATTCAACACTATAGAAACCTGTACCTGAAGCGGTGTTAGTTGTGAAATAATCTAACTGAACTAATAGATATGGGTTAGCTGATGTATTGTAACCAGCTGCAGGGTATAGGTATCCTAGGCTGTATATAGTATCTTTTTGACCTGTATCAAATACGAAATTAGAAGTTATATCTTGATTAGTAAGAGAATAACTTGCAGTAGATGAACCTGTTACCAAACTAACTTGGTGTATATCACTAAACCCTAAACACCATGGTCCATTTGGATTTAATGATGTATCTAATTTAACAAAACGATTTTTATTGATAACTTTTTTAGCTGGAGTAGCAAATGTTCTTAATACATCAAATACAACATCAACATTAACTGGAGTGCTTGGAGCTTCTAAAGTATTAACCGAAAATGAAGTAGTATTTGTTACTTGTATATATGAAGAAGGTCCACCATACGCAGCAGGATACTGATTGATTGGTATAATTTTACCAGTTATGTATGTTTTTGCATATGTAGCTGTACCATTGGTCGTTGAAAATGGATTATCAACAGACAATGAAGTAGTATTAACGATAGAAGTAACAGTTCTTACATCTGTTGCTGTGCCTTGATTAACTTTAATTTGATCTCCAATATTAAAGTTAATTATGAAAGAAGTGCTAGTACCTGTCACAACATTACTTGTAGCGTTGACGCTCACAGTTCCTGAGAAATTTGCAGTATCAGTATTAGCACCAGTAACAATAAGAGTAAAATTAGCTGCATTTAAATCAGTTAATACACCAGTACCATATGGTAAAATATCAATACCACCAGCTGCAGAAGAAGGAAGTGTAATTGTTGAATCACCAACAGTGTTCATTTGGGTGCTTACACGAGTTCTATATGTATACTCAGAATGTAAGTTGTTACTTGAATCTCTTAAAGATTGTAAGCCAACATCACCGAAACTAAAAAGTTGATCTTTAGTAGAAGCATTATTGATACCGCTACCAACAACGTCGCCAATACCCTTAATGCCACCTGCATTGTAATATACAGACTGAACTTGACTAAGGTTATAACCATTGCCACTGTTCATATTAATATTAAACACATGAAGTGCATATAATGCAGTATTGGACCCTTGTGTTTTACCATCATTATATGAGAAACATCTAACTTGAGCAGTACCGATGACATTGCCTACTGGTGTTGCAGATGCAAATAATCTTTTAGTAACAGAAAATTGGGGTGTATCATATAAAGAAATTGTTCCTGCAGTATTAAATCCGAAATCACCTGCAACTTCATCTAATAGAAAATAACTACCATAATTGAATGTGATCTGTTGTTCTAATTTAGAATTAGTATCATTACCTCTACGCATAGTAATGTACTGAGTTTTTTGAAGTTCTACTCTATAACCTTCGGCATATCCAACACCTGGATTTACTCTACCGTAAACCAAATCAGGTGTTAATGCAGAAGGACCATTTGTAGTTGTATCAACGACGAATGGATTAACTACGTAGTTACCTGAAGTTTCATAAGTTCTTTTGGCGATTGAATCGTTAAGAATTGAATATAGATTTTGACCAGCAACTGATGTGGTGCTTATTGCACCATAATTATATGTAACAATTGGATTGAAGCCGCTAGTATTAGTCGAGCTATTTGATGTATCTAAAGAAACAAGAGTTGGAAGTAATTTTAAACGATGTGCACCTGGAGCATTTTCATTTGGATATCCAAGAGCATTATCAAGTAAAGATGAATCTTGATTTTCAGTTACTATTGATTCTGTTAGTTGGAACCCAACTACGTTGTTACCTGCATAAGTTCCAAAATTATTTACAAGACCATATGTTGGTTGAAGAACATTAACAAAAACACCATTGAGGAAAACTACACCTGCGTCAACATGGATACCATGAGCAGCGCCAGTTGTAAGTTGACCAGATGTAGAATTAGCATATGTATTAACAATAGCTACTATATCAGCTACGTTATTGCCTGTTCTTGGATTGACGTAAAAATTTAAAATTTCGTTATTAGAAAATACTTTGGCGCCATTGTTACCAGTATTAATATATCTTAGATAGATAACATTGGTATTAGGATAGTTCGCAGTTAAACCTGAATTACTTACGATGATTGTAGCTGTAAGGTTTGAAACAGCGCTGACAACCTGTAAATTAGCAAAAGACGTTGCATCATAAGACGCACCATTGCTTTGATAATCTTGAAGGCGAACGAATGGTACATTTGGGTCATCATGAATAGCGCAACCAGAAACGATGTTGCCATTTTTAAATGCCCAGTTACCAAAGTTTTCAATTTGATTTTGGAGGATAGATTGTATTTGAGTTAGTTCGCGAGCTTGTACAGCTGTTGAAGGTCTAAACAAAATTCGATAATATTCATTATTTGCATTAAAATCGTCATAATAGGGTGCTACATCTAAATTAGTATTAATTGGCATTTCTTTTCCCTAATTAAATTTGAATTATCAATTTAAATGCTTCATTTTGAGTATTAGATCTCGAAACTGTGCTAACTGATTGAACATAGAAAGGTTTAAAATTCTTAGTATATACACTACCTAATGTATTTATGGTAGTTTGTGCAACTAAAGTTTTCCCACTGTTAACAATATATTCACCATTTACAAAATATTTATCGCCTGTTAAATAAATTGTCGATGTGTTACAAAATACAACAGTGCCTACTGCACCTGAAGTATTACCTGTTACAGTATCACCAACTGTATATAGTGTTGAAGATAATGGTGTAACAAAACTAGCATTTAAATATGCACTAAAAGTATTTGTATCTATAACAGAAGATATTACGCCTGTAGAAGTATTCATACCATATGGATTTTTAGCTATACCTACGCCATTATATAAAACATTTGTTGGTATAGTTGCTGATTCTGTATTGGAGAATGTAAAGTATACACCTATACCTTTAGCATATAATTCTGTTACAGGATCATAACCATGACCTCCTGGAGGAGGAACAATAGCTTGAAGATTAGCGCCCGAACCACCATAACTTGGATTACCAAAAACACTAACATTAGCCCAAGTTATATTTGATCCACTATTAATGATAATTGCATTAGAAATACTATTAGAAGATGCATTAATTACTGAATAAGCAAGAGGCTGAATTGTACCATCTGTTTGAATTATGATAGAAGGGGAGATACTATAACTTGTAACACCAGCTGTAACAGAAGCAGAATTAACACTGCTATTAGGTACAACCCAATTACCAGAACTGTTGGAAAAGTAATTAGCGATTTGAAATAACTGGGATGTAGTAGGTGAGCCTGAATTATACAAATAGATAGAGTTATTATTATAATAACCAAGGGTTGTATTTGCACTAGCAGCTACCTGAATAATTGATGAATTGCCACCCTGTACAATTCCATTGTGGTACGTATTATAGAAACCGCCATTAGAAATTAGTATATTATCAACGCCACTATTTTCAGCAGCTGAAGAAACCACACTAACATTGGAATAGATCGGCATATGCACATCAGTTGCAAATCTATTATAAACTGCATTGGTAATGGAAGTTATATATTTCCACTTATAGTTATCAGCTGTTTGAAAAGTAGAGGTTTGTGTAGGTAAAGCTATGGCGCTTGGATTAGAAATTGATGGGCTTCCATTTGCATTATCCATACATTTATAGATATGATAATAACCTACAGTTTGTGCGGCTGCATAAAAATTAGTATTTGATAAATCAATATGATTGTCGTATATTGAATATACAGTATTAGATGTCCAAATTATATTTGATATAACAGGAAGAAAATTACCTGAATTTAATTGTTTACCAAATAGTAATTGCCATTCATTGACAAACATTTGATCTTCTGTCAAAGATGGTGTATTGGCAGAAAATGAAGCAAATGCATAATATTGCGATGTATTCGAAAAGATACTATTGTTTATCTCTTCGATAATATTTTTTGTAAAATTCGGTAAAAGATTACCCATTATTATTCCTTAAATACCAATCGCCATAAATGATACAGTCGATGAAGTAGCACTATTTGTTATTAATGTAAAGCTAGTAGCATTAACTGTATATGCAGCTGCAACAGAAGCCACAGCGTTTGAAGTTAGCGTTAGCGAGTAACAATTTGATGTAAATGAAACACCACTTTGTGCAGAAAACGATATGACGTTAGCTGTAGAGTTAGCAGTTGTAATTGCTCCAAATATCATTTTCAAACCGTTTGGTAGATATGTATAACCACCTGCACCATAAGTTGTATGCCCAGAAACGTTTGAAGTACCAAGGTTAAATGTATTTGATAAAACAGTAAGGTTAGAAGAAGTATTTACAGTAACACCGCTTGTATTAACAGTAAGAATTCTATTAGTAGTCGTTGTACCACCAGCATGGATAACGACGTCTTTGACAGAAGCAGTACCAATAGTTAATGCACCGTTAGAAGCGTAAAGATATGCATCTAATGCACCACCGATATTATAACTTGCATTAGAATATGTAGAACTATTAATACCAAGATCCACATAGTTACTTACGTCGTTACCGCTATCTGCTGCAGCAACAAGGTCAGAAGAGGCATTTAACTGAGAGTTAGCATTTTGAATAACAACCTGAACGAATCCGTTAGAAGTCAAATCAATTTCAATAGCCGCTGCAGTACCATATGAGTATGGATTTAACGCATTGTTACCAATTTGCACTTTATTATATGCAGTTGCAGCTGTACTATTAGCAACAAAGAACGGCTGGGTTGTGTTAGCTAATGTAATAGAAATAGGAGTAATGGCGATATTACCCACAGAGTTAGCAACTGTAATAATTGAAGTAGTCTGAGTAGTGCTACTATTACCAATACTGAACGCTCCAGTATTAGATAAAGTAATAGTTGGTTGAAGTGTAGTGTTACCAGTATATAATAGGTTTGTGCTATTGAATACAGCATTAGTACCAGAAGTATGAGAAGTGGCATTAACAGTACCAGTAGTATAGATACCAGTGGCATTAATAGTATCTGCGCCATCAACAGAAACTGAAACTGGAGTTATGACTACGTTACCTGCAGAATTG
>Ga0214164_1000076_pt1 | contig 63931 bp, 47 predicted proteins | sample TroBogepilimnion_13_FD_153003 | JGI IMG/M metagenome (GOLD analysis project Ga0214164, IMG submission 153003) | Freshwater microbial communities from Trout Bog Lake, WI - Practice 03JUN2009 epilimnion v4 | ecosystem: Environmental > Aquatic > Freshwater > Lake > Epilimnion/Euphotic zone ... | reverse complement strand
ATAAATTAGGAAAGAGCTGCATATATAACTATCTTTGCTTTCTAAACAAAAACAATATGAATATAAAAAGTAAATTAATACAGGTTTACAGGTACGATAAGAAAACTATGGATGTTGAATTTGAAAATCAATTATTTGTAGATGGAGATACTGTAGCAGAAGATGCTCCTTTCACTAAACATTGGATTGTGTCAAATCAGAAGGGTAATAAATATACCCTTACTCTTAAAGGAGATAGTGATATTAATCCTCTGGATAATAGGAACTTTGTTATTTATAAAATAATAGAAGCATCCAAAACCGTAAAGAGAGAGGCTTCTGGTCCTAGAAAAGCTCTTAATCTTGAGGTTACTTTAGATAGAGTTTTGGTAGAACCTATTAATGACGAGTATGAAAAACTTATTAGTCTTGATAAGAAAAGTAAACAAGAGATAGAATCAGTTAAGTTATCAAAGTGTATTATAGTTAAGGTAGGTCCTGGTAAGGATGGTAAGAAAGTTCCTTTTGAGCCTGGGGATGTAGTATATACTTTTCCTAATACTTTTGAAGCTGATATTACAGTGGACAATGTTTTGTATCTGGTGTTTAAAGAACTTAATATAGTTATTAAGGAAACAAAACCAGTAGGAGAAACTAAGGTTCAAGAAACTTTAAATTAATTAAGATGTATAATATTAAAGAAATAATAACTTCTATATTAGAGGATTGTGGGTTTGGTAAAGAAGGATTAACCTTTGGTTTTGTAGATTTTAGTAATGACTCTAGATTATGGATGCAGGTTGAAACTAAAGATGGTCCCATAGCTCAGGTATGGTCATTATCCATAATGACCATCAAAGAGTTCTATTCTTCTATAGAATATTTACAAGATGAATACTTGATTGCCAATGCTTAGTATATTAGGAGTAGGAAAACTATCAAAGTGTTATTGTCAACTATTAGGTAAGCAGTATAATAATGTTACACTAGGTTTTCATTCACAAGAGAGTTTATCTACTCCTAATGCATTTGGAGAAAGATATAATATAACTAAAGTATATATAGGGTTATATTTTTTTAGAATAGTGTTTGAATATATAAAAAAATAATTATGCAGCATATTTGGGAATTTTTAGTTAAGGCAAAAGCAACAGAAGAAAATACAGATCCAGAATTTATTAATAGAATGTTTGTTACAGAAAGTAGTAGGAAGAAGAAAGTATCTGAACAGATATTAAAAAAGATAGAGAAGGATTTTAATTTGAAGCAAGAAGATATGAAGGATTTTTACGTAAGACAATTAAGGTAGTATGCAGGAGAAAATAAAGGTGTTAGCTTTATGTTGTACACATGGAAGAGTAAAGGCTCTGGAAAGGTCTGTAAGGTGCTTCCTTGATCAAGATTATGATGGTCCTGCTGTAATGTTTATTTGTAATTCTGGTTTACCTTTATCTTTTCCAGATTATTCTAAGTATTTAAAAGTTGATAATAAGTTTATTCAAATTTTAAATATAGATAAAGATTCTTATTCTTCTGTGGGAGAAAAGTATAGTATAGCTTTGGAAAGAGCTATGGGCCAGTTTCCTGATATAGAAGTAGTTACTTCATGGGATGATGATGATATATTCTTACCTACCCACCTATCTAAAGGAGTAGAGGGATATTATGATGGTTATACTTTACCAAGTTTATATGGGGGTCCTAAATTAGCTTATAAACCAGAATTATCTTATTATAGATATAGAGACAGTAATGATAATATGAAGATTATAAGGAATGAAAACACATATGAACCTTCTATATTTGTTAATTCTTCTTGGTTAGTAGAGAAAGGATATGCCCCTGTTTCTATAAAATATCATCAGCAATGGTTAGATCCCTTAGTATCTGAACATAAAATATATGTAAATCCTTATGGAGAAAGTACATTAGTATACAATTGGGGAGATCCTGGTATATATAAAATGTCTGGATCAGCTACAGATAATAGGAATAACCTAGACGCTTATTTAAGAAAATCATTGGATATGGGTACTGGTATTTTAAGACCAGCAAAAGATAATTCAATGTATTATAAAGAAATAGACTGGTATAAATCTAATTTAAAAAATTAAATTAAATATTAGTTTTATTCTTTTTATAATTAAAAAGACATAACTTTGCTGAATTAATAAATACATAATGGAAAAAATGGGTAGAAATAATAGATCCTTTAAAAGGGAATACAAAGACAAAAGAGATATAGCTTATCTATATTTCTCTATTATAACAGTTTCTCATAATATAAAAGTATCTAAATTGGAATTGGAGTTGTTAGCCCATATATCAATTGTAGGTAATATATCTTCTGTGAATTCGAGAAAAGACTTTATAGATAAATTTAATAGTTGTAAAGCAACTCTTTATAATATGATTAGTAAACTTACTAAAATGGGTTTACTAGTTAAGACTGATGGTAAGATAAAAATAAATCCTCAAATAGCTTTGGATTTTATAAATAATGATAAATTTATATTTGGTATTAAATGTTTGTATCAGAAACCATTGGAAGCAGAGTTGTAAAACAAGTAGCTGATGAACTAGGCTTACCCTTAGAATTGGTAAATAAAGTACACCAATATCAATGGGAGTCTACTTATAAAGCCCTTAAAATAGGCACTTCTATAGAAGTAACAGATCTCTTTAGATTAATAATTAAGCCTAATATAGTTGACAAGAATCTTGAAAAGAAAAAACAATTATTAGAATTTTTTAAAGCTAAGGAAACTTCTGTAAAGAATGATAAATATATAAACTCTCTTCAACAAGATATAGATTATTTAAATAGTAAAAAGAAATAAAATGAATTGTTATAATAAAAGAGCTATCTATAAAGGATTAAATTCTATGATAAATAATATAAATAAGATTATAAAAGATAGTCACATAGCTAGTTTGGAAGTAATTGAAAGAAATCAATTACATGATGAAATTAGAATTACTATAGAAATAGAACAAAATAAACTTTTAAGTGTATTCGGTAAAAACTATACTATTTATTTTGACAGCAACGCTGAACACATAGATTTTATTTTTAATAATTTTATAGATAGTTATAATACTTTGTTGAAATATAAAAATAGTATTGGTAAATGTTGGGAGGGTTATCAAGAATTAACTCCAGACATAGAAGCTATGTTAAAAAAACAAGGTCATAGAATATCAGAAGAAATTATAGTTCCTGAAGAAGAAATAGGAACAGATATTATAAATGATAATACTTTTAAAAGCATTGATAGTTTTAAAGATGCTTCTAAATTATGAAAATAGATCTTAAAGGTTTACTAGAAGGAATAAATAATTCTATATTTGTTAAAGATGAAGTAGAAAAAGTAGCAGAAGAAAGAATTAACATTTGTAAACAATGTCCTTATTATTCTCCTAATGCTATAGCTTCAGGTTTAATAACTACAAAAAGACCTGATGCTTTCTGTATAGATTGTGGTTGTAATATGTATCTTAAGACCAGAGCATTATCAGCACATTGTCCTTTAGGAGATCCTTCTTCGCATTATCCAGATGAAGAACCTAAATGGTTATCTATAACAGATGATGATACAGCACAAAAATTAATGGAAACAGAAGAGCTTAATAAAGATCTTATAGATTATAAAATAAACCTAATGCAGAATAAAATAATAGAAAATGGCACACAGCAAGGCACAGGCGGAAACATTTAATAATATTATACAGATTTTTAAAGATCTACACCATGATTTTCCAAATCAAAATATACTCAGGCATGTAGCCGATGCTACTGAAGAATATGGAAATATTTGGGGTATTGAAAATAAAGAATTTTTATTAGCTTTGCAAAAATATAAAGCTAATATGTATATACCAGAAGATACTGAGATAGAAAAAATAATTGAAGACGGTAAGAAACTTGGATTAAAAAAGAAAGATGATTTTGAAGTTAATCTAGAAGACGAAGAAGATATATGGCAGTAAAGAAAAATAATTTTCTAAGTGATGATCTTGAGTTTTGTAGACTACAAGTAGATAGCTGGAAAAAATATATAGAAGATAATCCTTACCATTTAGTTGAAGATCGTAAAGAACTTATGAAAACTAAAACAGGAGGAGCTTATTATGCAGTAGTTCAAACTAAAGAAGTAATACAAAAAGCTTTAAGAGATACAGCTAAAGATATTACTGCTATGTTAGAAAATATTAAAAGGCTAGAAGTAGCTGAAGAAAATAAGAAAAAAGAAGCAAGAGGAGGAGACGACATCCCTGAATCAATGCAAGAATAATGGAAAATATAAAATATTCAGAATTTTTTAAGAACTTAAAAAGTATACCTGCTAAAGGTACAGAAGCCAGAAAAGCTTTAATAAAGCAAGAAAAGGATAGATGTACTGGTGGGGTATATGTAGATGGAATATTTATATCTGGATGGTTATATTGGCATATTAATCATTGGTGGATAACTGATGATATTAAGGATGAGTTTGGTAATATTGTTCCTTTTGAAACTGTTACTTCTTTGAGAGATAATGAGTGGATAAGAGCAGAAGCCTTAGAAGCTTGTAGAAATCATCCTGATGGTTTAAAAGGTTATATAGAGGTAGGTTTAAGACAGGGGGGGAAGGAATTATTAAACTCTTCTTTACTTTACACAGCCAATAAAGAAATAACTATAGGAGACTGTAAAGTAGGACAACAGATATATGACGACTCTGGTAAACTTACTACTATCATTGGGAAGTATCCTCAAGGTAAGAAACCTATATATAAGTTAACTTTACTTGATGGTAGAGAAATTTTTTGTGGTTTAGAACATAATTGGTTTGTTTATAACAGAATTACTAAAAAAAATATAGTAAAAAATACTAAAGAACTTTTAGACGATTATAAAAAAATAAGATTAGACTGGACTAAAACTAGAAAAAATCCATATGAATTTAAATACTCTATCCCTAATAATAAAGCAATTCAATATGATGAAAAACTTCTTCCTATTGATCCTTATATCTTAGGACTATGGTTAGGAGATGGTAGTAGTTCGGATGTAAGAATTACTAATATAGATGATGAGATAATAGATAGTATTAAGTCTTATGCATATAGTATTGGGTTACAGGTATCAAATACAGAGGGTAGTATTACTTATGGTATTACTTCTGGTATAGTAGGAGGACATGATTATAGAAGAAACATATTTCATAATTATTTAAAAGAATCTGGATTATACAATAATAAAAAAATTCCAGATATATACCAATATTGTTCTATTGAACAAAGAATGGAATTACTTAGGGGATTAATGGACTCTGATGGATCATGTTCTAAAGAAGGAAAGATTGAATTTAGTTCTTCTATACCTGCATTAGCTGATGGTTTCTATAAACTTTGTAGAAGTTTGGGTATTAACTTATCTAAAAAAAATAAAAAAACTTCATATAAAAAAAACGGAATAAAAATAGATTGTAAAGATACAACTAGATTTATTTTATATACTAGTAAACCTATTTTTAAATTAAGTAGGAAATTAAATAATATAAAAAGAAATCCTAAATATTTAGAAAATACAGCAATAACTAATATTGAATATGTATTTGATGGTGAGGCTACTTGTATAATGGTAGACAATAGTTCTCATTTATTCTTAACAGATAATTATACTATTACCCATAATTCAACAATCGAATCTTCTTTTATTGCTTATAATGCTACTCTTTTTAAGAAGAGTCAAAATGCAGTTGTAAGTGGTAGTGAAGATGATTTGGATAATTTGAAATTAAGGCTTAATTATGGTCTTAGTAAAGTATGGGATGGTATGAGAATACCTAGACTTACTAAAGACAAGAGGGCTAAATCTATAAGTTTAGGTTACAAAGCTACTGATGGTGAAGATATTATATGGTCTCACATAATAATAAGAAATATAGCAGAAGGTCAGAACACAGAAGGTCCAGCAGGTCTTTCTGCTAAATCATTCATAATGGATGAAATAGGAAAGGCTCCTTTCTCTCAAGCATTAGAGGCTGCAAAACCAGCCTTTATGTCTAAATATGGTTGGAGAGCTATTCCTATACTTGTTGGTACAGGTGGTGCATTTGAAAAAGGAGATGATGCTGAAAGGTTATTTTATCACCCTGAAGCAAATAACTTTTTACCTTTTGTAAATCAAGAAACTGGTGAAAGAACTGGTTTATTTATGTCTGGTCTATTTAGAACAGATTGTAAATACCAAACTAATTTAGCTGAATACTTAATAGGAGAAGGAAAACTTCCAGAAGGATATTATCCAGAATTAAGTCAAATACCTATTTTAGTATCTGATAAAGAAAAGGCATTAGCAAAAATAAAAGAAGAAAGAAGATTAAAGGCAGGAGACCCTGATCAGACAGAATATTTAAAACTGATTATGTATTTTCCTTTAACTCCTAAAGAATGCTTTCTTTCTTCTTCAGAGAATTTTTATAATGGTGATATAGCTCAGAAACAAAAAGATGAGTTAGAAAGAAAATTTCCAGGATTAAAAATAGGTATGTGGGTAGAACTAGAAGAAGCACAAGTTACTCATAATAGTAATTCTTCTATACAAGTAGAAGATGTTAAAATTATTCACAAGCCTAGTAGCAAATGTCCTATATCTTCTTACCCATGTATACAAACTGAAAATAAAAATACTCCTATAGTAATTATAGAACATCCTACTATAACTCCTTGGGGTTTGTATGTAGCAGGAGTTGACCCATATAGATTTGAAAAAGCAGCTAATTCAGATTCTTTAGGAGCAGTGTATATCTTTAAAAGAGCTTATGATGTATTGAATGATTCATTTCAGGATATGCTTGTAGCTTGGTATGTTGGTAGACCTGATAGTAAAGAAAGTTGGAATAATAATGCAAGACTTCTTATCAAATATTATAATGCAATAACATTATGTGAAAATGATGAAATGTCTTTTATTGATTATATGATAGCTAAAGGAGAAGGACATTATTTAATGGACACTCCTGAATGGGTTAGAATAGAAGTGCCTAATTCCAGTACTTTATCAAGAAGTAAAGGAGTAAGTAGTGCAGCTCCTAAAATAAAAGAATTACTAAGAACTAATCTTAAACAATACATGGAAGAAGTTTTTACTTCTATTCCTGTTCCTGGTTTAACAGAAACTAGAAAAGTATTAGGAGTTAGTAAAATAAATGATCCTACTTTATTAGAAGAAATTATAAAGTGGAATAAGGATGGTAACTTTGATAGAGAAATAGCAGCTAGTTTAGCAATCACTGCTGCTAGAAAACTAGATGCACAAAAGTTAAAAATATCCGTAGAAAACGAAGATCCTAGATTTGCTGCTCCTAAAGATTATGGTAAAAAATTAAGTATAAGGAGACAGACTTTTAAACCTATAAATAGAATGGGTTCTGAAATAAGAATGAAAAAATTATTCAAATAATAATATGGCAATAATTCGTAACATACCAGAATACAAAGCACCTTATGAAGTGATGCTTAATTTATATCCTGATCAATTTATTGATGAGGGTAAATACTATTCTGAAGCTTTACAAAAGAATATAGTTCTCAATGATCATAGACAAATACAAGATGATTATGGTAATGTAATTCCTATGCCTAAACAGAATGTAAAAGAAGATACAAAATCTTCTCCTGTTTGGCAAAAGATTAATATGGATTATTTCTATACTGTAGGACTAGCTCAATATAATTATCAAAGAAAAAGAATAGTAAGAAATTACGAATTACTTAAAAACATATTAACATCAGAAGACTTCTATCAGGAAGGTCCTGTAATGTCTATGATGGATCAGTTAATACAGGATGCTGATCTACCTGCTTATGTCCAGTGTTACCAGATAATGACTCCTCCTATTAATGACTTAGTTGGTGAAAAATCTAAAAGACCTGATATATCTAGACCTAAGTGTGTAGATTCTTTATCACAATCTGAAGAAGAAAAGTATTATACAGATGTTAAAAATAGGTTAGTATATCAACAAGCTAGTTCTATTATAAAAAAGAAACTATTAGCTCAGGGAGTTGATACTTCTAACGTAGAAGAATTTAATAAACAAGCTGAAGAACTTACTCAGGATTATATCAAAGAAGCTATGAGTTCTTATTCTTCAGAAGCAGAAAAATGGGCTGCTAATATGTTAACTGCTCTTAAAACTGAATTCAATCTTAAAGAGATTTTTGAAGAAGGTTTTAGAGATATGCTTATTTGTAATAGGCAATTTTATCATATCTATGAAAATAAAACTAAAACAGGTTTTACTGTTGACTGTTTAAATCCTAAGTATACTTGGTGGTTAACAACCCCTGATAAAAAATATACTAGAGATGCTTATGCAGCAGGTATAATAGAAATCATGGAGTTGTCTGAAATATTAGACAAGTTTGATTTACCTGAAAATGAAATAGATCATTTAAGAAAATATGCTATGATGGCATTTTTCCCTTATTCAAGAGAATCTAATTTATTTAGTCCTAATAATGGTGGTAAGGGTATAGACAGTATTAAGTATAATGCTTATGATCCTCTTATTCTTGAAGAGAGAACAAAGATGGAAGCAATGATACAATCTGAAAACCAACAGTCATTAGATGGGTTCTTAGGTAATGCTGCTCCTTCTGTAGGTACTTTTGGTAATAGGTTTGTAGTAACAACTTCTTATTGGAAATCAAAAAGAAAACAAGGCTTACTTACTTATATAGATAAAAATGGTATAGAACAATCTGATATAGTTGATGATAATTATAAACCAGGAACACATCCTAGGGAAATAAGTATTGAATGGGGTTGGGTAAATCAATGGTATAAGGGAGTAAAAATAGGAGATGATATTTATCATGTATCTCCTTTAGAAATATTAGATTATTGTCCTATCATTGGTGTGTTACATGAAATAAAGAATACAATATCTGTATCTCTTGTAGATCTTATGAAACCTTGGCAAACAATTTATAATGTTTGTATGAATCAGGTTTATAGGTATCTTGAGAAGGAAAAAGGTAAGGTACTTGTATTTAATAAGAGATTTATTCCTTTACTTAAAGGTATAGATTATAAAGATTCTGAAGAAGTATGGTTGAGAAAGATGGAAGAAGAGGGCATTTGTTTTATAGATGATTCTCCTGAAAACACTAATGGTGGTTCTTCTTTCAATCAGTTTACTGTTCAGGATATGAGTATGAGTGATGTAATTAGTGCTAGAATGAATTTAGCATTAATGTGTAGAGCAGAGTGCTGGAAACTTGTAGGATTATCAGAACAAAGATTAGGACAAGTACAAGCTAGTGAAACAGCTACTGGTACTAATACAGCCATGACACAATCTTATGCACAAACAGAACCTTATTTTGTTCAGCAGGAATATGTTGAAAATCAAGCACTTCAAGCTATTATAGATGTAGCTCAATATTTAGAATGTAAAAAACCTGAAAGTACCATTAGTTATATTGATAGTACTGGCGGTAATATGTTTTGTCAGATACAAACTCAGGAACAACTTAAAAATAGAGATATTAAATTATTTATTACTTCTAGAGCAGAGGATCAAAGATTCTATAATAAACTTGACGAACTTACTCAGGGTATGTTACAGAATGGTACTTCTAGCTATGATGTAGCTTCTCTTTATCTTCAAAACTCTATTAGACAAAAACTGGATGGTCTTAAGAAAATTAAAGAAGAAAATGAAAAGTTAGTACAACAGAAACAACAAGGAGAACAGCAAGCTGCTCAAGCACAACAACAAAAAGATCAAGCTGATGTAGCTTTCAGAGAAAAAGAACATCAAGATAATGTACAGCTTAAAATGTATGAAATAGATACAAAAGCTAATGTTGCTATGACTATAGAAAGAATAAAAGAAGCTATACAAATTTCTAAAGAAAATCTTTCTTCCTCTGCTCCTGATATGCTAGATATACTAGGTCATAATTTGAAAGAACAAGAGGCTATTAGAAAAAGAGATTTAGATAGTATAAATTTAGAAATACAAAAAAAGAAACTAGAACAACAAGATAATAAGGATAATTTTGAAAGACAACAAAAAGAAAGAAAATTAAACTTAGAGGAAAAAAATATTGAATCTAGGAATCAAATAGAGAAAGAGAAACTTAAAATAGCTAAATCTAAACCTAATAATAAAAATTAATATGTTATTAAAAGTAGAAGCACATAAAAATTTTAAATATGTTTCTTCAGTAATAAGAACTGAAGATATTAGAAAAGCTCATGAAAGTCCTTTGAATGATGCTGAAACTACTATTTGTTTTTATATGGATATAGATGATCTTACTATAAATGAAAATTTTGATTCTTTTTATGAAAGATTTTATAAACTAGCTTGTGAGGAGGAGTATACAGATAATGAAGACTTAGAATTAGGTTAATGACATAGAAAAAACAATAAACATTTAGACTGTGATGATTATATCAAATATAGTTATTACATTTGTGTAACATTAAAGGAAAAACTAATAATAACTACATATGAACAATCAAGATACGGATAATATATTTAGTACTATAGATGATAATATTGAACAACTGGAAATAGATAATACTTTCGGACCAAATACATCATCTAATGATCTTACTCCTGCTTCTTTAGAAGATAAGCAAAAAGCTGCTGAGGCTGGTAAAGCTGATACAGAACAAGAAAAAGCTGCTAAAGCTTTGGCTGAAAAAACAAAGAAAGAGGAAGAAGAAGCTAGGAAACAAATAGATAATGATTTTTTAGATCCTGAAAATGATTTAGATAATCCTAATCCTAGTAAAGACAAAACTTCTGCAAAGAAAGAAAATACTAATGAAGATAAGGATTTATCTTATTTAGAGGAACTTTCAAAGGACCTAGTAGATTTAAATATATTTTCCAGAGAATCAGAAGATGAGCCTCTTCCTAAAACTCAAGAAGAGTTTGTAGCTAAGTGGCAAGCTGAAAAAGAAAAAGGTGCAGAAGAATTGCTTGCTAATTTTGTAAATAAGTATGGTGATGAATATGCTGAAGCTTTTGATGCAATCTTTGTAGATGGTGCTTCTCCTAGAGAATATTTAGCTAAGTTTGAACAGATTCAATCTTTTAAAGATATGGATCTTACAGATGAAGATAATCAGGTTAAAGTAGTTAAAACTGCTTTAAGAAAACAAGGATGGGAAGAAAAAGATATAGATGATAAAGTTAAATCACTAAAATTAAATAGTGAATTAGAAAGTGATTCTATTAGATACCATAAGGCATTAGTAAGGACTGAAGAACAAGAAGCTCAGAAAATGGCTTCTGATGCTAAGGTAAAACTAGAACAAAAGCAAGCTGCTGAAGAACAGTATAAAACTAATCTTAGATCAATCTTTACTTCAAAGGTTAAAGCTAAAGATTTTAATGGTATACCTGTTACTAAAGAAAGTGCTACAAGGGCACTTCATATGCTGGAAGATAAGAATTGGAAGTTGCCTGATGGACAACTGATCACTGATTGGGATTATGCAATGTTGGAATTAAATAAACCAGCTAATCATGAAGTAAAGGCTATGCTTGGTCTTCTTATAGATTTTAAACCTGGGCAGCCTGTTAAGTTAAATTTAGGTAATGTGGTTAAATCTACAGAATCTAAAGCAAAACAAGAGTACTTTAAATATAGTACTAAGGGACAATTAACTGAAACTTCTAAGAAATCTCCAAATAAAGAAAGTAATTTTTTCAGTGAGCTTTAATATTTAAATAAGTATTATAATAATTTTAATAAAAAACATATAAACAATGGCATTGAATCAAATACCTGGATATTCCAGTGGTTTTATCGCATCTAGATATTCCTCAATGAATAAGAGGACTATAGGCAAATTAACAGATGCAAACCATATTTCGCAGTTACATATGAGTGAACCTGCTGACTATGATAAAAAGATTATATCTCTTTATACGCAGACTTCACTTTATGCAAATGACTTTTTGCAGATGGTTAATAAGTCTAAGCCTTATTACATTGATAAGAACTCTGATTATTGGAAATGGAAAGTACACGTACCTTATCAGTTCCCTGTAATAGTAGAGGTTCCTGATGCTACTTTGACTAGTACTAGTATAGGTATAGATCAGCAAACATTTACAGTAGTATTTGATAAGAAGGAATTCTATATCAATGATATAATTACTGCACACAAGATGTACGGTCAGCAATTTATTGTTAAAGAAGATCCTCAGCCTTATGGTAGAGCTTGGCTTTATACGTTACAGTTGGTAACACTGAATCCTACTACTACTTCAGTAGATACTCAGTGGTTACAGGAAGGTAAGGAATATCATATTCTTTATAATGCAATAGGCGAGTTTGATGATAAGTTCTCTGGTCTTGGTTCTTTGGGTGATGAAATCACTTTGTATGAATCTCTTGGTTCAGGTAATGGTAAACAACATACTGTAACTGATTGGGCTGATACAAGATCTTTGAAAGGGGTTTCTCTGGAAATGGATTCTCATGGTCCTCTGGATATAATCACTTATCATAAGAGAATGAGAAATGAAACTGGTACTCACTATGCTCTTGCAGCTTGGGAACCATTCATTGAAGCAATGATGAGAAAAGAGATGTTGGAGATGAAGGCTGAAAAAATGATTTGGGCACAAGGTGGTTCAAGTTATTCAGGATCAGGACTTCAAGATCTTAAGAAACTTTCTATGGGTGTATATCCTAGAATGAGGAAATATGGTAATCTCGAACAATATAATGATGGTCAGTTCTCTATAAATATTATAAGAAACGTATTTGGTGATCTCTTCTATAGGAGAGTGGATATGAAGTCCAGAAAAGTACATATGTTTACAAATGAAGCTGGTATGGAAGTATTCAGAACAGCAGCTAAGGATGATTTGTTAAAAGCAGGTCTTACGATAGTAGCGGGTGTAAACGATAAGTTTATACAGGGTTCTGGTCAGCATATGGTAATTAACTGGGCTTTTGATAGCATGGTTACATCAGATACTGGTGAAATAACACTATCTCACTTGATGGAGCTTGATCTTCCACAGACAAACTCAGAGTTTGGTAGAAATAAGAAATCAACTCCTATCTTTATGGTGTTTGACGTATCCCCAATGAAGGATGGTACATCATTGTCAGACAACGTAAGAGAAGTAAGGCATCAAGGTTCTCCTTCAATGACTTGGGGTTATGTAGATGGTACTTATTCTCACTTAGGTCACTACGCATCTAAGGGTATGCAATCCGCAAATATGTTCCCAGGTTATACAATCTGGATGAAGGATAGATATGACGTGTTCATGGAAGATCCAACAAGAACAGCACTGATAGAACAGGTTCCACAGTTCTAATAATAAAATTCGGTGGGGAAAGTTTCTACTTCTTTCCTTTATTCTTTCCCCACCATTATTTTTTAAAAGAGAAGATACACAAAAATATTTAAAATTTAACTACATTATGGCAAAAATAGCAAAGATACTTCCATTACCAGTTGAGGTAAAAAATGGAGAAATGAGTACAAGAAATGCTTTAGCAGAAAAAGGTTGGAATAGGCATCCTGGAACAGGAGTTGGTTTCCCTCCACTAAAAGATGTTTCTAGTGGTAAGTTTTTGACGGGACTAGATGAAAATGCTACTTACATTAGTTTGATACCTTTGAAAGAAGATAGAGAAGCTGAGAAAGAAAAGATTAGATCTAGGAGACAAAGACTTGAAGAAGCTACTGGTATGATACATGATCCAGCACATCCTGATACAACAGGTCTAGGACCTAAATCAGAATACTATGCAGGTATTTATGGACCTAAATATGGTACACATGAAGTAGCTAATAGAGTTAGACTTTTCGATGGTGAAAATGTATTTAACTTTGCAAATCCCCTGAAAGAAATAGAATTCTGGTGGGTAGTACAGAATACAGATCTTATAGCATCTTCTTTAGATAGATATAAGAAAAGTTTGTGTAAATCTACTGTACAGTTTTATGTTTCTAATCCTGAAGAAGAAGCTTCAGCAATATACAATGAAAATAAGGCTAAGGTTACAGCTCAGAAGGAATTGGATAATATGAGTATTGAAAGGAGATTTAAGGTAGCCACCTTGCTAGGATTGCCAGTATCAGATAGAGATAAGGAAGAAATAGTATTTAATCAGCTCTATACTTTTATAAATAGTGGAGAAATAAAGAATGGTGAGTTTAAGGGTCAGAGATCAGTAACTTTGTTTAATAACATAGCTGGTTTGAGTGATTCTCTTATAACTACAAAGGCACTGATAAAAGATGCTCTTAGATTGAGAGTATATCGTAAGGATAATTCAGGAATTATATATGAAGGTCAGGCTATGGTTTCTTCTTCAGAAGATCTTTTGTTAAAAGAATTGTCTTCTACAAAAGCAGAAAGTCAAAGCAAGTATATGGCTCTTGAAATTAAAGTGAATGATAAAAAGAAGCTTAGAGAGTCTATAAGCTAAAATAGTATAAAATGATTCCAATAATTGATTTACTTTACGAAATTGATCAAAAGTTAAATAAAGTAGCAAATCTACAGGGACAATTTATTCCTGATGAAGATAAGATACTTTATTTAAATAGGAATCAAATAAAATTAGTTCTTAAAAAAATAGGACTAAACAATAACTACCAAATGGGTTTAGATTCTTTTAAAAAAAGATACCAAGACCTAGAAGTACTGGTAGTACCATTTGAACAATTAGAAGTTACTACTACAGTAGGAGATTTATTTAATAGTTCTAATGCAGATTTAACTACTACTTCACAACCTTATTTTTTACCATTAGATGCTTATATTTTAGGAACTAGAAATAATTGTAAAAATAGAACATTAGATGTAATAGAGTTAGTCAAACATGGTGATATACAAACTAAATTAAAATCTCCACACTGGACACCTTCTTTTGAACATCAAGAAAGTTTAGGTACAATATCTAACAATAAGTTTTATGTTTACCCTGATTTAAAAAAAACATTTGAAATCAATTCTTTATATTTATCTTATTTAAGATACCCTAAAGAAATGGATATAGCAGGTTATCAACATTTAAATGGAGAAGCTTCTACAGATGTGGATTGTGAATTAGATGGTTATCTAAAAAATGAATTACTAGAAATGACTATAAAAGAAATTTCTAGATCTATAGGAGATCAGGCAAATGTTCAGAACTCTGAAAATGGAGAAAAAGAAAGTGAATAAGTAAATTAAAATTTTTCTAATAAATTATTAAAAACAATAAATAAAATAACATGGATTTTTCATTAACCACAATGTATGTTGTTCCCACAGGGAACACTTTGCCTACAGGTTCTAATACTTCTGCTTCCCTTACTTCAGGTCAGGTTGGTGTATTTCTTCCAGATAATACTGCTGCTACTGTTGCTAATGTAGGTACAGCTAAGTATATCTACTTTGCCCAGGGTAGGAACATCTACTCTCCTATAGAAGGTACAAAGAAATCAGATCATATTCTCCCAAAGAATTTGATTAGCTGGTATAAGGTAACAGGTTCATTGGAGCAGAATACTCAGGTTACAACTATTTCTAACTTGAATGTAGGTTGTAATGAGGATGTTACAATAACTTTGAGGCTTCACTCTTTCTATATTGATACTGCTTATTTTAACGGTCTTACTAGATCAGTCTTGGTTACAACTCCATGTTGCAACTGTGGTAGCAATCCTTGTGATACTTTACAGGCTTCTGATCTTCAGTTGACTATGGAACTTCTTGCAGAAGCAATAAACAATGATGAGATTTTGTCTAACTTTGTTACGGCAGGTGTAGATGGTACTGGTGCTTCTACTGTTATTTATATACAGGGTTTGACTTTGCAACAGTATGGTTCTTCTTGTGATCTTACTAACTTCCCTTATCAATTTGATAGGATGTGGTTTAGAACATTCATGAGAACTGGTCCAGAATTGACTACAGATTACGAAGTAGATGATTATTGTAATACTGTATCTACTATTAGTATTATACAGAAAGCTTCTTATCCACAACTTACTCCTGCTGAAATTCAGCAAATGGAAAAAGATAATTGGTATAATCAGGCTGATTACAAGTCAATCTTTAGTAATCCTAACTATAATGGTGAGTTTCTTTCTTATGTAGACTCTGCTCTTGCATATGATTGTTACTATCTTAAATTTTATAGACCAGGAAACGAAGGATGGAATGCAGCAGTACAAATAGATGAAACTGTTATACTAGCTTTTCCTCAAGGAGATAGTGGTGAGACTAATATGGTAGCAATTCTTACAGCAATGTTTGGACCTGCTGACAATGATATAGCAACACCAAGTACTACAACTACTTATACTACATCATCTACTACAACTACTACAACTACTAATGTAACTCCATAATAAGAGTTAATATTAAATAATATTTAAAACCTAAGCAGGGTATGGGGAAACTAACCCTATACTCTGCTTTTTCATTATAATACATGAATAATATACAATTTTCTATACAAGCAGCCAATTTAATTAGTAACTTTGAGGGCTTTGAAAGTAAACCCTATGTAGACCCTGCTACACATGCAGAACCTATAACAATAGCTTATGGAAGTACTCATTATTGTGATGGTACTAAAGTAACAATGAAAGATGCTCCTGTGACAAAAGAGCAAGGTTTACAAATGTTAGTGTGTCATTTAAATAATGTAATACTTCCTGATTTTCAGAAACATATTACTGTTAATTTAACACAATATGAAATAGATGCACTAGCTTCATTAGTTTATAATATAGGAGATTCTGGATTTGATAATTCTCATGTTCTTATAGATATAAATCAAAATATATTAAGTGGAGATTTAAAAACAAGATGGTTAGCTTGGGATAGGGCAAATCAAGAAGTTAATCAAGGATTATTAAATAGACGTATTAAAGAGTATACTTACTTTGAAACTGGCAAACTTATATGACAACTTTTATTTATAGTTTAATAGACCCAATAACTAATGAAGTTAGATATATTGGTAAATCAAATAATCCTATAATAAGGTTAAAAAAACATATTGGAGAATCTAAAAATAATACAACTACTCATAAAAAAGCTTGGATTAATTCTTTATTAAAAATAAATAAATATCCTATTCTAGTAATAGAAGATGAAGTAGTTTATGAAGAATGGAAATTTTGGGAAATATATTATATTGCATTATATAAATCTTGGGGTTTTAGTTTAGTTAATAGTACAGATGGGGGTGATACTTGTAATGAAAAGTGGAGAACCATAAATCCAATGCATATTAATACTTCAAAAATAAAAGTAATTGAATCTAGATTAGGAAAAAAATTAACAAAAGAACATTGTACTAACCTAAGTATTTCCCATAAAAAGAATGGTATTATTCCTCCTAGTAGGAAAGGTAGTAAAGCTTATAATGCTATACAAGTAGTAATTAATAAAATTAATTATAATTCTTATCTAGAAGCCTCTATAAAATTAAATATTCCTTTAACTTCATTAAAGAGAAAAATTAAAAATAAAGAATTATGTTAACTGAAACTTTACCAATTTTATCTTTACAATTACAAGATCAAAGAGATAGTTCTTGTATAGCAATAGCAGATAGTAGTACATATGCTGTATTACCAGATTCTACTACCCTTGCTATGCAGATTACTCCTCCAGGATATGATACTATTAATGTACCATTTAGTCCTCTTATGGTGAATGTTTATAAATGTGTAGACCTAGGAATAACTTGTAGTGATACAGGTTGTACTGCTTTGCCTGATGGTATATATGATGTTATTTATTCTGTAGTTACTACTAATAATGTAACTGCTAGTATAAACCAGAAATTTATAAAGATAGATACAATCAAATGTAAATATGAACATATGTTCCTTAAACTTAATGTGGAGTATTCATGTCATGATACTACAGGTCATAAGTTTTTAGAGGAACTAAAAAGAGCTAAATTATATATTGACGGTAGTGTAGTAGCTTGTAATAATAATAACTATGTATTATCTAATGATTTATATAATAAAGCTCTTTATATATTAAATAACCTATGTTGCAAATTTAAAAGCATAAACTGGAAAAGTAATTGTAATTCAGGAGCAGGATATGGTTATGGTTCTATAGGAGGTCTTATAGGATGTGGATGTCATTAATAAATTAATAAAATTAAATAATATGTGTGCTACTAGAAAATGCGGAAATAGTTCCTGTAATACTCATTTGCAAACTTGTCAAATGATACAAGGTATGTGTCCTGCTTGTTACCAAGCTAAACAAAATGAAATAAAAACTACTACTAATGTTCCTAATCAAACCAAGATTAACAAACAATAATCTTAATAATGATGGATTGAATAATATCCTATCTGATATAGATAATAAAATCTTACAGATGGCTATTAGACAATATAATAATAAGGCTTATGGTTTTACAGAAAGTATGAACATGGATGTTTATGAAACATTATGTGAGTATAAAGAAATACTTTTGGATAAACTATTAGGTTGTAATTGTTTAGAGGATTGTAGTAATGAAACTTTTTTAATATACATAACTTCTAATATACAGAAGTTAACTAATAATTTTTGTTAATTATGAATAATTGTTGTACATCAGCAAACTGTCTTAACTTTGGTGCAGGAGGTGTTACTGATCAAAGTGTAGTATATACAGGAACAAGTGTTCCTGCTTTTAATATTTGTTATGGGGACAGTTTAAATAATGTAGAGGCTGCTGTTCTTCAAGTATTAACTAATTTTTCTACAGGAGTAGGCATTAGTATGCCTAATATTAATTTAACTACAGGAAGCTGTGCCCCACTTTTTGCAGGATGTATATCTTGTTGTGGAAGTTGCACTGATTTACCTTGTCTTTTAAATTGCTATCATACTGCAATTTGTACTCTATATACAGATGTTACCACTTTACAAACAGAAGTAACTGCTTTACTTAGTGGTCCTTATAATACAGCTTGTTTAACAGGGGTAACTTCAAGTTCTCCTTTAAATGCTATAATTCAGGAAATGATTCTTGAATTATGTACAGCAGAAAGTGATATATCTACTTTAACAACCAGTATTACAAACATTAATAATAATCTAAACACAAATATAGGTAATTTCTTACTTAATGCTATTACTTCTTGTACTGGTACAGATAGTGTTATCAAAACAGGAAGTGGAGCTACTGCTTCTATAGCCTTTAAAGGATTCACTCCTATAGGGGGTTTTGTAGGTTATGTAGGTGTTACAGCAGGTAAGTTTGATTCTACTGGTTTAGGATTAGCAGGTACAGATATGTGTGGATGGGCTATTATGAATGGTAATAATGGCACTACTAATATGATGGGTCAAATAGGTGTAGGACTAACTAATATGGGAGGCACATTACCTTCTAATGCTACAGGAATGTCTGTAACTACTATTGGACAGCAAATAGGAGAACCTACTCATACATTGACTATAAATGAAATTCCTTCTGTTCCTATATATGGTACAATAATATTATCTACTTTAATTGGTGTAGTTACTTGTAACATATCTTCTAGTAGACCAGGAGATAACTCTACTTTATGTCCACAGGTTCAACCTGGAACACCTCATGCACCAGCTAACCAATCTGGTAGTTTCTATTCTAATTATGCTTCAGTAGATATACCTATTTCTTTTGGTGGTGGTTCAGGCACTATTCAAGGTAATACTGGTGGTAAAGGATTAAGTCACAATAATATACAACCTTCTACAGGAGTAGTGTATATACAAAGAATATCATAATATGGCTAATACTTGTTGCCCTCTTGCTTATACTTATGTAGATTCCACGGGTCATTTTTTTAATAGACAAACTGGAACCTATACTTTATTATCTAATTCTGATCCACTGACCTTTGCAGGTTTGTGTGTTAGAATTACTAATAATACTTATGCAGTGGCTCCTAATCCTGTTGTAAGTCCTATAGCTTGTCCTTGTTGTCCTTCTGGATATACATATGATTCTGCTTCTGGAAAATGTATAGGAGATAATGCTCCTTTAAATGTTACAGCCCCTATTCCTTGTATAAATTGTGTTTGTACAACAGTTGCCCCACAAAGTTGTCCTAGCTGTGGTACACAAGGTTTGCCTATTAATTATGTTTATAATTCTTTTACTAGGCAATGTACAGACTGTACTCCTGCCGATGGACAAACCCCTAAAGGAAAGATTAACAAGTTTTTACCTACCAATTATGTTAATCCTTTTATAAATTTTATATATAAAAACAAAAATATAATATAATGGCTACTAATGCTAATCAAGTTTTTTATAGTGGAGGATCTCTTTCATATATTGGCGTAACACCTAATCAAACTTTAGATATTATTCTTGCTGAAATTAATACAGCAGTGAATAATATGAGTTCTGCTCCTAATTATAGTGGGTATAGTTTAGGTTGTGTAAGAACACAAGTAGGAACAATAAATACTACTCAACAATTTGCTGAAGGTATTTCCTCTTTATTTTGTACATTACAAACTAGTTATAATACTTTTACAGGTACTACTTATGTATCAGATCAAAATACTATTACTACAGCTATAAATGGTTTACAAGATCCTGCTTTAACTTATGCTCCTTTTAGTATAACTAGTGCAGATAATATAGGTACTGTATATAGTAAAATGTTTGCAGGTTTTACAGCTATAACGGCTTCTATAACTCCTGCTGCTGCTAACTGGTCTACTATTGGAGCTAGTTCTCAAAGTACTATCGTAGGTGGTTTTAATGCTGGTATTTCCTATATGTCTGGACTTAATACAGCTATATCAGGTAAGCAAGCAACAATAGGCACATTTAACGCTACTTCAATAGGAGGTGGTGCTACAGATAGTATTACTACTACTGTAAATGAATTAATAACCTATGCAGCAGGTTTGCCTGTTTTTGCTAATGGGTCTATTACTTACGGAGGTGTTAGTGCTGGTACTAATTTACAAAGTGCTGTACAAAATACTATTAATAGTGTTAACTCTTTGCTACAATATGATGTAAGAGGCGTAGGAGCAGGATTAACATATACCTCAATAGGAACAACTTATCAAGGATATAAAGTAGCTATTGATACTACTTGGTCTGGTTTATATAAAGTAGCTCTTAATTCTGGTGATGTAGCTAATAATGATTATTTAGCTAATAAAGTAGAAAGTACTGATAGTAGTATAACTATTGCAGTTGATGGTGCTACTAATAAATTAAATTTTACTATAACTAATCCTACTAATAATAAAGTACTTGTTAATAGTAGTGATACTGTTCCTGGATATTTGTCTGATAAAATAACTTCACTAGCGGGAGATTGGGGAATGGGTATAGCAGTTAGTGTAAATCCTGGAAACAATCAATTAAATCTAACTCCTATAATTATAAATCCTAGTCTACTAGTAAGTAATATAATTAGTTTTATTAGTAGTGACTCTACTAGTTTAGCTGCATTTTGTGCATTAAATAGTCAATGTTCTGGTACTACTTGTACAGCTCCTTCTGCTCTTAGTGTTTCTCAAAATGGTTCTGTATTTACTCTTACATGGACAGCATCAGGAACAGCTATTAGTCAAAATACTAAATATAGACAAAGAGGTTATTCAGATTGGATTACCGATAATAATATTAGTCCTAAAAATCCAGAAACTAATAGTGCTACTACTTCTACAGTATCAAATTTAATTGTTAATACTGTATATCAATTTCAAGTAGATAGTCTTTGTACTAGTGGAGCTAATAGTTCTAATATGTATGAAAGTATTATTTACAGTTGTCAACCAATAACTGCTGTTAGCAATGGTGGTAGAGTTTCAGTAAATCAAAACCCATTATTAACAATTGATAGTATTACTTATCAATTGGTAAATAGTTCTAGTGTAGTTGTTGAAACACAATCTGCTACAGGTGCAAATCCAGAAGCTACTTTTGGATCTCATCCTTCAGGAACTTATTCTGTAAAATATAGATATGGTACATTAATAAATGGTGTTACTTTGTATTCAGATGATGCAAGTCAACTTAATGCTCTTTGTTCCCATAGTAATGTTATAATTTAATAATTATGCAAATTATAAAACAAGTTAGACAAATAGGAAATATTTCAAAATTTTCATGGGCAGAAGCTTCTTCTGACCCTAATGGGAAATCTACTATTATGCCTTGGGCAGGAGCTTTTCTTATATTTATAGGAGGAGTAATGTCAGTTATAGTTACTTTTATGAAAATGGTAAATATATTACCTCAGTTTGTATTTATGTCTTCTTTAGGAGCAGGTATACTAGTAGGAAGAAAAATAATGAATGGTAGTCCTAAACTGGAAGACACTTCAGTAGAAGATACTCCTATTAATAATACTGATACTAAATGTGATAAACCAGATGAAGTACAGGAAGGATAATTATTATATATGAAATAAAAATATAAAAGCCTTAATTAGTAATAATTAGGGCTTTTCATTTAATTCATATTGTTAAATTCTTGGTTATAGAGTTGGTAATATGAATTAAAATAGTTACTTTTGTATTTCATAAAATTTGTAATTTAAAACAAAAACATGAATCAAACAAACAAAGAGGGTCTAATTTCTTATTTATTAATGGATGGTAAAAAAGGAAATGAATCCTGGGAAACTTTGAGCAAAACTTTTGGATTTAATAGTGGAGAATCAGCAAGAAATTGCTGGAAAGCATACAGAAACAATCATTTAAATAAAACACAAATAGATAATCATTACGAAAAAGCTCTTGATATAATTGAAGAGTTTGAACAGAAGATAAACACAGAAAAAGGAACAGCCTCTACAACATTCCTTTCTTCTAAAGAAGTTTTAACTGTAGATGAAATATATAAAGAATGTAAAATGGACCCAACCAAATGGGTTATGACTCAAATTTGGCATAAGAAGAGAGCTATGGGGTTTGTTTACTCAGCAGACTTTAAACTTAAGGATAAAGAAGACGAATTACTACCTAAATTATTGGATAATTATAAAACCAGTTATAAACCAATTGATGAGAAAGATTTTATACAAAATAATAAGTATGAAAATCCTACTTGTATGGTTTTATCATTACCTGATTTGCACCTTGATAAATTAACTGTAGATCTAGTAACAGCAGAACAAAGTGTTAAAAACTATGAGGCAGTATTAGAAAAACTTTTATACAAATGTTATTCCTCTCATTTTATAGATGAGATAGTGTTTGTTTTAGGAAACGATTTTTATCATACTGATAGTTTACACAATACAACAACTAAAGGAACTCCACTATTTGTTAATACAGAATGGGATAAAGCCTATGAAATGGGATTTGAACTTCTTATAAAATGTATCTCTAAAGTAAAGCAATTTTGTAATAAGTTAAGAATCATTCTAATACCTGGAAATCATAGTGTTACAAAAGAATTTTATCTTGCTCATGGTTTAGAGATGTATTTTAAATCAGATAAAAATATAACTTTTGATAGGTCTAAATTAGATCAAAAAGTATATAAGTATGGTGAAACTCTACTGTGTTTTTCTCATGGTAATAATGTTAATGACAAACTTCCTTTAGTATTCTCTACAACTTTTTACAAAGAATGGGGTGAGTGTAAATATAAAGAAATTATATTAGGTGATAAACATCATAATACAGAGAAATTATTCTCCTCTCAAGGAGAGAGCAATGGTATTAGAATGAGAATATTACCATCTTTATCTGGTACAGACCAATGGCATCAAGATAACTTATTCGTGAATGCTATACAATCAGGTATTGCTTTAGTTTATGATTATAAAAAAGGAAAGTGTTCAGAGTTTGAGGAAAGAATTTAAAACTTATTTGGAAGTTATAAAGATAAAAATATTTAAAAAATGAATAAAACTTGTAGGGAAGCAATATCAGAATTTAGAGGAATGTTGAAGATGGAAAATAAGGATATAAATTCCTTACTTTCCGATAGACTGATATTGTCTAAACTTCAAAATATTGGTTTAAAATTTATTAAACAGAGAACCAACAAAAGATCTTTGTGGAATTCTCCAAATATATTTACTCCTATACCTTGTGTATCTTTAAAACCTGTTCCTTTAGCTGAATGTTGTGGATATACATCACCTTGTACGATTAGAAGATCTATTGTACAGCTACCTAAAATAGCTGAAGGTAATGATTTTAATATGCTTATACAAGGTATATGGAGTATTGATACTATATCAAGAAAATTTATAGAAAGTGATCCTAATAGATATACAAATAGTTTATCATTAGGATTACATACAAAAGAAATACATTTTTGGATTCAGGATAAATATTTATATTTAGGTGATGAAAATATAGAAAAGATAAAAATATCTGCTTATTTTGAAGAAGATATTCCTTTATGTTTACAATCTTTTCCTGATTATTGTAATATACCTGATTTAGTAGGTTGTTGCCCTGATTCTTCTCAAACTACTAATGTAAGAGATATGAGTTTATGTTGTCCTAAAAATCCATTTGATGAAGAACTTAAAATTCCAGGGTATTTAATGCCTGATGTTTATACTACTCTCCTTCAGGAGTTTTTAGGTAGTTTTACTAGAATAAAAGACACAGATAAAACACAAGGAATAATAAAAGAATAATGGATTTTAGTAAGAGGTACAAAGGAGGGAGACCAAAGGCGGATTTTAGAACAGCTTCAGTCGAAACTTATAAACAATTTTGTTTAGAAAATCCTGCTATAACTATAACCTTTAAAGAATATGAAACAATAATAAGAAAACTTAATTTAACTTATTTACTTCGTATACTTGAAACTGGTCATATAATTAAATTACCTTTTGGTTTAGGTTATTTAACCATTAATAAAAAGAAACCAAAAAGAATATTTACAGATGAAAAAGGAACTCATATACTGTTACCTGTAAATTGGGATGAAACTCATAAACAAGATAAATTAGTATATCATTTTAACGATAATACAGATGGATATAATTGTCACTGGTGTTGGTTAAAATATAATTCCAAAATAAGAATGACTAATATATGGGAATTACGAGTCTGTAAATTAGGAAAGAATCTTTTAAAAGATTTTTTATGTAATAGAGGTAAAGAATATTTTCAAAGATATAATTCATTTAATACTATTAAGAAAAGAAGGTATAAATACTAATATGAACGAAGAAATAGGAAACAATAGAAATTTTATAAGTCCTGCTACGATTTATGCTAAAGTAAAAGAAGAATATAGAAGTTTTTTTAACACAAACTCTATAGATGATCTTTTATTTCCTGTATGGACACAGGACTGTATAGATAAAATGGAGAACACATACTATCCTATAGAAGAGTGTGTTATGGATATGTGGGATGGTAAATGTGATTTACCTTGTGATTTTGATTCTGCTCTTGAAGTTTGGATGTGTGCTACATATCATAAAGGACCTATAGTTTCTCCTTTTGTATTTTACTACCAAACAGATTGTAGAATAAATCCAGCACCTCCTTCTGAAAATGTTTGTAATGACTGTGTAGATGGTTATCAATGTACACAACCTTTTCAAACACCTACTCCAGTAGCTTTACCTGATTTATGTGGAGTACCTGATCAATACAGAGTTACACATAAAGTAATGTCTCAAATGGATTTTGATTTTAGAATAAGTGCATTACTTAAACCTAGATCTTTTTCTACATTAGGTAAATGTAGTGAACTTAGTCCTAATAGAGAAGCACAAGCTTTAGATACATTCGATATTAAAAATAATAAACTTATAACTTCCTTTAAAGAAGGAACTATTTATATGTCTTATTATGCTAAACCTTTTGTAAATGAAGCTGGTTATCCAGAGATACCAAATAATGATCCTTTTAAAAAATATGTAGAACATTATTTAAAATACAAAATTTTAGAAATACTTACTTTACAATCTACTGGTGATGATTACAGGATGATGAAAGATAAGAGACAAGATGAGGAAAAGATAATGTGGCAAAAATATATCAATGCTAAAAATTATGCTATGGCAGGTGATATATACAGTGTGCAAAAAGCTATAGTTAGAAGTTACAATAGGAATAATCGTTTTAAAATTAGATAATGCCAGATAATCAATCAAATATAAATCAACAGATTACTTATACTAGAGTAGGTCTTGCTACTGATCCTTTAATAGATCAGGTACAGAAAGGTTATGTAACAGATTGTCTTAATGGTATAATATCATCTTTCGATGGTAAGTCAGTATCTTATCAAAACGAGGGGGGTTCTTTATTTTGTCTAGAGGCTCCTGTAGGATATAAAGTTATTGGAAGACAATATATACCACAACTTAGTGAAGTTGTGTATATGTTAACAAACCCTACTACAGGAAATTCTATGGTAGGGTATGTACTAAATAATAATTGTATATTTAATATACTTTTAGATGATACTATTGCTGGTAGTGATCTATTAAAATTTAATATAAATAATCCAATATTAAAAATAGAGGTAAAGACAACTAATTGTGCCACTCAATTATATTTTACAGATGGCGTTAATCCTAGAAGATATATTGATTTAAATAATCTTCCTTGGAAAGACACTATTGTAGGTGGTATAGTTACTCCTATAGTAGGACAAATAGATGCTAATAAATTAAAAGTACAACCTAATTTTAGTGTAATGACTATTACACCTACAGTAGTTAATGTGGGCGGTAATATAATAGAAGGATCTTATCAATTTGCTGCTTGTTATTCTGATTTGTATTCAAATAAATTAACTAGTTTTTATTCTATAACTAATCCTGTATCTATTTTTAATAATGGTGCAGTTTCTCCTAATTTTAATGATCTTAGTAATAAATCTATTTCTATAACTTTAGATAAATTAGATACAACAGGTTTATATGATTATTTTAATTTAGCTGTAATAAAAACTATAAATGGTGTAGTTACAGTAGATTTTGTTGGGACATTTAATATTCAATCTTCTACCTATAATTATACTTATACAGGTAATGAAGCTTCTGGTAGTAATATAAAACTTACTATAACAGATATAGAGGAACAATTTGCTTATTATGACACAGCACAAACATTATGTCAAGTAGAAGATGAATTAGTTTGGGGAAATCTTACTAAAGAAGATCCTCTTAATTATCAAAAAATATGGAATCAAGTTAGTATAGGATGGGAAACATGGAAAGTACCACTTACTTCTACAGAAGATTATTCAAACGGTATAGATAGTGCTATACTCAAAGGATATATGAGAGATGAAGTGTATGCTATAGAAGGTTGTTTTGTGCTAGATAATGGTAGTATAACTCCTAGATGTAGTATTCCAGGTAGGGTAGCTTTACCTTCAGATTTAGTGCCTATTACAACTTCAAATCCTGATGTAGAGGGATTTGTTAATTCCTCTTGTACTACTATTCCTCCTACAGTACCTACTTGGCAAGTATATAATACAGGTTCTTTAGAAGGGTTTAGTCCAGATTATAATCCAGATTATAATTGCCCACAACCTTATCAACAAGGACAAATGGCTTATTATGAATCTATTAAAAAATACCCTAATAATCCTAATATATGGGGAGATTTAGCTAATCAGCCTATTAGACATCATAGATTTCCTGATAGTACTATTACCCATATACATGATCAGAATCCTAATCCTTTTAATAGTTCTTATAATAGTTATACTCATAATATATATCCTATAGGTATTAAAGTAGATGTTAATAGTTTAATGTTAGCTATTCAAAATTCCACAGACTTAACAGAAGAACAGAAAAGTCATATAGTAGGATTTAAAATAATGAGAGGTAATAGAGTAGGTAATGAAGGTATCATAGCTAAAGGTTATTTGTACAATTGTGGACAATATGAAAAACAAGAACAGAATTTTTTCTATCCTAACTATCCATTTAATGATGTAAATCCAGACCCTTTTATTTCTAGTACCCCTGTATCTAACAAATCAGGGGCAAACACATCTACATTATTAAATAATTTTCAACAAAGTAGATTTACTTTTCATTCTCCTGATACTCATTTTGATACTCCTAATGGTATACTAGGTTCTTACTTAAAATTAGAAACTGTTGAGACAGGGACTTGCAAAGCTCATTTTGTACAAGTATTACAAAATGCTAGGGAAAAGATCAGAACTAAATATGCTTTAGAAATAGCTTTTATAACAGCTATACTTGCTTCTATAGGAGTACAGTTTAACTTTAATAATACCATACAAGCAGGAACAGTAGATACCGATAGTCAAACTTATAGTGCTACTCCTACTTTTGATATGCAAAACTTTTTTCCTACTTATAATACTACCTTGGATTTATTAGACAAATTATCTCCTTGGATTAATTATGGTTGGCAATATAATGGTATTGGTTATTATGGTAACTACACTCCTGTGCCTAATTTAGGTAATAAAATAAGGTCTATTGATTATGGTGGTTATATAACTTCTGGTGTTAATAGTACTTTTGGCGATATTTATCCAATTAATAATACTAATAGAGAAAGTTCTGTTTATATATCTGTAAATAGTTCTTTGCCTTATGCAGGGGTAGACAACTCTAGACAAACAGCTAGTATGGCAGGAGTATGTAACTCCTCTACCCCTTTCTACTCTGATATATCTGCTTATTATAGTAGTATTAAAAGATATGTACCTGATCAATATGGTGATATTTTTTCTTATACTGCAATAGATACAGGTACTTATGAAACTTTTCTAGATAATAATGGTAACACTATTACTAGTGTTCCTACTGTATTTGGAGGAGATACTTTTATAAATAGATTTGGTTGGAAAATAAAACAACCATTTTATAATATTAATAGTGTAAACGAGCAAGATGGTTATGATGTAAACTATAATCAAGATCCAGATCCTGCTAATCCTTCACAAGATTATACTAATACAGGTAACATAGGCTACCCTATATGGTATTATTCTACAGATAATGTAACTTCTACCATAGAAAATACTTTTGGACCAGGATTAACAAACTTAACAAACTTATTTAATACTCCTGGAGGACTTCTTGTTTTAGTATTTACAGGTGGTATAGCTTTATTTGCTGTAGTGTTTCAGTTAATGGCTGAATTACTTAATGGTGCATTTTTTAATGGATTAGGATTAAAAGTAACAAATTTAGAATGTAATAATTACTCTAGTTTAGAATTATGGGAAACTGGTATGGCATATTTATATGCTTATGGTATACCTTATGCTTTCTGTGAAAGTCAGGTAAATGTGGATATGAGGTTAGCCACTAACATGAAAGAAGGTAATTTCTATCCTCAAGTAGGAACAGATATTCCTGATTATTGGTTACAACAAACTAATGTTCCTATTATATATGATAATACTTATAACTATAATAATTCCTACTCTAAACAGAATGAAGAAACTTATTTCTCTTTATTAAGACCTGATTGGGAACCTGATCAAGTTTGTTATACTACTTATCCTAATACAGCAATATGGTCTGATCAATCTTCTTTAGAAGAAACTAAAAATAATTGGTTAGTATATAGACCAGCTAATATAAAACATTTTCCAAAAACTTTTGGAGAATTACAAGCATTAGATACTTTAGAAAATAAAGAAGTATTAGTTAGATATGATAATCATTCTCAAATATATAATGCATTAGCTACTGTTGTAACTTCTCAACTTACTGCTTCTTTAGGAACAGGAGAGTTATTTTCAGGAGTGCCTATAGATTTAAAAAGAACTGATAATGGTTATGCAGGTACTCAAAATAAATTTATAATTAATACTGAAAATGGTCATATATTTGTAGATGCTAAAAGGGGACAAGTATTATTATTAAGAGGTAATAGTGTAGAAGATTTGGCAGATGCTAAATATATGAATTCTAAATTCTTTACTAATAATTTACCTTTTAATATATTAAAAACTTTTCCAAATGCAAATATAGATAATAATTACAATGGTATAGGTTTACATGGTACTTATGATTCTTTTTATCACAGATTTATATTGACTAAAATAGATTATACTGTAATTAATAATAATTTAAAATATGATGGAACTAATTTTTATATAGGTGGAGGAAACTTCACAGAAGGTTCACATCAAAGTGGCGTTATTAAATACCAACCTAAAACAATTATAGAATTAGGAGATCCTAATTATTTCTGTAATAAATCCTGGACAATGAGTTTTAGTTTTTTAACTAATAGTTGGACTAGTTATCATAGTTATATACCTAATTTCTATGTAGAATATGAGGATTATTTTCAAGCAGGGTTAAATTTAGATTCTAATAGTAATAATAACTGTACTATATATGACCATAATTCTACTTTTACTTTATTTAATTCTTTCTTTGGAGTATCTTATCCTTATATAATAGAGGAACCATATAGTTATAAATTCCAAAATGAAATTATACAATCTGTAAAAGATTATTGTACTGTTTTAAAATATAATTCTTATGATCAATTTGTAGAAACAAATGATCCTATATATTATGATAATATAATAGTTTATAATAATAATCAAAATTCTGGATTAAGACCTCTTATTGTAAAAGATAATAATAATCAACAACAGTATAGACAATATCCACAATATAACTCTGATAATGTGAGTATCTTAGTTACTAAAAATGAAAATTATTATATGTACAATATGGTTTGGGATGTTACTAAAGATTTTACTGTACCAAATTGGTTAAATACTTGTACACCTTCTTTAGGACAAAAATCCCTAAATCAAGATAATATGAATTATACTAATCAATCTTATAAAAAATTCTATCTAAGAGCAAAGGATAGTAAAATAAGATCAACCTTATTAAAAACAGATTATAAGATAATAAGCAGATTTAAACTTCAGCAAACTCAGAATAGCTATTAATATGGATAAATATAATAGGGTAATTAAATTAAAGTTGTATGATTGTTTTATCAAAGTCATTATAACAGACACCATATCTAGTAGGGTTACTAAAATTTATAAAACCCACAAATGTATTGAAAAAGATAAAACTGAAAATCCTGGGGATAATTGTTGTGGGTGTGTAGTAGATGTAGATATGAATTATTATTTATTATACAATGATAACTACCCTATTACTACTAATACCCTGCAACATGAAATATATCACCTAGTTCAAGTTATTATGAAACAAAGAGGAATAGAATCAAAAGACGATGAAAGTGGTGCTTGGTTAATGGGCTTTATTTCTCAAGAAGTTATTGATTTTCTTAAAATAAAAAATATAAAAATAGATTAATATGGAAAATAAGAAAAAGAAAGGGTTAGGAAAAATGACTAAGGAGAAAGCTAGACAATTTCTACAATATGCAGAAGATGGTGTAACTTTACAAACTTCACAAGGAAATACTTGGCAACCTACTAATTCTCTTTCTCCTACAGATAATGCTGCGGGTTTAAATGCTGCTGGACCTATGCCTGTACAAGGAGGCTATCAAGCTGCTCAGGGACCTGTATATGATCAGACAGGTATAAATAATGATCCTACTGTTATGAATAATAATAGTACAGCACCTTCTAATAAGAAAGGTAAAGGAAAGTTTGCTAAATTCTTAGGAAAAACTTTTGATGGTGCTAAAAGTACAGATACTATAGCAGGTATTGTACAAGCAGCTAATGCTGTTATTCCTTATACCCCTATTAATAATAATCAAAACCAATTAATAGAAGCTTATAATCCTTACCCATTAGGAACAGGAAGCCATGCTATAATGAAAAATGGTGGTAAAATAATGTATGAAGGGGGTTATGTTGATGCTATGCAAAATGGGGGATTAGTAGTAGAAGATAATAAAATAGAACCTATTTCTGATAAAACAGGTATGATACAAGGTAAACTACATTCTGAAGGAGGTACTAAGTTAGCTTATCAGGGTAAACAAGTGGAAGCAGAAAAAGGGGAACCTATTTCTATAGATCCTAGAAATCAGGCTGCTGTTGTATGGGGAAATTTACATATTCCAGGAACAAGTACTAAGTTTAAAAAAGCAGCAGAAATGATAGGAGATAAAGAAAAAGATATTGCTAAAATGAAAGATGAGGCTACACACTTTGTAAATACATCAGACCCTAAAGATAAATTTTATGCTACTAGATTTAATACAGGTAAGGTATTACAAGATGCTGTATCTCAAAATGAATCAGCAGTTAATGAAACAAAAAATTATTTAACTGATGTTCAAAATCATATGCTTACACAAGCAAATAAAATGGGAATAGAACCTAAAGAATTAAGTAAAGTATACAAGAAAGCTAAATATGGTTTAACTATTAAAGCGGAGGATGGTTATAGTTGGGATGGTATTAAACCAATAGAAGATACTACACCAATACAAAAACCTGTTCCTCAAGTAGGAAACTATACTATCACTCCTTCAGAAGAAGATCCTATGAATCCTAGTATTATGCCTGTGGGAGATACTACTTCCACTTATAACCCATCTAATACAGGTGTAATAGGAAATGAAGATACTCCTACTTGGAGAAAAGGAATGAATGATGAACAAGCTACTCAAAATTTATCTAATCCAGGTTATACACCTGCTAAACAAATGAGACCTCAATATAAAGGTTTAAGAAATAAATTAGGAATATCTGATGTATTACCTGAACTTTCTACTATATTTGAAAAAGCAGAGCCTGTAGCAAGTCAGCAATTTAACCCTACTTTAAAAACTCCTTATCAAGTTTCTTTTGATGATAGGGTTAATGCTAATCAGGGAGATTTTAATGCTATAGAAAAAACACTAGCTAAAAATCCTGCTGCATTAGGAGCTTTATCTGCTCAAAAATATGGTATTAATAATCAAATAAAAGGAGAAGAGTTTAGAACTAATCAAGGAATATCTAATGATGTTACTAATGGAAATACTGCTATACTTAATCAGGCTAAGGAGATTAATCTTAAGTTATCTGATGAGCAAATGGTAAGATCTGCTCAAGCTAAAGCTAATACTGCTGATAATAGGTTTAGGGCTGCTGAATCATTAAGTAATAAGATAGGGCAAAATAAAAGAGCTAATTCAGAGTTAGCTATGTTAGAGGCAAGTAATCATTATGTTTTTGATCCTAAAACTGGTAAATATAATTATATAGGTCCAGATTTAGAATTAGCTCCTCAAAAAGTAGGAATTCAGAATCCTTATCCTGCTAGGACAAAAGAAAAAACCTATATTAGAGATAATGATGGTAACGTAATAAAAGAAGATGATACTATGTTTGGTGGGGGTATGGTAGGATCTACAGGAGTACTTGCTTATAGAGGTATGGGTACTAGTAAAAAAACTAATAAAAAGAAAAAATACTTTAGTAAGTAATATAATATTAATTATTAAAAGAGAGTAGGAAGGACTAGGTTTTTTACTTAGTCCTTCTTAACTTTGTGTATAATTAATTAACACATCTAATTAATTTAATGAGAATAAAATTTATTATAATATATGGCTTCATTTGCAAGTAGACCAAAAGAATTTTCTAACTATGTTCCAGAAGTAAATTCTGAACTTTATGCTAGAACTTTGGCTAAAAAAGATATGGAATATCAACAGGGAGTGAGGAAAGTAGAAAATATCCAATCTTCTGTAGCAAACTTACCTGTAGCTAATGAAGCAGGTAGAGAATATATACAAGGTATTTCTGATAAGATAACTTCTGATATTAATCAAAAAGTAGGAGCAGATTGGAGTGATCAGCACCTTCAGAATCAAATAGGTACACATGCTGCTCAATTAGCAAATGATCCTACTGTTAATACTATTGTAGCTAATGCTGCTCATGTTAGAAATCAGTTTTCTAATATAGAAACTGACACTAAAATGTCTAAAGGAGCTAATGGTATTAATAAGATGGCTTTTATGGATGAATATAATGAGTTTGCTAATTCTAAAGACCCTAATCAAAATTTCCAATCTTCATATTTTAATTATCAAGATGTAGATAAACATCTTGAAGATGCTTTTGCTAAGAAACATCCTAATACTAAAATTAGTGTACAGTCTGCTGGTTATAGTACTGATCCTAAAACGGGAAAACAAGTATATAATCCTAAAATGTCTATGCAACAGTGGGATGAAGAAATACATGAATGGAAAGGAATAACTCCTCTAGACGTTAGGGATGAAGTATCTGGCATACTAAAAGCAAATCCTAATTTACAAAAACAATTAGATATAAATTCTAAGTATACATATAAGAATCTTACTCCTGATGCTATGGTAGAACATAAACAAAATGTTTTATCAGAAGAAAAAGAATTACTTAATAGAAATTTAAATGAAATTGATGTACAATTAGGTACAGTGGCTCCTGATAGTGCTGAATATCAAACTCTTAAACAAAATAAAGACTATTTAGAAAACCAAATTAAGACAGTTATAGATCCTGCTCTAACTCCACAAGTCAAAGAACAAGCATTAAGAATGTATAATCAAGATCCCTCTCTCTTAGAGAATGAGAAAAAAGATATTTATATGAAGGACTGGATTAATACTCAAACAAAAAAGTTTGCTTATGGTGAAGAAAAGCTTGATTTTAAAGGAAAAAGTCCAAGTGAAAAACAAGAATGGCAAGCAGATCATGGTATTAAGCTACAGGAATTAATACTCAAACAAAAAGCAGATCAAAGAGCTGAACAAACTTTAAAAGATAAAGAAGCAATAGCAAGAGCTAAAGCAGCCAAGGAAGCAGCAGCATTCACTACTTCAGAGGGTATAAATACTGAGAATCCTGTAGATTCCTGGACAAAATTTAATGCAATATATGATAATGCGAGAAAAGAAGTCGATGACAAGTCAAACTTATATTTGTATAATACTTATCATGATTTATTTCCTGATTATTTTACAGGTAGTAGTATAAAAGCAGATGTAAAAGATAACAAAGGAAATATAGTAACTAGTTATACGAAATTATTAAAAGATTTATATCAAAGTAGATATGAAGCTTATAAAAATGGTAATAATAGGGATAATAGTGGTAAAATAGTAGATTTAGGAACCAGAGATTACCAATTTTTTGCTGAAGTAGATGGTCTTAATAAGGTTTCTTTAGCTATGCAGCATAAAATAGATGAAGGGAATGCTGCTTATAATAAAGCTTCTAAGGAAGATGTAGTCTCTCAAAAACTACAAGCATCTATAGCTAAAATAGATCAAGAAAAACATATAGTACCTAGCACAGGAAAAGTATTAAAAGGTAATGACGTTTTAAAAGCTATAGATATTTATGATAGATATACTAAATATCAGTCTAAACTTAATGAAAACTCTGATTTCCCAATAGAATATCCTGACTATGAAGAGAAATTACTTAAAGAAGCTGGTTTTAAAAACAAAGAAGAATATAAAGCAGCTTTAGCTCTACAATCTGATGATTTAAGTTATCCTGCTATAAATAAATTAACTACTAATAGAAATAAATTTTTATCTTCTTATGTAGAAAATAATGATTATCTAACTAATCCACAGTCTACTCAATGGGTTGATATGAATCTTAAAGATCCTAAAACTAATGATGTAATTGAACAAAAAGCTGTTAAATTACTTAAAGGACAAGACTCTAAGATTTTATCTTCTAAAGAAGCAGGTAAACAAATTAGTATATCTTATGTACAGGAGCCTTTATCAGGAGATTATACAATGAAAATAGAAGATACTAAGGGAAATAAAGAAACTTATCCTGTAGCTTCTACTGATGTTCCTGCTGAGTGGAAAAATTATAAGGATGAAAGTACTCTTAATCAACTATTAAGAGTTAATAGAGATCCTTATACTAAATTGTCTAGTACTTATGCTACCACACAGGATGCTAAAGAAAAACATACTTTTGTAGATGCTATGCCATTAACTATTAAAGAATTTAATGGTAAACCTACTAGTGTTAAATATCATGTAGTACAAGAAGGTAATAGTTATTATGTAGAATTTTGGGCTAAAGACATTACTAATCCTAAAGATAAAGGACATATTTTAAGAGACCCAAAAACAAATGTTAAAATTGAGGCAAATACTAGTTCGTTAAAGGAATTAGAAGTACTTTTGGATAACTATTCAAAGACAGGAAAAACAGAACCAGTAGGTTTTTCAGCAAGTTCAGAAGAAGAAGAAGAAACTAATCAAGAATAAAATTTATATATGCCAGATATACAACCAAATAACAATCCATTAGTACCAAATAAGAATTTAGGTTTAGATAATAATAACTTAGATTTAAATAAAGGTTTAGAGCAAGAATCTGATAAATGGTTAGGTCAAGATTCTTTTAGTAAACCTATAAATCTTAATATTCCTAATGCTCCTTCCTCTTCTCCTAGAGAAAAAAAATCATCTATATTAGATGATATTAAAGGACTAGCTTCTGATATTGATAGTAGTAATGGTAAGAAAAATCCTGGAGATAATCAATTAGTATCTAAAGGAGATTTACCTAAAGATTATGATAAATATTCTACATATTATCCAGGTTTGGATAATGAGGAATTATATGGTCAAAAACAATCTGGTTTAGAAAAAGCAGCTTATGCTGTACCTAGAATATTAGGAACAGCAAGTAAAACTATTTTACAAGGTATAACTGCTCCTCTAGTAGGACTTGGTTATATGGCTGCTGGTGGTAATTTTATAAAAAATGATTACAATGATTGGTTAGAAAGTTATGATAAATGGACAGATAAAAATTTACCTCTTTATACCACAGCAGCAGAAAGAAATTCTTCTTTCTTAGGTCAGGTTAAATATGGTAATGCTTGGGTTCATCTTGGTGAATTTATAGGTATGGGTGTTGGTATGGCAGGAACCGCATGGTTAACAGGAGGTGCAGCAGAAGTAGGTTTAGGAGCTTTAGATATAGCACAAGGTAGTAGGATAACTGCCAATTATTTAAATGCTATAGATAAATGGGCAGAAAGTACTTCTATTATATCTAAATTAGAAAATAGTGAAGAAGTTGGTGCAGGTCTTATTAGTAAAGCTAATGAAATTTGGACTAAAGCTATTCCAGAAAGTGAAAAATTAGATGAACTTACTTCTACTTTTGAAGATATAAATAAAACTTATGGTAATAGAATAGCTTCTTTGGGAGCTAATAAAGGAAGAGTATATGGTGCTGCTTCCATGCTTGGTATGAATGCTGGTATGGCTTCACAGGCTAATACTCAGTTTGCGCAGAGTCTGGTACAAGAAATCAAAGATAAAGAAGGTAGGGAACCTTCTGAAGAAGAATTAGCTAAAATTAAAGATATGGCTGATTCTGTAGGTCAATGGACATTTGGTTTGGGTACTGTAATGAGTACATTTTCTTTTCATGGTTTGCTTAAAGGCATGATTGGAAAAGATGCTGAAAAAGCTCTTTTTGATGAAACTAATAAAATTGTAGAAAAAGATGCTGTAGAAGGAGCTACCCAATATGGTGAGAAGAAATTACCCTTTGCTACTAGTAAAGACGATGGTGCTGCATTTAGAGTTGCTAAAAATATAGGAAATAAAGGTTATCAAGTAGGTAAATTAGCTACTAAATTAGTAGATCCTTGGGCTGGTATTGGTTTAACTGAATTTAGCCTAATGGGACCTTCTGTAGAGAATTATTATAAGAAGAAATATGATACTGGTAAAGCAGATCTTATAGAAGATGCTTTGGGTCCTAACGTAAATAAAATATTTACTAAAGATGGTATGAGTACTCTTTTTATGGGTATGCTTGGTGCTGGACCATTAGAATTAGTAGGAAAAAACAAAGAGTCCAAAGAAAGAGCTTTAAATACTAAAACTGCTATTGATAAGTTTAATACTATAACAGCTAAAGGTTTTCTTAATAATAATATGGATAGTATTATTAGAGGAAAAGCTTTAAAAGAAGAAGAAACAAAGGCTACTGCTGAAGGAGACGAATTTACTAAGTATAATACAAGAGAACAACAGTTAATAAATTACCTTTATCCAAGAGTTAAATTTGGTATGAAGGGTATAGTTAGTAAAGAACTTGATGGTTATAGGGCACAGTTAAAAACTCCTGATGGTATAGAGCAACTTAAAAAAGAATTTAATATAGATGCAGAACCTACTGAAGTAGTTAAACAACTTACCACTTATTTAGATCATATGGAGAGTATGGCTAATAAAATGGAAAGTAACTATAAAGCTGTATCGTTAAGATATGGTAGACAACCTGGTTTTACAGACACTCATATAGAAAAATTACTTTATCTCACCCAAATGACTGATAATTCTACTGAAAGAATTAAAAAACTTACGGAAGAATTGCAAGGTGATAAAAGATTACAAGACACATACTTAAATACTTCTTCTAATAAAGATAATGGTGGTTATATAGACTATAATCCTACAAAAGATATAGTTAGGTTACTTTCAGCAGAAAGTAGGGACACTATTGTTAGAAATGATGAGGGTGAAAAGAAAATAAAAGCTCATGAATTGTATAATGCTATACATACTAAAATTGATGGCTTGTTACTTGATGATACTCAAAAAGATATTCTAAAACAAAAAGTTAACGATTTAGTAAAACTAAATGGTACTAGAAAAGAATATCTTAAACAATATCATGATATTACTAATAATCCTTCTAAATATAGTGATGATAGAAAAGTTTCTATTGTCAATCCTTATGCAGGTGAATATGGTGATGATACTAATTATGCTCTTAATAATGTTTTTAATCCTAAAGTAGATGAAATTCCTACTAAAACAGGAGAAAAAAGTATTGATTTAGGAGAAGAATATTATGCAGGATCTCCTATTACTGTTAATAAAGGTGATGGTACATCTACAGGTTTTAGAAAGTTTACAGTAATAAAGGAAATTAAAGAAGGAGAAGATGCTGGTAAACTTTTAATAAAAACAGAGAAAGGAGAAAAAATAGCAGTAGATAAAGATTTTCTTAAGAAACATGATATAGAAAAATCTAAAGAAATGTCTTCTCAAGCTAAATTCTATGATAGAAATAAGCTTAAAAGAATAGTTAGAAAAGTAAAAGATGTTAAAAAAGAAAATACTAAAAAAACTATAGAGGCTAAACAATCTTCTTTAGAAGAAGAAAGAACATGGGCTATAGATTCTTCTGCTGAGGCACATAACGATGAATGGAAAGCTAAAAAAGAGGAACTAGATTCTATAACTAAACAAGTTAAGAATTTACAACATGCTTTTGACTCTGGAAATTCTCAAAGAGGTATGGGTCATGAAATGCAAGACTTACTTAATAATAAAAAGGTAGTTGAAGAACAACTTCAAGATGTTATTAAAAAAGGGCAAGCAGAAAGAGAAAGAATTCATACTTACTATAATAATGAACAAAAAAGATTAGAGCAAATATCTGCTGAATTAGATAGAGATCCTAAAGAATATCTTGATAATAAAGCAAAAGCTTCTTATGCAGTAGCTAAAGATAAAATTGATCAGGAATATAAAGATGCTTTACAAGCTAAGAAAGACCAGGCTGAAAGAGGTATTTATACTGATATGGATTTTGAAAAGGCTAAATTAGAAGAAAAGAGAGAAAAGAAGATACAGGAATTAAAAGATCAATATAGAGACTTATATAATAAGAAACTTAAAGAACTTGAAAGCCAAAACTTTGAAGCAGGAACATTAGAATACTCTCCTACAGAAGATAAATTATATTTCTCTAGTCATGATGGAGACAAAAAATCAGAAATAACAAGAGAAGATCTCAAGAAAGAAGATGTGTTTAAAATGGACAAAACTTCTTGGACAGATGAAGATAAGAATTTCTTCAATAATTATGAATCAGAAATTAGTAATAAAGAAGCACAGGAAATATTAAAACAGAAAAGTGATAATATAGAAAAAGCTCTTCAAAATTCTGATAAGAATTCTTATACTGCTCCTGAAAGTTCAAATTATATAGAAAATGATAGTGAAAAGGAAGCAGCACAAACTACAGCTAATAAAGCTATAGCGGAGGCTACAGGAAAACCAGCAAGTATTAAGGGAGCTAAAAAGCCTATTAATGTTTTGGTTAGGTCTTCTTCTGTACTTGATTATAAGTTTTTAACTAATAAATATCCAGCACTTAAGCCTTGGTTAGAAAGTAGGAATAAATGGGCAGAAAGAAGTAATAACTTTATGTCTAAAATTCTGGAACCATTAAAAACTAATTTTTGGAAAACTTCAGATTTAAAAGATAAAAATGGTAATTATAAACAGCCTACAGTATTATTTGTTCATGCTGGTAATCAGGATAAACTAGGTTTAAAAGGTTTTATATCCTCAGAAGATAAAACTAAATCTAAAACTGAACCTATCTATATGGTAATGGTTCATACTGATGAAAATAACAAAAAATGGACTATAGATAATAGTGGTAAAAAACTAAAGGAAATAGGTTCTGATCATAGTGAAGCAGATTATAGTAGTATGATTTATACTGCTAGACCTAGTGATTTAAAGTGGGAAGATGGACAGAAAGCTTATCAAGATGTAAAAAATCCAGAGGATGAAAAGAAATATTCTGAGCAATTTAATAATGAAACTAAAGAAATATTAGAAAGTACAGGTGATGCTCCAATAGAGCATGTATTTAAAGTTTCTAATGGTTTTCTTACTAAGCCTGAAGGAGGAAAGAAAAGAAAAACAGCTTTATCTGAAACTGGATTAATAGATGATAATAATCTTGAATATCCTACTGTGCAGATAACTACTCTTGGTGGTAGAGGTATATTTGTAGGAGATAAAGAAATTACTGTTCCTGCTGGTATTCCTTATTGGGTTAGAGGTACTGCTGTAGAAGTTCTTGATGCTAAGAAATTTACTGAAAAGAATAAAAATCTTATTTTTCAATCTTTAAAATGGATTAGTGAAACTCTTTTGTTACCTGATGTAAGTATAGGTAAACAAGATCCTAATGCTGAAAGAAAAAATAAACTTTCTAAAGTACAGGAGTATCTTGCTAGTGTAGCTTTCTTTAATCATAGTTTTCAAAAAGAAAAAGATACCAAAGATTCTCCTATGCAGTTAGATGCAGAAGGATTTCCTAAAAATAGATATGATAATCAAATATCTATAGGTAAGAATAGAAAAGATGGTTTGATGTATCTTATGCTTGGTAAAGAGGAAAAAGTATTATTTACTCCCTCTTCTATAGAAGCTAATAAAGAAAAAATACAAACTTTTTTAGACAAAGTACATCATATCACTTTAAGTAAAGAACTTAAAAAAGCAGAAAACAAAGGTAACACTACCTATTATGAAATAACTGGTTTTGATGAAAAAGGTAATCCTATTGATAGGAAATGGGATAGTTATACTAAATACTTAACTTCTAAAAAAGATCCTTCTGGTAAAGAAAGGGATGAAAATGAAGTTCCTCTTACTATTAATACAGATAAAGCTGTAGATGGTAACACTCCTTTACATGGTATGTATATAACTACTGGTAAAACTGGAGAGAAAAAAGAAGTATTACCTAAAGCTAAACTAGAAAAACAAGTAGAACAAGAAAAAAAGAATGTAGAAATACCTTCTACTAAAGAAACTTCTTCTGTAGAAGAGAAAACTCTTAGTACGGGAAAACCTGGTATAGGAGATATTCATTATACTACTAAAATAGAAGATGGTAAAGTGAGGGTGGTTGTAAGTAGTTTTAATGGTGTTACTTTAGATGAATTATCTAAAGATGCTCTTGCTACAATAGGACAGCCTTATGATGCTGATGCAGAAGCTTCTTGGAAGAAAGTAGCTAAGATGTTTGAAGAACAACTAGAAAGTAAAGAACAGAAAGATTATGATGCTACTAAATCTATAGAAGAACCTAAAACACAACCTCAAAGAGAAAATGTTTCTAATATAGATCCTAGAGTAACTGAATTAGAATCTCAAAAGAGATTAATTCCTTCATTTGATAAAAATACAACTCCAAAAGAACAGGAGAAAATATTAGATGAAATAAAAAAACAACATACTGAGATAGATAAAAAAATAGCAGAATTAAAACCAATTGAAAGTTCTAAAGTAGAAGATCCTGAAAAAAATATGAATGAGGATGGTTTAATAGATGATCCTTCACAAGAATATTGGGATAATCAAAATACTCCTGAACCAGATGATTATATTCCTTCTGAAGTAGAAGAAAAAGCTAATAAGGCTGCTGAAAGTGCTATAGCTTCTTTAGAAGAAGCAGATGATGAAGATTATATGCCTGAAAGTAAAGAAAGAAAACCTATTGTTAGGGATATGATTACTTCAGAAGTAGCTAAAGGAACTCCTTTGGAAAATATACCTGCATTCACTAAATGGTTAAAAGAAGTTTTACCACAAGTAGATGTAAAAGATTTGCCACATAATCTTCAGAAACTAGCTTATACTTGGGGTCAATATAGTAATAATCTTAAGACTATATTTTTGAGTCCTGATGCTATTGAGGGTGTGGGTTTCCATGAAGCTTTTCATGCTGTATTTGATGGTTTCCTTTCTCCTAAAGAACAAAAATCAATATTTAAAGAATTTAGAAGTAAAGAAGGTACTTATGTAGATAGATTTGGTAATACTAGAACATATGCTAAAGCAAGTGATTTACAAATCATGGAACAATTAGCAGATAATTTTAGAGAACATAATCTTACTAATAAAGTTTATGATAGAGAACCTGTTAAAATGAATTTCTTTACAAGATTAAAGAATTTCTTTAGTAATTTCTTTGGTTTAAAAGCTAATAATATACAAACTGTATTTGATAGAATTAATGCTGGTTATTATAAAACAGCTAGTTTTTATAATAGGGAAGAACCTACCAGAAACATGGTTAGGTTTGGTGATGGTACAAAAGTTACACAACAGACTGTTAGAGATTTTTCTAATGGTGTAGTACAAAATATATATAAATATCTTGGTATAGAAGATGGTGGTTTATCAGCCATAACAGAAGGTAGAATTAATGTTGGCAGTTTGTTAGACAATATTAAAGAAGATATTAATGATAAGCTTAAAGAAGCTACTTTTAAACCTAAAAAATTTAAAAGAGAAAATCCTGATGTAACTATAGAGCATTTAAAGGATTTCTTTAGGATAATGGCTAATGTATCTGATGAAAAATTTGATGAAAAGACAGGTAAAACTTATCTTGAATTAAATGATAAAAAGTGGAATTATTTATTAGAAAACAAAATTAAAGACAAGATTACTTCTTTAGGTCTTAAAACTGTTAAAGCACCAGAAGATATAAATGACTTACAAGAAACTAATGAAGGAGAAGAAAATCCTAATTCATCTATAGCTGAAGGGGCTAATGAAGAAGCTAGTAAGGAAAGTAATAAAAATATTTGGGGTGCTGATAACTTTAAGTTAAACGCTAAAGATACTGCTCCTAAAGAGATACAATTCTTATTTAACACAATAGCTCAGGCTATAAATGATAGTGTACCAGGATTTAATAAAGATTTAGAAGATCCTAAGTTAAAAACTAACTCATTGTTATTCAATAAGATAGTTGAAGATAATAGTTTATTTTATCAAACTATGCACGCTGTATCTTATTCGGGTACTTTAGAAGAAATGGATTCTAAAATGAAGGAAATAGCTATGAAAGTTCCTTCTTTAGTTCCTACTTATAAATATATATTTGGTACAGAAGCTGATAAAAGAACCCCTGAACAATGGACTTTTTTATCTAGATTCTTTAAAACTTTTTCTAAATATGCACCAGAACCTATTATGCATAGATCTGATGAAGCAGGTAATCACTTTGTAACTGCTGCAAATGCAGATAGTGTAGTTACTAGTATATCTAGAAATTGGGAAAGTAATTTTAAAGGTAATTCTAAAGTATCATCTTATGATGCCACTACTAAAACTTATAAAATTAATCCTAAAGCTTCCTTTACAGAACCTACTGATGTAAAATCTAGGTTTAAATTTTTGGAAGAAATAGGCTTTACAGGTATTAAACAAGAAAAGTATGAAAGTTATATAACTAATAATCCTAATGCAGACTTAGAGGGTAGTTTTTCTAAAATGGTAAAGACTATTTATGATGGTGTAATTAAAACACAAAAATCAGGACATCCTGTATTAGGTAAAGATATATTTGGTACTGGTAAGTCTATTAATAAATTAGCAGAAATAACTGCTGAATTAACTATTGATAAATATTCTTCACAATTTCAAAGACTTGATAAAGAATTTGTACAAACTAATATTAATCAGAATTTCTATGCTAGGTTAATAGGTTCTGTTAGAAATGCTTTAAGTTTAGATGATTTTCTTAATAAAAATGAAAGACTTAAGAATGATGCTTATACAAAGAATTCTTTGTTATTAAAAGCTGATTCTCAATTATTTGATAAAGAAGGCAATCCTAAGCAAGTATCATTGATTATTGATAATGGTAAAGTTGATGAAAATAATAATAGAACATTATTAACTGACATGACAGGACCACAAAGAGTACTTTATACTCTTAATGGTTTATTAAGAGGAAGAAGTGCTGGTAAAGGTATATTTCAAATGGCTGCCCCTGCTGATCAGAGTAGTGATTTTGGTATGGAAATAGAACACTATATACCAGTAGCTACTTATAAAAGTGAAGGCATTAAACAGTTCCAAAATATCTTTAAAGGGTATCTTGAAGATGAAATTAGACTTATAGGTGATGCTGAAAACAGAATGAAGTATGAAGAATTAGCTAAAAAAGTAGGAGATTCTCCTAGAGCTATGCAACTTAGATATTTTAAGGATATACTTTCTCCTGAATTAGTTAAAACTATTACAGATTATGCTAATAGTAAAGAAACTATCCCTTTTGATGAATTTTTTAAAACTATATCTGATAAGTTTAATTTTGATCTTAAAGCTCATTTAGGTACAGAAGTATCTGAACACTTGGCTTATCTTCAAAAAGAAGGACTCACTTCTATAGAAGAGAGAAATGGTATTAGTTATTATAAATTGAATGGTTTAAATACAGACTTTTTATCTGAGTTTGGTGTTACTAGAAGATCATTTAAAGATTTGCCTGATGAATATTTATTCACAGAAAGTGAATTAAAGAATATACTTCAGTTTGCTAATATGAACTATAAAATTCATAATACTGAATTGTCTAAACTATTCTATGGTGATCCTGCTAACTATAAAGACTTTTTGAAAAGAGCTAAAATGTTTAACTCTGGTACTGAATTAAACTTTCATTCAGAAGAATTTAATATTCATCTTAATAAAGAATATAATAAAGCTAAAGTAAGTAAAAAAGAAGTTGCCCTTAAAGAAGGGGATTATGGTTATAGAAAATTCACTAATAATTTTAGTGGTATGACTATTGATCATGGTGATACTGATAAGAAAACTACTGTAGTATCTAGATCTATAGATTTTATTAGAAAAGTACTTAAGAATGATCCAGATAGTATTAAAAAGTATGAAGATACTAATAACCCTATAGATGCACAATCTTATGGTACTATTGATGCTATGAGAGAATTTAAACTTAAAGCAGGTACTTGGAGTAATAAACATGAAGAATTATTCCAGTTCAACAAGGCTTCTGAAAGTTTAAGATTAGAAGAAAGATTAAAAGATAAAGAAAACAGTCCTAAATTAGCTGAATTATTAGGTAGGGATAGAATTTATTCTGATGATGCTCATGGTAAAGAATTAAAAGCTTTACATGAAAAAATAGTTGAAGATTTAGGAAAGAAAATAAAAGAAAATGCTTTAGATTATAGAGGTTTATTAAATGTTGAAAAATACCTGGGAGCTGGTTTTGTTGATAATGATAATTTCAATACTCCTAATGGATTAAAAACATCTACTTTAAATTTATTCTCTAATGCAGGTATAGAGAATACTCCTTTAGAAGATATGTATTTCTTTATGCAGAAACATGGTGTAGATTATATAGGTCCTAAATCTCAGCAGAAATTTGGTAGAATAAATAAAGCTGAAAGATTATATAAAATTGACAAATCTTATGATACAGTAGGTAAACTAGCTATATCTGATCTTACTCCTGAACAAGTTAAAGAACAGACTTATCAACAGCCTTTCTCTAATTATAATAAAATTGTAGAAACAGCAGGTAGTCATGATGAAGGTACAATAGGTACACAGTTAAGGGTACAATCTACTGTAGATATGATGAACTCAGGTTTACCTAGAGATTGGTATAATGGTAAAGATGAATTTGCAACAAAACAGGAAGAATGGAATAATAAAACTGAAGAAGAAAAAAGAAAGGATTCAGATCTTTATAGAATACATTCAGAAATGAATGATTGTCTTAAAGGTATGATTAAACAAGGAGAGCCTATTGTTTATGATAAATTAGGACTTAAAGATGGTGAATTAAAACATCCTGAAAAACTTCTTGAATATCTTAAGAGTATGACAGATCTATATAATCTTCCTGCTAATTTAAGAGATGCTATTAGAATTACTACTGATGAAAATGGTAAAGAAGTTATTAATCTTGACCAGTTGCCTAATAGACAAAGTTTGGAGTATATTGTTAATTCTCTTATAGAGAAACATATAATCAGACCTAAAATGAATGGTGGTCCAAAGATTATGGTTTCTGGTGAAATGTGGGAAAAGAATGGTAGACAAGCTACTTACTTTGATAAATCTAAAAATAAATGGATTACTTTAGATAGTGAAAAGAAATTTAATGATGCTAAAGCTAATGGTGAAAATATTATCTTAACTTCTAATGAATTAAGTTTCTATAATGAAGGTGAAGATGGTAAGATGAAAGGAATGGAAATTAAAGTTAATAACCATTTCAAAGATAAAATGTTCAAATGGGCTAAAAAGAATGGTAAAGATTTAATATCTGATGAGGAACTTCTTAATTATCTAAATAGTAATGAAGGTAAAGAACTTCTAGAAGGTATTGGATTTAGAATTCCTTCACAAGGTCTTAACTCTTTTGATGTATTTAGAATAACAGGATTTACAGATCCTTCTTTAGGAGATATAATTGTAGTTCCTAGTGAAGTTACTACCAAAGCAGGTTCTGACTTTGACGTGGATAAATTAAATACATATTTAAAGAATTTTTATCTTGATGAAAATGGGATGCCTAAAAAAGTAAAATTCTTTGAAAATACTAATTCTGAAGAAGAGTTAGAAAAAATATGGGAACAAAATAAAGCTTTAACTAATAAAAATGTAGAAGATTTATCTAAAGAAGAAATATTGGCATTAGTTGGCAAAGATTCAAATATAGACCAAACAGAAAAAGAACTTAAAAAAGATATAGATAAAGCTAAAGAAATACTAAAATCTACAGAGAAAGAATTAAAAGATATAAATACTTTCATAAAAGAAAATTTAGGTAAAGATCCTTATGAAGTAAATGCTACAGAAGCTATTCATAATAAATATTTTGATTTGTTGGGAGAATCTATTTTACATGATAGTAATGCCGAAAAATTACTTACCCCTAACAGTACTGATTATCTTGAAGAAGTGGATAAAGTAATGGCAAAGATAGAAGGTACTTCTGAAGAAGGTAGGGGTAAAGGTGATATAGATTATAGTAACTTTTTGAATATGCTTTGGGTTAATCAAAGAAGACAAGAAGTATTAGAAGCTAAAAATGCAACTTCTATTTCAGCTAGTGGTGTAACTTCTCATGCTATGATGCAGAATTTTCCTTATCATCTTAATCCTATGGTTAATATTAAATTACCACATGACAAAATAACAGTTAATTATAAAGGAGAAAAAGTACAAGCTACAAGTTTGGCAAATATAGTTAATAGAGTAGGACAGAATATATCAGAGGTTCTTTCACAAATAGTAAATACTACTGTGGATGCTGTTAATAACCCTATTCTTATGAGATTACTTCCTTCTATAGATGTATTTTCACAATCTCTTTTCTTAATAAGAACTGGTGTAGATCCTATGCATACTTTCTTCTTCCTTAAACAACCTATTATACAGGAATATATTAAAGAAAAGAAAAGAAATGAAAATAGACCTGAAGATGGTAAAGGCTCTAATAAAAAATTAAAAGGAAATAATGCTATAAGAGAAAGAATATTTGATTTACCACAATTTAAAGGAGGTAATGAAGCTACTATAGATAAGTTTGAATTAACTAATTCAGAAGGAACTGGTTTACAGGATATGTTGGGGGCTTTCTCTAAAGGTGAGAAACTATCAGATGCTAGAAAAGCTGTGCAAAGAGAGATACTGAAAGAGTTTATGATCTATAATGATCTTTCTACAGAATTATTTGAACAGCAGAATGGTAGTTATTGGGGTAATGTTAAAAAAGCTACTGATAATAACACTTTCTTAAAAAATAGAGTATATGAAAAAGCTGAAAAAAATCCTAATTTCATAGGACTTCATGATAATATGAAAAATAGTTGGTTTGGTACTTTAAAAGATTCTGTTACTAAACTATCTGACGTAGTATCATCTGCTCTGTTTAAAATGACTGCTCCTATAGCAGAAAAACAAACAAGAGCTGCTAGAGAATACATAGTTGATCTAGTTATGAAGGGAGGAAATGACGAAAAAAATAACTTGTTAAACAAGGTAAAAAGTAATTTTATGGATTTCTTAGTACATAATTTTGCTAAGGATTCTACTGGTAAGACTTTGAATGAGGAAATATCAAGATTATTATTAGGTAAAGAAAGTTTGGCTAATAGATTATTAGATATAAAAGAAAAAATATCTAAAATGGATGAAAATTCTGATATTGCTCAGAATCCTGCTCTTAAAAAACTTACAGCTTTAATTTCTAATCCTAAGAATCCAAGAATGATAGGTCTTGAAAATAAACCTAGTGGAGTTAATGAGTCAGAAGATTTTACATCAGGACTAGATGAACTTAAAGATCATCCAGAATTTAAAGTTTTCTATGAAGATTTAGTTAAATTAAATTTATTACAATCAGGTACAGGAGGTAATAGAAATTCTATTAGTTCTTTAATACCTCACCAGGATTTTGAAAATTATACAGCACAGGCTATTCAAGCTATAGATGATAAAAATGGCTTAATTCATGCTTATGATAGGTTAAAAATATTTTGGAGAACAAACTTTAATGATGATAGGATTGTACCAAAAAGATTTGAAACTGAAAAATATACTTTGGATTCTGGAGAAAAAGCTATACATTTGCCTGTAGCAACTAAAGCAGGAAAACCCTATAAACATTCCCCAGTAGTAAAAATTAAAAGACCAATTGATATTACTGTAGAAGAAAATGGTAAAAAAGTAACAAGACATGCCACTCCTACAGAACTTGCTGCCATGAGAAATAATAATGAAGATTTTAAAGAAAATCTATGGCAAGTAGAAGGGTATCAACAAGTTACACATCCTGATGGAACTCCTGTAATAGTTAAAGTTCCTATGCAAAATGGTAAAGTAACTGAAAGATTTCTTTATAAACCAATTAACTTATGGGGTGATGGTAAAAATATGGGTGAATTTTATACAGAAGCAAGACCTTCAGTATTAGATAAAAATTTCAAAGTAAATGAAATGTCTAATGAAGAATATATTGATATGTATAATAAAGATCAAAAAGGTTATGCAATTAAAGGAAATGAACTTGATGAAGTAAATCCTGATGATGTAGTAACTGAAGATGAAACACCTAGTATAGTTGATAATGAAGAAGAATTAACACATGATATAGGTAATGGTCAGCCAGTTAAACCTTTAGAGCCTGGAGATTTACCTACAGATTGTCCATTTTAAAAATAAAATATGTATGATAGTATTAGCTGCTCATAGAGATACAGTAAAGCCTAATTATAAATTGGAGTATAAAAATGGGAAATTTGAAGGGCTTATTGATAACTTTATAGGTCGTTTAGTTACTTATTATACTCTCTTAGATCCTTCTATAGTAGAATTAGAGAAACAAGGTAGAATATCTTTTTATGAAAATACTGGTGAAGAGTTTGGGTTATTAGTAAACCCCCCTAAATTATCTAAAAAAGATACTGTTGTAGTAGTTGATGTATGTAGTAATAAAAAATATAAAGACTATGATATAGCTTTAGAAAATATATCAGGTAAAGATTTTTCTGGTTTAATAAATGGATTAAATTGGGAGGGGTATAATATACTAACTGCAAAATATACAGGTAAAGAAGAAGATGCGGATGAAGCTTTTTCTTGGCATGATAAAGGAATTCCTGTAGTGTCTTTTATAATACCTATAGAAAGTATAAATGAGGGTTGGCATAGAGAAGATAGTTTAATTTCCATAGAGAAAATACTAAAAGCAAAAGATATTTTAGTTAGAATTATTTGTTATCTTTGCTAAAATTATAAAACAATAAAACTATGAATTTAAAAGATAAGACTATACTTTGTTTTGACAGTGGTTCTTTTTTTGAAGTTTGTTTAGCTCTTACTAAAGAGTATAAACAAGTTTTATACTATTGTCCTTGGGATTATGCTGGTTTTCCAAAACCTGATAAAGCAAGAATTGGCTCAGAATGGGCTAATGGAAAACAACTTGATACTTTTGATGGTAGAAATTTTAAACAAGTAGAAGATTTTTATGATGCTCTTAAAGAGACTGATATAGTTTTCTTTACAGATTGTTATCAAGGTTCTCTTATGGAACATCTTAGGGAGATTGGTTATCCTGTTTGTGGCAGTGGTCGAGGACAGATAATAGAGTTAGACAGGTGGTTAGCCATGAAAGAATTTAAAGAGGAAGGAATGGATGTTCCTACTCAAATAGTAAGGGTTATAGGAACCAGTAAATTAAGAGAACACCTTAAAACTGTTAAAGATAAATGGATAAAAATTTCTAAATATAGAAAATTAGTAGAAACTTTTCATCATGAAGATTATCAGCTTTCTATGCCTATTTTAGAAAAAATGGAATTTGAATTAGGCTCCATAAAAGAAACTATTGAGTTTCTTGTATTTGATCCTATAGAAGCAATGGTAGAGGAAGGAATTGATTGTTACACAGTTAATGGACAATATCCTTCTAATACATTAGCTGGTACAGAAGTAAAAGATAAAGCATATTATGGTGAAATTATGCCTTATACTAATTTATCTAAAGGTATACAGAAAACAACCAACGCTATTTCCCCTATACTAAAGAAGTATAGTTATATGGGGTTTTTCTCTACTGAAGTAAGAACTACTCCTAATAAAAATTTTCTTACAGATTTTACAGCTAGGCTTCCAATGCCTCCTAGTCCTTTATACTCTATTATGTATAAAAATTTAGGTGAAATAATTTGGAATATTGCTAATGGACAAATAGTTGATATAGAACCAGTGGCAAAATGTGGATTATATCTTACTATTTGTACAGACCATGATGAAGCTAATCAGACTATATATTTTCCAGAAAAGTATAGAGATAATATAAAGCTTTCTTATCCTACTAAAGTAGATGGGGAATATAGTATTATAAATATTAATCACTTTCCTGAAATAGGCTCTGTTTGTGTATGTGGTAATTCTTATGAAGAATGTAAGAAAAAAATGGAAGAAATAGTTCCTACTATAAAAGGTTATGGTATTAAAATAGATATGAAAGATCTAGATGATGCTAAAGCTGAGTTTGATAAGATGCAAAAAGGAAAATAATGGACTTTACAGGATTATCTCAAATAAGGAAAGAATTGTGTATGACAGAATATATTTGTAAAGAATTTCCTGGATTAAAATTTAATTTTATACCAGAAGGAACTTTACAAATAGTAGGTAATGGTAATCCTATAATTCATCATTATTCTTTATCACATAATAAAGATGGAAACTTTATTTTAGCAGTATCTCCTCATATTTTAAACGAACCTTCTGATATGATTTTGAAAATAATGAAAAATCATATAACTTTGGAAAGTTTAAAACAAGATGAAAATAATAATCCTATCGAAATATTACATTTATCAAAATTAAGAATAAAATCATATTAATATGTTAGTAAATCAAAGTTTATTTTCTTATAAACTTATTCATAAAAAAGATAATTTTTGTGGAGTATATTGTTTTACTATTAATTCCAAGTATTGCAAGTAAATTTGGAGTTCATTATATGACTATATCAGATATTAAGTTAGAAAAAACTTGGAAACATATAAAATTAGAAACAAATGAATAGTTTTTGGGGACAAGGTTGTGGTAAAGTAAAAATAGTGGGTAATCAAATCCAACAAGTATTAACAAATAGTGGTACACCTAGTAAACTATACAAAGATATACTAGAACATTTAAAAGAACTTCCTAAAGAAGATATGGAAGCTCTTAGAGATATGTATAGACCTTGGGAAGGTAAATATATAAGAAGTGTAGATAATAATAGAGATTTAGCTCTTGCTTTATATTCTAGGACACATTCTCCTAATTTTAAAGAATGGTTTAAAGGAAGTAAAGCAGTGGATGAAAATGGGGAACCAAAACTTCTTTTTCATGGTAGTGTTACTCCTAATATTTCAGAATTTAAAGCAAAATTTCCTGCAAAAAATGCAAAAGAATTAGGTACTAAAGCTGGTTTGTTCTTTACTGATCACTTACCTTATGCAAAAGAAATAAAAAATAATACTGAAATTTATCCTGTATTTTTAAATATGCAACATCCCGATCTAGAAAATAGAGAAGAAATAGATCATATTACAGCAGAACAAAGTAGTGAAAGAGGATATGATGGTGTTATTGGTACTGATTATGGGCAGACTGAAGGAAAAACTTATGTAGTTTATGATGCTAACCAAATTAAATCATTGTTTAATGAAGGGAGATATGGTAAATCTAATCCTAACCAATTTCAACAAAAAGCTGAAAATACTAAAACAACATCTTCTAAAGCTTCTCCTGAAACCCAGGCAAGGTATACTGAATGGGCACAAAGAGCAGGTTTTGATTTAAAAGAAATTACCAAAGGTCTTACAGATTCTGAAGGTAATAAATTAGATAGGAATGGTGCTATTGATTTTCTTAAGAAAACTATTCTTATAGCTAAGGGCAAAGAGGATGTGGCTACTGGTGAAGAAGTTTCACATGGTATAGTTAGAATGGTTAAAGAGACTAATCCATCATTATTTAAAAAAATGATGAATGAAGTAGGTAAATATGATTTATATAGTGAGGTCATGAATCAGTATGGTAAAGATCCTGATTATATGATTGATAGTAAACCTAATATACCTAAAATTAAAGAAGAAACTTTAGGTAAGATTCTTAATGAATTAGTTATAAATAAATTAGAAGGAACTACTGAAAAACCAGAACTATTATCTAAGGCTAGTAGTTGGATGGATAGTATAAAAGAATTTATAAAAAATCTTTTAACTAAAATAGGATTTGATCCTACTATAGATCCTTTAGAAAAAGTAGCTAAAGATTTTACAGAAGGAAAACTAAATAAAGAAAATCCAGTTAAAGATTTAACTGATAAAAAAGAAGAAGAAAATTATCAAGACGTTAAAAACAGAATTGATAATACTATAAATAATTTATTTAGTACATTACCAAATAAGACTGCCATTATTACTCATGGTACTGTATTAAATATATTAAAAACTAATTCAGAAGAAGGATTTTATAAACTACAAAATGATAAACAAGGTAGTAAAAATGGTGAAATAGTAACTAAAGAAAAAGACGGTAAAACTTTATACTTTGTAAGACACGGAGAAAGTCAGGCTAATATATCGAAAGAAAAAAATACTATAGAAACTCCTCTTACAGAATCTGGAAAAGAACAGGCTAAAAAAGTTTCTAATGAATTAAAAGAACTTGGTGTAACTAATGTTATTAGTACAGATACTAAAAGAACAAAAGATACTGCTTCTATAATAAGAGAAGAATTAGGAATGAAAGATGATAGTTTTAAACAAATAAATGAAGAAAAAGAAAAACAACTCACATTATTTGATAAATTATCACAACCTGCTCCTATTGATAAAAAAGAAGATAAAGAAGGAAATTCTCATTATGAAGATACTACTGGTAAAAAAGTAGCTAGGGTAACAGATACAGTTAAAAAATTCTTATCTGAGTTATTCAAAGACAAATCTCAAAAAGGAGATTTAAATACTGCTTTAAATGAATTTAAGAAACAATATGGCACAGCTAGACATGCAGATATGGAAAATATGCATGAAAGACATATTGATGCTTCTACAGGAGAATTAAGAGAACAGCCTCTACCATTAAATTTTGATGATGCTTATTTTGCTAATCATAGTGAAGATGATAGAACTTATTATAAAACTCTAGAAAATTATTTATATGGTTATACAGATGATGCTCAGATAAAGCATGAAGGTTTAGTAACTAATAAAGTAGATTTTCCAGAAGGTACTAAGTTTATGTGGGAAAAAACAGTATTTGATCCTACAGCTAAGATTTATAATGGTAATGGTGAAAAACCCACTATAGGACTTGGCGGTACTATAGATTTTATGGCTATCACTCCTTCAGGAAAAGTAAGTTTATTTGACTGGAAATTTGTAGGGGGATTGGTAAAAAATGAAGGTATAAGAGATTATATGAAAAAAGCCTATGATAAACAAATGCAAGGTTATGTTCATATATTAACCAGTCCTTCTTATGGTGTAAAACAAGAAGATATTGAAAAAGTCAGGATGATACCTGTGGCTGTTAAGTATAATGAAGAAGCAGGTCATGAAGGAGAAATATTAGCTTTAAATATAGGTACTACAGATTATAAATCTGAAAAAACTCCTTATTTATTACCTTATGTGACTTCTTCAGAACAAATATCAGATAAACCTATACAAACTTTAGTAAAGGCTTTAACTCATACACTTAATCTAACTATTGCTAAAGGATCATCTGAAAAAGATGTATTAGTTAGGAAAAATAGGATAGCGAATTTAGAAAGGTCTATACTTCACTTACAGTTAAGTAATGATTTTACTCCATTTATAGAACAAGTTAGTGCTTTTAATAAAGACACTTTAACTAATTTGAAAAAAATCAGAGAAGATTATAATACTTTTGATTTTAAATTAGTTAAAAATTTAAAAGATTTAGATGATAAGTTAGAACCACTTATTGAAATAATTAAATCTCTTCAACTTTATAAAACTCTTGGTGATTTCAAAGATTATATAGATAACTCTACTGAAGAAGGAAAAGAACTTAGAGAAAAACTAGATAGTGTAGCTAGAAATGCTAAGTATCTTTTTGAAGGTGATAAAAATAAAGATGGTGCTGAAGATTTATTAAATAGATATGTAAAAGCTTGGGCAGATTCCAGAAGTATTTGGGATATTCTTAGTCCACAACCTATTCTTGATTATTTAGCTAAAGAATTTAGAACCCCTAGTAAATCTCCTTCTATTACTATTAGAGCTGCTTATGATCTTAATAATATAAGATTACATAAAGTAGAACAGGAAAGTAATAAAATGATTGATACTCTTAAGCCTATTTGGGAAGCAATTACTAAAGATTGGGGAGGTGTTAAGAAACTTTCTGATATAGTAGAGGCTAAAGATAAAAATGGTAAAGGGACTAATAAATTAATTGATGAATTTTCTGATGAGACCTTTTCTCTTCTAAAGAAAAATGTAGAAGATAAGAAACATGAAGATGTAAGAAAATTACTTGATGAAAGTAAATTTAATGCTTGGGCTACTCCTTATAAAGAAAAACAATTACAACAAATTAATGAATCTTCTTGGGTAGCTGCTTATGGTAAATCAGCAGAAGAAAGAAAACAAGAGGCTATTGATAAAGTTATTAGTGAAACTAGTTGGTATAGTGAATATGCAATGTCTAATGCCAATAGACTTAGAAATTTTCTTAAAGATGATTTAAGAAGTAAAGAATATAAAGAAATGCTAAAGCCTGAAAATAAACCTGCTTTAGATTTTTATAATTTTACTATGGATGTTAATAAACAAGCAGTAGCTGCTGGTTTATTTCATCAATCTCATATGAGTACTTTTTTACCTTGGATTGAAAAATCTTTAGCTGATAAAGTTGCTTTTGGTGGTAGATGGAATGTTTGGGATCAATTTAGAAGAGCTTTTACCAGTGTTAAAGGTGGAGATGCTCCTGAACAAATAGATCCTTTAACTAATAAAGTTATTTCTAAAATACCTAAGTATTTTACAAAAGAAATATCCAGAGTAGATAAAAATGGAGAAAAAGATTTTTCTAATGTAGCTGATGATCTTATTAAAAATGTAGGATTATTTGCTCAATCTGTTATAGATTACCAATCTAAAATAGATATGGAGAATACTTTTGATGCTTTAAAAATAGTAGAAGAAACAAAGGGAATGCTTCTTACTGATACTAAAGGAAATATAGTAGGTAAAACAGCAGAAAATAAGAATATACAACATCTTGTAGATTACCTGGAAACTCATATAAATGATCAAAGTATTTTAAATAAATTAGATTTTAAAGGTGGTAGTGTAACTATAGATAATGAAGAAAGAGAATATGATACTAGAAAAACATTAGAAAGTTTAAAAGCTTATTTTTCTTATAATGTATTAGGTTTTAATACAGTAACCTCTATATTTAGATCTTTAACTACAGGTACTACAGGATTTTATAATGCTGGTAGATATTATACTAATAAGGAATTTATGAAAGCTTATAGTGATTTTATAAACTTTAGAACTTTTAAAAGTGATGTAAAATTAACTACTGCTTTAATGAAAGCTTTTTTACCAGTAGAAGAAAATTTACAAGAAACACTTGATCAGTTTGCTGCTAATAAAATATCAGAAGCAGACTTCCAGGCTTTCTCTATGAAAATGGTAAAATCTGCCCATAATATAGTACAATATGCTAATTATATGGCACATCTTGATAATGCTATTATTATAAATGGTAAAATAGTAAATGCAAGAGAATATCTTAATAAAAATTCTAGTAAGTATAATTTAGATGAGTCTAAAAGAAGAGAATTTGAAAAGAATTTAGATAATGAGGTTAAAAAATTAGTAGAAGAAAAAGGATTAATAAAGAATGCTAAAGTAGATGATAAGGGAAAACTATCTATAGATGGTATAGATATGAATGATTTTACTGTAGCTGATTTTAAATCTCTTGTAAGAGTACAAGGTAGAGTTTTATCTGGTAATATATCAGAAACAGATCAGTCACATATAAGGTCTAATGCTTTAGCTAGACAAATGTTTTTATTTACTAACTGGTTGCCTCAATCTATAGATCAAAGGTTTGGAGGATTGTCTTATAATCAAGGTATACAATCTTATGAATATGGTAGAATGAGAATGGTTGCTAAAATTCTTATTACAAATGAAGGAGGACTCCTACAGAAGATAGGAACTTTAGCCGATATGTATAAAGCTAATGATAAAGGTGTAAAAGCTTTACATAAAATGTATGAACAACATAAAGCAGATTATCTTAAAAAAACTGGTTTAGAGTTACATATGTCTCCTGATGAATTTTATGATATGGTAAGACAGAACATGAAAATTCAAGGTAAAGAAATATTATCTTTACTTACTTTTTTAAGTTTATCATTAGGGTTATCGGCTGTATTACCTAAAAAAGATGATTCTCAATGGCAGTCTGCTCAAGGCTATTTTGCATATATAAGAAGAATAGTTAATAGAGGTAAAGATGAGTTAGAAATGTTTTTTAATCCTCTTAAATTTGCAGAATTTGGTTCAGGAGCAAAATTGCCTGTATTAGGTGTTTTTGGAGAATTAACTACAGCTTTATCACATCTTGCTAAATTTGGTTATGGTGTGGCAATTGATGAAGATAATACAAAAAAACATTATATACCACAAATTATACATACAATACCTAATGGTAAAGCTATATATGATATAGGTTCTGTTATATTTCCTGAATGGTATAAAGAAAATACAGGTACAGTATTAAATCCAGAACCTGCTGGAAATGTTACAAGATAATTAATGATAGTAAAAAACAAAATAAAGTATACAAAATCTTTTATCTATAAAGATTTTATTACCTTTACATTATTACTAATAATAAAAACAGTTTTAATATGATACAAGCAGGTTCAGGTATTTCTCAAAAACATAGAGCAATAACAACTAAATCCTCAGAAGAAACTATTTGGATTAGTCAAGTTTATTATGCTATTCAGAATTTAGCTGCTATTATGGCTAATTCTACTACAGTATTTACATATACAGTAGGAAGTACAGAAGGACCTAAAGCAGGTAATTCTACTTTTCCCTTACCTATAAATGCTGTAACTGCTTATAATAATCCTGTTTATAAAAATGGTACTACTCTTTTAGTTAAGGGTACTGATTATAATATAAATGTTGCTACTGGAGTTTTTACTCTTTTAGCTTCAACTTTTTCCAATGGCGATACTTATTCATTTGTATAATTATGAGTAGAGGATATGTAAATAAAACACCAGCACCACTTAATATTGTGAGCGAGGTTCCACAGGTAAATATAGAACAACCTTCTGTAGAAGAAGCAATTCCAGCAGAACAAAGTTTACCTATTCATGTAGTTTCAGATCAAGAAACTATTGATGAATTAAATGTTCTAGAAGCAAAAATAGAAGAATTAAAAGAAAAAATTATTAATTAACAATATATAAAATTTAAAACATGACTTCAAACTTTTCTAACACAGACGGATATTTGAGATTACAAAGTTTTCTTAATGGTGATGTACCTATTCAGTCTACGTCTCCTTCAGTTGGTATAGGTTATGCTACAGGTGCTGGTGGTGCTGTAACACAGCTTACAAATAGGACTACTGGTGTTACTATTAATAAAATATCAGGACAGATTACTACTAATAATGCTTCTTTGGCTGCTGAAGCTAATGCTAAGTTTGTAGTAACCAATTCTACAGTAGCTATAGGTGATGTAGTTGTAGTTTCTCAGCAATCTGGTTCTAATGGGGGCAATACAGAGGTATCTGTGACTGTTACTACTGCTGGTTCTTTCACTATTAATGTATCAAATAACAATCCTTCTGGTGGTACTGCTGAAACTGGTGCAATTATAATCAACTTTGCCATAATAAAAGCCGTGGCTGCTTAGTTTTGGTAAACTAATTTTTATATTGTACCTTTATGCCTAAAAACTTAAAGGTACAATATATTTTATATGAAAGATCTAAAAATAATTACAGTAGTTCCTGCCGATTTGGCTTTTGCTTGGGAAATTGAAATAGTTTGTGAAAATTATAGAAAATATAATTTATCTGACAAATTGACAGTTCTTATAGCTTATAATGAAGATTCAGAGAAATTTCTGAATTATTGGGGGAAATTAGAAGATAAGTACAATGAAGTAATTTTTCGTATTTATGATGTAAATCATATAAAAAATCTTATAAACACTTATATTCCTATTATAAGACCTTATTGCTTAAAAGAATACTTTAAAGCTAATCCAGAATTAAAAAACAAAGCTATTTATTATGTAGATAGTGATGTAATATTTACTAAATCTTTTGATTTTAATAAGTATAAAGATTCTGATACTATTTATGCCTCTGATATATCATCTTATAATAATTATCAATATTTTGATAGTAAGAAAAAAGATGTTATGATGCATAAAAAAGCACAATATGAAAAATTAGATGTTTTAGATTGTTGTGCTAAAATTATAGGAATTACAGGAGAATTAATTAGAAAATCACCAATGATGGGAGGTTGTCAATATATACTTAAAAATATAGATTGGCAATTTTGGGAAAAAGTTCAGGAAGACTGTATAAAAATTAAATTATATCTAACTGAAATAAACCAAACTTTTTTCCCATCAGAAGAAAAAGGAATACAAAGTTGGTGTACCGATTTATTTGTAATTTGGTGGAATCTCTTAAAAAGAGGAGATATATTATCTACACCAGAAGATATGAATTTTTCATGGGCAACTTCTCCTATAGAAGATTGGAATAAAAACTCAATATATCACAATGCAGGTATTGTTAAAGGACAATATCTTGATACAGATAAAAAAATAAAAATATTTAATAAATCTGATGTAAGATTTAGAAATAATATTATCACTCCTTTTGATATTCAATATTGGGGAGAAACATCTAAGAATTATTGTAATTATAATTATTTAGAAATAATAAAAAATATGTCAGGTAAGGCAATTTCTAAAACTAAAGGAATTTTAAAATACTAAACTAAAATAAAATGAGTGATCAAAATACAGCTAAATTAAATATGTGGGTTAGGGTTGATGGGCTTGGTAATTTTGTAAATGGTACTAATGAAAGTAGACCTTTTGGCATAATACCTAAAGATGGTAAATGGGTACAAATACAAAAGAAAATCTGTTGTGCATCAACTGATAGTATTATTATATTTAGTAATACAACTGCTTCTGCTAATATCACAGCAATACAATCTTCTGATGGTAGGATTAATTTAACAGGTTTAAATATAGCAAATGGTCAGTATCTTGCCGTTGTTCTTCCTAATGGTTACGATTATTCGTTTACTGTTACGACAACTACCTTCTCAGGAAGAACCATGACTAATTCAGAAATTTATCATGCAGGTAGTGATATAGGTACTATCTCTTCTCCAGGAGCTTTAACTTCTACTAGTACTTCTTTTACAGTTAGTGCTGCTGTAAGTAACCAATACTTATCAATTCTTTCTTAATTTTTTAGGCTTAGGCTTAGTAACTCTTAAACCTATTTTAAATTATGATAGGACTTCTACAGGTCACTACAAAAGTTAATGATGTAACGGACTTATTTATCAATCTAGGGGAAATCTTAGGTGGTATAGTAAGTCTTGTTGCTTTATATTTCAGAATGCAAAATAAACTAGATCTTCAAAAGAATGATTTTCAGAACTTCAAAGATATTACTAGGGAAAATTTAAATAAATTAGAGAATAACATGAAAGATAGTTATTCTAAAATTGAAAATAAAATGTCTGAACTAGAAGAAAAAATGGAAGTTAGACATAGGGAACTATCAGAAAAAATAGATAAAGTACCTGAAACAATAGCAACAATATTTAGAAGTTTTAAATAATATATAAAATGCCATCAGCTACTCCACTTCCTAATAGGATATTTGCTACAGATGCTTATTCTGTAGGAGAGTGGTTTTTACCTTCTGAGTTAGGATTACTTACTACTTGTTGTACTTTACAACAGGTTACAGATGCAGGTAATATTACATCTGACCAAGTGTATGTAACTAATGGTAGTACATTTGTAGTTTTATTAGACCCTTCTGCAGGAATAACTGTAGAAGACTCTTCAGGATATTTTGGTTTATTTGGTTCGCAGAATATAGGATTTCACAATCCTGGTAGTACTTATAGTACACAAGTAGCATATGATAGTGTCATATCTTCTTATTCAGGTACTGGTGGAGGCGGAGCATTATTCAAGTATAATCAGATAAGTGTAAATGACGCTTTAGGGACAGTTAACCAAATTAGTGTAACTCCTACTGCGATACAATACTCTCAAGGAGTAAGTAATATCTTAAAACTTATAGTACCAACTTTAAGTGGTGGCACTATCACTCAATCCTTTCAAGATGCTACAGGTACAATAGCTTTACTTTCTGATATACCCTCATATTCAACCCCAACATTACAACAAGTAACTGATACGGGTAATACAACTACAGATAATGTAATATTTGATTATACTGGTACAGGTAATTCATTTACTATACAAGACACAGCAACCCTTCAAAATACTGTAATAACTCCAGGTAGTGTTACTAATACTGGTGGTAGTATTACTACAACAATGGGCACACATGCCTTTAATGTAACTGATGGTACAAATAGTATAGCAGTTGGTTATAATTTAGGTGTATTTAAAATAGGTTTTTTAAATAATGGTTTTTTAGATTCAATAGTAGCTTCTGCATGGACTGCTGCTCATACACAAACTCTTCCAGATAAGAGTGGCACATTTGCCATGTTATCTGATATACCTTCAATAGTTCCTTACACTGGTACATCTCCTATAGTAGTTACAGGTACTGTAATATCAATAAATCAATCTACTACATCTACCAATGGATATTTATCCTCTACTGACTGGAACACATTTAATAATAAAGTTACATCGGTTAGTGGTACTACTAACAGAATTACATCAACAGGTGGTACTACACCAGTAATAGATATAGCATCCACATATGTAGGTCAATCTTCCATTACTACATTAGGTACAGTGACTACAGGTACATGGCAAGGAATGCCTGTTGCTGATGGTTATATAGCTAGCTCTGCTTACTGGAATAGTAAGATGAATGGTCTTGTACCAACCACAGTCAAGACTGGTGCTTATACCGCTGTCGCTCAAGAATATGTTCCTTGTGATACTACAAGTGCATCGTTTACAGTAACTCTTCCAACCACACCTGCCGACAAAACTACTATGGGTGTGAAGATGGTAGTACAGGGAGGTACTAATACTGTAACAGTAAACACTGGTGGCTCTGACGTTTTTAATAAGGCTGGTGGAGCATCATCACTAACATTATCACTTCTGGCACAAGGGGTACTTTTACAATATAAGGCTTCTGCTGGTATATGGTATATACTTGCTGATGACTTGACTCTTGCACAATTAGACCTAAGATATGCTCCAATAAGCACAGTAGGTTCTGTAACTTCAGTGGGTTTATCTTTACCCTCCATATTTACAGTATCTGGATCACCAGTAACTACTTCAGGCACACTGACAGGTACTCTGGCTACACAGACAGCAAATAAGATATTTGCAGGACCTTCATCAGGTTCAGCAGCAACACCAACATTTAGAACACTTGTATCAGCAGATATACCGTCTCTTACGAATGCTCAGGTAGGACTGACTGGTTTATCAGCCACTGGTACACCATCATCGACTACATATCTTAGAGGTGATAATACTTGGGCTACTGTAACCTCTGGCGGAGTTACATCAGTAGCTACTGACAGTACTTTAACTGGTGGTCCTATAACTACCACTGGTACTTTAGGTATAAATCTAGCCACAGCAAATACATGGACAGGTACAATTACCGAACAAAAGAATGGTATTGCTGCTGTTTCAACAGATGGTATCATTATTTCAAATACTACTGCTGCTACTTCTTTGGTTAAGTTTCAGCAATCACCAAATGTGCATTTTATAGGGCAGGGATGGAATACATCCCTTGCTACTTCTCAGCAAACCGACTTTCTTATAAATGCAGTTCCCTCTTATTCTTCAGGTAGTGGAGTAGTTAACAGCATAAATTTTCAATCACAGATTGCAGGAGGTGGGTATGCTACGCCAATGAATATTGTTCAATCAAGTTCCACGAGCTATGTTGCAATTCCTACACTGTGGGTAAACACTATCAATGGCGCATTAAATTCTTCAACGGCCAATTACCTTACTATTCAAGGTACACCCACTAATGCAGGAGGTATATATTATACAATATTATCTAAACCTGCATCGACTTATACAAATACAACGAATAGTGTTTATGGATTAGAATTTGGACCAACATACAATCAAGCAAGTGGTTCAGGTGTAAATTATGATTTTATAGTAGCAAGAACAGAAACTGCCATAAATACAGGAGTGCAAAGATTGGCAACATTTGGTATCCAATCAGGAGCAACTTATACTGAAAAGCTTGGTGTAGATAATAAAGGTAAGATTAACCAGGTAACTGGCGGTACTAACTCTCCAATAGGTACTGCAACTCTTTCTTCTGGTATAGTAACTATTACGAACTCTCTTGTAACTGCAAACAGTATAATATGGGTACAGTATCAATCTGGTCAAGCCCTATCCTTAGGTGCAGGTCTATTGAGTACACTTAGAGTATCTTCACAGACAGCAGGTACTGGATTTACAATAGTGGGTGACACATCAGCAGGAGTAACAAATACAACAGATAACTCACCAGTACAATGGTGGATAGTGAATTAAAATAGTTTAAATTTCAAATTTATGAATTACATACTGAATTTTATTAATAAATATATGCCAATAAAAGATTTT